>Ga0187892_10005154_pt1 | contig 20892 bp, 16 predicted proteins | sample MA1701073metaG_FD_139345 | JGI IMG/M metagenome (GOLD analysis project Ga0187892, IMG submission 139345) | Bio-ooze microbial communities from a basaltic lava cave in the Kipuka Kanohina Cave System on the Island of Hawaii, USA - MA170107-3 metaG ... | reverse complement strand
TGCGATGTCACCGACATCCTGGTGGCGCTCTCGCTGGAAACGGTGGGAGCCGGCGGGCGCCGGCCGCCCGTCGACAGCCGGCCGGCGCCGTCGGCCGCCGACGCCGTCGTGCTGGCCGCCCTGGCCTGGGAGGCGGCGCCGGTGGAGGCGCTGCTGGAGCGCACCGGGCTGCCGCCCGGGGCCGTCGCCATCGCCCTCGAGCACCTCGCGCAGCACGGTTGGGCGCGGGGCCGCGGCGGCTGGTGGGAGCGGGCGGCGGCGCCATGACGCTCGGGATCTGGCGCCGGAGCGGCCCGTCTACACTCGGCACCGACCGGAGTGCTCGACGACAGGGGCCATGGACGGGGCCGAGCAGGACCATCGACGGGCGCTCGACACCTTGTGGCGGCAGTACAAGGCCACCGGGGCGCGCCAGGCCCGGGACGGTCTCATCGTGCACTACGCGCCCATGGTGAACTACGTGGCCGGCCGCGTGGCGGTGGGGCTGCCCCCCACCATCGAGCAGGCCGACCTGGTGAGCTACGGCATCTTCGGGCTCATCGACGCCATCGAGAAGTTCGATCCGGACCGCAACGTCAAGTTCGAGACCTACGCCATGACGCGGGTCCGGGGCGCCATCATCGACGAACTGCGGGCGGTGGACTGGGTCCCGCGCACCGTGCGGGCCAAGGCCCGCAGCCTGGAGCGCGCGTTCTCCAAGCTGGAGGCGTCGCTCGGCCGGGCTCCCACCGACGCCGAGCTGGCCGAGGAGATGTCGGTCAGCGAGGACGAGCTCCAGGCCATGCTCGCCCAGGTGTCGTTCGTGGGCGTGGTCCCGCTGGACGAGCTGCTCGGCGGTGAGCGCGACGACACCGTGACCCTGGGGGACACCATCGCCGACCAGGCCGCCGGTCCCGTCGGCGCCTTCGAGGTCGAAGAGACACGGGTGCTGCTGGCGTCGTCGATCAGCCGTCTCGGCGAGCGCGAGAAGACCGTCCTCGGGTTGTACTACTACGAAGGCCTCACCCTGGCCGAGATCGGCGAGATCCTGGGCGTGACCGAGAGCCGGGTGTGCCAGATCCACACCCGGGCGGTGATCCAGCTCAGGTCCCGCCTGCAGGCCGCCGACCGGGAGCCCACCTCCCACCGCTGACGCGCCCCGGGCCACCGGCCCGCACCGCTGCACTCCTTCCCCTCCCAGCCGTGCCACTGCAGGGGAGGACGCGTGCCCAGGCCCGCCAGGACGATCGCCGCCATCGCCACCGCCACCGCCGTCGCGACGCTCGGCCTGGCGGTCGGCCCCGGGGCGCGCGCCGCCGGGGCCGCCGGGCCCACCGCCCCCGTGGTGTACCGGCCGCCGGTCGACGCCCCGGTGGTCGACCGCTTCCGCCCGCCGGCCCGGCCGGGCCAGGCCGGCAACCTGGGCGTCGACTACGCCACCGCGCCGGGGACGCCGGTCCGGGCGTCGGCGCCGGGCACGGTGGCGTTCGCCGGCCAGGTCGGTGGCCGGCTCCACGTCGTCGTGCTCCATCCCGACGGCATCCGCACCACCTATGCCTTCCTGGCCACCGTGGCGGTGGCTCGCGGCCAGGCGGTGGCGTCGGGTGCCGTCGTCGGCACCACCGGCACGAGCGTCCACTTCGGCGCCCGGGCGGCCGGCGACGCCTACCTGGACCCCCTCGTCCTGCTGGCCGGCGGGGCCCTGGAGCTGCGGCTGGTGGCCGACGAGCCGCTCGAGGCGGAGAGCGAGGGAGGCGAGCGCAACCGCCTGGTGCGGTTCCTCGCCGGCATCCCCAAGGCCGCCACCGCCGTCGGCGCCGTGGCCCTGGAGTGGGTCGGTGACGCCGCGTTGACCCTCAACCCGGTGCCCACCCTTGACGAGGTGCGGGCCGTGGCCTCGTCGGCCGTCTCGCTGGCGCGGGTGCCGGTGGAGGTGGTGGCCGCCGTGGGTCGCTGGCGGGACCAGCGCGGCGACTGCACGCCGGCCGGCACCCGCGCCCCTCGGCCCCAGGGCCGCCGGCTCGCCGTGCTGGTGTCCGGGCTGGCGTCCACCTCCGACGGCGGCGGTGCGTTCACCGTCCGCACCGACGAGCTGGGGTACGACGACGGGGACGTCCACCGCTTTTCCTACCGGGCCGCCACCACGGCCGAGCGCTCCTTCGGGGCGGCCGAGACCCAGGGGGACATCGCCGCGGCCGGCGGTCGCTTGCGGGCGGTGCTGGAAGACCTGCAGGAGCGCCATCCGGGCGTGCCGATCGACGTGATCGCCCACTCCCAGGGCGGGCTGGTGGCCCGGTCGGCCCTCGGGCCGGCGGCCCCGCCCGCGGTGGAGACGCTGGTGACGCTGGCGACACCGCATGGAGGGTCCGACCTGGCGACGCTGGGCTCGGTCGTGTTCGCCACGCTGCCCGGGAGCCTCGTGAAGAACGTGGTGGACCAGTTCGATCTCGCCGGCGGCGTCGACCTCGGTTCCGACTCCGTCGCCCAGCTGTCGGAGACGTCGGCCTTCCTGCGCCGGCTCAACGCCGGGCCGTTGCCGCCCGGCGTCCGCGTCACGTCGGTGGCGGCCCGGTTCGATCCCGTGGTCACGTCCCCCAAGGCCCGCCTCCGCGGCGCCCGCAACGTGGTCGTCGACCCCGGCGGAGCCATGCAGCACGGCGCGCTGCCCGCCTCGGACGCGGCGACACGAGAGATCGGGCTGGCCGTGGCCGGCCTGCCGCCGACCTGCCAGGGCTTCGCCGACGCCATGGCCGACGAGGCCACCGGCATCGGCTTCACCGCCTTCGCCGACGCCGCCACGATCCTGGCCGCCGGTGCCGGGCTCCCGGCCAGGCGAGGCGCGTAGGAGCGTGCCCGCGTGCCGGTGGCGCGGCGGGCGCGGCCGGCGGCTCCACCGGCCCGTTCTGGTCCGTGAACCAGGCCCGGAACGGTGGCGTTCGCCCTACCAGAACGGGCGTGCCCGTCGCCGGCGCGGCCGGTTCAGCCGGTCGGCACCACCGGGACCATCCGGTCCTCGGTCACCCGGCCGTCCCGCAGGCTGATGCGCCGGCCGGCCCGGCCCGCCACGTCCGCCGCGTGGGTGACCACGATCACCGTCACCGACTGCTCGGTGGACAGCGCCCGCAGGACCTCCACCACCTCGCCCGCCGTCGCGGAGTCGAGGTTGCCCGTCGGCTCGTCGGCGAGGATGACCCGGGGCTGGTTGGCCAGGGCCCGGGCGATGGCCACCCGCTGCTGCTCGCCGCCCGACAGCCGTGAGGGCAGGTGCCCGGCCCGGCCGGCCAGCCCCACCTGGCCGAGCAGGTCGGTTGCCCGGCCGCGCCGCGCCCGTCGGTGGGTGCCCAGCGGCACCATCGCCACCTCGACGTTCTCGGCCGCGGTCAGCGTCGGGATGAGGTTGAAGCCCTGGAAGACGAAACCGATGTCCCGGCTGCGCACGCCGGTCAGCTCACGCTCGCCGAGGTCGCGCAGCTGGCGGCCGTCGAACAGGAGGGAACCGGACGTCGGGCGGTCGAGGGCGCCGAGGAGTTGCAGCAGCGTGCTCTTGCCCGAGCCGCTCGGGCCCTCCACGGCCACGAACTCGCCGCCGCCGACGATCAGGTCCACGCCGTCCAGCGCGGCGACGTCGCCGGCGCCGGCCCGGTAGACCCGGCGCACGCCGCGCAGCTCGTAGAGGTGACCGGTCACCCGAGGTCCCCGAGCGCGACGGCGGGGGCGAGGCGGGCGGCGCGCCATCCGCCGACGAGGCCGGCCAGCAGCCCGCCCAGCAGCGCGAGGCCGATGCCGACGAGCAGCGTGGCGGGGCGCAGCGGGGCCGACAGTTGGATCTCGGTGGTCGTGGCCGCCGCCGTGGCCTGGCCGAACACGCCGGCCAGCGACGAGCTGGCAATGCCGGGTAGGCCGGTCGAGGTGGCCGACAGTGTGGGCGAGAGCTGCCCGACCGCCATCGAGACGAGGGCGCCCACGCCCACGCCGAGGACGCCGCCCAGCAGGCCGATGCCGAGGGTCTCGCCCTGGATCTGGCGGACCACCCTGGCCCTGGACCAGCCGATGGCCCGCAGCGTGCCGATCTCCCGGACCCGCTTGGCGACCGACGACAACGTGAGGAGCACGGCGATGGCGAACGCGCCGGTCAGCACGATTGCCGCCAGGGCGCCGCCCAGCCGGCTGGCCAGGCTCTGCGCGTCAGCCAGGCTGCCGGTCACCCGGTCGGCCAGCGCCTCGGTCGTCACCACCTCGGCCCCGGGGAGCACGGTGCGAATGGCGTCGGCCACGCGGTCCACGGCACCGGCGCGGTCGACCGTCACCAGTACCTGGGTGACCCGTCCGGCCTTGCCCGCCAGCGCCTGGAGCGTGGCCAGCGGAAAGTACACGTCGGCCGTGCTGCCGGTGAGCGTGGGCCGGACGAGGCCGACGACGGTGTAGTCGGTGCCGTTGATCGGGATCGTGTCACCGACGGCCACCGCCTTGGTGTTGGCGTACGCCACGTTGAGCAGCACCTCGGTCCCGGCGGCACCGCCGACGCCGAGCCAGCGACCCGCGCTGAGCTGCCCGGCCGTGACCAGGCCGACGTCGGGCTGGGCGGGGTCGACGCCCGCCGCGGTGTAGCTCGCGCTGGTGATGTCGGTCGACGGCGGGTCGACGACCTGCTGGATCGTGCGCAGCGGCGTGGTGAACTGCGCCCGGAACTCCAAGAAGCGCGGCGGCAAGCACTGGTCGAACGCCGGATTGGGCCCTCGCCCGCCCCCGCCGGGAGGCCCGCCGCCACCGGCCCCGGGGGGGCCGATGGTGACACCCTGCGCGGCCAGGCACTGCTGGAAGGCGGCGCGCTCGGCGTCGCTCATCGGCTCCGGGCGAACGGTCTGGGTGAACGTCTCCCCGCCGGTCTGGATGGAGGCCACGATCTCGGGCACCGTGCCCGTCTGGTGCTCGGCCAGCTGGTACAGCCCGCCGACGACGCTGGTGACGCCGTCGACGCCCCGGATCTCGTCCACGGCCTCCTCGGGGAAGCTCAGCAGGGTCGCCGACAGGAAGAAGTCGCGGGTGAACGGCTGGCCCGGCTCGCCCAGCGCGGCCAGGTCGGTCACCACGTTGCGGTTCTCGGCCAGGAGGGCATCGGTGTCGGCCTGACCGATGCCGCCCGCCCGGCCGGCGAAGAAGCCGCCGCCCCGTTCGGGGGCACCACCCGGCGCCGGCGTGCTCGGCGTCGTCGAGCCGGCGGACGCCGGCGTCTGGCCCACCACCCGGGTCACCAGGATGTCGGTCCCGACGGACTGCAGCGGAGCCAGCACGTCGTCCTGCGCGTCGTCCAGGCCCTGGGACACCCCGATGATGCCGATCACCAGCCCGATGCCGAGGGCCAGGCCGACCGCCGTCAAGACGGTGCGCCCGAGGCGGCGCCGCAGCTCGTGGCTCACGAAGGTCAGGTGGAACACCGCCGGAAGTACATCACCGGAGTCTGGCAACCACCTGTGAGCCGGTCGGCAGCCGGCTGCGGGGCGGGGCTGGTCAGGTGCCGGGGGGCGGGACCGCCGGCCCCCCGGTCTCTCGACGGACCAGGTGGCCGCCGAAGCTGAGGAGGCCGGCCAGGAGCACGCCGGCGTAGGCGCCGTAGCCGAGTGGGTGGCTGAGGGCCAGCAGCTTGACGACCAGGAGCGTGGCGACGGCCAGCCCGGCCGGCTGCAGCAGGTGGGGCCACCCGGCCAGCGGGGCGGGCAGGGCGGCGTCGCTGGCCCGGCCCAGCAGCACCGCGGCCACCATGGCCAGGCTCAGCAGGAGGGCCGGCACGCCGAGGAGCGCAAAGGGCCACTGCACCGCGGTCCGCGGCACGACCACGATGCCGAGGTCGAAGCGGTGCCAGGGCAGGAAGAGCAGGTCGAAGGCGAGCGTCGTGCCCGAGACGACGACGACCCGCTCGCCGGTGCTGAGCCTGTCGAACTCCACCGTTCCAGTGAACCACCGCACCGCTCCGCTGAGGACCGGAGTGCCGGCCCTCCGGCGGCGGGTACACTCCGACGCGACCCGGCGCTGGATCGGGTCGACCCATCCACAGCTCGGCGGCTCCCACGGTCGCCCCAGGCGCCGCCGCCGGGCTCTGCCAAACCGCGGGAGGCCCGTTGGCCGTCGTCACCATGAAGCAACTGCTGGAGGCCGGGGTCCACTTCGGCCACCAGACCCGGCGCTGGAACCCCAAGATGAAGCGGTTCATCTTCGGCGAGCGCAACGGCATCTACATCATCGACCTGAACCAGACCCTGCAGCGCATCGAGACCGCGTACTCCTACGTGCGCAACACCGTGGCGGGCGGCGGTTCGATCCTGTTCGTCGGGACCAAGAAGCAGACGCAGGACCCCGTCGCCAGCTTCGCCGCCCAGTGCGGCATGCCGTACATCAACGAGCGATGGCTGGGCGGGATGCTCACCAACTTCTCCACCATCAGCGCCCGGGTCAAGAAGATGACCGAGTACGAGCGCATGAAGGCGGCCGGCGACTTCGAGGCCATGCCCAAGAAGGAGGCGCTCATCCTCAGCCGCGAGCTCGAGAAGCTCCAGCGCAATCTCGGCGGGATACGGGGCATGAGCCGCCTCCCCGAGGCGGTGTTCATCATCGACACCAAGAAGGAGCACATCGCGGTCACCGAGGCCAACAAGCTGGGCCTGCCCATCGTGGCGGTGGTGGACACGAACTGCGATCCCGACGTGATCGACTACGTCATCCCCGGCAACGACGACGCCATCCGGGCCGGTTCGCTGATGTGCCGGGTCATCGCCGACGCCGTCGAGGAGGGCCGCTTCATGGCGTCCCGGCGGGCCGCATCCTCGTCCTCGGCCGCCGCCGCGGCGGCCGGTCCTGACCCCGAGGCCGATGCGCGCCGGGCCCAGCAGCAGTTGGAGGCGCGCCGCCAGGCCGCTGTCCAGGCCCAGGAGCGCGAGGCGCGGCTGCAGGCCACCCGGACCACGGCACAGGTCCCGGTGCCCGAGCCCGAGCCCGCCGCCGAGGCGCCCGAGCCCGAGCCCGCCGCCGAGGCGCCCGAGCCCGAGACCGACGACCGGGGGGCCGAGACCGAGCCCGCCGCCGAGGCGCCCGAGCCCGAGCCCGCGGCCGAGGCGCCCGAGCCCGAGCCGGAGACCGCCGCCGAGGCGCCCGAGCCCGAGCCCGCGGCCGAGGCGCCCGAGCCCGAGCCGCGGCCGAGGCGCCCGAGCCCGAGCCCGAGCCGGAGACCGCCGACCGGGGGGCCGAGACCAATGGGTGAGTTCACGGCCAAGGACGTCCAGCGTCTTCGCCAGACCAGCGGCGCCGGGATGATGGACGCCAAGACGGCTCTGGTCGCCAACGACGGGGACTTCGAGGCGGCCACGAAGTGGTTGCGGGAGAAGGGCCTGGCCTCGTCGGCCAAGCGGTCCGACCGGGCCAACGCCCAGGGTGCCGTCGCGCTGGTGCGCGACGGCCAGGTGGCCGCGGTGGTCGAGCTGAAGTGCGAGACGGACTTCGTGGCCAAGTCGCCCGACTTCGTCGGCCTGGCCGAACGGCTGGCCGAGGCCGTGGCCACCGAGGGAGAGGGTGCCGCCCGATCCCGCCTCGCCGCCATCGACGACCTCAAGCTGGCCATGAAGGAGAACGTCGAGCTGGGCCGGGTGGTGCGCTTCGCGGCGGCCGACGGCAACGTGCTCGACGCCTACCTGCACACCCAGAGCGGCCGCGGCGTCAACGCGGTCCTCGTCGAGCTGGCCGGCGGCACAGCCGAGCTGGCCCACGACGTGGCCGTGCACGCCGCCTTCGGCAGGCCGCAGTACGTCACCCGGGAGGACGTGCCCGAGGCGCTGGTGACCGAGGAGCGGGCCACGCTGGAAGCCACCGCCCGGAACGCGGGCAAGCCCGAGGCGGCGCTCCCCAAGGTCGTCGAGGGCATGCTCACCGGCTGGTACAAGGAGCGGGTCCTGCTGGACCAGCCCTTCGCCAAGGACGACAAGAAGTCGGTCCGACAAGTCCTCGGCGACGCCCGCGTCGAGCGCTTCGCCCAGGTGGTCGTCGGGGCCTAGCAGGTGCCGACTTCCCGGTGGTCCCGGGTGGTGCTGAAGCTGTCGGGCGAGGCGTTCGCCAGCGCGTCGTCCGACGAGACGATCGACGGCCCGGTCGTCGAACGCCTGGCCACCGAGATCGCCCACGCGCGCCGGGCCCTCGGTGTGCAGATCGCCGTCGTCGTCGGCGGCGGCAACATCTGGCGAGGGTCCACCGGCGCCGGTGCGGGCATGGACCGGGCCACCGCCGACTACATGGGCATGCTGGCCACCGTCATCAACGCGCTGGCGCTCCAGGACGCCCTCGAGCGTCACGGCCAGCCCACGCGGGTGCTCTCGGCCATCCACATGGCCGAGGTGGCCGAGCCCTACATCCGGCGCCGGGCCATCCGCCACCTGGAGAAGGACCGCGTGGTCATCTTCGGTGCCGGGATGGGCAACCCGTTCTTCACGACCGACACGCCCGCCGCGCTCCGTGCCGTCGAGATCGAGGCCGAGGTCTTGTTGAAGGGAACCCACAGCGGCGTGGACGGCGTGTACTCCGCCGACCCTCGCCGCGATCCCCGCGCCACCCGTTACGACTCGGTCACCTTCAAAGAGGTGCTGGACCAGGACCTCCGGGTGATGGACCTCACGGCCATCACGTTCTGCAAGGACAACGCGCTCCCGGTCCTGGTCTTCGACGTCATGACACCCGGCAACCTGGGAAGAGCCCTTTCCGGCGAGCCGATCGGTACGCTGGTCGGCTGATGGACGACGACTCGCTGGCCGCTGCGGTGTTGAGCGACAGCCGGGAGAAGATGGCCAAGGCCCTCGACCACGCCCGGGCCGAGTTCGCCGGCGTGCGCACCGGGCGGGCGTCACCGGGCCTGGTCGAGAAGCTCCGCGTCGACTACTACGGCAGCGAGGTGCCGTTGCAGCAACTGGCCGGCTTCAGCGTGCCCGAGGCCCGCCTGCTGGTCATCACGCCCTACGACAAGGGGGCCATCCGGGCCATCGAGAAGGCCATCCAGCTGTCGGACATCGGCATCAATCCGGGCAACGACGGCCAGGTGGTCCGCCTGGTGTTCCCGCCGCTCACCGAGGAGCGCCGGAAGGAGTTCGTCCGCATGGTGAAGCACAAGGCGGAGGAGGCGCGCATCGCGGTGCGCAACGTGCGGCGGGCGGCGCGCCACGACCTCGAGGGGCTCGAGCGGGACGGCGACATCTCGGCCGACGACCTCGAACGCTCCGAGAAGGAGATGGACCGCATCACCCACGACTACGTGGCCGACATCGACCGGCTGCTCCTACACAAGGAGCAGGAGCTGCTGGAGGTCTGAGGCCGGTTCCCCGATGAGGCAGGAGGCCCCCGTGGACGAGTACGACGACGACGAACTGGACGAGCCGGGGAAAGCCGAGCGCCGCGATCGGCGCCCGGCGCCGCGCCGGGGCGAGGGTGTGCGGATCATCGGCGCCGAGGAGGCGGCCAAGGCGCTGGCCGAGGGCCAGGCGGCCGGTCGCCGCCCGCACGACGCTCCCCGTTTCGGCGACGTCCCGTCGCGGCCCGAGGGCCGCGCCACGGTGCAGCGCTTCCCCCTGCCCGGCTCGGCCGCCGTCGACCCCGCCTCGGCCGTGCGCCGCTCGCCGCCGGCCCGCACGCCGGAGATGCCGCACTGGACCGAGCCGCCCAGCGGCGAGGTGCCGCGCGTCCTGGCCGACGACCCCGACGACCTGGACGCCTGGGCCACCCTGCCCAACCGGGGGCCGCGGTGGCGGGACAGCGGTTCGGACTGGGATGACGATCCCGGGTTCGACCCAGTGGCCGACCTCACCGACGACGAGCCGCGCCTCGGTGCGCTCGACGACACCCGCGCCGACCGTTCCGACCTGTTCTCGTTCGAGGACGACGGGGAGCCGGCGGCCCGTGAGCCGATAACGACGTCGATCCGCACCCGCCGCCCGCCGGCCGAGGCTGCCGCGGCCGGGCCGCCGGCGGCGAGGGACATGGGCCAGGCCATCGTGTTCGGCGTCGCCATGCTGGCGGTGGCCCTGCTGGCCTTCAAGGCCGGTCCGCTGGCCACGCTCGTCCTGGTGACCACGGTGGTGGCCGTGGCCGTGGCCGAGGCGTACGACGCCCTCCGCCAGGCCGGCTACCGACCGGCCACCCTGCTCGGCATCATCGCCTCGGTGTCGGCGATGCTCGCCGCCTACAACGAGGGCGAGGCGGCCATCCCGCTGGTGCTGGCGCTGACGACCATCTTCACCTTCTTGTGGTACCTGTTCCGCGTCGTCCAGGCCCAGCCGCTGCTCAACATCGCCGCCACCCTCCTGCCGTTCGTGTGGGTCGGCGTGTTCGGGTCGTTCGCGGCCCTCCTCGTCGCGTTGCCGGAGCGTCGGGGCATCGCATTCCTCCTGGCTGCCGTGATCGCCACCGCCTCCTACGATGTCGGCGCCATGTTCTTCGGCCGCCAGATGGGCAGCCGGCCGCTGGCGCCGGAGGTGAGCCCCGGCAAGACCGTCGAGGGAGCCATCGGCGGGGCGTTCACCTCGATCTTCGTCACCGTGGTCCTGATCGGCGTGCTGCCCGGCGTGACGCCCTGGAGCGCGGGCAAGGCCTTCGTGCTCGGGCTGGTCGTCGCCGTCGTCGCGCCGCTCGGCGACCTGTGCCAGTCGATGCTCAAGCGGGACCTCGCCATCAAGGACATGGGCTCGATCCTCCCCGGCCACGGCGGCGTCCTCGACCGCTTCGACGCGCTGCTCTTCGTGCTGCCGGTCACCTACTACCTGGTCCAGTTGCTGGACATGGTGTGACCGGCCCGGGAGGCCGGTGACCACGGTCGCGCTGGTCGGGTCCACCGGCTCGATCGGTCGCCAGGCGGTGGAGGTGGTACGGGCTGAGGCAGGGCGTTACGAGGTGACGGCGCTGGGCGCCCACCGCTCTGTCGACGTCCTGGTCGAGCAGGCCGCCGAGCTGCGCCCCCGGGTGGTGGCCGTGGCCGACCGTTCGGCCGCGGCCGGCCTGGGCGACCGGCTGCCGCCCGGAACCGAACTGCGGACCGGCCCCGAGGCCCTGGCCTCGCTGGCCGCCGAGGCCGACGTCGTGGTCAACGGCGTGGTCGGGTTCGCCGGGCTGCCGGTGACGCTGGCCGCGCTGGGCGCCGGGCGCCGGCTGGCGCTGGCCAACAAGGAGTCGCTCATCGCCGCGGGGCCGGTCGTCCAGGGCGTACGCCACACACCCGGCGCCGAGATCGTGCCGGTCGACTCCGAGCACTGCGCCATCCACCAGTGCCTGCGGGCCGGGCGGGCCGCCGAGGTGCGCCGCGTGGTCTTGACGGCGAGCGGCGGCCCGTTCCGGGGCCGTTCGGCGGCCGACCTGGCCGAGGTCAGCCCGTCCGAGGCGCTGGCCCATCCCACGTGGGCCATGGGACCGAAGATCTCGGTCGACTCCTCCACGCTGATGAACAAGGGGCTCGAGGTCATCGAGGCGCACGAGCTGTTCGGCCTCGGCTACGACGCCATCGAGGTCGTGGTGCACCCGCAGTCGGTGGTCCACTCCATGGTCGAGTTCGCCGACGGCGCCACGATGGCCCAGCTCTCCGAGCCGGACATGCGCCTGCCGCTCGCCTACGCCCTCGGCTGGCCCGACCGTTCGGCCGTCGCGTTCGGCTCGCTGGACCTGAGCGTCTCGCGCCGGCTCGAGTTCGAGCCGGCGGACACCGCCACGTTCCGGTGCCTGCGCCTGGCCTACGAAGCCGGTCGCCAGGGGGAGACCGCACCGGCCACGCTCAACGCGGCCAACGAGGTGGCCGTCGCCGCCTTCCTCGGCGGCGCCGTCGCCTGGTCCGCCATCGCCGAGGTCATCGAGGAGTGCCTCGACGCGTGGGAGGGAACCAAGGCCGAGAACCTGGACGTTGTACTGGCCGTCGACGCGCAGGCCCGGGAGCGGGCCAGCGCGTCGGTTGATCGGAGATCGAGCGCCGCGTGACCCCCGCACCCCTGACCGCCGCAGAGACGCGTCGAAGCCGGCCCGCTCCGGGCGACGGCTCGCGCGGCGCGCTGTACCGCCTGCTCCTGGTCGTGGCCGGCGGCTTCGTGGCGGCCTACGTGACCGGCGTCAGCCGGACGGTGCTGGTCGTGGTGGCCATCATCGTCATGATCATGCTTCACGAGTTGGGTCACTTCGTGGCGGCCAAGTGGTCCGGCATGAAGGTCACCGAGTACTTCCTCGGGTTCGGTCCGCGCCTGTGGTCGATCCGCCGGGGCGAGACCGAGTACGGCGTCAAGGCCATCCCGGCCGGCGGCTACGTGAAGATCATCGGGATGTCCAGCATGGACGCCGTCGACCCCGCCGACGAGGCACGGACCTACCGGCAGAAGCCGTACCGCAACCGGTTCGCGGTGGGCGTGGCCGGCTCGGCGGTCCATTTCGTCCTCGCCTTTCTGATCCTCTGGGTCATCTTCGCGGTGGTGGGCGTGGCCGACTACGGCCGGCCGCAGATCGGCTCCATCACGAGCTTCGAGGGTGGCCGCAGCCCGGCCGAGGAGGCGGGCTTCGAGCTGGGGGACCGCCTGCTGGCCCTGGACGGCCGGCCCATCGAGGACTTCGGCGAGGTGCAGGACTACATCCGCGAGCGCTCGGGGCGCTCCATCGCCTTCACCGTCGAGCGGGACGGCCGGCGCCTCGACCTCGACGTCGTCCCGGCCGACCTCGCCGCGGGAACCCCGGAGGGCTTGGACATCAACCGGCCCGACGAGCCGACCGGGTTCGTCGGCATCGGGGCGACGTTCCCCACCGCCACCGTCGGCCCGGTCGATGCGTTGGGCAAGGCGGTGAGCGGGCTGGGCCGGGCCAGCGTCGACACCGTCAAGGCCCTGGGCGCCATCTTCTCGCCGAGCGGGGCCTCGTCCTACGGCCGCCAGCTGGTCGGGGGCGGCGACGGGGGCGACGGTGAACCCAGCCCCGACGACCCTCGCTTCCTGTCGCCGGTCGGCTTCGTGCGGGTCGCCTCCCAGGCGGCCGACACCGGGTGGCTGGAGGTGCTGACCCTGCTGTTCAGCATCAACGTGTTCGTCGGCATCTTCAACATGATCCCGTTGCTGCCCCTCGACGGCGGCCACGTGGCCATCGCCACCTACGAGCGCCTCCGCTCCCGGCGCGGCCGCCGCTACCACGCCGACATCGCCAAGGCCATGCCCGTCTACTACGCCGTCTTCCTCGCCATCGTCTTCCTCGGCGTCACCTCCCTCTACCTCGACGTCGTGAAGCCCATCAGCAACCCCTTCCAGTAGGGCGCCCCCGCCCGGGGCGAACCCGGGCGAACCCGGGCGAACCCGGGGCGAACCCGGGGCGAACCCGGGGCGAACTTGGTGCCAAATCGCACGCCAGGGCGTGCGATATGGCAGCCGGTTCGCTCCCGTAGGCTGCCCCCCGTGCTGCTGCCGGCCCGCCGCGCCACCCGCCAGATCCGGGTCGGGACGGTGGCCGTCGGCGGTGGTGCGCCGGTGAGCGTGCAGTCGATGACGGTGACCAAGACGGCCGACGTCGACGGCACCTTGGCCCAGATCTACGCGCTGGCCGGTGCCGGCGCCGACATCGTCCGCTGCACCTGCAACGGCCAGGACGCGGCCGAGGGCCTGGCCCGGATCGTGCCGCGCTCCCCGGTGCCCATCGTGGCCGACGTCCACAACGACCACCGGATGGGCCTGGCCGCCCTCGAGGCCGGCGTCCACTGCCTCAGGCTCAATCCCGGCAACATCCGCAACCCGGTCCACATCAAGGCCATCGCGGCCGAGGCCCGCGACCGCGGCGTGCCCATCCGCATCGGCGTCAACGCCGGGTCGCTCGATCGCGACGTCTATCAGCGCCACGGCGGCGCCACGCCCGAGGCCCTGGTGGAGTCGGCCCAGCGTGAGCTGGCCTACTTCGAGGAGGTGGGCTTCGACGATGTGAAGATCTCCGTCAAGGCGTCGAACGTGGCCCTGATGATCGCCGCCTACCGGCTCCTCGCCGACACCGTCGACCACCCGCTCCACCTGGGCGTCACCGAGGCCGGCCCCCCACCGGCCGGGTTGATCAAGGGGAGCGCCGGCATGGCCGCGCTGCTGGCCGAGGGCATCGGCGACACCATCCGGTACTCGCTGACGGCCGATCCGGTGGACGAGGCCCGCGCCGGCCGCCAGCTGCTGGAGTGCCTCGGACTGCGGGAGCGAAAGGGCCTCGACCTGATCGCCTGCCCGTCATGCGGCCGGGCCGAGATCGACGTGATCGCGGTGGCCAAGGAGGCCCAGGCGGTCCTGGAGAGCGAGAACCTCCCCCTGCAGGTGGCGGTGATGGGATGCGTGGTCAACGGTCCCGGCGAGGCGCGCGAAGCCGACCTCGGTATCGCGGCCGGCTACCGCCGCGGCCACCTCTTCGTCAAGGGCCAGATGGTCCGGGTCGTCCCCGAGGACGAGATGGTCGGGGCGCTGCTGACCGAGGCGCGCCTGCTGGTCGAGCAGGGTGTCGAGGCCCGTCTCGCCGCGGCCGACCGGGGCGCCGAGGCCGAGGCCGCCGCCGACCGGGCCGCGCTGCTGGCCGACCAGGGCGACGACGTCAACGCCAGCGAGGCCCGGGTCGAACTGATCCGCAAGCGCACAGGCGAGACGTAGGAATTCGGTCGACGCCCGCCCCACCGGCGGCTACACCGGGGCGGTGGATCTGGAGGTGCGGCCGATCGCGGCCGACGAGCTCGAGGTGTTTGCCGGCGCCGACGCGGTCGCTTTCGGCGCCGCCGTCGACCCCCGGGCACTCGAGAACCTGCGCCCCGTCCTTGACCTCAGCCGCAGCCGGGCCGTCGTCGACGGCGATCGGCTGGTGGCGGCTTCGGGAAGCATCGGCTTCGAGCTGACCCTGCCGGGCCTGACAATTACCCCCGCCGCCGGGGTGAGCTGGGTGGGCGTGGTGCCGACACACCGGCGGCGCGGCGCCCTGCGCCTCGTCATGGGCGCACTGCTGGAGGACGCGGCCGCCCGGTCCGAGCCGGTGGCCATCCTGACCGCGTCGGAGAGCCACCTCTACGGCCGCTTCGGGTTCGGCGTGGGCACGTCGCGCCTGTCGTGGACGATCGACCGCCGTGATGCCGCGCTCGCGTCGCCTCCGGATGCGACCGGCGCCCTGGCGTTGCTCGACGCGGCCGAGGCGAGGAGCGTCCTGCCGCCGCTGTTCGACCGCGCCCGCCGCGCCCAGCCGGGCGACCTGGACCGGAGCGACCAGTGGTGGGACGCCAACCTGCGGGAGCCGGAGGGCCCGCCCCCGCGCCGTGGCGCCCGGTTCACCGTCGTGCACCGGGGCACCGATGGTCCCGACGGCTATGCCACCTACGCCGTCGAGGGGAACTGGGAGCAGGGCGTGCCGAAGGGTCAGCTGGTGGTGCACGAGCTGGTGGCCCAGGACGCAGCCACGGAGGCGGCGCTGTGGCGGTACCTGTTCGCCATGGACCTGGTGGAGGTGGTCGAGGCCCGCAACCGCCCGGTCGACGAGCCGCTGCGCTGGATGCTGGCCGACCCCCGTCGTCTGCGGATGGCCGGCGTGCGCGACGAGCTGTGGGTGCGGCTGCTCGATGTCCCGGCCGCGCTGGCCGCCCGCCGGTACGCGGTCGACGGCGAACTGGTGATCGAGGTGGAGGGCGCCCGGGCGTACCGGCTCGCGGGCGGGCCAGGCGGCGCCGAGTGCGGCGCCACCGGGGCCGGCGCCACCGACCTGACCGTGGGCCTCGCCGACCTGGGCGCCCTCTACCTCGGCGGCGTCGCGCCGTCGACCCTGGCCCGGGCCGGCCGGGTGGTCGAGTCGCACCCCGGCGCGCTCGCCCGGGCCGACGCCATGTTCGCCACCCAGCCGGCGCCCTTCTCCCGCAGCAGCTTCTGAGTGCTGTGGCCTCGGGGCGCGTGACGGCGCAGGCCCGAACGACCGCCCGTTCTGTGCCTGCGCATACCCGCTTTCCGCACCACTTCCCTACGCGGTTCGGTAGGTTCACCGGGCTATGGCTCGGGACCCGATCCTCACCCCGCGGTCCGAGGATTTTCCGCAGTGGTACCAGGACGTGGTGGCCAAGGCCGAATTGGCCGACAACGGGCCGGTACGGGGCACCATGGTCATCCGGCCCTACGCCTACGCCATCTGGGAGCGGCTCCAGGCCGAGCTCGACCGGCGCATCAAGGACTGCGGGGCGGCCAACGCCTACTTCCCGCTGTTCATCCCGGAGTCCTATCTCCGCAAGGAGGCCGAGCACGTCGAGGGCTTCAGCCCCGAGCTGGCCGTCGTCACCCACGGCGGCGGCCAGGAGCTGGCCGAGCCCGTCGTCGTGCGTCCCACCAGCGAGACCATCATCAACAGCTACTTCGCCAAGTGGGTGCAGTCCCATCGCGACCTGCCGCTGTTGATCAACCAGTGGGCCAACGTGGTGCGCTGGGAGCTGCGCCCCCGCTTGTTCCTGCGCACCACAGAGTTCCTCTGGCAGGAGGGCCATACCGCCCACGCCACCGAGGACGACGCCCACCGGTACGCCGTGCGCATCCTGCACGAGGTCTACGAGGACGTGATGGTCAACCTGCTGGCCGTGCCCGTCCGGGTGGACCGCAAGACCGAGCGCGAGCGCTTCGCCGGCGCCACCTCGTCGTGGACCTGTGAGGGGACGATGGGCGACGGCAAGGCGCTGCAGATGGCCACCAGCCACGAGCTGGGCCAGAACTTCGCCCGGGCCTTCGGCACCCAGTACCAGTCCGAGGACGGGAGCCTCGTCCATGTCTGGCAGACGTCGTGGGGGGCCACCACCCGCCTGCTCGGCGCGCTGGTGCTGGCCCACGGGGACGACGCCGGGCTGCGCCTGCCGCCGGCCATCGCGCCGGTCCAGGTCGCCGTCGTGCTGGTGCGGGACGAAGCCGACGCCGGGGCGCAGGCCGCCGCTATCGCCGCCGAGCTGGTGGCCGGCGGCCACCGGGTGCGACTCGACGACCGGGTCGCCACCTCGTTCGGCCGGCGGGCGGTGGAGTGGGAGCTGAAGGGCGTGCCGGTGCGCGTCGAGGTCGGTCCACGGGACCTCGCCCGGGGCCAGGTGACCCTGGTGTCGCGCCACGACGGCACCAAGACGGCGATCGGCGTGGCCGAGGTGGCCGCTCGCGTCGCCCAGGCGCTGGCTGCGGCGCAGACCGCCCTGCTGGCGCAGGCCACCGATGTACGCGAGGCGCGGACGGTCGACGTGGCCACCGTCGATGAAGCGGCCGAGGCGGGCCAGACCGGCTTCGCCCGCCTGCCCTGGGCAGCCGTCGGCCCCGCCGGGGAGGCCCGGTTGGCCGACTCGGGCGTCAGCATCCGGTGCCTCCAGCGCCCCGACGGCGGTCTGGCCCCACCCGGTCACGACGCCGACCTGGTCGCGTACGCGGCCCGCGCCTACTGATCCGCGGGTATGCTTCCCGGGCTGTTCCGTCGGGTTTTGTGGAGGAAGCGTGGGCGGGAGCCCACGCTTTTCTGTGTCGAGAGGAGGGTGAGGTCGTGGATCCTGCAGTGGTCGTGGAAGAACTGGTCCGTCCCGTGGTGGCGGCTGACGGCCTCGAGCTGTTCGACGTCCGCTTCGGCGGTGGCGCCCTTCAGGTCTTCGTGGACCGTCCCGGCGGCGGGGTCGACCTCGACACGGTGAGCCGGGTCACCCGGCAGGTGTCGGACCTGCTGGACGAGCACGACCCCCTGCCCGGCCAGTACACCCTGGAGGTGTCCAGCCCCGGCCTCGAGCGGGACCTGCGCCGCCCCGACCACTTCCGGCGGTACGTCGGCCGCGAGGTGAAGGTCAAGACCCGGCCCGGCACCGACGGCGAGCGCCGCCTGGAGGGCGTTCTGGCCGAGGCCGACGAGGCCGGCGTGGTCGTGGCCGGGCGCCGCCTGGCCTACGGCGACATCGAGAGCGCCCGGACGGTCTTCCGCTGGGGCAACCCGTGAAGGGGAACTTCGAGTTCCTGGAGGCGCTCCAGCTCGTGGCCCGGGAGAAGGGCATCGGCGTCGACACGCTTCTCGACGCCCTGGCCAACGCCTTGGTCGCCGCCTACAAGCGCATGCCCGGTGCGGCCGAGGAGGCCGTGGTCACCATCGACCCAGACACCATGGAGTTCATCGTCTACGCGCAGGAGCTCGACGAGGACGGCAACGTGGTGCGCGAGTGGGACGACACGCCGGAGAACTTCGGTCGCATCGCCGCCCAGACGGCCAAGCAGGTCATCCTGCAGCGCATCCGGGAAGCCGAGCGGGACCTCAAGTACGAGGAGTACGCCGGCCGGGAGGGCGACATCGTCACCGGCATCATCCAGCAGAGCGACAACCGCTACACGCTGCTGGACCTGGGCCGGGTCGAGGCCCTGCTCCCGCAGGCCGAGCAGGTCCCGTACGAGCGCTACGACCACGGCGCCCGGCTCAAGGCCTACATCGTGGAGGTCAAGAAGACCACCAAGGGCCCCCAGATCGTGGTCAGCCGCACCCATCCCGGCCTCATCAAGCGGCTCTTCGAGCTCGAGGTGCCCGAGATCGGCAGCGGCGTGGTGGAGATGAAGGCGGCCGCCCGCGAACCGGGCCACCGCACCAAGATCGCCGTCTGGTCCAACGACACCAACGTGGACCCCGTCGGCGCCTGCGTGGGCGCGCGGGGCGCACGGGTGCGGATGGTCACCAACGAGCTGCGGGGCGAGAAGATCGACATCGTCCAGTTCTCCGAGGACACCGTGGAGTTCGTGATGCGGGCGCTCCAACCGGCACGTGTCAAAGAGGTCCGCCTCGACGACGACACCGGCACGGCGACGGTGATCGTGCACGACTACCAGCTCTCGCTGGCCATCGGCAAGGAAGGCCAGAACGCCCGGTTGGCGGCGCGCCTGACGGGATGGCGGATCGACATCAAGAGCGAGACCCAGCTGGCCGACGAAGAGGCGGCCTACGCCGGCGAGGACTGGGCCGAGGGTGAGTGGGTGCGCAACGCCGAAGGCGACATGGTGTGGCAGTCGGCCGAGGGCGGCGAGGCCATCTCCGCCGAGGAGTGGTCGCACGGCGACCCCGCCCCCGCCGACGACCCGGCTCCCATCGACGAGCCGGTCGCCACGGTCGACGCCGGGGCGGAGCTGGAGCAGTCGTAGCCGAGGTCCGCCGCACCTGTATCGGATGCCGCCGCACCGCGGAGCCCGGCGACCTGGTGCGCGTGGTGGCGACCGGTGACGGTGGGTTGGTGGTCGGCCGGGCCCTTGCGGGCCGTGGCGCCTGGCTGTGCGCCGGTTCGCCGGCGTGCGCCGAGCAGGCGGCTCGGCGCCGAAGCTTTGCCCGGGCCCTGCGCGTGCCGGTCTCGGAGGCGGCCGTCTCGGCGCTGATCGGCGGCGGGCTGGTCGGCAGTGGGCGTGAACGTGCGAACATAGAGGGCTGCAGGAACCACGGCAGCGGAGACTGAAAGGGCCAATTGGCGAAGAAGATCCGGGTCTACGAACTCGCTCGCGAGCTCGGACTCACGAACAAGGAGGCGCTCGACCTCTGCGAGGCGTTGGGCATCGGTGTACGCAGCCACTCTTCGAGCATCGAGGACGCCCAGGCCGACCGGGCCCGTCGCAAGGCTGACCGCGACGGGTTGCGCCGTGCCGTGTCCCCGGAGGAGCCGGGCCGCGCCGCCGAGGCCACGCCGGAAGCCGAGCCGCCCGCCGGGCCGGCCCCGACACCGGCGCCGACGCCACCGCCGGTCGACGCCGGCCCCGCCCACGCGGCCCGGGACCCCCGCCTCATCGTCAGCCGGCCCTCGGCCGAGGCACCCACCGACCCTCGCCCCGCGGCCCCGCCGCCCCGGGTCGCCGCGCCCACGCCGCCCCGGGTCGCCGCGCCAACGCCGCCCCGTGTCGCCGCGCCAACGCCGCCCCGTGTCGCCGCGCCAACGCCGCCCCGGGTCGCCGCGCCAACGCCGCCCCGTGTCGCCGCGCCAACGCCGCCCGCGCCGGCCGCCCGCCCGGTGCCGGCACCGACCCCGGTGCCGGGGCCGAGCGCGCCTCCGCCGGTCGCGCCCGTCGGCGGGCGGACACCGGTGGTCCCCCCCACGGCGCCGACCCCCGCCGCCCCTGCCGCGCCACCCGTGGTGACTGCGTCGCCCCTCCCCACCCGGAGCACGCCGGAAGCGCCGCCCCGGCCCCCCGCACCTCCGACGCCCGCATCCCGCCCGGGCCCGCCTCCTGTTTCCCGCACCGGCAAGCCGATACCGCCGCCGCCGGGCGGCCCGCCCATGTCACGCAGCGGCAAGCCCATCCCGCCGCCGCCCGGCATGGGTGGTCGTCCGGCCCCGGCCGGTCCTCGCCCCGGTATGGGATCGCGCCCCGCGGGCCCCGGTGGGCCGCGCCTCGGTGGGCCGCCGCGGACCGGTACCGCCGGCCCCGGTGGCCCCGGCGGCCTGGGTCGGCCCGGGGGCCCGGGCGGTCCCGGTGGTTTCGGCGCCCCGCGGCCGGGCCTGCCCGGGAGCGGGTTCGGCGGCCGTCCCGGTGGCGGGCCGGGTGGTCCGGGCGGCGGCTTCGGCGGCCGTCCCGGAGGCCCCGGCGGCCGGGGCCGGCCGCCCCGGCGGCGCGGCGGCCGGCGGCGCCGGCCGCTCGAGGAGTTGGAGCCGTTCGACCCCAGCAAGGGCTACTCGGCGTCGACGGAGCCCGTGCCCGAGGGCGAGATCATCATCGAGCGGGGCTCGACGGCCCAGGATCTCGGGCCGCGCCTCAACCGCTCGGCCGGCGACGTCGTCCGCTTCTTGTTCCTGCAGGGCGAGATGGTGACGGCGACCCAGCCACTCACCGACGGGGCCATCGAGTTGTTCGCCGACGAGGTCGGGGCCACCATCCGCCTCGCCGATCCCGGCGAGGAGAAGGAAGCCGCCCTCCAGCGCAAGTA
>Ga0187892_10005153_pt1 | contig 20894 bp, 16 predicted proteins | sample MA1701073metaG_FD_139345 | JGI IMG/M metagenome (GOLD analysis project Ga0187892, IMG submission 139345) | Bio-ooze microbial communities from a basaltic lava cave in the Kipuka Kanohina Cave System on the Island of Hawaii, USA - MA170107-3 metaG ... | reverse complement strand
GCGAGAAGAAGGCCTGGGAAGAGAAGATTTTTCATCGCACGGAAACACACGGCGGACGCGCGATCCAAATCTGGGGGATGTGAATTCAAACCGGTTCCGGCACGGCGCGCCGTTACCGTCAAAAAGCCGCAGGTAGACCTCGTTCACGAGCGCGCCGGTCTGCATCGAATGCCCAACGTGTTCGCCCAGCAGGAGCCGATGCGCCATCCGCTGCAACTCGCCGTAAACGAGCGGCGCCAGCCGATCCCGCGCCGCCGCATCGCCATTATTCCAATCCAGAAGCAATTGCGTCACCTCCCCGCGAGACAATTCCTCTCGCTCTTCGCCTCGCTCTTCGGAAAGCGATTGCTTCACGTCTTCGGGAGTATGGGTGTTCATAGGGGAATCTCCCTGTCTGTCTGTTAAAGCAGATGATTCATTGCGGTCTGAAAGGACTTAGCCGCCCAAAACCTGGAATTACACGCGCAACCGAGGCCGGAAAAAATATTTTTTCGAGACTGCTCCACTTCCGCCTCAATTTGCGCATGTAGAGTATGAAACCAGAAGGCTGGCGGCGGTGTGGTGAATTGTCGAACCGTGGAAGAGGTTTGCAATTTACACACGCCGGCAGCCGCTGGCAATGAAATCTCAGAAGCCGGGCAATCCAAACCGGAACTGGACGACGGAAGACCAAAATCAAGCACAAAGGATTGCCGGCCTCTGGGGCATCGTGGGGTTGTTCTGCGCCAGCCTTTATAGGCTGATTATGGAGGAAAAATCATGTCAAGCTCCCGCATGATCACAGTGATTCTCACTTTACTAGCTTCACTAGCAATTTCTGCGACGACCCATAGTCAAGACATCAATGATCGCTTGTTGTCTGCGGCATTGAGTGGCGATGTCGCTGCCGTAAAAGATTTACTTACCAAGGGTGCGGACGCGAAAAGCAAGCAAGGCGTCGCTGCATTGGGGCGGGCAGCAATGTTGGGCCACACTGCTATCGTTCAGGCACTCTTGTATAGAGGCGCAGATGTGGATGGGAAAGACGACGGTGGAGTGACTCCTTTAATGCTTGCTGCGACTTGGGGCCGTTTCGCCGTCGCACAGGCCCTCATAGCCAAAAGGGCGAATGTGAACGCGAAGTCTGATATTGGAAACACTCCTTTGATACTTGCTGTGGGTGGTGGAGATGTCGCCATCGTGCAAGCACTAATAGACAAAAAAGCGGACATCAACGCAAAGAATAAAGATGGGGAAACAGCTTTGATATGGGCAGAAAGGCTTGGACACACAGCCATTATCCAGATACTGCGCGAGGCTGGTGCAGTAAAAGCAGAAACCACAAACCCAGCTATTTCTCCTGGACTAACGTCAGAAACAGAGAGCAAGCGGGCGAATTTGAAAGGCGCCGCAAATAACGCCAAAGAAACGATGCGCACCGAAGTGCAGGCGGTTCAACCACGCTATCGCGGTAACTGGGTGGGGAAGACTAATCAGAATCAATCCATCCAATTTACAATTGATGAACAAAACCGAGTGACGGAACTCGAAGTAAAAGTCATCGTCCAATTCTTCTACAATCAAAGTTGCGCTTACTCCTACAAGATAAAAGACCCTGTGCCAATCCAAGATAGGCAATTCGATGTTGACCTTATCAGTTCAGCTCCATTGGGATACACCGACAACACTTCTCCTAGAATTCGAGGAAGCTTCACTTCAACGGTCGCCGCCGACGGTTCGGTAAATCAATTCAGAGTCGGGCTCGCATTCTGTGGCGGCAGCATGATAATGGGGACAGGAGTGCAAGTTGGCCCAGTAAGTTGGTCAGCCGAACGGCAGGTGCAATGCGCTACATTGGGAACGATTAGCCCAAACAGCGGCAGAGTTGGAAGCAGTGTGGTGATCAATGGGACGAACCTTGGTGACGTGACATCTATCAAATTCCCTCCTGGCATTCCCGCGAAGTTCACGGCCAACAGCGACACGCAGATTTCCATGGTGGTACCGAGCGGTGCGGCTAGCGGAACGATCTCCACCAGCCAAGATGGGTGCGCCAACAAAGAAACAAGCGCGTTCACCATTCTCGAATCTCCTGTCCCCGCAATTGCAAGCCTCAGCCAGGATTTAATCATCGTCGGGAAACCGGGTTTGACTCTGACCATCAATGGCTCGAACTTCCTCAATGGCTCAGTTATTCGCTGGAACGGTGTTGATCGCGCAACGCAATTTGTGAACGAGACGCAGTTAACTGCGCAAATACCCGCCGCTGATGTCGCCTCTGTCGGGAAAGCGGCGGTGACGGTCTTCAATCCCGCGCCCGGCGGCGGAGCCTCCAGCGCGCTCGATTTCACGATCAATCCTCCGCCGAATCCGACGCCAACCCTGTCCAATCTCAGCCCGGATGCGGCCACGGCAGGTGTTCGAGGTCTCACTCTGACGATTACTGGCGCCAACTTCATCAACGCTTCAGTCGTGCAATGGAACGGCCAGGATCAGGCGACGACCTTTGTGAGCGACACACAGTTGACCACACAGATTCCAGCCTTATCGCTCGCCAAAGCAGGCGTCGTAACCATAAAGGTCTTCAACCCCGCGCCGGGTGGCGGCGAGTCGAATGAAATGACCTTTACGATCAATCGGAAACAAACTCAAGCTCAAACTCGCGGCCAGGGACGCAAACCAGTCCAACGTCCCAGCCAGCGTCCTACGAAGAAGCAGTAAACACGCATTTCAAGGAGGTCAAATGTTATGAAACGCGCCACTCTACCAATCATCGTCGCGCTGCTCTGCCTCGTGGCCTCATCTTCACCGGTTGCCGTCGCGCAAGGTCAGCTTCAATTAACCACGTTCAACGAGTGATTATGAAGAATACAAAACAGACATTCTCAATGTTGCTGATCCTGCTGGCGCTGGCTTTGTTCGCCGGTTGTTCAAGGAAGAGTGAGCAAACGCAACCTGGCGCTGGCGACAAAGCGGCGGAGCCGGCCAAAGCGAAAGCGGCGGTCGAAGCGGTTCGCCTGCTGCCCGTCAAACAAGACGCCAAGTGGGGCTACATTGACGCCAAAGGAACGCTCGTCATCGCGCCGCAATACGACGAAGCCAAGCCTTTTTCCGAAGGGCTGGCCACCGTCCGAGTTGGTAAACTATGGGGCTACGCTGATCCCGCGGGCAAGCTGGTGATTCAGCCGCAATACAAAGAGGCGCTCGATTTCTCCGAAGGCTTGGCGCTTGTCGTATTAGACGGCAAGGATTGGAAGAGTGGATATATTGATCCCACGGGCAAGTTCGTCATTAATCCACAATTCCGTTATGGCGGCCCGTTCTCGGAGGGATTAGCTTTTATCGTATTGAAACCTCGAAGAATTTCGGTGGCGTCGCCGCTTGTTTGGACCGAGAGCGGATACATACCGGGCAGCCCGACGGAAAGAAGTGTCCAGCCGGGAGAATATTCCTACATTGACAAGAGCGGCAAGATGCTGATTGAAAAACCAGTCGCGGACGGCAGGGAGTTTAAAGACGGGATGTGCGCGGTCATGATCAATGGCAAATGGGGATTCCTGGACAAGACTGGAAAGCTCGCGCTCGACCCGCAGTTTGACGACGCTTTCAGCTTTTCTGAAGGGCTTGCCGCCGTTAAAGTGGGAAAGAAATGGGGCTTCGTGGATCAGACCAGCAAGATGGCAATCAACACGCAGTTCGACGCCGCCGGCGATTTCTCAGCCGGCCTCGCGCCAACACAGACGGGCAAACAATGGGGCTACGTTGATAAAACGGGCGCCGTCAAAATCACTCCGCAATTCACGCAGGCCAGGAAATTCTCCGAAGATCTGGCCGCCGTCAAAACCGGCAAACAGTGGGGCTTCATCAGCACGGCAGGAGAAGTGATCATCAACGCTCAATTCGACGAAGCCGGAGAATTCAACGGCGGATTGGCAAAGGCGCGGGCGGGCAAAAAGGACGGCTACATTGATCGTTCAGGCGCTTTCGTCTGGCCGCAGCCGAAACAGCAGTAAAACTTCTGAAAATCAACTCGCTTAACTTCTCAAGGAGGTTTGCCAATGTTGTGGAAAATCTGTCTCCCAATTCTGCTGATCATCGCGGCGGCGAGCGTCAGTCACGCCCAACAAACCGAAGCCCGGCAAGACGTATCCGAAAAAACAAGGAAACCGTTTCAGCAGACGACTGAGCCGAAACAACCGGCGAAGCCGAAGATCACCTTTCTCAGCCTGCGCAAAGTGAAGGAGTGGAGCGCGGCGAGCCGTTCCGGCGGCAACATCAGTTTCGTCTCCTCCACCGCCGGCCCTGGCATGGTCTTCGCGGTCGTCAGGTACAAAGTCGTCTTCGATGATGAGGAGGAGCGCGGGCCGGGTTTCTTCGCGGACGCAGAATTGATAGATAGCAAAGGGAAGAAGGTCAGCGCCGATCACACTATCACCGAAAAAGCTAAGGGGCGCGGGATAATTGTCGAACAGCCCTTCACGATCAAGGCATCCGCAATACCAGTGCGGATCAAACTCGACGACCTGACATTCGCCTTGCGCTCGTCTGCGCCGAAATCCAAGCCGTGAAACCGGGCCGTGAAACCGGACAGGAGGCTGAAAGAATATTGTTCGCGCCGCGCGCCAGTTCTACAAGATGAAGCCGTCACCGGATTCGCCGAAGCCGCGCGGATCGAAGAGAGTCTCGGCGAGAGATGTCTGGCGCAAGGACTGGTTGAGAAATCATTCGTCCATCGCTTCAGCGCGGCGAGTTGCTGGGCGCAGGCGGGCAACTTCTATCAGGCGATTGCGCAGTGTGATGAATTGCTGCGTCAGGCCGATTTGCCCGAACGGTTGCGGCGGCGCGTCGAAAATTACGCTCGCTCGATCCGTCTGCGGCGCGCTCACTGGTACGAAGAGTTGGCGTTGGAAACGGTTGGTGATTAGTCTGATGAGAGAGTTGATCGCCCGCATTCACACTGTCTTCGACTTCAGATAAGCAGGGTTCAAACCAGACCGAGCTTCTTCAACTCCGCTCGGAAGTTTCGATGGCGCAGGTATTGAGCGTGCAGGCCGGCGATCAAACTTTGCGCCTTGCCGCTCTGCCCCTGGAAACGATGCAACTCGGCGATGAGCATCGCGTCGTGCGCCGCATCCGCGTACTCGTGTTGCGACTTGCTGTTCACGATTCGATCAATGCGCGGCCTCACCATCTGAACGATCCACTCAATCTGCCGGTCACGGTCCGTTGCGGACAAAGGCTCCCGGAAGAGTTCTTCACCTAACCGCTTGACGAACTCAGTTGGCTTGCCGAGTCGCCGCGCGATTTCGGGATGGCGGGTGGTATTGGCTTCCGCGCCACTCGCTCTGGTTACCGAATGCAGGAAGAAATCCACGACCGATTTGCGCGCGTCTCCCGTCTCATCCCAGCTTGAGATATCGCTTCGAGAGGCTTGTTTCACCGCCCGGTCATATTCGCCCTCGGCCAGCAGAGCCTCGACCAGCAAGCGGTTGTCCCACAGTTGGCCGAGCGAATACGATTTGCTTGAAAAGTCGTGAGTGAGCCGCTCAATGACGCGCGGGTAGTAGGCCTCCCACTCCCCGGCAGCCATAGCCGCCTTGCGCAGCGCGACGTAACGCTCCACATCCGCTTCGTTCCTGAACGCATCCCAGAGCGCCGAGAGCGCTGATGAAGGATCGCCGAGGCGCCCGGCTGCCCGCGCTTTGTAATCGGCCAGGAGCGCATTCCGCTCCTTTTTCCCGCTCCCTTTGCCACTCAATCCCCGGTCGGCCCAATCGAAAACCTTCTGCCAATCCTTCTTCGCGGCGTAAGCCTGAACCAGGTCTTCGTAAGCCCAGGGATGCTTCTCGCCGTGTGTTTCGGCGAAACGATCCAGCTCTTCCAGGCTTCTGAAATGCTTGTAGATTTGCCTGAGCATCTCCGCCGTCAGGTCCAGCGCCGTCAGGATCGTTTCGGCCTCATCGCGCGAAGGCTTTTTGATGAGCGTCGCTTCCAGCAACCGAATCACTTCGCTGTCTTTGGGAAACAGTTCCTGAAGCTGAGGCGGCTTCTTGCCGATGTAACGATATTGGCTGAAGCCTTCGATGATCTTCTCGGCCATCTCGCTCCCGCTGTAAAGACGCCGCAGCGATTCGAAGTAATGGCGGCGAGCCTTGGTCAGATCAGTCTTCAAAGCCGCTTGAGGATTGGAGGTGGTGAAGCAGTAGCGTTCGATATCGAAACATTCAAAGAGCTTTTGATAAGCCTGCTCGGCGGTATCGTAACGATGCGCGAGGAAGTAAAGCTCCGCTGTCTCAAACAGCCTATCCATCTCTTCGATCCAGGAATCGTCGCCATACCCGCGATGAGCGCCCTCTTCCGGATCGTAGGCCACGTATTCGACGAACTCTTCGTTGCCCAGCCGCTCGAAGAAATCGTCAACCTCGGCGATGAAATCGTCATCGTCGTCGTAAGGAAGATGAACTTCCAGGTCTTCGGATTTGACTGAGGGCAGGAGGTTCAGAAATTCCAGCCGCTGTTTCTCGCCGAGCAGCGCCAGGAACTTTTCGACGATCTCAACGAGTTGGTCAGAGGAAAGGCGCTTCAATTGCTCTTTCAGCTCGCCGGCCTTTGACGACTGGCTGTCGGAAGGAACGGTCTTCTTTCGATGCCTAGCCATAAATTTGATCAAATCAGATGAACGCCGCTGGTGAGAGGCAGAACCGCTCGCCCAGCCTCTTCGCCTGTTCCTTGCTGATCGCGCGCTTGCCGCTGACGGCTTCGGAGACGCGGGAGCGCGAGCCGAAGACATCGAGCAGATCGGCCTGGCGCAGGCCGTGCTCATCCATCAAGGCCTGGAGGATTTCGTGCGGCTTTAGGGGCGGGAAGACCGGATGCGCCGTCTGGTAATCGTCAATCAGTTTGAGCAGCAGACGCACCAGAGCATCCTCTTCCGGCGTCAGCCTGCGCTCCGGGTAAAGTAGTGGCTCGATCAGGCGAGAAGCGCGCTTCAACTCCTCCGGGCTTTCAATTATGCGCGGCGCGACATCCGCGAGCAGCGCCGCGTACTTTCGGCGGTTGAAGCGGCCTTTAGCAGCCGCAGTCCTTTTTCCACTTGTCGCGGTCGTACTCACTGTGCGTGAGGAAGTGGATGAGCGTGACAGTTTGGTATCCATAGTTGACCTTCGTAATCAGGCGGTAGTTATTGCCCAAAATATTGAAAACCGTACATTCGCACACCGCGTCGGCATGCGGGAACGTCCGCCGCATCTCAGCCAGGTTACGCCACGACGAACTCTGCGTGAGTTCTGACCAGCGTCGTAAGGAGTTGGCGGCTTCGGGGTGTTTGGCGGCATACTCAGTCAATTCAGCGTCGTTAGTGATCCTCACGGCGGCGAACGCTCCTCTCGATTCCGCATATTACCATTACGGGAATATGAGTCAACGGCTCACCTCCGCCCGGAAGCGTAGCCACTTTAACGGCGACGCGACTTATTCATCCGCATCATCACCGCCGAAATCGCCCACTCCGCGCTGCCGCATCGCCAACTCGTGGAGCAACCGCTCTGCGTCTTCATATCCGGCGAATCGCCGCTCATCCGCGCGGAAAGCCGGGCTGTGCGCCAGCCGCCGTCCGTTGACAATCAGGCTCCCGTGTTTTTTGTGCAACAGTTCGTGGTACATCACGAAGTCAACCAGGCTGGTTGGAACGCTGGCGGCGTCGAGCGTGACTGAGATCATGATTGTGTCGCGGCCCGGCTGGTAATGGCCGAACTTGCGCGCGGTCAGCGTGCGGTTCCAGACGAGTCTCGGTTTGAGCATCTGCCCGCCGAAGTACGTGGCGTTGACCCGCGCGAAGCTTTCGTCCAGGTCGTGCGCGTGGCCTCGTGTGGGCAGCGTGGGAGGCGCGGCGAACGATTCCAACTCGAAGAGGGTTTCGTTGAAATCTTCCGACTCGGCGAATTCGCGATACGACCGCTCGCTCGCCGTCGCGGGCTGTCCCAGCGAGCATTGCAGCAATGATTGCCAGACCTGCTGGTCGGCGTTTTGAAAGCCGATGTGAACTTTGAGCTGCACGCCGTTGCGATAATCGCGCCTGCGCCAGAGGTGGTTCAGGCTGACCAGATGGAGCAGCAGTGGCTTTCCGGCGGGCAGCGGGAATTGGCGAGCGATTTCGCGGGCGCGTTCGAGCGTCGCCAGATGCGCGGCCAACTGGTCTTCACTGGCCAGAAATTTCAACCAGCAGTAGATGCGTCGCGAGGGAGATTCCAGCGCCGACGGCGTTCGCCCGAACTGCGCGCAAATCTGTTCGATGGCCGCCGCCTGCTGTTCCATCTCGGCGATCAATCGAGCACGGGCTGGCGACTCAGTCAATAGCGAGTCGAGCCGCTGCCAGATGCGACCGATGAAATATTCACCAGTCTTGACGATGTTCTTGACCCTGAAGCCAGACTTCACCGCCGCAGGTTCTCCGGCCTGGCGCATCGGCAGATGGTCGAGATCGAGGCCGCGCAAAAACAAGTAGGCGCGGCGCGACGGAGCGGGCAAGTGATCGGGCGTGGAGCCGTGCTGGCGGCAGATCGCTTCGACATCACTGACGATTCTTTTGACCTGCTGTTTGAACGGCTCGACCTCGTCCGGCGCCAAGCCGGTTTGCAATTGCGACCGCACGTGGTTGAAGAATCTGATCAGGCCATTAATTCTGATGTTCATTGGCCGGGTTCAATGAGGCGTTCAATTAACGAAAAAGATCATCCACCGGAAACCGCCAGCCAGGGACGGCGGGTTCGGCTTCGGCTGTCTCTCCGCGCCGGCAAACGACCGGATGATCGGGATCGCTGGCGCGGTAAACGCGCACGACATCGTCGCTTAACAAATCAACGTCCCAAACCACAAGCGTGCCCGCGGCGAAGTAGTCGCGGCGCTTGGCCGCGAGCTTCTCTTCAGCCGGTTCGCCGTAATCGCCTTCGCTCCGAACTTCGACGGCAAAGGCGGGCGCGCCATCGAAGAACTTCATCGTCACTTCGCCCGTCCACCACGCAGCGTCGGGGCTGAATGATTGGCGATGCGGCAGGTCAACGATGAAGCCGGCGTTGTCGGCGACCGCGTAACCGCCTCCGCGCTCCCGCTCGTAGAGACTCAAACTGAGGTAGATCTGACCGCTGGCTCTGCTCGGTATTCCCCCTGTTGGCATAAATCGCACCACCTCTCCGTTGATCAGTTCGGCCTTACCGTGCTCGGGCACGTGGTAGAGGTCTTCAATTGTGGCTTTGGGTTTCGTACTGACTTTTGTGCTCATAAAAAACTCCTGTCCGCGATAATCGAGCGGGGAGATTATAACCGAACCGGGTTGATCAACGGAGAGTTCGCATCGCCATTGTCTATTTATCCTGCCAGACAGGCACGCGCCCTGCCGTCCACGGCGCGCCCACCGTCTCCAGCGTCTTGTCCAGTTTGGCCAGATCAACCTCGGTCAGCGTCTTCAGCTTCGACAGAGCGACTTTGAACTCTTCCGCCGCGATGCTGTATTGATCCTGCTGTGACTGGGTCGGACGCAACGCGGTCAGGCGAATGCGTTGCACAATCGAGTTGACCCGCTGGTTGATCGAAGGCGGCGGGATGTCGCTCAACTCGCGGCCTCCGCGCAGCGCTTGCAGCACTTCATCGAACTTGTCGTCGAGCGCGTTGACTTCGTCGAGCACCGCCTGGTTCGAGCCGGGAGCTTCCAGCGCGGCGCGTTTCATCAAGCCCAGCTTCGTCTTGGCTGTGGTGGCCGCGTCAAGAGCGCCGGTCACAGCGCGTTGCAGTTTGATGACCTTGCGCTGGAATTCGGCCAGGATCGTGCGGTCTTGCGGCGTCATCTTCTCCGTGCCTTCGGCGACGACGTTGAACGTTTGCGAACCAGGCATCGGCGTGATCACGCCGCCAACCCGCTTGGCCATCGTCACGGTGTATTTGCCGGGCATCGCCAGTTCGCCTTGCGGGCCGAAACCGCCAGGACCTCCGCCGAAGCCGGTCAGATCAATTCCTTCCATTCCCGGTGGAAGCTGCGGCGCGGCCTGCACCACGGGCGGCGCGTAACGGAAATCCCACGTCGCCCGTTGAATGCCGAACGTCGCCGGCGCGGTCAACCGGCGCACGACTTTGCCTTCAGCGTCACTGACCGTGAAGAGTAATGCGGGTGGTTCCTCTTCCGCTTCCGCGAGCAGTTCCTGCCGCGTCGGATACTTGATCGGCTCATTCTTGCGCGCCGCTTCGCGTTCGGCCTGCTGGCGTTGCTGACGTTTGGTGCGGATCGGCTCTTTCAGGTAATAGGTGATCGTCGCGCCATAAGCCGGATTGGGCGCGGTGTAAAACGACGCGCCCTGGCTGCCGGCCAGATTGATGGACGACCGCACGTACATCAACGCGTCTTTCACCGGGAACAAGTTCGATTCCTGCGCCAGCGTCTCCGCCTTAACACCACGCAGCGCCGAGTAATCGTCGAGCACATAGAAGCTGCGCCCGAAGGTCGCCACCACCAGATCGTTCTGGCCTTTGTGAATCGCCAGATCGCGCATCGCAATCACCGGCAATCCGCCGCGCATCTGAACCCACTTCGCGCCGCCATCCGCATTCACGGAGGGCGTGAAGAACAACCCAAACTCCGTGCCGATGAAGAGCAGGTTCGGATTGACGTGGTCTTCGGCGATTGAATAAACCGACCCACGTTCGGGCAGGTTGCCTGTGATCGAAGTCCACGTCTTGCCGGCGTCCGCGCTCTTCGCCGCGTATGGTTTGAAATCGCCGTTCTGGTGATTATCGAAGAGCGCGTAGACCGTGTTCACATCGTGCTGCGAAGCCAGCACGCGCCGGACGTAGCTGTCAGCGGGAATTTCCAAAACCTTTTCGACTTTGCGCCAGGTCTTGCCGCCATCTTCAGTGATCTGGATCAAGCCGTCGTCCGTGCCGATGTAGATCAACCCCTCTTTCTTCGGCGATTCGCTCAGCGCCGAGGCGTTGCCGTAGAGCGCGGTGGATTGATGTTTGGCCACGGCGTCCGGCCCCCAGATTTTGCCGAACACCGGCAGCGCGTTGCGATCAAGCCCGCGCGAGAGATCACCGCTCACGACTCGCCAATCGTCGCCGCGATTGTCGCTGCGGAAGAGTCTGTGGCCGGCGAAATAGAGTCGCTTGCTGTTGTGCGGGCTGATGATCAGCGGCGAGTCCCAGTTGTAACGCTGCGACTCTTCGGCCTTGCCCGGAATCGGCGCGATGCTCGTGCGCTCGCCCGTGCGTTTATCGAAACGCACCAGGCCGCCGTTCTGGCTCTCGGCGTAAATCGTGTTCGGGTCTTCCGGGTCAACGCGCGAGATGAAGCCGTCGCCGCCGTTGGTGGCGAACCAGTCGGCGTTGACTATGCCCGACTGGTTGCGCGTTCGGGCCGGGCCGCCCAGCGAATTGTTATCCTGCGTGCCGCCGTAAACGAAATACCACGGCGACTGGTTGTCCACCGCCACGTCGTAGAACTGCGCGATCGGCAGGTTCGCTTTGAAGTGCCAGTTCGAGCCGCGGTCGTAACTTTCGTACACGCCGCCGTCGCAACCGACCAGGTAATAGTTCGTGTTGTGCGGATCAATCCAGATCGCGTGGTTGTCCACGTGTTTCAACCGCTCGCCGAGCGGACGCTGGGTTCTGCCGCCGTCGTCTGAAACCTGAAAGACGACGTTCGGGATGTAGACGCGATCAACGTTCTTCGGATCGGCGACGATCTGGCCGTAATACATTCCCTGCGCGATGCTCGGACTCATCCGCTCCCACGTCGCGCCTTTGTCGTTCGAGCGAAAGATACCGCTGCCCTGCGCTGCGGCTTCAACCGTAGCGTAAACGACATTGTTGTCAGCCGGCGAAATCGCCAGACCGATACGCCCCAATTCGCCCGCAGGCAAACCGCCGCGCAACCGCGTCCACGTTGCGCCGCCGTCGGTGGATTTGTGAATCGCGCTCTCAGGCCCGCCGTTGATCAGCGTGTAAAAATGGCGGCGACGCTGCCAGCTCGCAGCGTAGACGATGTCCGGATTCGACGGATCGAGCGCAACGTCGGTGACGCCGGTGTTTTCGCTGATGTTCAAGACAGCCTTCCACGTCTTGCCGCCATCAGTAGTTTTGTAGAGACCGCGATCTCCGCCTGCTGACCAGAGCGGCCCCTGCGCCGCGACGTAAACGACCTTGGTGTCGCGTGGATCAATTGCAATGCGCCCGACGTGCTCCGATTTTTCCAGGCCGACTTTGCGGAAGCTGCGACCGCCGTCTTCGGATTTGTAGACGCCGTCGCCGTAACCGACGCTGCGCTGGCTGTTGCGTTCGCCCGTGCCGACCCAAACGACCGACGTGTCTTTCGGATCGAGCGCAATCGCGCCAATCGAATACGAGCCGTAATTGTCAAAGACCGGCGTCCAGGTAGTTCCGGCGTTGACCGTCTTCCACACGCCACCCGAAGCGACGGCGATGAAATATTTCGCGCGGTCGTTCGGATCAACGGCGAACGCGATCACGCGCCCTGATGTTACCGCCGGGCCAATGGAACGAAAGCGCAGCCCGGAGAAGGTCGGAGTGGACATTGGATCGGACGGCCGTTCCTGCGGGCCGCCTTCGGGACGTTGTTCGCCTCCCTGCCCTCCCTGTTGTCCGCCGCCCCGACGACCTTGGGCGTGGGCAGAAAAGAGCGCGAGCGCGAACAAAGACAAAACGATCAGGCAAAATCGCAGTGTTTTCACGGTGGTGATCTCCTTTTTTTTTTACAGAGAAAGAGGTGATTTGATAACCAACGCCTGCTGGCCAGCTCCGGCCCAGGCATCTCCAAAAGTTTCCGGTGAGACGACTTCCGGAGTCGAACTCCCCAGCGGGTCGAAGAACTGAATGGCTTGGGGGCCGACGCTGATTACGACAACGGCGTGTTGGGAAACGTTAAAGCCGAAGAATTGGCGGTTTACACCAACAATTGGATACCAGCCATCTCGCAGACAATCGCGAAGGTCAACCAAGCTCCAGTCATTGTGAAGTGTCGCACCCACGCCAAGTTCACTCATCCGCTGACAGGCTTGATCAAGAGTGTAACCGATTGACGAATAACCCAGAGCCCGCCGAATTCGCTTTTCGGTCAGCCGCTGTCCGAAACCAGTGAGCACGATCCTGATACAGGCGGCGACACAGGATGTGCGTTGTTCCTGAGCAAACCAGGTGATCATTCTTCTTCGTCGTCATCATCTTCAATGAGACCATGAGCTTCAGCCAAAGATTCGGCGCGCCGCAATATATCCTGAGGATCAGGCTGACCAACAAACTCCCCCGACGCGGCATGAAGGAATACATCGCCGATCACACCTATTGTCCCTCTGTCAGGGTATGAAAGCCGAACTGGTAAGTGCCAACAGAAGGTGGCCGGGTTGAAGATCGCCTGTGTCACATGAATGAGCATCGCCGTCTCTTTCTGCAACCATCTGTTGACCAACATAATCGCCCGCTCGGCAGTCGGCACCGCCAACTCCGGCAGCGCGGCTACAGCAACCTGTTCTTGTTGTTCTATTGTGGCGTTCATAGCGGCATTCTACCATTGCCCGGTAAGAATCACTTCACCGGATTCGGCGGGTTCAGATACTGCGCCAGAAACCGCCAAATCTCCACCCGCGATTCCTTCGCCAGCTTCGTGTCAATCCGGTTGAAAGCGTGGCCACCGGGCGCGTTCTCGTAAATCTTGTACTCGAACTTCTTCCCCGCCGCTTTCAACGCCTTGATCAAATGCTCGACTTCGAGCACGTTCACATCTTCGTCGTTCGTCGTGGTGTGAATGAGCAGCGGCGTTTGCAACTTCTCGGCGTTCCACGCGGGCGAGCGGCGTTTGTACTCGTTGACGTTCTGTTCGGCGGTCTTGCCCAGGTGATACGGCGCGGAATACAGATCGCGGTAGCTCTGGCTCTTGTAACCCATCCGCGCCACCAGATCGCTCACTGGCACTCCGGCGTAAACCACCTTGTAATCCTGCGGATGTTCGAAGACGTTCATCAACGAGATCATCCCGCCGTGGCTCCAGCCGATGATGCCGACGCGCTGTGGATCAATGTTCGGCGTGTTTTCGACCATCCACTTCATCCCGGCGTAAACGTCTTCGTTCTCCAGCCCGCCGTAATCAATCAATTGCCAGAAGCCACGTCCGTAACCGCTCGATCCGCGATATTCGGGCGCAATGACGGCGTAGCCTTGCTGCAAAAGCTCGCGCACAATGTGGACGCTGTTCGAATCGAAATTGCCATGCACGCCGCCGTGAACCATCACGATCAGCGGCAGCCTGGCGTTCGCATACTGTTTCGGGACAAAGGTGTAAGCGCGGATGATGAGTGGGTTGCCTGCGCCCTGTCCGGTCGGATTTGGAATGACGCGCGGCGGCGGGCCGGTGTAACGAACCTTGTCAACGACCGCGAGGTCGCCGAGCCGCTGGAACATCATCAGGTCGTCAATGTCCTTGCGCAACGTGTCTTCCATGGTACTCAGCCGCTCTTCGAGCGCGCGGATGCGTTGTTGCGCCGGGTCTTCCGGCGGGCGCGTTTCGCGCTCTTGCGCCGAAGCGTCAGGCAGGATGAAAAGCAAGGCGCACAGCGCAAAGAGAAACCACGCGGACTTCCGGCTCAGCCAAAATCTCATGATCGCGATCTCCTGGTTTGAAAGGTTGGAAACTGCCGCCAGTAAATACGTCGGGAGACGCGGTTGAGGTTACGAGTAGTTGAAAAAACCGCCAAACCTTGCAAAGCCGGGCGGCGGGCACTAGATTATGCCGCCACAACGTAATCAAATCCGATCAACCGAATAACAACTCTTCACGATGAACTGGACACAAGTTTACGACCCCTTGCATTCCTGGCCGCTTTCAACGCTGGTCGCGGCCATTCCCATTGTCGTTCTGTTTTACCTGCTGGCCGTGCGCGGAACCAAGCCGCATTGGGCGGCGATGATCAGCGCGGTCACAGCGATCGTTCTGGCCACGGCCGTCTTCACTATGCCGCTGCCGATGTCGGCGATGAGCTTCGTTTTCGGCGCAGTGTTCGGTTTGAAGATCGCCTGGATTGTGATTGCGGCGATCTTCCTCTACGACATCTCGGTCTTCACGGGCCAGTTCGAGATCATGAAAGATTCGGTCGCGGCGATTTCGCAAGACCGGCGGCTGCAAGCGTTGTTGATCGCCTTCGCGTTCGGCGCGTTCGTCGAAGGCTGCGCGGGCTTCGGCGCTCCGGTGGCCATCGCCGGCGCGTTTATGATCGGCCTCGGCTTCGACCCGTTTTATGCCGCCATCTTGAACCTGATTGCGAACACCGCGCCCGTCGCCTGGGGATCAATCGGCACACCGATTCACACGCTGGCGGCGGTGACGGGCTTGAACGAATCGGATTTGTCGGCGATGACCGGACGCATCCTTCCCTTCACCAGCATCATCGTGCCAATCTGGCTGGTGCGGGTGATGTCGTCGTCGCGCGCGACATTGGAGGTGATGCCGGCGATCCTGGTCTGCGGCGTCTCGTTCGCCATCACGCAATTCCTGTGGTCGAATTACGTTGACAGCAACCTGGTGGACATCGCTTCGGCGGCTGCCTGCATATTGGCGATGCTCATCTTCCTGCGGTTCTGGCAGCCGAAGAACATCTGGCGATTCCAGACAGATTCAGCCGTCTCGACACACAATCACAATTACACTCGCGGCCAAATAGCTCGCGCCTGGATGCCGTTCGCCATCCTGACCGTCTTCGTCTTGCTGTGGGGATTGCCCTCGATCAAAAACTCGCTCAACCGCGCGACCACGCCTTCGTTCGCCGTCACGCTGCCCGACGGCCAACCGCGACCTGGGCCTCCCGGTTGGGATGTGCCGATGTTGCACAGCCAGGTCTACCGTGACAAACCGGTCGTGCCTGCGCGCGCGCCCGAAGCTGCCCGCTACGATTTCAACTGGCTGACGATGACTGGCACCGCTGTGTTCCTGGCCGCGATTGTCGCCGGTCTGCTGCTCGGATTGAAACCCGCGCAACTGCTCACGATCTTCATTGGAACTTTGAAGCGCATGCGATTCGCCGCGCTGGCGATTGTCTGCATGCTCGGACTCGGATTCGTGACACGCTATTCGGGAATGGATGCGGTGCTCGGACTGGCCTTCACGCGCACGGGCTGGTTGTTCCCCTTCTTCGGAACCTTCCTCGGCTGGTTGGGCGTCGCGCTGACGGGCAGCGACACTTCGTCGAACGCCTTGTTCGGCAGCCTGCAACGCATTACGGCGGAGCAATTGAAGATTGACCCGATCCTGATGGCCTCGGCCAACAGCGCGGGCGGCGTGATGGGCAAGATGGTTGACGCGCAATCAATCGTCGTGGCCACGGCGGCGACCAACCAGGTCGGCAGCGAAGGCAAGATACTGCGCTTCCTCGTCTGGCACAGCATCGCGCTCGCGGCGATCGTCGGGGTGATCGTGATGTTGTTCGCTTATGTTTTTACATCGGCTGTGCCGCACGGCCTGGACTTCGTCAAGTGAGCCAGGGATCGGTCTGTTGACCGTCTTTCATTTCTCGTCTTTGGACTGAATAGGGTCGCCTTCAGGGGGATGACGATTGACGCTGACGTCAGCGGAGCGAATCAACAAGGCGCGCTCGCGGTTGAATTCCAACAAAGCCGCCGTAGCTCGCCCAATCGCGGTCAACGGAACAATCCGCAGACCGTCGGCTGACCAGATAAAATGCTCCGACCAGGCGTGGCGTCTGGGATTGAAGAGAAGAACTTCATAGCCTGTTTCCGGGTCAATGGCTGTTCGCTTGTTCCACTTGCGGCGATTGCAGTGAATTGCGTCAGGTTGCGAACAAGGCGATTGAGAAAGCTCAGATAATCATCAATCTCTTCATATTGTCGAAGCTCACTCTCTTCAGCTTCCGTAAGTTGCGAGTCTCTTCGTTTATCGAGCAATTCTTCAATCCGCTCCTGAATCGCCTTTGTCGCGCGCAGAACAGGGGTTCCTTCCTCGATCTCAATGTTGATCGCCCCTTCGGTAGGAAAAGTGGCGGGCAGCTTGGATAACCTTGGCACAGATTGAACTGAACTTGATGTCATAAATCCTCCATCGAAACCGCATTGATCATACTACGGCTTTGCATTATTCCACAGGCGATCACAAGACCTTCAACTCACGCAAAACGTTGAGCGTCGCGGGCAGCGGCGTTTGCCACAGCCAGTCAACCCGCAGCCAGAAACCGGCGACAACTTTCGAGCGATAGATCCCGTCAGCGCCAATCTCCACGCGGTGATAACGCCCATCTTCGCCCAATTGGTAAAACTCAGCCTTCCGGTGATCGGGGTCGAACATCCAGTACTCGCGCACACCAGCGGCTTCGTATTCGGCGAATTTCTCTTCGCGGTCGCGCTTTGTGCTTTCGGGCGAGACGATTTCAACGGCCAGATCGGCTGGGCCGTCGAGATAATTCCGGGTGATCAGATGCGTGCGGTCACGTTGAACGAAAAGCAAGTCAGGTTCGCGCCCGCGTGAAATAGCCGCCATTTTCATCGCAAATGGCGCACGCACGATCTTCCCAAGGTTGTTCTGCTCGACGTAGATTCGCATCACGGTTTCAAGGAGACTACCGCAGTCCTGATGATCTATATTCGGTGAAGGCATAAGCACAATCTCCCCGTCTACCCATTCAGCCCAGGTGTCTTCGTCGCACCATTCGATGAACTCCTCGAAGGAGACCTTCTCTTGCGGCGGAACGCGCCGGATCAATTCGCTTGTCGGAGTCGCCATAGCTACAGTTACCTCGCTTTCACGGCAATTGTAGGCGCATCACCAGTGGATGTGAAGCGAGCAGGGCGCAATTGTCACTCCATCAGGCTCGGCTTATACTCACGGCCAGTCGCGCAGAACTCTACAGACTTTAAACCCGATCAACACTGGCAACGCATGCAACCGATCATCGTGTTCGCGCTCACCGGCTGGATTCTTTTGACCAGCCTGCCGTGGCCGCAACAAGTTCAACCACCAACGACCGCCGAGCAGCATCTGCGGCGCGCCAGCGCCTTGTTCGACCAGCGCCGGTTCGCCGAAGCCGCCGCCGAAGCCCGCCGCGCGCGCGAACTCGATCCGAAACTGGCGCAGGCGTGGAAGCTCGGCGGGCTGTCGCTGCAGCTTGCCGGGCGCGCGCCGGAAGCTGAAATGGAATTCGCTGCGGCGCTTCAGCTTTTTCCGAACGATCCCGACCTCTGGTTCTATCTGGCGCGAGTCCAGTACCTGCAATCGTCGTTGAAGCCCGCTGAAAAATCGGCTCGACGCGCGCTGGAATTGCAAGCCGATCACGCGGGCGCGCACACGCAACTGGCAATGACGCTCGAAGCGTTGAACGATTTTCCGAACGCGCTCGATCATTACCGGCGCGGAATCGAACTCGGCCAGAAACAACAACGCCCACCGACACTGCCGCTCCTTTACGCCGCGAACCTGCTGGTCAAGCTGAACAGGTTCGAGGAGGCGCTGGATTACTTCACGCGCGCCGCAGCGATTGATCCGCAATCAAGCGAGATCAGGTTCTCGCGTGGCCGCGCGCTCGAAAAGCTGAGGCGATTGGCCGAAGCCAAGAAGGAGTATCAGCAGGCTGTTTCGATTGATAGCAATGCGCAGGCGCGCGCTGCGCTCGAACGATTGCGCGCCGGGGCAACAGAAAATCGCGTTGCCGGTAAGTCGGCTCCATCAATCACACCCATCCGTTTCCGCAACGTTGCGGAGCAGGCGCGACTCGATTTCGTTTTGCGCAACGACGCCAGCCCACGGAAGTACCAGGTCGAGACGATGACTGGCGGCGTGGCTGTGATTGATTACGACAACGACGGGTGGATGGACATCTACTTCGTCAACGGCGCGAAGCTGCCGGACATGAAGAAGAGTTCGCCGCAGTTTTGGAATCGCTTGTATCGCAATAATCGCGACGGAACGTTCAGCGACGTGACCGAGAAGGCAGGAGTCGCTGGAGAAGGTTTCTCGATGGGCGTGGCTGTCGCCGATTTCGACAACGACGGCGATCAGGACTTGTTCGTCGCCGGAGTCAACCACAACATCCTTTTCCGCAATGACGGCAAAGGACGATTCGATGACGTGACGACGAAGGCTGGATTGAGCAATACCAGACTCTGGTCTGTGGCTGCCGCCTGGCTCGATTACGACAACGACGGCGACCTCGATCTCTTCGTCGCCAACTACTGCAAGTGGAGTCCGGAGATTGATCCGTATTGCGGCGCGATGAAAGAGGGTTGGCGGACTTATTGTTTCCCCGACAAATACGAGGGCTTGCCGAATCAGCTTTTCCGCAACAACGGCGACTGGACGTTCACTGACGTTTCATCGCCAAGCGGCGTCGGCAAACACATCGGCAAAGGGATGGGCGTGGCGATTGCCGATTACGACGACGACGGCTTCGTTGACGTTTTCGTGGCGAACGATACGCTGCCCAACTTTCTCTTCCGCAACAACGGGCGCGGCGGTTTTGAAGAGGTCGGTCTGGCCGCCGGCGTCGCCGTCAACGACAGCGGGCGACCGGTGTCGAGCATGGGCGTGGATTTCCGCGATTACGACAACGACGGATTGCCCGACCTGATCGTCTCGGCGCTCGAAGGCGAGACCTATCCGTTGTTCAAAAATCTCGGCAAAGGCTTCTTCGGCGACGCGACGTGGCCGAGCGGGCTTGGCGCAGAGACCGTCAAGCGCAGCGGATGGAGCCTGGGGTTGTTCGATTTCAACAACGACGGCTTCAAAGACCTCTTCACCGTCAACGCGCACGTCAACGACAATATCGAGCTTTACAACCAGCAGACCTACCGCCAGCCGAACAGTGTTTTTGTCAACACCGGAGGCGGGGCGTTTCTGGATGCTTCGCGCGAGGCGGGCGCAGAGTTTCAGATCAAACGCGCGCATCGCGGCTGCGCGTTCGCTGATTTCGACAATGACGGGCGCGTTGATGTCGTCACGACTTCGTTGAACGAACCGGTCGAATTGTTTCGCAATGAATCGGCGGGCGAAAACCACTGGTTGGCGATCAGGTTGGTCGGCGTGAAGAGCAATCGCGACGGCATCGGCGCGAAGATCAAAATTGTGACCGCTGATGACAAATCCCTATTCAATCACGTCACGACCAGCGTGGGATACGCTTCATCAAGCGATGTTCGCGCGCATTTTGGTTTAGGTAGAGAGAGAACTGTGAAGGAGATTGAAATCCGCTGGCCGAGCGGCGCGTTGCAGAGGCTGAAAGAGGTCGCTGTGGATAGGATGCTAACCGTCACCGAAGACCAGAAGTGAAGCCGGAAGAGTATAGCGCCGCAGCCTCGCCTCTGCCATTTTGGCCTGCAACCAATTCCGCAAGTCTTCCTCAGATGTTCGCCGCACTCCCAGCCCGTGCCAAAACCCTCAGCGAAACCGTTCATCTGCAAGTGTAATTTGAACTGAGATATGGCTTCATCGATCCGAGACCTGGCGGCTCTCAATCGCGCCTCGCCTTTGGTTACTTCGATTTTCGACAGATCGCACAAGTGATGCTTGAAGTCCACCACATACTCGCGCAGCGATTCCAGCCCGGTGAGATCGAAGAGCGCGTTGAAGCTCCGGCTGATGTTCCAGCTTTCGTCGCCGTGATAGAAAACAACCGGGAAGACCAGCGGCAGTGGCTTCGCCTTGCTGTGCAGGTTCGGCCGCCAGATTTGGGTCAGATACAGTATTCAAGAAAAAGAAACGTACCGCAGACTGTCTAGTCTGCGGGGGTTATCTTCACTCAAAACTTGTCGCCGCAGGGAGAGCCTTCAGAGGGAGGGGCGTGGTTTCCTTGGAGTTGTTCACTGATAAAACCTCCGCAGACTAGACAGTCTGCGGTACGTTTCGCGGTGGTTATCGAAACTTG
>Ga0187892_10005152_pt1 | contig 20897 bp, 17 predicted proteins | sample MA1701073metaG_FD_139345 | JGI IMG/M metagenome (GOLD analysis project Ga0187892, IMG submission 139345) | Bio-ooze microbial communities from a basaltic lava cave in the Kipuka Kanohina Cave System on the Island of Hawaii, USA - MA170107-3 metaG ... | reverse complement strand
GGCCTCGGTCATCTGGGTGAACATGTCGTAGCCCTCGCGCTGCCACTCCACCAGCGGGTCCTTCTGGCCCATGGCCCGCAGGTTGATGCCCTCCTGGAGGTAGTCCATCTCGTAGAGGTGCTCGCGCCAGCGCTGGTCGATGATCGAGAGCATGACCCGGCGCTCGATCTCCCGCATGATGTCGTCGCCCAGGTGCTGCTCGCGCTGCTCGTAGTACGACAACGCCTCCTGCAGCAGGCTCTGGTGGACGGCTTCCGCACTGGAGGCCTCGGCCAGCTCCTCGGCCTCGAACTTGGTCGGGAAGTAGTTGAGGACCTCGTGGACGAGGCCGGGCAGGTCCCAGTCCTCCGGGTACTGGGTGGGGCAGAACGTGTTGACCACCCGCTCCATCGTCGACTCGAGGGTCTTCATCGCCTCGTCGCGAAGGTTGGCCCCGTCGAGGATGTCCTGGCGGCGCCGGTACACGACCTTGCGCTGCTGGTTCATGACCTCGTCGTACTTGAGGACGTCCTTGCGGCGCTCGGCGTTGCGGCCTTCCACCGTGGACTGTGCCTTTTCGATGGCCTTGGTGACCATCTTGGCCTCGATGGGGACGTCGTCGGGCAACGTCTTGCCCATGACCCAGTTCATGAGGCCGGTGGCGAACAGCCGCATGAGGTCGTCCTCGAGGGACAGGTAGAACCGGCTCTCGCCGGGGTCGCCCTGGCGGCCGGCCCGGCCCCGGAGCTGATTGTCGATACGGCGGCTCTCGTGGCGCTCGGTGCCAAGGACGTAGAGCCCACCCAGCTCGCGGATCTTCTCGCCCTCGGCCTCGCACTCGGGCGTGTACTGCTCGGTGAGCTCCTGGACCCGGGCCCGCCCCTCGTCGGAGTCGAGCAGCAGGCCCTCGGCCTGGACATCGAGGCGGGCCAGGCCCTCGGCGTTGCCCCCGAGGATGATGTCGACGCCCCGCCCGGCCATGTTGGTGGCGACCGTCACCGTCGCCAGCCGGCCCGCCTGGGCCACGATAACGGCCTCCCGGTCGTGGTACTTGGCGTTGAGGACGGAGTGCTGGACGCCTCGCTTGTCGAGCAGGCGGGAGAGCCGCTCCGACTTCTCCACCGACACCGTGCCCACCAGCACGGGCTGGCCCTTCTCGTACCGCTCGGCGAGGTCGTCGACGACTGCATCGAACTTGGCCTCCTCGGTCTTGTACACGAGGTCGGGCTGATCGGCCCGGACCATCTCCCGGTTGGTGGGGATGGGCACGACTGGCAGGTCGTAGGTGTTGGCGAACTCGCCCGCCTCCGTCTGGGCGGTGCCCGTCATGCCCGCCAACTTCTCGTACATGCGGAAGTAGTTCTGCAGGGTGATGGTGGCGAGGGTCTGGTTCTCGTGCTTGATCCGCACCCGCTCCTTGGCCTCCACCGCCTGGTGCAGCCCCTCTGACCAGCGCCTTCCCTCGAGGATGCGGCCGGTGAACTCGTCGACGATCTTGACCTCGCCGTGGCGGACCACGTAGTCGACGTCCCGCTTGTACAGCTCCTTGGCCCGCAGGGCGGCCTGGAGGTGGTGGACGAAGTTGGACGACGTCTCGGCGTAGATGTTCTCCACACCCAGGGCCCGCTCCACCTTCTCGATGCCCGCTTCGAGGGGGACGACGGCCCGCTTCTCCTCGTCGACCTCGTAGTCGTCGTCGCGCTGGAGGGTGCGGACGATGCTGGCGAACTTGTAGTAGAGGGCAGCCGCGTCGGCCACCTGGCCGCTGATGATCAGGGGCGTGCGGGCCTCGTCGATCAGGATCGAGTCGACCTCGTCGACGATGGCGTAGATGTGCCCCCGCTGGACCATCTGCTCCCTGGACATGGCCATGTTGTCGCGGAGGTAGTCGAAGCCGAACTCGTTGTTGGTGCCGTAGGTGATGACGCAGGCGTACTGCTGGCGCTTGACGTCGGGGCTGTCGATCTCGGACAGGACGAGGCCCACCGACAGGCCCAGCCAGCGGTGGATGCGGCCCATCCACTCCGCGTCACGCCGGGCCAGGTAGTCGTTGACGGTGATGACGTGCATGCCGCGGCCGGAGAGGCCGTTGAGGTAGGCGGGAAGGGTGGAGACCAGGGTCTTGCCCTCACCGGTCTTCATCTCCGCGATCCACCCGAAGTGCAGGGCCGCCCCGCCCATGAGCTGGACGTCGAAGTGGCGCTGGCCGATCACCCGCCGGGCCGCCTCCCGGGTCACTGCGAACGCCTCCAGGAGCAGCTCGTTCAGCCCGTCGTCGAGGGCGTCGCCGGTGAGCCCGTCGAGCCGCTCGCGGAACTCCACCGTCTTGTGGCGCAGGGCCTCGTCGGACAGGGCCTCGATCTCGGGCTCGAGGGCGTTGATGTCGGGCACCAGCGTCTCGAGGGCCTTCTGTTTCTTGCCCTCGCCCGCTCGCAGCACCTTGGTCAGGATCGACATGGCGGCGAGTCTACCGGGGGTGGTCCCCGGCGAGCCCCCGGCCGTCCGGGCACAATGGGGGCCGTGGCGGGCGACGCAGCCAGTCCGGCGAGCGGGCGCGATCCGGATGCGGTCAACCTCGAGCCGGTCGTCCGGTGGGTCCGGCGGATGGCGGGCCGGCCGCAGCCGGCGGCAGCCGAGCAGCTCACCCTGTTCGGTGGCGCGGGGGCTCCCGTGGCCCTCGCCGCCGGGTCGGAGGCAGCCGCCGAGGCGAACGAAGAGGTGGCCGACGACGCCCCAATCGCCCGGAGCCTGCCCGCCCGCCTCGCCGTGGCCGCTGCCGCCCTTGGCTACACGGCCCTGTTCGCCTCCTGGACGATGCGCCACCACGACGGCATGGGCACCCAGGCCTTCGACCTGGGGCTCTACGACCAGGGACTGTGGCTGCTGAGCCGGTTCCGGGAACCCTTCGTCACGCTCATGGGCCGCAACCTGTTCGGCGACCACACGTCGTTCATGCTCCTGCCCCTCGTCCCCCTCTACTGGCTGTGGCCGACGGCCAAGGTGATGCTGTTGGCCCAGGCCGCCGCCGTCGGGCTGAGCGCGGTGCCGGTGTTCCTGCTGGCCCGGGACAAGCTGCGCAGCGAGCCCCTGGCCGCCGCCCTGGCCGGGGCCTTCCTGCTGCAACCGGTCCTCGGGTGGATGAACCTCGAGCAGTTCCACCCCGACCTGTTGGAGATCCCCCTCATCCTGTTCGCGGCCTGGTTCATGGTACGGAGGTGGTGGCTTCCGTTCCTCCTGTGCATCGTGGCCCTCCTTCTCGTCAAAGAGGACACGTTCCTGATCACAACCGGGTTCGGGGTCTACGTGGCCCTCCGCCACGATCGCCGCGTCGGGCTCCTGACCTGCGGGATCTCGATCGCCTACGCCGCCCTGGCCTTCTGGGTCATCCTCCCCGCCCTCAACGGGGTGGGCACCCTCAACAGCTGGCGGATCCCCTTCGGCGGCCCCTTCGGGCTGCTCAAGACCACCGTGGTGCACCCGGGGGAGGTGGCGTCCTACCTGCTCGTGGAGGACCGGCTCTGGTACCTCTGGCAGCTGTTCGCGCCGGTGGCCCTCATGTCCGTCCTTGGACTCGGCGCCCTGTTGATCGCCCTGGGCCCCCTGGCGTCGAACCTGTTCAGCACCTTCCTCTACCAGTACGACATCCATTACCACTACAGCTCGATGGTGGCTCCCATGGTCATGGTCGCCACCATCTTCGGGATCGCCCGCTACGGCCGGACCATGTTCGACCGGCGGAACCTGGTCGTCCTCGTGGCCCTGGCCGCCGTGGTCACCGCCTACCTATGGGGGCCCACCCCCCTCGGGCGAGCGGAGTTCGTCCCCGCCGACCCCGACGCCGCCCAGGCCCGGTCGGTGCGGGACGCGGTGCGGATGATCCCCGACGACGCCGTCCTCTCGTCCTACTACGGCTGGGTCCCCCAGGTCGACCACCGGGAGCGGATCTACATGTTCCCCAACCCGTGGAAGGCGTCCTACTGGGGGACGTTCAAGCAAGAGGGCACGCGCCTGGCGTTCGCCGACGATGTCGACTGGATCCTGCTCCCCGTCCTGCTCGACCCCGAGCCCAAAGCGGTCTACGAGGCGATACGGTCCGAGTTCGAGACGGTCCACGAACGGGACGGGGTGATGCTGCTACGCCGCGTGCCGCCCGGGTGACGCGCCCTCGGGCGAAGGCGATTCCGCCAGAATGACGCCCGTGGTCGAAACCGCCAAGCGGCCGGCGACCGTCGTGCCGCAGGGCGACGACTTCGACGTCTCGGGCATCCTCGCCTGGGCCCGCAGACGCGACCCCGTCCGCTGGATCCTGGGCGGGATGGTCGTGCTGTGGTTCGTAGTCTTCTTCCTGCTCTGCAAGCTGCGCCACGACCGGTTCGGGACGTTCGCCTTCGACCTCGGCACGTACGACCAGGGCGTATGGCTGCTGTCTCGCGGGGAGCAGTTCGTCACGGTCCGGGGCCTGAACATCCTCGGCCACCACATGAACCTGATCCTGCTGGCTTTGGCGCCCTTCTACTGGCTGGGCGCAGGGCCGGTGTTCCTCGCCTTGGTGCAGGTCGCGGCCCAGGCCTTGGGGGCGGTGGCTGTCTTCCTGCTGGCGCGGGACCGGCTGGCCGACCGGTGGCTGGCCCTGGTGCTGGCCGCCGTCCTCCTGCTCAACCCCACCTACCAGTTCCTGGCCTGGGAGTTCTTCCACCCCGACGCCCTCGCCATCGCACCCATCCTGTTCGCCTACTGGGCCGCTCGAGCGCGGCGGTGGGGGTGGTTCGCGGTCGCCGCCGCCCTGGCCGTGGCCTGCAAGGAGGACGCCGCCCTGGCCGTCGCCGTGATCGGGGCCCTCGCTGCCCTCCGGGACAACCGGCGGGTCGGCGCAGTGGCGGCGGGGCTGGCCGCCGGCTGGTTCCTCCTCACCACCCGGGTGCTGCAGCCCGCGCTCATCCCCGGCAACGCCCCGTTCTACGACACGTTCTTCGGTGACCTCGGCAACAGCTTCGGGGAGGTGCTCAAGAACGCCTTCCTGCGGCCCGGCAAGGTGTTCGACCTGGCCACCCGGGGCGACCGCATCAGCTACTACCAGATGATGTTCGCCCCCTTCGCCTTCCTGCCGCTGGCCTCGCTCTCGACCCTGCTGGTGGCGCTGCCCATGCTGGCGGTGAACGTCCTCACCACCTTTCCCTACGCCCGCGACCACGAGTACCACTACTCGGCCCTGATCGTGGCCGGGGGCATCCTCGCCACCGTGGAGGGCATCGCCCGCCTGGGCCGCAGCCCGGGGGCGCGCCGGTTCCTGGTCGGGGCGGTGGCGGCCTGCGCCCTGGGCACAAGCGTGGCGTGGGGCGTCTCGCCCGTCGGGGTCAAGTACCGCCAGGGCTACTGGCCGCTGGCCTCGAGCCCCCGCACCGCCGTGCAGCAGGCGGCGGTCGACCTGGTCCCGCCGGGCGAGGCGGTGTCGGCGATCTACCTGCTCCTCCCCCACCTGACCCATCGTGAGCGCATCTACAACTTCCCCGAGCCGTTCCGGCGGGTGGACTGGGGCGTCGACGGAGAAGGGCTGCACGATCCGGCCGTGGTCCGCTGGCTGGTCCTCGACCGCCAGCTGCTCAACGACCGTGACCAGCGGCTCGTCGACCGCCTCCTGGCATCGCAGTTCACCGTCCGCTTCGACACCGACGGCATCCTCGTGGCCCAGCGGACCGCGCCCGGCTCCCCGGTGGCGACGGACTAGGCGGCGGATTCAACCGTCGAGCAGGCGGGGCTCCATCGCCATGAGGACGGCCTCGATGCGGGACCGGAGCTGGAGCTTCACCAGGATGTTGGCCACGTGGTTGCGCACCGCGGCCGGGGTCATGCCCAACTCGGCGGCGATGTCCTCGTTGGACATGCCCTTGGCCACCCGCTTGAGCACCTCCAGCTCCCTGGCCGAGAGGCTGCGGTTGGCAGGCGTCTCGACCTCGTCGGCCCGGCGGGCGAGCGTGCCGAACTCGGCGATGAGCTTGGCCGCCATGGACGGGGTGATCAGGCTCTGGCCCTGCACGACCGCCCGCACTGCGTCGGCCACCTCCTCGATGGAGACCTCCTTGAGCAGGTAGCCGTTGGCCCCGGCCTTGACCGCGTCGAACAGGTCGTCCTCGTCGTCGCTCACCGTCAGCATGATGATCCGCGTCGAGGGGAACGCCTCCCGGATCGTCCGGGTGGCCTCGATCCCGTTCTGCACGGGCATGCGCACGTCCATGAGGACCACGTCGGGCGCCAATTCCTCCACCCGCTCGACGGCCTCGGCGCCGGTGCCCGCCTGGGCTACCACATCGATGCCGTCCTCCGCCTCCAGCACCATCTTGAGGCCGCGCCGGAACCGCTCGTGGTCGTCGGCGATCAGTACCCGAATCGGCTCCGGCACGGCAGGTGGCGCTCCTGTGCCTACGTGGCGTCGATGAGCCCGACGTCGCCGTCGTCGCGCCGGTACACGACCGCCGGGACGCCCGAGTCCGCGTTGCTGAAGAAGTAGAAGGTGTGGCCGAGCATCTCCATCTGGAGCGCCGCCTCCTCGGGCGTCATGGGCTTGAGATCGAACCGCTTGACCTTGACGATCCTGCCCGATCCCCGCCGCTCCTCGCCATCGTCGTCATCCTCGACGGGAGCCGAGCCGTTCGACTCTACCGGCCGGTCCCGGTGGTGGCTCTTGCGGCTCTGGCGGGTCTTGAGCTTCTCCACCTGGTGGGCCAGCTTGTCGACCACCCGGTCGACGGCGGTATAGGGGTCGGCGGAGGCCGCCTTGGCCCGGATGATGTGGCCGTGGCCCCGCAGGGTGACCTCGCACACCTCCTTCTCGGAGATCCGGGGGTTGCGCTCCTCCAGGAAGTGGACTTCGGCGTGGTCCCACCCGTCGAGGTGGCGGGCCAGCCGGGTCACCTTCTCCTGCGCTGTGTTGCGGAGCCTGTCAGGCACCTCCATGTGCCGCCCCTGGATGGTGAACTCCATACGACCTCCTCGGGAGCCGAACGAGAGAGCCGGCGGGGGGCCGGCGGGACGGTCGTGTGCGGCTGACCTGGTCTTTGCCCCCACACTCGCCTGCGGGGAAGCTGGCGCCCACGACGGCGGCGGCCCGAGCGGGCCCGGCACCGTCGGAACGTGGACGTTTCCCTTCCTCTCCTGCCGGGACCGCCGATCGGCCCCGGTCGGGCAGGGCTTACCTCTAAGCCGCACCATGATCAGCAACCACGGGTTGCCTTACGTGGGTCGTTTCGCCTGCGGCTGGCGTCGACTTTCAACCACAGACCCGCACACGAGCCATGGACGAGTGTATGCCTCGGGGCGACGTTCGGGCGGCGGCCACCACCTGGACGTGGCTCGCCCCCCCGGCGGCCCGCAGGGTGCGGGCGGCGGCGGTGACGGTGGCCCCCGTCGTCACCACGTCGTCGACCAGCAGGACGCGGCGGGCGACGGCCGTGGGCCTGGTGCGGCGCGCCTCGAACGCCGGCCCGCGCCGCCGCTCGGCCAGGGCCCGGCCCGTCTGGGCAGGGCCCGGTAGCCGCCGCAGCAGGGCCTCGCAGGGCCGCTCGAGGCGGCGCGCCACCGCACGAGCCAGCAACTCGGACTGGTCGAACCCTCGCTGCCGCCGCCGTTCGGCCGTCGTGGGGACCCATGTGACCACGTCGACGGCGATTGGGTCGACCAGGGCGGCCATCCCCGCCGCCAGGAAGGCCAGCGACGAGCGGGCATTGCGGTACTTGAGCCGCGCCACCACCTCCCGGCCCACGCCGGCGTAGTCGAGCAGGGCGGCGCACCGGTCGACCTGGGGCGGCGCCGGCAGGCTCCGCGCCGGTACCAGCTCGTTGCGGCACGCCCCGCACGGCGACGGACCGGCCCGGCCGCATGCGCCACACCGACCGGGCAGCAACATCACGCCGCCCGCAGCCCGGTGGCGACGGCGGTCACCGTGGCCGCCGCCCGCTCGGTCACGTCGGCCCACGTGAACCGCAGCACCGTCCACCCCGCCAGGACGAGCGAGTTCTGCCGCCGCCGATCCTCGTCGAAGCCGTGAAACGCCCGCCCGTCCAGCTCGAGGGCCACCCTCCGCTCCGGATAGGCGAAGTCGAGGAAGTACCGCTGGCCGTCGACCCGCACCTCGTATTGCCGCAGCGGCTCCTCCACCCCCGCCGCCCGCAGCAGCTGCAGGAACCGCACCTCCAACTCGCTACCGGTTGGACGACCGGCGCGGCTGAGCTCCAGCACCCGCCGCAACCGGCCAACCCCCCACCGACGGCCGGCGGACACGAGGTAGCGATCGAGCCGGTCGTGAGTCGTCAACCCCAACCGGAACACTGCCTCGACGGCCACTTCGGCGGCCTCGTCGGTCACGACGGCGGCGATGTCGATCAGCGTGCGTTCCGGCCTGGTCGTCGGTATCCCGGCCACCACGCACCGGTCGGCAGCTCCGACCTCGAGCTGGTGCACGACCGCGTGGAGACGGTGGTACGCACCGTCGGGCACGGTCAGCTCGACCGGCGTTCCGCTTCGGGCCCCGTGCAGCACGGCCGCGGCCCGATGCGATGCCACCGTTCCCGGAGGGCCGGCGAGCACGCTGACGATCAGCCGCTGGTGCCATGTCGCCGAACGGCCGTGAACCACGTACACGCCGGGCTCCTCGGAGCGCAGCCAGAGCCCCGACCGCAGCCGGCGATCACAGCCGCTGGCCGACACGCCCCCGGCCAGCGCCTGATCGCGGGAGAACGCCCCGTGCTGCCGCAGCGCCACGTCCTCGATGGCTCGATCAGGCCCTTTCATACCCTTTCATTGTACCAATCGGGTATGACAGCCACGGTTTCAGACAATAGGCGTCGGAAAGCGACGCCTATTGCCTGAAACGGCTCGGGGCCTACGTGCCGACGGTCCAGGAGCGGAGGTATTCGACCTGGGCGGGGGTGAGGACGTCGATCGTCACGCCCATGGTCTCGAGCTTGACGCGGGCGATCTCGGCGTCGATGTCGGCGGGGACGTCGTAGACGCGAGGCTCCAGGCTGCCCTTGCTGGCCAGGACCCACTCTGCGCAGAGGGCCTGGTTGGCGAAGGACATGTCCATGACGGCGGCGGGGTGGCCTTCGGCGGCCCCCAGGTTGACCAGGCGGCCCTCGGCGATGACGAGGATGCGGCGGTCGCCGACCAGGAACTCCTCTACGAAGGGGCGGACCTCACGCCGGCGGCCATCGGACATCTCGGCCAGCTTGGCCAGGTCGATCTCGATGTCGAAGTGGCCGGAGTTGGCGAGGATGGCCCCGTCCTTCATGACGCCGAAGTGCTCGCCGGTCAGCACGTCGCGGTCGCCGGTGACGGTGATGAAGATGTCGCCCTGCCGGGCGGCCTCGATCATCGGCTTCACGACGAACCCGTCCATCACCGCCTCCAGGGCCCGCAGCGGGTCGACCTCGGTGACGATGACGTGGGCCCCCATGCCCTTGGCCCGGCTGGACACGCCCTTCCCGCAGTACCCGTAGCCGGCCACGACCAGGGTCTTGCCGGCCAGTAGCACGTTGGTGGCCCGGACGACCCCGTCCAGGGTGGACTGGCCCGTCCCGTAGCGGTTGTCGAACATGTGCTTGGTGTCGGCGTCGTTGACAGCCACGATCGGGAACCGCAGGGCGCCGTCGGCCTCCATGGCCCGCAGGCGGATCACGCCGGTGGTGGTCTCCTCGGTGCCGGCCAGCACCTCGGGGACCTGGTCGGGCCGCTGCTGGTGGAGCCGGGAGACGAGGTCGCAGCCGTCGTCCATGGTCAGCTGCGGATGGGCATCCAGCACCGAGTCGATGTGGCGGAAGTAGGTCTCGGTGTCCTCGCCCTTGATGGAATAGACCTCCATGCCCTCGTCCAGCGCCAACGAGGCGGCGACGTCGTCCTGGGTCGACAGGGGGTTGGAGGCGCACGCCACGACCCGGGCCCCGCCCGCGGCCAGCGTGCGCAGCAGGTTGGCCGTCTCGGTGGTGATGTGCAGGCACGCCGCCACCGTCACGCCCTCCAGCGGGCGCTCCTTGGCGAAGCGCTCCCGGATGGACGCCAGCACGGGCATGTGGGTGTCGGCCCAGGCGATGCGCTTGCGGCCCAGCTCGGCCAACCCGGGATCGGCAATATCGTGATGTGGACTGTCGTGATGTGGACTGTCGTGATGTGGACTGTCGTAGCGGTCGGTCATGACGGTTCTCCCTCCAGCTGTGCGCCCCTCAGCGCCGCCTTGATGTCGTCCAGCACCGGAACCGGTCCGGGATCGATGCCCTCCTGCAGGGCGAGATGCAGCGACACGAAGTCGCCCATCACGACCAGGTCGAGGAGCTGGGCCAGCTCCCCCTCGCCCTCGGCCTGCACCTCGTGGATGCCGGCCACCACCTCGTCCATGAGCTCGTCCACGATGCGGAACCGCTCCATGACCTGGGGGTGCTCGAAGTCGTGGCGCAGGTCGATCAGGGTGAACGCCTGGCGTGTCAGGTCGCCGTGCTGGCCCCAGCCCACCACCTCGTTGTGACAGATCTCGGGGTGGCTGTTGTAGAAGGCGGGAACCTTGGCGTTCTCGTTCATCTGTGTCTTCCAGCGATGGGCCGCCACCATGCCCAGGCCCCCGCCGCCGTAGATGAGCGGGATCTGCCGGCCGATGCGGCGGGCCAGGTCCTCGGCCGCGTTGCCCGGTCTCGTCAGGCGGTCGCGGCGGGTGGTGACCTGGTCGATGGCCAGCTCGATCCAGTGGGACGCCCCGTGGAACAGCCCGATCTCCTCCAGCACCACCAGCGGCGGGATGGCCAGGGCGCCGAGCCCGGCCCGGGGCTGGGGGATGTCGTCGGGGATGTCGATCACCGGCGCGCCCCACGACGCCGCCCGCCGGGCCAGCTCGCCACCCCGGGTGACGGCCACAACCCGGGCGCCCTGCATGGCCGCCTCGGTCATCCCCTCGACCGTCTCCTCGGTGTCGCCGGAGAAGGACACCGCGAACACCAGCGAGCCCTCGCCCACGAAGGCGGGCACCGAGTAGCTGCGGACGACGAGCACGGGGACGGGCAGGTAGGGGCCGGCCGCCGCCTGCAGGACCTCGCCGGCGATGGCCGAGCCGCCCATGCCCAGCACGACGACCTGCTCGATCTCTTCTTTCTCGGGCAGGTTGTCGAGGCCCTTCGACCGCTCCGCCGCCTCCGCCATCTGCTCGGGAAGGTTGGCGGTGACATCGAGCATGCCCAGGCTGTCGAGCGCCTCGCCGGTGTCCATCGCCGTCATTGCTCGAACGTGGGCTTGACGCCTTCGGACTCGGCCCTGCCCATCAAGCGCTCGTGCTCCTCGTCGGGAACGGTCTCGGCCTCGTCGATCAGCATGATCGGGATGTCGTCGTTGATGGCGTAGCGGCGCTTCAGCCGGGGGTTGTAGAGGGTGTCCTCGTCCGGGAAGTAGTACAGCGGCCCCTTGTCCTCCGGGCAGGCCAGGATCTCCAGCAGCAGCGGGTCGAGCGCCATCAGATTCCCTTCACCAGCTCGAGCACCTCGCCGAGGTGCTGGCGGCACGATTCCTCGTCGGACGCCTCCAGGTTGATGCGCAGCAGGGGCTCGGTGTTGGACGGCCGCAGGTTGACCCACCAGTCGCCGAAGTCGAGGGTGAGCCCGTCGGTGCGGTCGCCCTCGACCCCCTCGAACGACGCCGCCACCTTGTCGATCACCGCCTTGGGGTCGTCGACCTCGACGTTGCGCTCCCCCGACATGGCGTAGCGCTCGAACGGCTTGCGCAGCTCCGACAGGGGCTCGGGTGCCCGGGACAACTGCTCGAGGACGAACATCGAGGCGATCAGCCCCGAGTCGGCCCGGTAGTTGTCCTTGAAGTAGTAGTGGCCCGAGTGCTCGCCGCCGAACACGGCGTCGGTGTCGGCCATGACCGCCTTGATGAACGAGTGGCCGACCCGGGTGCGCACCGGCCGGCCGCCGCTCTCCTCGATCACCTCGGGCACCGACTTGGAGCAGATGAGGTTGTAGATGACGGCGGCGCCCGGATGCTTCTCCAGGACGGCCTTGGCCACCATGGCCGTGGTGGTCGAGCCCGACACGGGCTGGGCTTTGTCGTCCACCAGGAACACCCGGTCGGCGTCGCCGTCGAAGGCGAGCCCCACGTCGGCCCCCACGTCGAGCACGCGGGCCTGGAGGTCGCGCAGGTTCTCCGGCTGGATGGGGTCGGCGGGGTGGTTGGGGAACGAGCCGTCGAGCTCGGGGAACAGGATCTCCAGCTCGAAGGGCAGCTTCTCGAAGACCCGGGGGACCACCAGGCCACCCATGCCGTTGGCGGTGTCGGCCACCACCTTCAGCGGCCGCAGCGAGTCGACCTCGACGAAGCTGCGCACGTGGTCGGCGTAGCGGTCGACCAGGTCGTCCTCGGAGATCGAACCCTTCGGCTCGGTGGGCGTGTCGCCACGCAGGCGGGCCTCGGCCAGCTTCTTGATGTCGCCCAGGCCGGTGTCCTGCCCGACGGGGCGGGCCCCGGCCAGGCACAGCTTGATGCCGTTGTACTTGGCCGGGTTGTGGGAGGCGGTGAACATCGCCCCGGGCGCGTCGAGGGCGCCGGCGGCGAAGTAGACCAAGTCGGTCGAGGCCATCCCGAGCAGCACGACATCTACGCCCGCGTCGGTGGCCCCGTCGGCGAAGGCGGTGGACAGCTCCACGCCCGATTCGCGCATGTCGCGGGCGACGAGGATGCGGGGGGACCCGGCGAAGCGGGCGAAGGCCCAGCCGATCGACCGGGCGGCGGAGGCGTCGAGCTGGTCGGGGACGGTGCCCCGGATGTCATAGGCCTTGAAGACGGCGTCGAGCGACATGAACGCCCAACAGTAGTTGGCGGGCGGGCCTGGCCTACGCTGCCAGGGCACGGTGCTATCGGTCGTCATGCCCGCCCACAACGAGGAGGCGTTCCTCGCTCCGGCCATCTGCGAGGTGGTGGAAGCGCTACGCGCCCGGGGCGAGCCGTTCGAGGTGGTGGTGGTCGAGAACGGCTCGACGGACGGCACCCCGGCCATCGCCCGCCGGCTGGAGGCGGAGCTTCCCGAGGCCCGGGCCCTCACCCTCGACGGCGCCGACTACGGCGGGGCGCTGCGCACGGGCTTCCTCGAGGCCAACGGTGACCTGGTGGCGATCTTCGATGTCGACTACTACGACTTCGACTTCCTCGACTCCGCCGTCGGCGAACTCAATCAGGCCGACGGGCCCGACATCGTGGTGGGGTCCAAGCGCGGGGCCGGCGCCGTGGACACCCGGGCCTGGCCCCGCCGCACGGTGACGGCCGTGTTCTCGACCGTCCTGAGGATCGGGTTCGGCCTGCAGGTGGCCGACACCCATGGGATCAAGGTGGTGCGCCGGGCGCCCCTGAAGGACCTGGCTGCGTCGTGCCGCTACGGCACCGACATCTTCGACACCGAGCTGATCCTGCGGGCGGAACGGGCGGGGCTGCGGGTCACCGCCATCCCCGTCACGGTGGAGGAGCGCCGGCCGTCGCGCAGCTCGATCGCCCGGCGCATCCCCCGCACGCTCCTCGCCCTGAGCCGCCTCAGGCTGGCCCTGTGGCGGGAACGAACGTCGGTTAACCCGCCGCCTGGGCGGTGATCAGGAACTGGACGTTGCCCTGCTCGTCGACATCGGCGTCGAGCACGGTCTCGCCCAGGGCCTGGACTGCGCCCGGGTCCACGAACACGCGGGCACCCATCTCGTCGACCACCTGATCACCGTCCTCCGGAGTCGGCGCGGTCTGCACGGTGAAGGCCTGCTGGCCGTTGTTGGTGCTGGCGATGCGCAAGCCGCCGCTCTCGGGCAAGTCGGACGTGTCGAGCAGCGACCGGATCACCGTCGTCGCGTTCGGCGTGAGGGTCAGCATGGGCTTCTCCCTTCGTGTTGAAGCACGAATTGGATGTCCTACCCAGCCCGACCCGGTTCAATCGCCGGCCTTCTTCTCCTCGTGGTACGTGGCCTCGACGTTGACGTTCCAGATGTCGTGGTCGGCCCCCAGGATGTTCTCCACCGAAAGCATGGCGGTGTACATGGAATGGTCCTGGTTGTTGTACTTGTGCATGCCGTTGCGGCCCACGGGATAGACGTTGGGCGTGTTGGCCTCCAGCCAGCTGCGCAGCACGGCCACGTTGGCCTTGTAGGTGCCGTCGTACATGGGGTACGCCTTGGGCATCCTCACGACGTAGCCGGCCTCCACCCTGGCCGGGTCGGCCAGCCCGAGGGCGGCCAGCTCACGCTTGCCCAGCTCGACCAGCTCGGAATCCGCGCTGGTCCACAGGTCGTCGCCCTCGAAGACGAAGTACTCCAGGCCGAGGCAGGTGCGCCCTTCCTTGACCAGGTAGGGCGACCACGAGCCGAAGTTCTGGATCCGGCCCAGGCGAACCTTGGGGTCGTGCACGTAGATCCAGTTGTCGGGGAACCCGTCCGACTCGGGGACGACCAGGGCGATGGTGAGGAAGTCCCGGTAGGTGAGGGCGTTGGCCGCGGCCAGCACCTCGGGGGGCGGCGGCGGGTCCATGATCTTCAGCAGGGTGGTGATGGGCATGGACGAGATCACGTGGGAGGCCTCGTAGCGGGTGGGCTGGCCGTCGTGCTCGGCCGTGACCGCCACGGCCCGACCCACCTCGTGGTGGACCCGGGTGGCACCCGACTCCATGACCACCTTGCTCCCCTGGGCCTCCACCAGCTCACGGCAGCGCTCCCACATCATCCCCGGCCCGTACTTGGGGTACTGGAACTCCTCGATCAGGCTGGTGATGTCCTTCTGGTTGCGCTTGGGGAGGACGGCGTTGACCACCGCCTTGAACAGCGACAGGTTCTTGATGCGCTGGGCCGCCCAGTCGGCCTTGATCTCCGAGGCGGGCACGCCCCAGACCTTTTCGGTGTAGGTCTTGAAGAAGATCCGGTAGAGGCGGTTGCCGAAGCGGGCCGACACCCAGCCCTCGAATGACGTCTGGTCCTTGGGGGGCCGGACGCGGGCCCACAGGTAAGAGGCGACGCAGAGCACGGCCTCCTTCAGGCCGAGCCCCTTCAGGGCGTTCATGGGCTTGAGCGGGTAGTCGAAGAACGTGCCGTTGTAGTAGATCCGGCTCATCCGGGGCCGGGTCAGGAAGTCGGAGTCGGGCAGGATCTCGTGCCACAGGTCCTCGACCGCCTTCACCTTGGTGAAGAAGCGGTGGCCCCCGATGTCGAACCGCCACCCGTCCCGCTGAGCGGTGCGGCTGATGCCGCCGACGACGGAGTCGGCCTCCAGCACGGTGGCGGCGGCCCCCTCCTTGCCCAGCTGGTAGGCGGCCGTGAGCCCGGCCGGGCCGGCGCCGATGACCACCACCTTGAGCCCGTCGGCTCCCCTTGGGGACGTGCCAGTCGTCGGTGTGCCAGTCGTCGGTGTGCCGGTGTCGGTCATCGTCTCCTCACCCTGCTGCCGCGGGCGGGAACCGGACCAGCCCGGGGCGCTCGAAGAACCGCGTCGAGATCGTCACGACCCGGTCGTAATCGGGGCGCGCCTCCCCCAGCCGCTCGATCAGGTTCTGGCACTTGGTTCCATACGTCTTGTAACCAGGGGCCCACACGATCCACACGCTGTTGGTGGGGCCGGCCCGTTCGTCGAGCATCTGGGCGAACGTGGACGTGCGAGCCGCGGCGTTGACCTCCTCGTAGTCGACCCAGTCGACGAGATGGGGCGGGTTCTGGCGCGGGAACCCGAACTGCACCAGCCCCTCGTTCTCCACGAGCCGGCTGACCGACGGGCCCAGCTGGTCGGGGCAGTAGACGACCAGGTCGCCGGTCCGGCCCAGCTCGTTCAGCTCAGATGCCACCTTGGAGGCGTTGGTGCGGTTGCCCACGATGTTGGGAACGTTGGCCCAGAACCCCAGCGTCACAGCGACGGCCAGGATCCCGGCGTGGGCCCGGTGGTCGGTGAAGACGTCGAGCCCGAGGGCCACGACGAGGACGACCAGCGGGTAGAGGACGGCTGCATAGCGCACCGCGAAGGCCGACCCGCCCAGCGTCGTGGCGACGATGGCGAGGGCGAGGGTGCCGAAGGCCACGCCGGCCAGGGCCGACGCCGGCGGGTGGGCCCGCAGCTCCACCAGCAGGCGGCGGCCGTCGAGGGAGCGGGCGGTGACGGCCAGGGCGATCAGCCCGAAATAGATGAGCCCGAGGATGATCCCCGGGTTCCAGTAGCCGCCGGCGAAGTGGAAGACGGTGTCGAACATCGACCGCAGCTCCCCGGGCCGGCCCCATGGCGTGCCCGTGTTGCGCAACTGGTAGAGGAAGACGGGGGCCCAGGGCAGGAACAGCAGTGACCCTGCGGCCATGGCCATGAGGCTGCGGCGAGCACCGCTACGGGCCGGCTCGGCGCCCCGGCGCACGAGGACGAACAGGAGCACGCCGGCCGCGGCGAGCAGGTAGAAGGCCCAGTAGTGGGTGAGCAGCAGGGCGCCCGTGGCGGCAGCCAGGCCCAGGGCAGGCCGCCGTCCGCCCCCGTTGAGCAGGCTGTGCACGGCCAGGAATCCGGCCAGCACCTCCACCATCACCAGCGAGTACATGCGGTTCTCGGTGGCGTAGCGGGTGGCGAAGGGGCCGGCGGCCAGGACGAGGGTGGCCGTCCACGCCAGCCGTTCGCTCCCCAGTCGGCGGGCCGCCAGCCACATCAGCGGCAGCGAGCCGACTGCGAACAGCCCGGGAAGGGCTCGCACCGCGAACGTCCCCTCGCCGAACACCCGCATCCACAGGTGGAGGAGGGCGTAGTAGAGGGGCGGGGCGCCGTCCCGGCGGAGGGCGTCGGGCAGGTCGGCGAGCGGGACCCGGGCGAGGTTGACGGTGAGGACCTCGTCGAGCCAGAAGTCGGAGGCGGTGGCGAAGCGGGCGACGACCCCCAGGAACAGCACGGCGATGGCCGCCCACCGCAGCCTGCGGCTCGTCCCCGCCTCCGGTGCGGTCGCCGCCCGAGGCAGCGGCGCGCTGCGCCCGCCGTCGGCCGGCTCGGGGCGGGCGGGATCGGTCCGGCGGAAGGTCAGGTCCACACAGGGAATCGTACGGGCGCGCTGCAGCCTTCTAGGAGGCTGGGTCACGGGCGCTGACCGGCTCCGGGCGGTCGGCCGGGCCCGGACGGGCGGGTGCGTCCATCCGCCCCCACTCGGCGGAAGGCGGCGCCGGTTCGGTCGGGCTGTCGAGGTCGACAGGGCCCCGGCGCTTGAAATAGACGACACCCACCACGCCGCCGATGGCCACGAGCCAGCCCAGGATGTCGGCCGCCCGGTACCCGAAGCGCATCTCGACGGTGGTGTCGGTGGGGATGACCACCATCAGGTTGGGCGTGACCCGGTAGGGGCCCTTGGCCCCCTTCACCTTCCAGTTGGGGAAGTAGGAGACCTTGACCAGCACCGGGGAGCCGGGGCGGTCGACCTCGAAGGAGAGGGAGTCGTCCCCCGAGGTGATGTTGGTCACGCCCGTACCGGGAACCGGCTTGCGGGCGGGGACGTCGACGGCGACCTCCGAGCCGACGGTCTTCGTGGTGGAAGGGACCTCCTGCATGGCCACCCGCTGCCACTCGCCGGGCCCGTCGGCGGCGAGGACCACGTCGTGGGCGTTGGGGTCCATGTACCAGTTGACCGAGAAGTCGAGCCAGGGGCGCTCGCCCTTCTTGTCGTAGCCGGTGACCACCGCCGGCTCGAAGGCCAGGGGGGTCACGAGCTCCGAGCCCGCAACCTCGTAGACCCGCCAGGTGCGCTGCCCCTGGGAGGTGTTGAACGTGCCGGTGGTGGCCACGAGCCGCAGGTCTGGGTGCTGGCTCGCCTGGGCGACGGTCTCCTCGGAGAAGGCCATGTAGTAGCGGGAACCCAGCATCTGGAGGTGCTTGACGCCAGCGGCCACGTCCATGGCCCGGTAGGGCAGGTCGCGCTGGGGGTTGGACGGGGCCTTGGACAGCTCCCCGGCGCTCAGGAAGTGGTACGGCACGGTGGCCGAAGACTCGAAGTAAAGGCCCTCCATCGAGCCGATGCACCCGTCCGTCCAGTACGGGAGGAGCATGAGGGCCATCGGCGTGCCGAAGCGGTCGAGGTTGCCTTCGTACTCCCAGTGGGCGCGGCCGCAGCCGTTGCTGTTGCCCACCTCCCGCATGGTCTTGATGATGGCGTCGTACTCGGGGAACGCCTCTTTTCGTTCGTACCCCGAGTAGTTCCAGCGGGCCCAGGCGGGGATGAAGCTGCTGTCGGTCGTCTGGGGGGCGGGTAGCCAGTCGGGGACGACGCCCAGCGGCAGCCCCACGGCCATCCACACCACCAGGGCGGCAACCACGGGAGTCGTCCGCAGCAGCGGCATGGAGGGGACCGAGGGGTCCTTGGCGAACAGCTGCGAGATGGCCAGGCACGCCTCCGTGACCGCCACCGCCGCCAGCAGGTAGAGGCACAGGTACCAGAAGGGCAGCACCCGGGCGTTCCAGAGCCGGCCCTGGGGCGCCATGACGAACACCACCGCCGCCACCGTGGCCATGCCCACCAGGAACAGGCCGGTCCGGCGCCGGAACAGGATCGAGGTGACGGCCCCGGCCAAGGCCAGCATGAGGACCAGCCGGAGGCTGTTGGGGTTGTCCCAACGGAACAGGTTCTTGCCGTACTCGGTGATCTTCTCCCAGCCCATGTTGTTGATGTAAGGCAGGCCGAAGAGGAACGGGATCGACCAGAAGGCGGCCAGGGCGGCGCCCACTCCGAAGATGGCGCCGACGAACTTCATCCTGGTCCTGCCCGGCCGGAGCAGGAGCAGCACGCAGGCCCCGGCCACCGCGAAGATCGTGGGGAGGAGGTGGCTAAGGCCGGTGAGGGCGAGCACGACCGCCGCCGCGGCGCGGTGGCGGCCGGTGTCGAGCCCCCGGCCCACCAGGCCCAGGAACACGAGGGCCAGGCACAGGCTGATGGCGAAGGAGAACTCGCCGGCCAGCGTGGAGGCGATGTTGCCGCCGTAGATCGTGAAGTAGCGGTCGAACAGGAACGGCACGGTGGCCACGCCCAGCAGGGCGGGACCGGGGAAGCGCATGCCCATCAGCCGGCCGAAGGCCCAGGCCGCCACCGGGAGCCCCACCAGGCCCAGGATCGACACCAGCTTGAAGGCCACCCCGTAGGGCAGCAGGACGTCGAGGACGACGATCAGCAGCGACGGCAGCGGGAAGTAGAAGAAGAAGGCGGGGAAGCCGGCGTACCAGTCCGCCCCCCACCCAGTGATGCGCAGGTTGGGCAGGAGGTGGTCCCGCATGTAGGCCGGACCCCACACGTGGGCGCCCATGTCGCCCCCGGCCGGGGTGGTGTTGGCGAAGATGAGGCTGGGCTGGAGCTGGCTGAAGACGAAGATGACGGCGGCGGTGACGACGCCGAAGGTGACGATCTGCTCGGGCGACGGCTTGCGCCGGCCGAGCACGACGGGCTGGCGCCCGTTGGGCGAGGCCTCCCTCTCCGCCGACATGGACCGGCCGTCCTGCGGGCTGCGCGCCGGCAGGGCCGGGCGGGGGAGCCGGAGCTGGCGCATCCCCCCATGTTGGCACCCCGCCGGGGGGTGCTCAGGTCAGGGGGAGGATCAGGCGGCGGCGATGGTCGAGAGGATGCGGTCGAGGGCGACGTGCTGGCCGTCCCGGTCCCACCAGCGGGTCTCGCACCCGGGGCAGGAGTGCATGGTGTAGTGGCGCCCCGCGATCGTCGTGTTGATCTCGAGAACGACGGCGGCACGGCAGTGGGGGCAGGTCATGACCCCTCCCTTCCTTCCCTTCGAAACCCTCCTACAGGCAGGGAAGGGATCGGCATCGGCGCCGCCGAACTTGAGCGTTGAACGACCGCCTACTCACTCGAACACCCTCACGAGGGTCCAGGCGTTGAAGACGGCGTGGGCCACGATGGCAGGGCCAAGGCGGCCGGCGCGCACGGCCAGGGCCGCGAACAAGCCCCCCAGCACGGCCAGGCTGATCATGAGGAGGGCCAGGGCGTCGCCCGGCAGGTCCTGGGGATGGGCCAGGCCGAACAGGACCGATGACCCGACCACCGCCCCCACCGTCCCCAGCCGCCGGCGGATGGCCCCCAGCACCAGGCCCCGGAAGAACAGCTCCTCGACGAGCGGGGCGCCCACCGCCACGAGGAGGAAGAGGCCGGCCACGGCGACGCCCTCGGCCCCCTCCACCAGATCCTCGACCGGCCCCGAGACGTCCGGCGTCCCCAGCAGGGGCCGCAGGATGAGGGCCACCACGGGCACGAGCACGACCTGGGCGGCCACCCCTGCCACCGCCCCGACGGGGAGGTCGACGGGGCGCACCTCCAGCCCGAAGTCCTTCCGCAGGCTGCCCGAGCCCTTCCGCCGAGCTGAGTAGACGGCGGCGCCCACCAGCCCGATCCACAGCCCGACGGAGGCGAAGGCCTGTCCGCCCAGGCTCAGCTCCTTGTCGGCGTCACCTCCGACCCAGATGCTGGCGAACAGGCTCGACAGCACGAGGCCCAGGAGGAAGCCCAGGATGGCTTCGCCCAGGCCCCAGCGGGGCTCGTCGGTCGCGGCGTCCAAACGGAAGGAAGGTTACGACGCGGCGCGCGCGGGGACCGCGCGATCCGCCGCCGGTCCTTGCCGACCCAGCCGGGGCTCGCATCGCACAGCGCGACGGCATCGAGGTCCATCGGACGCTCTGGCTCCTGGCCAACGGTGCACGTGCTGCGAAGAAGCCGGGCCATCGACGGGCAGGGCCATGTCCGGCCGGTCAAGCGGCAGAGCTCATCGTCGACGGAGACGTCCCATGTGCACGAGAACCCGTCGGGGCCGGCTACGTACCACGATGGTGTGGTACATTTGGCCATGGAGATCGAAGAAGTCATCGACACGATCACTGCGCTACTCGATGCCGACGACGACAGCACCGTCAACACGTCGATGCGGATACCG
>Ga0187892_10005151_pt1 | contig 20902 bp, 18 predicted proteins | sample MA1701073metaG_FD_139345 | JGI IMG/M metagenome (GOLD analysis project Ga0187892, IMG submission 139345) | Bio-ooze microbial communities from a basaltic lava cave in the Kipuka Kanohina Cave System on the Island of Hawaii, USA - MA170107-3 metaG ... | reverse complement strand
CGTCCCCATATGAGACCGGAATTTCTGCTTGCTGACAACGGTCACGCCTCCGACCCCTTCCGCACCTCGCTTAGACAGCGCAGCATCCGTCCTGTAATCCCCTTCAGGCGCAACCGGCGCCCCCGCCCGGGGCCAAAGCCGGACCTCTCTGGATACAGGCAGCGCTGGCATATCGAGCGCCTGTTCGCCTGGATCGGAAACTACGACCGGCTGATCGTCAGAAAGGAACGGAATGCCCACACTTACCTCGCCTTCCTCCTCATCGCCTGCGCAATGATCACTCTCAAAGCAATATCGGGATGACTTCTAGGCCCTCGTGGGCGTTCTGGAAGTGGTCGCTTTATGGTTCACGGACGTTTGGTAGCCACATCTCAGACCGCAGCTTCCTGATTTTTCAACTATCTGGTTCACGACGATGGTCTTATCTGCGCAACTTAACCTTACAGCCAGTGTTGAAGGGCAAAGTGGCGGAAAAGGGAACAATGACCGAAATAGCGCTTCGTTACCGCACCTTGTTGACACTCGGCACGTGTCTGTATTTTTCACTGTTCGTGTGCTCAGTCATAGTTCTTGTCATGTTTGGCTTAAGCGCCTATTTGCCTGATTACGCAGCCCGCTTTCTCGATGTAGCAGGCCCCGCGATCGCAATTGGCGCGGTCATCTTTGGGTCGCTTATGTTGCATAGACATCATCGGCTCCGACGGTCTCTGAAGCATTTTTTCCAAGATGTTGTGCTCGCCGCGCCAACAGCGGATCGATAAAGCGACCTTGGAGCACATTCGCAATGCCACGCAAGCAACGCCTCATAGTCCGCGAAGCGCCGCACAGGGCGCTCGAACGCATCAGGGCTGCCGTCAATGGCGGCCTTGAGACTGAACAGGACGTGCTCCCGAAAATCGAAGTCGCTGGCGAAAAGTTCTACGGCTGGGTGCCCTCACGCGGCTTTGGGCTTTCGGTCCGGCGAGATGTCAGGAATACCCGCATGCGGCTCAACTCATGGGACCCGTGGCTCATTGGCAAAGTGGACACCACCGCGGAAGGCACGGTCATTTCGTACAAAGTCGGCGTTTCGCCCGGCATGGAACTCTGGTGGCGGGCGGTCTACGGTTTCCTGGGCCTTATGTGGCTGCTGCCGCTGGGCCTGACGATCTGGGGGGACGCGCCGGTGCCAGTCAGCGCCTGGCTCGCAGTGACCCTTGGGCCGGTGCTGTTCATCGCTGCGGTGAAGGTCATCGAACGCATCGCGCTCACCGAGAACAGGGTGATGTGGGAGGAGCTGCGCAACTTTTTGCCCGAGCTCTTCAAGGATGTGACTGTGCGGCCGATCGGGCGGTCATACCGCCGTGTCTGACGTTGATTCCGTCTTCCTGCCGCTGCCGCTCGAAGGGGTCCTTGACCTGGTGCGTCAGCGCACTGCGCCCGTGAAGACGACGTGGCGTTTCTGGCGCTGGTGGGCGCCGCCGCCAATGGATTACGGCCACGTCATGGGCGGCAACAGGTTCATCGTGTTCCGGCTCAAAGACTCAAGGGGGCGGCGCCTGATATTCCCGGGCCCGGCTGAACCGGCGCTATTTGGCCGCATATCGACTGCGCCTGGTGGAACTACCGTCGAAGTGCAGGCCGGCGACCTCAATAGGCTCCTTGCCATGATCCTGTGGGCGGTGGCGGTATGCGCGCTGAGCCTGATCACCGCCGACCTGACGCTCGCCGGGAGCGACGCAGGCTGGCGGTTGCCTGCAGCGGCCGCCGCCTTCGGGGTCGCCGCGCCGGTATATCCTGTGCACCGGTTCCTGACGCGCGGTGCAAGGAGGAAGCTGATGGGCCTCATCCGGGAAGTATTCGGGACAGCGAGGACCTGAGACGGACATGCATGCGAATCAGTATCCTTTCACCCGCAAGGTCTGACGCTCAGCAACCACACGGAGGGACTTCAGCAATGCCATTCGAAATTCAGACCAGGCTGCAACCGCAGGAAGTGTTGCAGAAGGTCACCAGTGAAACGGTGCAGGGCTGGTATCACTGGCGGGCCTGGTGGCCGGCTGGCCGAGCAGGCAAAGGCTTTCACAGTCGCATCTCCGGAAATACATTTGAAGTGAGGAAGCTTCCTGGAGGCCTGGGCTTCTCCATGAACTCCATGGTGGACAACGTCCGGCTCAAAGGGTCCGTTACGCCGGCAGCCGGAGGGTCGCGGATAGTCGCCGACGCACACCTGACACCGTGGTCGTCGGTAAGAGTTTGGGCCTCGCTGGCAATTATGATTGCCGTGATCGCTGTGACACTAACCCTGGACGCAGCTGACAGACGCCAGACATGGTTGGTCGCTGCCGTTTTTGGAATCGCTGCTGCCGTCTCACTTGGTATGGGCCTGGTTTTCAAACAAAGCGTTGAGAAGCAATTGAGGGAGTTCGCCGAAAGTCTTTTGGCTGACCCCCGGCAAAGATAGGGGGAGTACTGCGCGTGAAAATCGGCGTTGTCTTCCCCCAGACCGAGATCGGCAGCGACCCCGGCTCGATCAAGGAGTACGCGCAGGCCGTCGAGCGCGTGGGCTACACGCATGTGCTGGCGTACGACCACGTCATCGGCGCCAACATGGCGTCGAGGCCTGACTGGCGCGGGCCCTACAACCTCGAAACCGAGTTCCACGAGCCCTTTGTCCTTTTCGCCTACATGGCCGGAGTTACCAAGTCGCTCGGGCTCACCACGGGCATCATCATCCTGCCGCAGAGGCAGACGGTGCTCGTGGCGAAGCAGGCGGCCGCGCTAGATGTGCTGTCGGGGGGCAGGCTGCGGCTCGGCATCGGCATAGGCTGGAACGACGTCGAGTACGAGGCTCTCGGCACGAACTTCCACGACCGCGGCAAGAGGTCGGAGGAGCAGGTGGACCTGATGCGCCGCTTGTGGACTGAGCGGGCTGTGACGTTTGCGGGCAAGTGGCACACGGTGACGGACGCCGGCCTCGCGCCCAGGCCTGTGCAGCGGCCGATACCGGTCTGGTTCGGCGGCGGCAGCGATAACCCGCGCCTGGGCCAGCTGGCAAGCGAGGCCGTCGTACGCCGCATCGCCAAAATGGCCGATGGTTGGATGCCGCAGTGGCAGCCCGACGAGCGCGGCAGGGAGCAACTCTCGAAGTTCCAGAGCTTAGCCCGTGAATACGGGCGAGACCCGAAGAAAATTGGCATCGAGGGCAGGGTGTCGGCGCACAAATCTAACCAGTCGAAGTGGGCAGATAGCGTGAAATCCTGGACGGCCATTGGCGCGTCCCATTTTTCCGTCAACACCATGGGCGACGGCCTGAAAGGCGCGCACGAGCACCTCAAGCGGCTCGAAGAGTTCCGCAAGGCCGTACCCGCGAAGTGAACGGGAAACAAAGATTACGCAGATTTCACAGATTACAATTTGTACTTTTCCTGGCGACGACGAATAACTGCATGCTTACTCAATAAATTGTCGTATTGTTAATATCAATTATCGAATCTGTGAAATCTGCGTAATCGTTGTTACGTCCCATGCTTCAAGGTTGCAAAACAACGCGCATCTACTGCCGCCAAGGCTGTCCGCCGGGACGCAGGATGAAGCCGGAGAACAGGGTGACTTTCCCCTCGCGCCAGGCCGCTCTCGGTTCGGGCTACCGCGCCTGTAAAGTGTGCCGCCCAGACGACCCACCGGATGGCAGGCATTGGAAGGCGCGTCGCTAACCTGCGCCGCCTTTGATACCGTTCGAGACATGCGCTTCAGTCGTGTCAGGGAACGCCTCGTCTACCAGACCCCGTGGACACTCGTCTACGACGATGAGGTCCTGCACCCCGACGGCACGCCGGGCACATATACACGCATCGTCCCCAACGGCGCGCCCGGCGGCGCCCACATCATCCCTCGCCTGCCCGATGGACGTGTTCTCCTCCTCAGGGCCAACAGGTACCCCGTCGGGGCAGACGTCTGGGAATTCCCGCGTGGCGCCCCGCACGCCGGAGAGACGTTCGAACATGCGGCCCGCCGAGAGCTGGGTGAAGAGGCCGGGCTGCGCACCCGGCGCCTTACATTCATCGGCCACTGTTACCCTGACACCGGCATCCTCGGCTCGAAGCACTCGGTCTTCCTAGCGGACCTCGCCGCTGACCAGGAGGGCAAGGTAAAACTGGACGCCAGCGAGGCCATCATCGGCCACCGCTGGCTGCACCAGGGGGAAATCGGCAGCCTCATCCGGGCCGGCGACATCGTTGACGGGACTGTCCTCGCAGACCTGATGTTGATGCAGCTACTGGAAAAGTAGGGGCACATTGAGAGACATCTACAGCCATATCGAGGAGCACCTCGACGAAAGCATCGAGGCGCTGTTTGCGCTCGTCCGCCAGCCCAGCGTCTCGGCGCAAAACATGGGGTTCGACAAGGCGCCGCAGCTCGTCAAGCAGGCGCTTGAGTCGGCGGGCCTCACCGCGGAAATCGTCCCCGTGCCCAACGGCGGCCACCCCAGCGTCTTCGGGTGGGCGAGAGCAGGAGTGCAATTCCCCCGCCCTGGGAGGGCGGGGGTCAGGGGGTCGGTTGAAGGCGGCGGCGGCGCCCCGAGCGCAGCCGAGGGGCCCCGTTCGCGGGCAAGCAGCGCTTCGCCTTCACCCCAGCCCTCTCCCGGCAGGAGAGGGGGTTTTGACCCCTCGAAGCCCACTCTGCTCTTTTACACGCACTATGACGTGCAGCCGCCGGAGCCGCTGGAGCTCTGGCAGTCGCCGCCCTTCGAGCCGACCCGCAGGCGCGACCGCGTCTTCGGCCGCGGCATATCGGACGACAAGGGCAACATCGCCGCGCGCCTGGCCGCTATCCGCGCCTTCATGGAGGTGCGAGGCGGTCTGCCGTGCAACTTAAAGTTCTTCGTCGAGGGCGAGGAGGAGATCGGCTCGCCCAACCTGCCTGCGCTCATCGCGCAGCGCGGCCACGAGTTCAAAGCCGACGCCTGCATCTGGGAGGGCGGCGGCCGCAACCTGTCGGGCGACCCTTTCATGTACCTCGGCCTGAAGGGCGTCCTCACGGTCAAGTTCACCGTGAAGAAGCTCTCCGGCGACGCGCACTCGTCATACGGCACCATCCTGCCTTCCGCGCCCTGGCGGCTCGTACATGCGCTCTCGACGCTGCGTGACAGCACGGGCCGCGTGCTCATCCCCGGCTTTTACGATGCCGTGCGGGGGGCAACGCGGGAAGAGGACGAGGCCGTCGCGAAGCTCCCGGACGAGACGGAAGAGTGGAAGCAGACGTTCGGCACGGACGAGCTCCTGGGCGGGCTGGAGGGCCTGCCGCTGCGCCGCAGGCACCTGTTTGAGCCCACTGCCACAATCAACGGTTTCATCTCCGGCTATAACGGCCCCGGCATGAAGACCGTGCTGCCCGCCGAAGCAGGGGCGCGCATGGACTTCCGCCTGGTGCCTGACATGCGCCCGGACGACATCTTCCACAAGCTACGCGCACACCTCGATAAGCATGGGTTCACGGACGTCGAGACGGAGATGATGGCTGGCGTCAACCCGGCCCGCACGGCCATAGACTCGCCATGGGTCCGCATGGTCGCTGGGACCGCCGAGGAAATCTATGGCCGCAAGCCCGTCATCGCGCCCACGATGGCTGGCACCGGGCCCATGTACGACTTTGGCGTCACGCTCGGCATGCCGATAGCGACAAGCGGGGTGGACCACCCGTCGCACAAGATCCACGCCCCGAACGAGAACATAACGGTCGAAGACTTCCTGTTCGGAGCGAAGCATGCCGCGCTGATCATCCAACGCTTCGCCGAACGCTGGCTGGCGGCATCAGACGCTGCGAAACGGCCAGCCGCCGCCGGTACGCTGAGACCGTCCGGAGCCAAACCACCTGCGAAGCGAAAATCGCGCCTCCGCTCCAGCATGCCCGGCGAACTAGGTTCGGCGTATTAGGGGGCAAACGGTAGAATGTCGCCTTCATGCCATTTCTAAAGCATGCTCGGCTCCGCCAGACCCGCGGAGCGCATAGGACACCCATGCCCACCCTTGCACCCACCCCTGACCACGTCCTCGACAAGGCCACCGTCCGCGCGCTGCACCTGATCAACTCCACCGCGGTTGTGGACACGCTGGCGCGCAACGGGTACGACCCCCGCTACGTCTACATGCCCAACGTCAGGAACCTCACGGCGGGGCAGAGGCTCGTCGCCCGCGCCATCACAGTGCGTTTCGTGCCCGCGCGCCCCGATGCCGCAGAGGAGAAACCCGGCGGCGAAGCGTCGCCCGAGTACGCCGCGTTCGAGATCGCAGGCCCTGGCGACTGCATTGTCATGGAGTCCATGGGCTCGAAGCTCATGTCCATCGGCGGCGACATCAAGTTCCTGCGCCTCAAGCAGCGGCAGGTCAGCGGACTCGTGTGCGACGGCGGCGTGCGTGACATGCACGTCGTCAAGGACTACGGGTTGAAGATCTTCGGCCTGGACAAGACCTCCAGCCTTGGCACGCGCATCGGCTTCCCGTACGAGACCAACGGCGCGGTTACCGTTGACGGCGTGCTCGTGCGGCCTGGCGACTACATCCACGCGGACGATGACGGCGTGGCGGTTATCCCGCGCAAGGTGGCTGTGGACATCGCCCGGAAGGCGCTTGAGTACGATGACCTTGAGGAGTGGGTCCGCCGCCGGCTCGACGAGGAGGGCCTTTCGCCGGGTAAGTACTACCCGCCGGACGAGGAGACCTTCCGCCTCTACCGGGAATGGAGGTCTAAGCAGGGCGCCGCTCCGCATGTCGGCGAAACCAACGCAGCGAAGGCAGCCCCAGCGAACGGCAAGGCCAAAGCGCGCTGACGCCACCGCACGTCATCCCGACCCCGGACTTGGTCCCGGAGAGGGACCTGGGGAGGAGGGGTTTCATCGGCGACCATTGGTCACCGCCCCAGGTTCCTCCCCTTCACTGCGCTCAGGGTCGGAATGACGGTATTCACAAGTCCACATCCAGCGCTAGGCCGTCGTAGGCAAGCTGTACGTCCAGGCCCTCTGTTTCCTTCAGTCGTGCCAGCGCCCCGTTCGTTGGCTCGTGCACAATTTCGTGGCACATGCCCGTGAGCAGCGTGCGCCTGGGCCGAAGTTTTCGCGCCTCATCAATGGCCTGCTCCAACGTCAGGTGCGACCCGTGAGTGCGCCGCGGGCGCAGGGCGTCAATGATCAACAGGTCGCACCCTTCGATCAGCGGCCGCGTCTCGTCCGGCATCTCGCTCATGTCTGGCAGATAGCAAACGCCACCAAAGCGGTAGCCGTTCGCCGAATATGGCCTGCCGTGCCAGACTGGCAACGGCGTGAACAGCAACCCTTCGACATCGAACGCCTTGCGCCCTTCTTCGCGGAACTGGAGTTTTGCCATCGTACCGGCAGTGTCCGCGTTCGACGTTTCGATCAGGTAGTAGTGCGTCTTCGAGAGGATGTCAAGGTCCTCCGGGCGGTGGTAGACCGGGATCTGAGGCTGCCGGTTGTTATTCGTCCAGTCCCGCAGGTCGTCCAGGCCTCCCGCGGCATCTGCGTGGGCGTGCGTCAGGACGACGGCGTCCAGCGTTCGCACCGCGAAGCGCGGGAACATCTCGATAGCTGACTGATAAAAAAACTTCCCCGCGTCGATCATCACATTACGCACGCGCTGCCCGGTTTGCGCTGCTACGGCTGGGTGAGGCGCCTGCACAAGCAGGCACGTGTTGCGCCTGCGGTCCTTCGAGCCCGGCCGGATGGCCGAAAGGCACCCCGGGCACGTCGGGTCTTCACGGGCGATGCACGTCACCCGCGGCACTCCCTCAGACGTGCCGGAGCCAATGAATATGATGCGGGACTTCAACGTGAGCTTTCTGTCGTCTACACTTGGCGGGCTTCACGCGTTGTGAGGCCCCAGGGTCAAAGGTCCCCTCTCACCCTAACCCTCTCCCGCTGGGAGAGGGGACATACGCCTGCTCCGGAGTGCGACATGCCACCGTCTGCCCCCAACCGCGGCCACCTGAAAAAGCGCCTGCAAAAGGGCGATGTTGTCATCGGCCCGTTCGTCATCGTGCCTTCGGCAACCCTCGTCGACACCCTGGGCTACGCGGGCATGGACTTCTGCATCCTCGATAGTGAGCACGGGCCGCTCACGATGGAAACGTGCATGGACCTGGTCATCGCCGCGCAGGGCGCAGGCGTGGCCCCCATCATCCGCGTTGGCGCCAATGACGAACGCCTCATCCTGCGCGCGTTGGACCTGGGCGCAGAGGGCGTGCAGGTCCCGCAGATCAACGTCAAGGACGACGCCCAGCGCGTGGTCCATTCTGCCAAGTACGCGCCCATCGGCGAGCGCGGCCTGTCCGTCTTTACCCGCGCCGGCAACTACTTCAAAGAAGGCGGGTCCGGCGGCGGCAGGAGCCACACAGACCGCCAGAACGACGAAACGGCGGTCGTCGTCCACATCGAGGGCAAGCGCGGGCTGGACAACCTGGACGAGATCATGACCGTCCAGGGCATAGATGTGCTGTTCCTGGGGCCGTACGACATCTCGCAGTCGCTCGGCGTCCCCGGCCAGGTGCGCAGCCCGAAAGTTGAAAGTGCGCTTAAAGCTGCTGCGGCAAAGGCCCGCAAACAGGGCAGGGCAGTGGGCTCCTATGCGAAGGACACCGAGATGGGCAAGTGGCTGCTCGACCTCGGGGTGCAGTACCTCTCAATCAACGTGGACGCCACGATCTACATGCAGGCGTGCGAGGGCATCGTGAAGGCGCTGCGGAAATAGGCAGGGGGCCAAACGAAACACGCACCGGGAGAAAGCAAGGGGCTTACAGCGGTCGCTTTTAATGTGCGACGGTGCCGTCCGGCCATGAGTTTGGATTATGGACGGCGCCATAGCTATGGGAGGCGCCGACGTGATCGACCTAGCCGGAATCAGTATCATTGGCCGGGCATTAAGGGCCGCCTACATGCTGCTACCCTTTCTCAACCAACGAACTGAGATCAACATTCGTTCAAGGCCTGGGGACGACATCACAATTTGAGTCCGTTCTCCAGGTAAGGAGAAGTCAAGAAATGAAAGCAACCATCAGCGTCATCAAAGCTGACGTCGGCTCTATTGGCGGCCACACAATGCCCTCCGCGGCGATGGTCGCAAGGTCGAAGGATCTCGTCGCCTCGCAGGTCAGGGGCGGCATGCTCATTGATGGCATGGTCACCTACACCGGCGACGACATCGCGCTCATCATGTCGCACGCCCATGGCACAGGGGCGGCGCGTGTCCATGAGTTCGCCTGGAGCACATTCAAGGAGGCCACGGCCATCGCCCAGCGCGAGGGCAACTACGGCGCAGGGCAGGACCTGCTTGTGGACGCCCCGTCTGGCAACGTGCGCGGCGCAGGCCCGGCTGTGGCGGAGATCACGTTCGAGCTTATGGCGAAGCACCGGCCCGCAGAGGCGTTCATGGTCTTCGCAGGCGACAAGTGCGCGCCGGGCATGTACAACCTGCCGTTCTACCTGACCTTTAGCGACCCTATGCACAACGGCGGCCTGCTGCTTAACCCCACCCTGCACAAAGGCTTTACTGTCACCGTCATAGACATGGACCATTCGGCAAAGGACAGCGACCGCGTAATCAAGCTCAACGTCCCTGAGCAGACCTGGGACCTGGCCGCACTCCTGCGTGACGAGGACCGCTTCGCCATCGAGGCTGTCCACTCGCGCGTCTACCCTGAAGAACAAATCCTCTCCGTGGCGGCTACGCGCCTGCACAACGTCGCGGGCAAATACACGGGCAAGGACGACCCGGTGGCAGTGGTGCGCGTGCAGTCCATCTTCCCTGCGCCGGAAGAGGTGGTGGAGCCTTTCGCGCTCATTCAGCAGGTCGTTACAGGCGACACGCGGGGCTCGCACAACATGCCGATCATGCCTGTGCCCATCAATACACCTGTGGTCGGCCCCTACTGCCTGCCAATTGTGTCCTGCCTGGGCTTCTCGATGGACAAGAGCGGCAAGTTCTCGCACAACATGGTGGACTTCTTTGGAGGCTCAGTCTGGGACCACGTCCGGCTCAAAGTGCAGGAGAAGGCCATAGACTTCCGCCGCCAGGGATTCTTCGGCATCGCCATGGCATCGAAGACGGAGCTCGCCTACACCGGCCTGCAGGACACGCTCAAGGCGCTCGACGCAAAGTTCGAGATGCGCCGTGACCCTGCCGCCGTCGCCCGCCAAGTGAGCAAAGGCGCCAAAGACCCCGACTAGAGGTCAGGGGAGGTATCCCCTCTCCTGCCGGGAGAGGGCCAGGGTGAGGGGCTCCGCAGATTGGCTGTGACCATAAAAATGACACTGCAGTCCACTTATCCACACTTTTGAGGCAAGGCCCCCTCGACGGGAGAGGATTGGGGTGAGGGTGACCAGTCTCCTCGCGCTGCCCGTCTTGAACACAAAAGCCCCCGGACCACGGTGGCTTCTCCATCTTGAGCTGTCGTAGTTTGCTTCACGCCGCCTTGCGGTTCAGGCGTGGGTCTTCCCGGTCAAGGTGCTGGAAGAGCCTTATGAACGGCGCTGGCTTGCTCGCGCCCGTCCGAGGAGCCATGCGCTCGAACTGCTCCTTAGGCTTCGCCTCCGGGTGGAAGATGGAAAAGTCCAACACAACCGGGACTTCTGCGCTGTTAGGTTGCTGATGGTGGTCACCCGGCACACTTGCGAACGCCACGGCGTTTGCCTCCATGAGGCCTGCTCACACACTGACTGCGGGAATCACTGCTTTGCCGGTGCGTGCAGGACGGCGCTGGACATTGGGTTATTACAACAGTGTTACCCGGCGACGGGGCCATAAAAGTGTGCGGCCAGTGTGAATTGCGCCCCCTGCGCCCTTCCCTATGCTCCCTTTGGCTCATCGCCCTCCAGTCGTCCCGAGCGCGGACGAGGGACCCAGCCCGTTCGCACTAAGCCTGCCGAAGGATGAGAGGCAGTCTTGGCTAGGGGATTGCCTCTGGAGCAAGGCGCCCTGTGCGGGAAAGCCGTCCTGTTGCTGGGAATGCAAACGGTCCGCATTGACAGCCGCATAAGTGAGGGCAAAGGCGCGCTGGCCGGGCACATCCCTTTCGAAGCCACACTGCAGGCAGCTGAGCGACCGGTCGCGGTGGTCTTCGACCAACTGCATGTCACCGCGGCAGCGCGGGCAGGACCTGAAATAGAGCACCGGCGAGCCTCCGGCACGTGGGGAGAATCAGGCTGGACCCGGCCGGAGCCGGCCTTGGCCCGGAGCCGTCTGTCGGAAACGGGTCCAGCCCTGGCAGCGATATTGCAACGGCAAGGCTTACCGGAGAATTACGCACGCGGGTCCAATTTGCAGACTCACACTTGATGCCCCCGCCACTCCCCTCTCCCTGGGAGGGAGAGGGTCAGGGTGTGGGTCGAAGGCCGGTGAAGAGTGCATCACAAAGGCGGGGACAGCGCTTGCTCTGCCAGTGCCACCTCATGCCAGCACGCGCACCTTCCCGTATTCGCCGTCGTAACCTGGCTCGATCTCGACCTGGTTCCTACGAGCGGCACTAATGACCCTTGCGACTGCTTCCCCTGCGACACGCTCCACATCCCTTATAGGCGCGCCGGTCAGCACGTTGAGCTCCCCATCAACGCCGTGGACAAGCCTGTCGTACGCCCTGGCGACGCGCTGAGAAGAAGGCCCGGACCCCAGGGCCTGCGACAGCAACTCACGCAGGGGCACCACATAGCGGAACGGCGGACGGCCTGCCGGGCCACGGACTAACCCCGCACTGTCCGGCGCCGCGGCCACGCTCGCTGGGCGCGATGCCAGCCGTTCAACCCTGTTCTCAACGCCCAGCGTCAACTTGCGTCCGCACTTCGGGCACCTGCCCTTTATCGCGGCGCTCTCGGACGGCGCCATCCTCACTCCACACTTCCGGTGGCCGTCCAGGTGGTACTTGCCATGCTCAGGGTGGAACTCCAGAGTCTCCACGATTCGCCCGCCCTTGATGGCCGCGGCAATGGACGGGAAGTCCGGGGCGCAGTCAAGGACGGTGGCCTCGCGGCCTATTGCGGGCGGCGAATGGGCGTCCGAGAAGGACACAATCGCACGACCGTCAACATCTGCAACGCGCCAGTTCATGGCGGGGTCGCTGGAGAGGCCGGTCTCGATTGCGGATATGCGAGGCGCGAGGTCGCCGAAGCACTCCTCCATCGAGTCGAACCCCGATTTCGACCCGTAAAGGCCGTACCACGGCGTCCAGGCGTGCGCCGGGACGACCATCATGCGCTCATCGGCCTCCCACGCCATTTCGGCAAGCTGCCGCGCAGTAATGTTCAGCATGGGGCGTCCGTCCGGTTCGAGGTCAGAGGTATTGCCCAGCGACTTGTTCAGCTTTTCGACTGCCCTCATGCCGGGCGCAAAGACGAGCAGGTGCACCCGTCGGCCCTTGCCGTCCTGCGTCCAGACGCACGAGACCTCAGTCGCCAGGAGGAACCGGGTCCCTGCGTCGCCCTCAGGTTGTAACTCAAAGTTGGCCCAAAGGGACCCCTGATTGTCAAGTGCAGGCCTCGACTCCTCCAGCATCGCGGCCTTCGCCAGATAGACGCCGTCACCTGCTTCGGCCAGCTGCCCGCGCATCTCCTTTAGCCACGCAGGGTGCGTGAAATCTGGCGCGGCGATCACGTCCAGGCCCACCCGCTTCGCGCCAATTGCCAAAGCGTTCATGTCAAGCGAGGGACTGGTCCCGATGGAAAACCTCGAGTGCAGGTGGAGGTCAACAACGAGACGGCGCCTGTCCTGAGACATGCGAACAGTTTATGACAGTACTCGTAGCCAATTGCACCCTACAATGAGAGCAGTCGGGGCGTAGCGCAGCCGGTAGCGCGCCTGGTTTGGGACCAGGAGGTCCCCGGTTCGAGCCCGGGCGCCCCGACCATCCATCGTGAGCCGCAATGCCTGAGAAGGTCCTCCTCGACACAGACATAGGCTCGGACATAGATGACGCCGTCTGCCTCGCGTACCTGCTCGCCAACCCGAAATGCGAGCTCCTGGGCATCACGACCGTCTCAGGCCAGCCCGTAGAACGTGCCAGACTCGCCAGTGCGCTGTGCCGCGTCGCAGGCAAGGACATCCCGGTCTTCCCAGGCCTGGGTGCGCCTCTAAGCGGTCCCCAACGCCAGCCTGTCGCGGAGCAGGCGGCTGTCCTCATCCGGTGGCCGCACCAACGCGACTTCGCAGCAGACCGTGCTGTTGATTTCATGGCAGACACGGTCCGCGCCCACGCTGGCCAGGTCACGCTGCTTTCGATCGGGCCCATGACCAACATCGCCCGGCTGTTCCAGGCGCACACGGACGTGCCGGGAAAACTCAAGGCATACATCGCCATGGGAGGCAACTTCGCCCCTCCGCAACCAGGCAAGCGGGCCGAAGAGTGGAACGTCTACTGCGACCCCCAGGGCGGCGCCGCCGTCTACACAGCGAAAGTGGCGAGCCACACATCATTCGGCGTTGACGTGACGATGCAAGTCAGGATGAGCATGGCTGACGTGCGAATCCGCTTCGCCAGGCATGGCCTGCTGCGGCCGGTGCTCGACATGGCTGAGGTGTGGTTCACCAGACCGCAAAACGTCGTCTTCCACGACCCACTTGCGGCTGTTGCCCTCTTCGACCCTGAAGTCTGCAATTACCAGAGGGGCAAAGTGTCAGTGGAGACCAAACGCTCAGGCGCAATGGGGGTGACGACTTGGTCGCAGGGGGCCAACGGCCCGCACAAGGTGGCGGTAAGCGTGGACGCACCACGCTTCTTCAGGGGTTACTTCAGCGTGTTTGGCGGCTAGAGGCCAGCCGGAAACCCCCTTCCCCTCGACGGGGGAGGGTTAGGGAGAGGGTGAAACTATGCCTTGCTCAGGTCCACATTCGACCGCTCCTCCTGCAGCAGCCGTGTGACCTCCGCCTTCTTCTTGCCCCAGCCGCGGTTCATGCACTCAATCATGTTCTGCTCCGCCGCGTTGGCCATGGGCATCGGCACATCAACCTGTCGCGCCAGTTCGCACGCCAGTCTCATGTCTTTGCGGGCCAGCGCGAGCGTGAACGTCAGGGCATCAGGCTCGAAGTCACGCGTAACGGGCTCATTCTGGAAGCGCGTAAGCGGTGGGTTCTTGCCGGCCGCGCTCTTCGCGATGGCCTCGACAAGCGTCTTCAGCGGCACGCCCGCCTTGGCGCCCATCGTCAAGGTTTCCGCGGTGATCTGCCCCAGCATGAACGCGAACATGTTGTGCGCCAGCTTGCACACCGTGCCATTGCCAACGGGCCCGCAGTACATCACCTTGTCACCCATGGCTTCAAAGACTGGCCGCACGCGGTTGAACGTCGCCTCATCGCCGCTCGCCATCACGCAAAGGTCGCGAGAAATTGCGCCACGTACCCCACCTGAAACCGGCGCGTCAAGGAACTGCGTGCCGCGCTTCGCAAACTCTGAGTGCAGCTTCTTGACCATCTCGACCGAGTTTGTCGAGCTGTCGACTACGACAGGGCCTCGCCCGATGCCGCTCGCCACGCCCCCGTCGCCAAGCATCACCGCCTCGACGTCCCGTGGCATGGGCAGGCAGGTGACCACCGCGTCCTGCCCCCGCGCCGCCTCTGCGGGCGAGACAGCCCACTTTGCGCCCATCTCCAGGAACGGCGTGGCGGCCTCTCGGCGCAAGTCGTGGACAGTGAGAGTGTGCCCGCCCTTGAGCACGTTCATCGCCATCGGGCCGCCCATGCGGCCAGTGCCAATCCATGCGACTTTCATGTGTGCCCCCTCACCCCAGACCTTCGCTGGGTCAAGCTCTGACGTGTGTGCGCCGCAAGGGTATATCATCTCGTGCGCCTTGCCACATAACTGGGATCAATAGGCAGGCCCAACCGAGGTCGAAGGCTGTACGAAATTATGTCAATTCAGGGACCGTTTGGGGAATCTGACAGAACGCAAGAGGTCCAGACCGCGTTTGGCCTAGACGACCACGCTGGCCTTCGCGTGGTTAACGCCAGGTTCCTAAACGAGCAGAAATTCAGTTGGGAACTATTCAAGGGTTACGACAGCCTGCGTGTGCTCACATATTCCGCGAGTGTCAATGCCATAGTCAGGATGCTGGATCACTACGAATTCACCAGTTTTGAGTGCATATTTGGATATGAAGGAGTGTTACGCGACATTAAGGACGTCCTGTCGCTCCAGAAAACGGTGATCGAGGCGACGCGTGCCGCAATCATGGGCCTGAAGGACGAGAGGCAAGCATATATACTGGAGCAGGTGGGTGTCGGCCGGGCACATTTCTACGTCGTCAGAAAACATATTGCCCACGCGAAGCTGTACCTGCTGTCCAGCGAAAGCGGACGTACTCGAATAATTATCGGGTCGGCCAACTTGTCGGAGCGTGCATTTTCAGGAGTGCAGTCGGAGACACTGGTCGCATTTGATGATGACGAGGAGGCATGGCGCCACTACAACCACATGTTCGACAAGATAAAAGGTTCAGCCTCTGATGAGATCTCGTTACCAAGCGGCAGGATATCGAAAGTCCACATTGAAATTTCGGAAACGCCGGCGATAACTGACACGTCTGCCACACTGATCATTGATTCGCCATCGGCTGACGTGCTTGAAGTCTCCGTGCCGGTCCAGATAGAACGCGTCGAAAAGGTCCTGGCGGCATTGGGACCGCGCATCTCTGCAGCCATCCCCCCAATTCACAGCGGCAAGCAAAGTATCACACCGCAGATAAAGCGGGAGATTAGTCGGATACGTCTGGTCAAGTCCGCTGACGAGGCGGACAGTCGCTATTTCTCTCTGGACAAGGTGAACCGCTCCGCGCTCCTTTCGGGTGAGCGGTTTCCGCTCGAATGGGATGACGAAGCCGTCAAGACAGACGCGGCACTCCTGTTGAGCTACTTCAAAAATTATGAGGGCGCGTTTGAGGGTAATGTACCGCGTCTTCAGCGTGACTATTTTACACTGGTGACGTGGCTGTACTTTTCGCCATTTTTCTGTGACATGCGTTCCTTGGCATTGCTTCAAGATACCGATGTAATCAGGTTTCCACTCTTTGCAATAATTTTCGGCAAGTCCAACTGCGGCAAAACTAGCCTGGTAGACACCGTAAGGACCTCTATGTTCGGCTATACCAACACAATAGATAAGCAAAGCTTTACAGCGTCAAAGCTCCGTGGCTTGCAGCAGGCATACAAGAGGTTTCCAGTCGTGTTTGACGATATCGGGCGTGTAGCGTTCAATCGCCACGGAAGAGACATGATCAAGGATGAAATGCAGCCTCCCGTAATGGAGTATCCAGGTTTCATACTCTCTATGAATGCTGAGCCCCAGTCGTTCCCTGACGAGGTTGTGAAACGCAGCCTGATGATATACACGACCACTGCATTGCCACCCCAAAACGAAGAACTGCGGCAGACACTCCAGAGAAGTATTCAGGAAATGCGCCGCGGGTTGACTGGACATCTCTACCGCCGTTACTTGGTAGAGATAATGGACTGCGTCGAACGTGAACGGCTGCCGGAAGATTGGTTGGCGCTGTCATCTGGTGTAATAAGCAGCATCATTTCGGGTGCAACAGGCACCGTACCCCCCCACTGGTGCCAGCCCGTAACCTGGTTGAGCTATGCCGAGAAGCGGTATGACCGGGTGAAAGCCCGCCTGGATTACTTGTTGAGGCCATCAGCCCAGGCTGGTAATGAGGGCGATGTGCGCGACGGCTGGAAAGTTGAGGGAGAAAAGGTCATCGTCTGGGAACAACGAGACGCATTCGGCAGACGCGGGTTCGAGTGGGAGGATGTGCCATCCACGTTAATAGACGTCGACGCCAGCAGCGGTGACCGGACAGTGCTAAACAGAGCCAGTTTGGAGCAGTTCCTTGGACGACGCGTGCACCAGTTGCGGCCTTGGTGGAAGCCCTGGGAGTCGTCCTGATCTCTGGGACCTAAACAGCGAGGAGACAAGCCGAAATCATGCGCTACTCCGTCGATGAGCTTGGCCGCTAGTGAACTGGGAGAGGGGTTGCCTCAGTCTGACCGATTGGTCAGGTTGCAGCAGGCTCAAGTATCATCTTGCGTACGCCGAGTTCCCTTCCCGGCGGGCGAGTCCGCAGTGCCGATGCGCGGCTCAGGATGACACTGCGAGTGCGGGTGCCGCAACCGGTCACCATGTAGTTAGGGGTGTATCACATACACCCCATTCATACAAGCAGGTAACACATGCGCACTAAGTCAGCAGTCTTCTACGGACCGAAGCAGCCCATCAAGGTCGAACAGGTCGAGCTTAAAGGCCCCCAGGCGGGCGAGGTGCTCGTGCGCGTCGCCGCCACCGGCGCCTGCCATAGCGACTACCACGCCGTTGATGGCCACATTAAGGCTGCGCTCATGCCAATGGTCATGGGCCACGAGGCCTCAGGCATCGTCGAGGGCGTAGGGCAGGGCGTCACCGCCTTCAAAGCTGGCGACCACGTCGTCTTCGCCATCCGGACCATGTGCGGCAAGTGCAAGTACTGCTCCACAGGCCGCTGGAACCTGTGCAACGGCATCAAAAACAAGCCCGGCCACATGGTGGACGGCACTACCCGGTTCTCGAAGCTCGACGGCACGCCGCTCTACCACGGGCTCGCGACGTTCTCGCAGCACACCGTCGTGCCCGAGTGGAGCCTGGTCAAGGTGCGCGCCGACGTGCCCATCGAGAAGCTCGCCTCCATCGGCTGCGCGGTGGTCACAGGCGTCGGCGCAGTCGTGAACACCGCGGAAGTCAAGCCGGGCTCAACTGTGGCCGTCTACGGCTGCGGCGGCGTCGGCCTCAACGTCATCCAGGGCGCGGTGATCGCGGGCGCAACACGCGTCATCGCAGTAGATGTCGTGGCATCCAAGTTTGACTTTGCGAAGATGTTTGGCGCCACGGACACCGTGGACTCGTCCAAGACCGACCCTGTGAAGGCCATTGTTGACATGACCGACGGCGGCGTGGACTACGCCTTCGAAGTCATCGGCAAACCCCAGACCACGCGCCAGGCGTTCGACTCGACGTGCCCCGGCGGCACGGCGTGCATGGTTGGCGTGCCGCCTGAAGGCGGCGAGGTTGTCATCCCGATGCGCCCGCTCTTCTCAGACCGACGGCTCATCGGATCGTCAGCGGGAACGGGCCGGCCGCGTTTCGACTTCCCCTGGTACATCGAGATGTACCGCCAGGGCCGCTTGAAACTCGACGAGCTCCAGACCCGCTTCCGCCCCCTGGACGAAATCAACGAGGCGTTCCAGGACATGCTCTCCGGCGGCGTGGCCAGGACCATCGTGAGGCCGTAGACGGGCGGAGCTTGAGTTCTCACGGGCCTCCCGCGCACCCTTAACTCTCCTGCGTGTCAAGGTTAGCGGCGTGTTGGGTAGCTAGGTTTCCGAACTTGACTTGAACCCCAACCGCCTCTGCGAAGGCTCGTCAGGACGCATCAGCTCCCGGATGGCGTCAAATACGGCCTTGAATTGCGAGTCGTACTTCTACTCAAGTTCATCGAGCCGCTGAGCCAGTTCCTACTGACGCGCACACCAAATTCGGTTGCGGTCGAGGAAAAGCGCCTAGCGCTTGGACTTACCGGCGGGCGCCGCGGGCCGGGCGACGGGTTTGGCAGTCGCGGCAGGTCTGGCCGCAGCGGCCGGCCTGGCGGCCCCAGTGGGTGCGGCTGGGGGCCTGGCAACCAGTGCAGCGGGCGGAGCCGTCAGTGCAATCCCCGACGGCGCATTTGGCTCCTTCTTGCCGAACCACCCTTCCGTACCGCAGTGACCGCAGCGCGCCCTCACCTGGACAGCACCTGGCGTGGTGCACTTGGTGCAGACGAACTTCTCGTAGATGTTCCAAATTGGCGTGTTCTTCGCCTGCTGAAACATGAGCTCAAACCGCTGGTCCACGCCTTTTGGAATGCTCGCGTTGACCTTACGGATGGCTTCGGTCAGCAAGTCGAGCCGCTTTTCAATACCTTCGATCTTCTTGAGCGACTTCTCGACGGCATCCAGTCGCTGTCCGAGCGCGCCGGCCAGTCTGGCATCGGGCGCGCTTGCAGGTGCGGGAGCCGCTGCAACTGCTTGTGGCGCCGCAGGCGGCGGAGCGGTCGCGGCAGGCACGACGCGGACAGTGTTGTCTGGACCTGTCTGCACGATAACTGGCATGGCCGCCACCGGCTCTGGTGGCGGTGGAGGTGGCAAGGGCGCCTTTGTCAGTTGTATGACCGCTGGCGGCGGAAGAGGCGGTGGAGCCGCAGAGACGGTGGAAGGAGGAGGCGGGGGAGGTTGCGGGGCGGCCGCGGCGGGTGGCGGAGGTGGAGCAGCCATCGCCGGCGGCGCGGAAACAGGGCCGCCGGCCGGCGCAGGACCGCCGCCTCCCAGCATGGTGTCAATCTCAGCCTGTGAAAGGACGCCGCCCATGCGACTCCTGCGATAGCACGTCGCTTGCCGCGCTAATCCCCAAAATAAGTAATGGGCGTGCCAACCCTGGCACACACCGGATTCAATGAAAGCTCATACGGGGCCGCCAGGCGATTGTGCATGCACGCGTGTGAGGTGCGGACAACCCTCGCCAATGTGCGGGCCTGCACGTATTAGTACTCAGGTGTGTCCGCCACCATCCTGTCGCGCTCTGCAGGCGCGGTCAGGTCAACACCGCGTGGCCGTTTCTGGACGTAACCCAGGTCGTCGGACACCAACCTGACGGCAGGCCTGCCAATATGGCCTGCTCTGGCATCAACAACCATGCTGGTTTCTCTGTGTTTAGCCGGACCACCGTCCCGGCCGGATATACCGGGACGGACCTCGCGAATAGCGTCGCGTTCTCAGGGTCGGACAGCTCGCCTGTGTAAGGGAGTATGTACTCGACCGCTACGTACCGCCTCATAGCCTTCTTACCGTTGACGCATGAGATGAGCGCGAAGTAAGTGCCCACCATTGTGGCGATGCGGGCACACCTATCGGCTATTAGGTGTTTTCCGGCCTAAAGTCGCATACGTCTCCGGTCCCAGAGTCCGGGCGCGTGCTACCCGGCCCGTAGTGACCTGCCGCCCACCAGACCAGCGGGACAGGCAACGGGAATAGACGGATGGCGCAAGGCAAGGAGAGTCAAATTGTCCACGAAGACCGGGAGAGCATTTGTCTGGACGCGTCTATCCCGTAAGTTCGGCTGGCCGTCATCCCGAGCGTAGCGAGGGACCTGAGGTGGGGTGGCCTGAGTTCAAACGGACCACTATCTTAGGTCGTTTATTGCGTTCAGGGCGACGTGGCTGAGGCAACCCGATAGAACAGTGTCTGGAAATTATTTGCGGGGGCTGGTTGGACCTGGGACGAGTACTTTGTGCGTGCAATGCGTATACATTCAAGTAGCTTTCACGCATCGCGATGATTGGCGTAGAATAGCGCACTGGATGTGAACTATTAGCAACTCACGCGAAGTCTGGAGGAACAAATGAAAATTGTTGAGGTGAACATCGACGAGATGAACCGGGTGGCCAAGCGCGGACGTGTACGTTCTTCTGAAACGCAACAGCTGATCAGCGCGATTGAGGCATTGAAGCCCGGCGCAGCGAAAGCAATAATGCTCGGCTCAGGCGACACGCCCCAGAAAGTGCGGGCCCGCATTGCCTACGCCGGCCGCATCGCAGGTAAGCGTGTGCAGGTCGCCATCGAGTCTGAGCGCGTGCTATTTGCTCTAAGCTCCCGCCAGCGCCGCCGCCGCAAGTCGGCTTAGCAAGCCCAGAGTTGGCTCCACATCTGGGAGCGGCACTTGCTCTCTAGAGGCCATCCAGAAATCTCCTCCTGACCTGCCCCCCGAGCTGGGCCAATCATAACGAGAGACCGGCCGAGGCTGCGAACTGTTCCGGGCTGAGGTTTCCAAGCGAGCTGTGGGGCCGCGCCCGGTTGTAGTCTTGCCGCCACTG
>Ga0187892_10005150_pt1 | contig 20903 bp, 14 predicted proteins | sample MA1701073metaG_FD_139345 | JGI IMG/M metagenome (GOLD analysis project Ga0187892, IMG submission 139345) | Bio-ooze microbial communities from a basaltic lava cave in the Kipuka Kanohina Cave System on the Island of Hawaii, USA - MA170107-3 metaG ... | reverse complement strand
CCCAGGATGATGACCATGCCGAGCCAGAACGAGGGCATGCTGAGACCGGCGAGGCTGAACACCCGCAGCGCGTAGTCGAGCGGGGTGTCCTGGCGGACCGCGCTGATCACCCCGAGCGGCACGCCCAGCACCACCGACACGATCAACGACAGCACCGCCAGCTCGAGTGTCACCGGGATGAGCGGGCGGATGATCTCCCACGCGGGCAGATCGTAGCGGTACGACTTGCCCAGATCACCGGTCAGGATCTGGCGCATCCACTCGAGGTATTGCACCCACACCGGCCGGTCGAGCCCGAGCTCCTTCTCGATGGCCACCCGCTCCACCGGGTTCACGTAGCCCCCGGTGGAGAAGAGGATGTCGACGATGTCGCCGGGGGCCAGGCGCAGCATGCCGAAGATCACGATCGACATGCCGAGCAGGGTCAAGAGACCGATACCCACCCGCTGAGCGATATACGTCTTCACGGTTCGAGGCTGGGTCGCAGGGGTCTCGTTACTTGTCCCGCCACACGTCGGCCATGCGGCCGAAGTTGTAGATATTGTCGTGCGGGACCAGCCCCTTCACGTGGGGCCAGAACGTGAAGTAGTCGAGCCTCCAGTCGAGGATCGGGCGCGCCGAGTCCTCCTCGATTCTGCGCTGCAACCCCGCGAGCAGCTGCAGCCGCTTCTGCGGGTTGAGCTCCTGGGACTGCTGGTCGACCATCTTCATCACTTCCTCGCTGCAGTACTGGCTGTAGTTCCGGGGCGAGCCGCAGGCGTAGTTCTCGTAGTAGTTGGCGTCCGGCTCGTCGACCCCGAGTCCGGTGAGGTTGGCCCCGATCTGGTAGTCGCCGCGAGTGGCCATCGCGTGCCACTGGGCCGTCTCGATCTGTTTGAGGGTGGCCTCGATGCCGACCTGCTTCAGCTCGTTGATGATGAACGAGGCCATGTCCACGTAGATCGCGATGGCGCGGGTGACCATCTCCACGCGGAGTGGATTCTGCGGGGTGATGCCCGCCTCGCCCAGGAGCTTCCGGGCGCGCGCCTTCATGTCCTCCGGCTTGCCGTACCCTGGCAGGGTGGCCAGGTCCTTCTCGAGCAGCCCCCAGACGCCGTACGGCTTCGGCTGCATCGAGGCACCCGGCACCGCGCCGCCCTGGTGCACGGCCTGGATGAGGGCCCGCCGGTCGATCGCGTAGCTCACCGCCTGCCGTACCTTGAGGTTGTCGAAGGGGGCCTTCTTCGTGTTCATGATGATGTTCTCGCTCACCGCCTGAGCGACCGGCGTGACGACGAGCTGCGGTACCGCCTTCTTGAGCTGCTCGGCCGCGGTCTTGGTGGTCTCACCCGGGAACGACACGTCGAGCTGGCCCGCCTGCAGCGCGGCGATGCGAGTACCGCGCTCCTTGATGATCACGTAGCGGAGGCTGTCGAGGTAGGGGCGCCCCTTCATGAAGTAGTCCGGGTTCTTCACGTAGTCCACGAACTCGCCCTTCCGCCACTCCTTCACCTTGAAGGGACCGGTGCCGATGCAGCCGGTCCGATACGTGGCGGGATTGACGTGGGCCGCGTAGATGGGCGTGTAGCCGGAGGCCAGCATGTTCAGCAGGCCCGGCTGCGGGCGCTTGAGCCGGAACACCACCGTGTGGGAGTCCGCCGCCTCGACCGCCTCGAGGTTCGCGTACCAGTCCTTGCGGGGATTGATCCGGAGCTTCGCGGGCGCGTCGGGGGCCTCGCGCAGCATGTCGAAGGTGAACTTCACGTCCTTCGACGTGAAGGGCTGGCCGTCGTGCCACTTGACGTTCTTGCGCAGGAAGAACACCAGGTTGCGGTAGTTGTCCTGCCAGGACCACTTCTCGGCGAGCTCGCCGACGATGTTCTCGGGGATCTCGGGCCGTTTCAGCTGATCGAAGACCACCAGGTTGTTGAAGCACGGCATCGACGGGAACGAGGTGGAGATGGTCGAGGACTCGTGGACCGCGAAGCCGGGCGACAGGTCCTCCCGGAGCATGATGTTCAGATGCCCTCCGGACTTCGGCGTCTGCGCCGCCGCGGGGGTCACCCCCAGGCCGACGAGGGTCGCCAGAACAAGGGCCGGCACCAAGAGCGTGCACCGAGAACGCGTCATTGTGTTCCTCCCAGTCGCGAAAACGCCGGGGCGGTCGCGAGCGAAGCCAGAGTCGGAAAGTATTGAGAATATACGACAACGCTCCGACTCCGACAACTGCGACCGCCGGCCCGCGACGCGTTCCCGCAAACGCCGACGGTCCTCGGGCGCGGGACCCCGCGCCTAGAACGCGGAGTGCGGCTCCCGCAGGCCCTGTCGCACCTCGCGGCGCGTGAGCAGCTCTTCGAGCGCGATCGTGCGGGCCCCACCCTGGCGCCGCAGCTCGGGCCGCGCCAGGATCGGGCGCTGGCGGATGCGCGAGGCGAGCCCGGTCCTCACCGCGCGGTCGGCGTAGAGCCGCCGGAGCGCGCGGCACATGAGCGGCCGACCGCGGTTGTACCCGAAGCGACGCTTGTACTCGTCAGCGGTCAACCCATGGCTCCGCAGGTGCGTGTTCGTGAGCTGACGGAAGACGCCGCCACAGACGAGGCAGTGGATCGAATCCTGCTGCACCGCCTGCCTCGGATCGGCGCGCAGCCCGGACAGCACACGGCGGCTGGTCGAGCCGGCGAAGATGCCGGCGCGCCGGACCGCCGCCGCCGCGCGGACTCGATCGCCGAGGATCGCCGGCGCGCCATTCACGGGAGCCAGAAGTCGGAGCGGCATGGAAGGTGGCGTACCGGTCAGGGGCATGTCGGCCTCCTTGGCGAGATTGGGAACAAAGTCGAACGGGAGGAACATGCCCCTACACATCGCAAGCCGGATGCCAGGATAAATATCAATAGAATCAACATATTGACAAATTCATCTATTGCCGGTCGGTGATCGAGTGGTAAGAATCTGACCAGTGACTTGACCAGTAAGGACTTCTAAGTAATCCTGACCGCGCGATGGATCCCTGGAGCGAGCTCCTGGGTCAGAGTCCCGCGATGGAAGCGGTGCGCGAGACCGTCCGGCGGCTCCCGGGCCGCCAGCACGCCGGACGGCGGCTTCCCACCATCCTCTTGCAGGGTGACACCGGGACGGGCAAGGGCCTGGTCGCCCGCCTCATCCACCGGCTGGGGCCGCGCGCCACCGGCGAATTCGTGGACGTGAACTGCGCGGCGATTCCCGAGACGCTGCTCGAGTCCGAGCTCTTCGGCTTCGAGCGCGGCGCGTTCACCGACGCCCGGAAGGCGAAGCCCGGACTCTTCCAGACCGCGCACCAGGGCACCATCTTCCTGGACGAGATCGGCTCCCTGCCCGAGGCGCTCCAGCCGAAGCTGCTGACCGTCATCGAGGAGCGCGTGGTGCGACGTCTCGGAGGCACCCGGTCCGAGCCCGCCGACGCCTGGATCATCAGCGCGACCAACATCGATCTCCAGAGCAGTGTCCGGGAGCGGCACTTCCGGGAAGATCTCTACCATCGACTCGCGGTGCTGACGCTGCGCCTGCCTCTGCTCCGGGAGCGCGGTGACGACGTCCTGCTGCTCGCCGAGCGATTCCTCGCGCGCGTCTGCGCGGACTACGGGCTGCCGGCGAAGTCCCTCGCCGCGGACGCGCGCGATCGGCTGATGGCCTACTCCTGGCCCGGCAACGTACGCGAGCTGTCAAACGTGATCGAGCGGGCCGCGCTCCTCGCCGAGGAAACCGTCATCACGAGCGAGCACCTCGAGCTGGCCGACGCGACCCCACCGGGACCCGCGCCCGCCGCCGGCGCCGGAGGGGTCCCGGCGCGCCCGATCTCGTTCGGGGACGCGATGCGCGCGCATCTGCGCGCCACCCTCGACCAGACCGGCTGGAACATCTCCCGCACCGCCGCCATCCTCAGCATCTCCCGCAACACGCTGCGCGCGCGCATGGAGAAGCTTGGGCTGCGGGAGGGCGGGGCCGCCGCCGCGAAGCGGGACGTGCGCTCGCCGACCGCCCCGCGCCCGACCCCGGCGCCGCCCGGGCACGAGCCGGCGCCGGCTCCGCGCGCCGCGCTCCCCACCGTCCGCTGGGAGGGTCGGCGCATCGCCCTGATGCGGGTGGTGCTCGTGGTGCCGGAGACCGGCGACGTCCTCTCGGACGCCGCGCGCGCGCTCGAGACCCTGATCGAGAAGGTTCAGAGCTTCGGCGGGCGAGTGGAGGCGCTCGGGCAGCGCGCGGTGGAAGCCGCCTTCGGGGTGGAGCCCATCGAGGACGCGCCGCGGCGCGCCGCGCACGCCGCGATGGCGATCCAGCGAGCCGTCGAGCGGATTCGCGGCCCGGGCCCTGCTCCCCTCGCGACCCGGATCGCCATCCACGCGACGCAGGCCCTGGTGGCCCAGGCCGGACGCCTGGTCCAGATCGACCAGGAGGCGAAGGAGCAGGGCGCCTCCGTGCTCGACGACCTGATCGCGGCGGCCGAGCCCGGCGCCATCCTCGCCAGCCCCGCCGCCGGCGCGCTGCTCGAGCGCCGGTTCGAGCTCGTCGCGGTCGGCGCGCCCGACGGGTCGCCGCCCGCATTGCGCCTCGTCGGACGCGAGGGGCCGGGGCTGGGCCCGGCGGGGCGCATGGCGAGCTTCGTCGGCCGCCAGCAGGAGATGGCGGTGCTGCACAGCCGGCTGGAGGCCGCGCTCCGCGGTCGAGGACAGCTCGTCAGTATCGTCGGGGACGCCGGGATCGGGAAGTCCCGCCTGCTGTACGAATTCAGCCAGAGCGTGGGCACCGACCGGATCGCCTACATCGAGGGGCGCTGCCTCTCCTACGGGAGCACGATCCCCTACCTGCCGGTGCTCGACCTGATCCGTGCCGTCTGCCACATCACCCAGGCCGACGACGCGGCGGGCGCGGGCGAGAAGATCCGTCACACGTTCGGGCGGGTGGGCATGGATCCGAGCAAGCTCACTCCCTACCTGCTCGATCTCCTGGGGTACAAGGACGGCACCGAGGGGCTCCAGCTCGCTTCGCCCGACACGATCAAGGCCGGCATCTCGGAGGCGCTCCGCCAGATCACGCTGGGCGGCAGCCAGCGCCAGCCCTTTCTCGTGGTGATCGAGGATCTCCACTGGATCGATCGGGCTTCGGAGGAGCTGGTGGCGTCCATGGTGGACGGGCTTCCCGGCGCGGCGGTGCTCTTCGTCGTGACCTACCGGCCGGGCTACGAGCCGCCCTGGGCCAACAAATCGTTCGCGACCCAGCTCTCGCTGCCCCCGCTGTCGAACGAGGATAGCCTCACCGTGACGCGCTCGGTGCTGCCCGGGGTGTCGCTGCCCCGCGCGGTCACCGAGGTGATCCTGAGCCGCGCCGAGGGCAATCCGTTCTTCCTGGAGGAGCTCGCGCTGTCCATCCAGGATCGCGGCAGCCTGGCCGGCGACCTCGCGGTCCCCGACACGGTGCAGGGCGTCCTGCTGAGCCGCATCGGACACCTCGCGGAGACCGAGCAGGCCCTGCTCCAGTCCGCCGCGGTCATCGGCAAGGACGTTCCGCTCCCGATCCTCGCCGCGGTGGCCGAGCTGCCCGAGGAACCGCTCGGGCAAGCGCTACGCCACCTGAGCGCGGCGGAGTTCCTCTACGAGATCAGCAGCTTCCCCGAGGTGCAGTACCGCTTCCGGCACGCGCTGACCCACGAGGTCGCCTACGAGAGCCTGCGACCGGATCGCCGCCGTCAGCTCCACGCCCGCATCGTCCTGGCCATCGAGGCGATTCATTCCGAGCGCCTGCTCGAGGACGTCGACCGGCTCGCCCATCACGCGACGAAAGGGGAGCTCTGGGAGAAGGCGGTGGAGTACTCGCGTCAGGCCGGCGGCAAGGCCGCCGCGCGCTCCGCCCACCTGCAGGCGGTCGCGTATCTCGAGCAGGCGCTGGCCGCCCTCGCGCATCTGCCCGAGGATCGCGCGCGGGTCGAGCAGGCCATCGATCTGCGGCTCGAGCTCCGCAACTCCCTGCACCCGCTCGGAGACCCCGAGCGAATCCTCGCGCTGCTGCGGGAGGCGGAAGGTCTCGCCCGCACCCTCGACGATCCGCGGCGGCTCGGCTGGGTCTTCTCGTTCATGGCGCAGTACTTCCGGCTGATGGGACATCTCGATCTCGCGGTGGAGCTGGCGGAGCGGGCGCTCGCGCTCGCCGACCGCCTGGGAGAGGCTCCCCTCTGGGTCATCGCGAACACGCTCCTGGGCCTGGCCTACGATGCCCGGGGCCAGTATCACAAGGCCGCCGCCATCCTGGAGAAGAGCGTCCAGTCCTTGCCCGGCACGTCGCTCGGCCGCGACGTGCGCGTCGCCGGCATCATGCCGGTGTTCTCCCGTATCTATCTGGTCTACTGCCTCGCCGAGCTGGGAAACTTCCGCGAGGGGCAGGGCCACGGGGACGAAGGCATCCGGCTCGCCGAGGCCGCCGAGGACGCGTACAGCCTGATCTTCGCCTCGTGCGGCCTCGGCACCCTGTACCTCCTGAGGGGCGACGTCGGGCCCGCGATCGAGACCCTGGAGCGCGGCCTCGCCCTCTGCCGGACCTTGAACGTGCCGGTGGCGTTTCCGCTCATCGCGTGTCCACTCGGGGCCGCCTACTCGCTGGCCGGGCGATCGCGCGACGCGATCTCCCTGCTCGAGGAAGGAGCCCGCGAAGGCCTCGCGATGGGCCGGATGGGAGGGCACGCCCTGATCGTCGTGCGGCTGGGTGAAGCGTATCTCCTCGCCGGCCGCCTCGACGAAGCGGAGGAAGCGGCCCGGCGGGCGCTACAGATGGCCCGCGAGAAGAGCGAGCGCGGGCACGAAGCCTACGCCCTGCACCTCCTGGGCGAGGTCGCGGCGCGACGAGCGCCCGAGGACCCACGCACGGCCGACGCCGCGTTCGGACAGGCTTCCGTCCTCGCCGAGGAGCTCTCCATGCGCCCACTCCAGGCCCACTGCCTCGTGAGTCGAGCGCGCCTCGACCGCCAGACCGGTCGGACCGAGAGCGCCCGGCAGCTCTTCGAGGCGGGCATCGAGGCCTTCCGCGACCTCGACATGCCCTTCTGGCTCGACCAGACGGAAGCCGAGGCCCGATCGCTGGCCTGACGTCCCCTACCCGCGCGTCACCACCTGGATAACGACGCGGTCCAGACCGCACGACCGGGCCAGTCGCCTGATCTCCAGCCGGACCGCCTCCAGGGTGTGCGAGCCGATCGGGCCGTCCAGCTCGACGCTACCGACGACGGCGGCGGGCCTTGGCCGCCTTCTTCTTGGTGGCGGCGGCGTGCGCCTTCCACTTTTTCTCAATGGCCTTGACTCCCTTCCTGAGCTGGGCGAGTAGCGCCCGCGTCTTGGGGCTCTTGGGCGTCCCCGAGAACCGGATGGTGGTGCGCCCCTTCTTCGTGGTCTGGCTGACCTGGACAAACATGGCGTTCGCCTCCTGTTGGTGTGGTGACTCGCTTCGCTCGCCCCTCTAGCCGCGGGCGTCCTCAACTCCATCGAAGAACTCGTCGGCGTGAAATAGTCGCGGGGCGGCGTCGACGTCCCGCAGCATGTAGTGGTGCTCGGTCCCCTCGTACTCCTCGTGGAGGTCCACCGCCTCGCCCCGGGCGAGTCGCAGGTACACCGTGGTCATGTTGTGCTTGCCGGTCAGGTCGAGGAGGTTGGTGCCGGACGTGAAGCGGCCCGCGTTGATCTCGGTGACGCGCGGGACCTGGTTCGCATCCTCCTTGAGGTCGACCGCGAACACGCCCGACGCCTTCCGATCCACCGCCCGGATCGCCCGGAGCGAGATCTCGACCACCCCAGGCTCGCAGACCGTCTTGGTGAGCGCGCCGACCGCCGACACCTCGCTCGGCTGACTCGCGCTGCCGAGATACGACAGGCGTTCGTACGTCTTCACGAGCGCCACGCGGCCATCCCGCCAGACGCTCTGGCAGCCGAAGTCGCGACCGGGCAGGTACTCGGACAGGGTGAACGCGGAGACCGGCACGTCGCGCATGTCGCGCCAGTACCTGATCCAGCTCCGGGCCTGGTCCGGCCCCGCGACCGGCGCCGCCCCGCGCGAGCCCGCTCCCTCGCGGATGCGGCACCACGCCCGGGACGGACGCCCCAGCCGCTCGAAGATCCGCTCGAGATGCCGCAGGTCGGTCACGCGATGGGTTTGCGGCGCCGGGACGCCGCGCGCCCGCAGCCACTCGGTGAGGCGGTACTTGTCGCCGCACCGCTCCACCGTCGCGGCCCGCGGGAGGAAGAGACGGCCGGCCAGCCGGCCCCGCGCGCGCGACAGGGCGGCCACGTCGCCGTCGCTGGCCGGAATGACGAGGTCGATCTTCTCGGCCGCGACGATCCGGCGCAGCGCCCCGGCCCACGTCGAGTGCGAGAGCGGCGGGACGAGATAGTTACGATCCGCGGTCGAGTTCTTGAGGATGAACTGGTCGTCGTGGCACCCGACGATCCGGAGCGACCCGTTCCCCGCTCGGAGGCTCCGCACGAGGTTGCCGCTCGCCCCGCTGCCCGCGCTCGTAACGAGCAATCGCGCGCTCATCCGCGGCGGAGCCTAGACGATATCCCGCGCCACTGCAAGCATTGCGCGCGCCGACGTCGCGCCACGCGATCCCGGTGTGCTTACTGGGTCCGTGGACTTGCGTCCATCACTTCACGGGCTTCCGAGTCGACCCCGGAAAAAACGACGGGCCGGGTCTCGACGACCCGGCCCGCGATCGTGCCGGCCAGAACGCGACTACTTCGTGATGACCCCGCAGGCGATGCGGCCGCCGCTGTTGCCGGTGGGATCGGTCTTGTCGTCGTCGGGATTGGCGTGCACGACGAGGGAGGTCGGCTTGTCGAGCACCGAATTGGGACCGGGGCTGAGCGTGATGGCCTTGGTGGTGACGTCGAGGCCGCCCTCCCCCGAGGCCGCCACCACCAGGTTGGGCAGATCGCCCGCGTGCGCGCCGGCCGGGTTCATGCGGCCGTGCTGCTTGCCGCCCGGGTTGAAGTGCGCGCCGGCCGACGTGAACTCGGGCGGCTCGCACAGGCCCACCGCGTGGACGTGCATCCCGTGCCCGCCGGGAGGAAGCCGGTAGCCGGTCACGGCCAGCCGCACGCCCTCCGCGGTCTCGATGAAGATCGCCACGCCCACCTGCTTGCCGTCCTTGTCCTTGAGGGTCGCCTCCGCCGAGAGCGGTCCCCTGTCGGCCGGCGCGCTCGCGCATCCGGCCAGCATTGCGGCCACACCGAGCAGCAGTAGTGGTCTCACCGTTGAGTGCCCTCCCGTTCAGGTTTCAGTTGAGCTGCGCAATGAGCTGCCGGGCCCGGTCCCGGAACCGCGCCACGCTCTCGAGCTTGATGTGCTCGTAGCCGCGAATCTCGTCGGGCAGCTCGGCCAGGGTCACCGCCGCGCCGTGGGTGACGGGGCTGAGCCGCACCAGCGCGGTCTCCACGAGCTGTCGGTACTCGCCGACCAGAGCCCGCTCGACCCGCCGCACCTCCGCGTAGCCGAAGGGATCCAGCCTGGTGCCGCGCAGTCCCTTCATGGCCTTCAGGAGCTGGAAGGCGGGCGCGAACCAGCCCCCGAGCCGGATCTTCTTCTTGAGGCCGAGCGCGCGCAGCAGCGGCGGGTGCAGATGCCAGTAGGTCCGCACCTTCTGGCCGAACTTCGCGTGGACCTGCGCGGCGAGCGCCGCGTCGAGATGCAGGCGCGCCACCTCGTACTCGTCCTTGTAGGCCATCAGCTTGTAGAGGTGCCGCGCGACCGCCTCCGCGAGCCCGAGGCTGCCCGGGGCGCGCTCCGCCTCCACCTCGGCCACGCGGCGGACGAAGTCCACGTACTCACCCGCGTAGGCCGCGTTCTGATACGCGATCAGCTCGGGCACCCGGATCTCGAGCAGGCGCCGGAGCTCTCCCGACGCCTCCACGCGATCCACGAGCGCGCGCGCCACGACGCTCAGCGCGCGGGGCGCCTCGACGGCCTGCGCGGTGGCCTGGGCGACCGCGGCCTCGACCTGCTTGCGGTCCACCACCGCCATCCGCCCCCACCGGAAGGCGAGCAGGTTCATCTCGACCGCGACGCCGTTGATGCGGATGGCGCGCTCGATGGCCCCGGCTGAGATCGGCAGCGCGCCCGCCTGGTAGGCGGCCCCCAGCATGATCGGGTTCACCGCCATGTGGTCGCCGAAGAGCGCCTCCGCGATGGCCTGGGCGTCGAGGTAGACGTTGGGATCCTTCCGGGTCACCCGGTCGATGCTCATCAGCATGCTGCTGAGCTCGGGGAAGTGCACCGCGGTGTCCACCACCATCTGGCCGGTCGGGATCTGACTGGTGGACACCACCGCGATCGTGCGGCTCGATTCCGCCTTGTCCAGGTTTCCCGGATCGGTCGCCACCAGCAGGTCGAATCCGAGGTAGAGATCGGCGGCCCCCGCCGAGACCTTGTTGGCGCGCTCGATCGGCTCGGAGCCGATCTTGAGGTCGGAGACCACCGGCCCGCCCTTCTGGCTGAGCCCGGTCTGGTCCAGCCCGCGCACCTGCCGACCGTCGAGCATGGCCGCGGTGCCGAGGACCTGGTTCATGGTGACGACCCCGGTGCCGCCGATCCCCATCATGTGGAGCGCGAAGTCCTCGGTCGGCACGCGGAGCACGGGCTCGGGCAGCTCGACGTCGAGCGGGGTGAGCCGCCGCTCCCGCCGAGGCGCGGAGGCCGCGCCCTCGACCGTGAGGAACGACGGACAGTCGCCGAGCAGGCACGAGTAGTCCTTGTTGCAGGACGACTGGTGGATCGCGGTCTTCCGCCCGAACTCGGTGTCGATCGGCTGCACGGACAGGCAGTTCGACTTCTTGCCGCAGTCGCCGCATCCCTCGCACACGCGCTCGTTGATGAAGACCCGGGTCAGCGGGTCGATCATCTTGCCGCGCTTGCGCAGCCGCCGCTTCTCCGCCGCGCAGTGCTGGTCGTGGATCAGCACCGTGACGCCGCTGATGCCCGCGAGCATCGACTGCGCCTCCAGCAGCCGATCGCGATGCCAGACCTCCGCGTTGCCCGCGATCGAGACCCCCGAGTACTTGGCGGGATCGTCGCTCGTGATGATGATGCGCTTGACCCCCTCCGCCTCGAGGCGCCGGCTGAGCGCGGGGATCGGCAGGGCCCCCGCCGCGTCCTGGCCGCCGGTCATCGCCACCGCGCCGTTGTAGAGGATCTTGTAGGTGATGTTCACCCCGGAGGCCACCGCGTAGTTGAGCGCGAGGCCCCCCGAGTGGAAGAACGTCCCGTCGCCGATGTTCTGGAAGAGGTGCGTCGTCTCGGTGAACGGCGCGATCCCGACCCACTGCGCGCCCTCCGCGCCCATGTGGGTGACGCCGATGATCCCCCGGTCCATCCCCATCGCCATGCCGTGGCAGCCGATGCCCGCGGAGGCCACGCTGCCCTCGGGCACCACGGTGGAGCGGTTGTGCGGGCAGCCCGAGCAGAAGAACGCGCTACGGGCGAGGGTGAGCGTCCTCGGCCGGCGCTTGAGCTCGTCGAGATGCTGGATGCGCGCCTCCACCGAGTCGATCCGGACGCGGCGGGCGAGGCGCCGGGCGATCGCCCGCGCGATCAGGTCGGAGTCGAGCTCGCCCACCGGCGACAGCAACGGCCGGTCCTCCTCGTCGAGCTTGCCCATCACCTGCGGCCGGTCCGCCTGGCTGTAGAGGACGTCCTTGCAGAACATCTCGAGGAACGAGCGCTTCTCCTCGACGACGAGGATCTCCTGCAGGCCGCGGCCGAACTCGCGGACGACCCGGGGCTCCATCGGGAACAGCATCCCCAACTTGAGGATGCGGATGCCGTAGCGACGCAGCGCCCCGTCGTCGAGGCCGAGCTCGGCGAGCGCCTGGCGGACGTCGTAGTAGGTCTTGCCGCTGGTGACGATGCCGAACCACGCGTTCGGCGACACGACCGTGATCCGGTTCAGCTTGTTCTCGTACGCGTAGCGCCGGGCCAGCTCCAGGCGTGCCCCCTGCAGCGTGCGCTCCATGTCGAGACCGTAGGGCGGGATCAGGTTCACGTTGATCTGGTGCTGGAAGGGCTTGCCGTCGAGCTCGACCACCGGGATGATCGGGCTCACCCGCTCCGGATCCACCTCGGCGGTGCCCGCCTCGTCCGCGACGTTCGTGACGATCTTGACCCCCACCCAGAGCCCGGACACCCGCGAGAGCATGAAGCCGTGCAACCCGAGATCGAGGATCTCCTGCACGTTGCCCGGGTAGATGGTGGGCATCAGCGCGTCGTAGAGCGCGACCTCGGAGTGGCTCGGCAGCGTGGAGGATTTGGACAGCGGGTCGTCCCCGGCCAGCGCGAGCACGCCGCCGTTCTTCCCCACGCCTGCGTAGTTGGCGTGCTTGAAGATGTCCCCGGAGCGGTCGACCCCCGGCGCCTTGCCGTACCACATGCCGAGCACGCCGTCGTAGCGGGGCTTCGGGAAGAGGCCCGCCATCTGGCTGCCGAAGACCGCGGTGGCCCCCAGATCCTCGTTGAGCCCGGAGGAGAACACGACGTCGTGCGCCTTGAGCAACGTGCTCATCCGCTCCAGCGTCTGGTCGAACCCGCCGAGGGGCGAGCCGCGATACCCCGAGATGAACGTCGCCGTCCTGAGGCCCCGCCGGATGTCGGCGCGATGCTGGTCCAGCGGCAGCCGGACCAGCGCCTGGATGCCGGAGAGATAGACGCGTCCGCGCTCCTGGGTGTACTTGGCCTCGAGCGAGAACTCCCCGGTCGGTGTGGTCATGAGCTCCCCTTGTTGGGGTCGACGGCATTAGACATCAAACGACGGCCATATGGTAGTCGGGAAAGGCATTTTGAGCAAGCTGGCTGGGCGTCTTCTGCGGAAGACCGTCTACTTCTTCAAGCTCTCCATATGCGGGGGCCCAGACATGGCCCCCGCACTCCCCCAGGCCGCGGACGACCGTTTACTTCTTCAAGCCCTCCATATGCGGGGGCCCAGATATGGCCCCCGCACTCCCCCAGACCGCGGACGACCGTTTACTTCTTCAAGCCCTCCATATGCGGGGGCCCAGACATGGCCCCCGCACTCCCCCAGCCTGCGGGCAACCGTTTCGGCGCTGGCGCCTTACTTGCGCAGCAGCGGCACCAGGAACGGCCACAGCCGGTCCACCACGATCGCGTAGCCCTCGGCGGTCGGGTGTATGCCGTCGGCCTGGTTGAGATGGGCTACTGCGCCGACGCCGTCGAGGAAGAAGGGCATCAGCGGCGCATTGCGCGCCCGGGCCACGTCGCCGTAGAGCCGGTGAAAGTCCTCCGCGTAGCGGTCGCCGTAGTTGGGGGGCAGCCGCATCCCGGCGACCAGCACGCGCGCCCCCGCAGCGTGGAAGCGGGACACGAGCTGGTCCAGGTTCGCGCGCACCGAGGTGAGCTTCTGGCCCCGGAGGGCGTCGTTGACGCCCAGCTCGAGGATCACGATCTCCGGCTTGAGCCGGAGCGCCCAGTCCACCCGGCGCAGGCCGCCGGCGGTGGTGTCGCCCGAGACCCCCGCGTTGACCACCCGATAGTCGTATCCCTCTCGCTTCAGCCGCTCGCCGAGCAGGGCCGGATAGGTCCGCCCCGCATCCACCCCGAGGCCGGCGGTGAGGCTGTCACCGAAGGCGACGATGACGCGCTCCTCGGCGGCGAGCGACGCGGGGGCCGCGGCGCCCGAAGCGAGCAACAGCACCAGCAGGAGCCGCGAGACGAAGCCGCGCATGTCGTCAGTGTAGTATGGGCCATGAAACGGTGGATCGCGACCGCGCTGCGCTTCCGGCCCGGCGCGATCACTGGAAAGGCGTCGTCAGCCCCGGCCGGGGAGTCTTCGTGGGCGAGCCGCTCGCCGCGCCGTTCCGCCCCCAATCCCGCCAGCCGAGATTGGCTTGTGTAGTATGGACGGCACCATGATCAGCGTTCGCTCACTCTCCATGCGGCTGACCAGCGGGGGGCGCGCCGTGGACGTGCTCACCGACGTGTCGCTCGAGGTGCCCGTCGGCCAGTTCCTGGCCATCGCGGGGCCCTCGGGCAGCGGCAAGTCCACGCTGCTCGGCCTCATCGCGGGCCTCGACCAGCCGACCGCGGGCCGGATCGAGGTGGCGGGCGTCGACGTCACCGCGCTCGACGAGGACGGGCTGGCGCGCTTCCGGCGCGACCACGTGGGGTACGTCTTCCAGTCCTTCCACCTGCTCCCCACGCTCACCGCCGAGGAGAACGTGGCGGTGCCGCTCGAGCTGGCGGGCGAGCCCGACGCGGCGGGGCGCGCGCGGGCGCTCCTCGCCGAGGTGGGGCTGGCCGAGCGGTCGCATCACTACCCGGTCCAGCTCTCGGGAGGCGAGCAGCAGCGGGTGGCGGTGGCCCGCGCGATGGCGCGCCGGCCACCCCTGCTCCTCGCCGACGAGCCTACCGGCAATCTCGACTCGGCCACCGGCAAGCAGATCATCGATCTCCTGGTGGGCGTCAACCGGCGGCTCGGGAGCACCCTGGTGCTGGTGACCCACGACGCGGCACTGGCCGCCCACGCCGACCGGGTGGTCACGCTGCGCGACGGCCGCATCGTGAGCGACGAGTGAGCCGCTTCGTCTTCCGGCTCGCCTGGCGGGAGACGCGGGGCGCGTGGCGTCACTTCGGCTACTTCTTCGCCTGCATCACCCTCGGGGTGAGCGCGCTGGTCGGGGTGGGCAGCTTCGCGGACAGTCTCGAGCGCACCGTCGCCCGCTCGGCCAAGGCGCTGATGGGCGGCGACGTCGAGATCCGGAGCACCCAGCCCCCGCCCCTCTCCGGAGACGCGGCCGCTCTGATCGAGGAGCTGCGGGGCGGCGAGGCGCGCGGGGCGACCACGCGCGTAAGGGAGCTGGTGGCCATGGCCCAGTCGGGGCCGACGCAGAGCCACATCGTCGAGCTCAAGGCGGTCGAGCCGGGCTACCCGTTCTACGGCGCGCTCGTGACCGAGCCGGCGCGCCCGCTCGAGGCCCTGATCGGCGGGGGCCGCGCGCTCGTGCACGACTCGCTCCTGGCCCGCCTCGGGCTCCGCGTCGGCGACCGCTTCCGGGTGGGCGACGTCGAGCTGACCATCACCGGCGTCATCCAGAAGGAGCCGGACCGCGCGATCGGCGTCTTCTCGCTGGGCCCGCGGGTGCTGATCGCGTCCGAGGATCTCGACCGGACCGGGCTGATCCGCCCGGGCAGCCGCGTGCGCCACCGCACGCTCTTCCGCCTGCCCGAGGACCGGGACGCCCAGGCCTTCCGTGACCGGCTCGCCAAGGCGCTGCCGGCCGGCCAGCGCGTCACGACCTATGGCCAGGCCCAGCCGGGGCTGCGGCGCTTCTGGGACCAGCTCACCATGTACCTGGGGCTCACCGGGCTCGTGGCGCTGATGGTGGGCGGCATCGGGGTGGCGGTCAGCGTGAACGCGTTCATCCGGCAGAAGCTGGCCTCGATCGCGATCCTGAAGGCGCTCGGGGCGGGCTGGCGGCCGCTGCTCGCCGCGTACCTGCTCCAGACCGCCCTGCTCGGGCTGGGCGGCAGCGTGCTCGGCGCGCTCCTGGGCAGCGCGGTCCAGCCGCTGCTCGCGCCCACGCTCACGCGCCTGCTCCCGATCGAGCTGACGCTGTCCTTCTCGCTCCGCGCGGTGCTGAGCGGCCTCGCGATGGGGGTCGGCGTGACCCTGCTCTACGCGCTCTGGCCGCTGCTGCAGATCCGCCATGTCCGCCCGTCGCTCGTCCTGCGCGTCGACGTCGAGCCGCGCCTGCGCGGCCGCCGGCCGTGGGCCACCGCGCTCCCGATCGCGAGCGGCCTCGCCGCGCTCGCGCTCTGGCAGGCCGGCTCCTGGAAGATCGGCGCGCTCTTCGCGGGCGGCCTCGCCGCCGCCCTGCTCCTGCTGGCCCTGGGCGCCCGCCTCGTCATCGCGCTGGCCCGCCGGGTGCGCTGGCGGTCTCCGGCCTGGCGGCAGGGCGCGGCCAATCTCCACCGCCCCGGCAGCCACGCGGGCCCGGTGCTGGTCTCGCTCGGCCTGGCCGTGATGCTGATCGTCTCGATCGCCCTGCTCGACCGGAGCCTGCGCGCGCAGCTCGTCGACCGCGCCCCCGGCAGCGCGCCCGCCTTCTTCTTCATCGACATCCAGACCGACCAGGCCGAGCCCTTCGCGCGACTCGTGGCGGGCGAGGGCGCGACCGCGCCCGCCGAGCTGACCCCGGTGGTCCGCTCGCGGCTGTCCGCGGTGAACGGCGCCTCGACCACGGGGCCCGAGCGGGCGCGGCGTGACGACGCGTGGTATCTCACGCGGGAGTACGTGCTGACCTGGGCCGAGGAGCCGCCCGGACACAACACGGTCGTGGCCGGCCGCTGGTGGACGCGGGAGGAAGCGGCCCGCGAGCCCTTGATCTCGGTGGAGGAGGAGATCGCGCGCCAGCTCGGGGTGGGGCTGGGCGACACGCTCACCTTCGACGTCCAGGGGGTGCCGGTGAGCGCGCGGGTGACGAGCCTCCGCCGGGTGGACTGGCGCTCGCTCACCTCCAACTTCTTCGTGATCTTCTCCCCGGGCGCGCTGGACGGCGCGCCGAGCACCTTCATCGCCACCGTGCGGGCGCGGCCCGACCAGGAGAACCGGCTGCAGTCCGCGGTGGTGGCCGCGTTCCCGAACATCACCGCGATCCCCATCCGGGAGGTGCTCGAGCGGGTCAGCGCGATGCTCGACCAGATCGCGCTCGCGGTGCGGCTGGTGGCCGCCTTCAGCATCGGGGCCGGGCTCATCGTGATGGCGGGCGCGCTCGCCATCACCCGGCAGCAGCGGCTCTACCAGTCCGTCGTCCTGAAGGCGCTCGGCGCCACCCGCGGCTTCGTCTCCCGCGTCTTCGCGGTGGAATACGCGCTCCTCGGCGCCGCGGCCGGGCTCGCGGGCAGCGCGCTGGCCGCGGTCCTGGCCTGGGCGGTACTCCGCTGGGCGCTCGAGGTGCCCTGGCGCTGGGCGCCGGGCACGCTGCTGGGCGGCGTGGTCACCGCCACCGTGCTCGCCCTGCTGGTGGGCTTTCTCGGCACCCGGCGCCTCCTCGGCCGCCGCCCGCTCGGCGTGCTCCGAAGCGAGTGACGCTGCTCGAGCGGCTGCACGCCCTCTACCCGGAGGCCTCGGGCCGGAGCCTCAAGCAGTGGCTCGAGGCGGGGCGCGTGGAGGTCAATGGCCGCCCGGCCCGCGACGGCCGGCGCGCGCTGGCCCCCGACGACACCGTCGCGCTCGCCGCCCGCCGGGCCGCCCCCTTCCCGCGCGGCCTCTCGCTCGTGCACGAGGACGACACGATCCTCGTCGTGGTCAAGCCGTCCGGCCTCCTCTCGATCGCCACCGACCGCGAGCGGGATCGCACCGCGTACCGCCTGCTCTGGGACTACCTGGCGGCCAAGCGGCAGCGGCCGTTCATCGTGCACCGGCTCGATCGCGAGACGTCCGGCCTGCTCGTCTTCGCCAAGTCCGAGGAGACGAAGCGGGCGCTCCAGGCGCAGTTCGAGGCGCGCGACGTCGAGCGCGTGTACCTGGCCCTGGTCGAGGGCGGGCCGCCCGACGAGCGGGGCACGCTCGAGAGCAAGCTCGCGGAGGACCGCATGCTGCGGGTGCGCTCCGCCGAGAAGGGCCGCCAGGCCATCACCCACTACCGCGTGCTGAAGCGCCGGCGCGAGGGCTGCCTGCTCGAGCTGCGCCTCGGCACCGGGCGCCGCCACCAGATCCGCGTACAGCTCGCGGAGGCGGGCTGGCCGATCGTGGGCGACGTCACCCACGGCGGCGCGCGGGGCCGCGCGGGCCGGCTCTGCCTGCACGCCACCCGGCTGGGCTTCGTGCATCCCGCGACCCAGCGTCGGGTCGTCTTCGAGAGCGCCGCGCCCGCCGACTGGGTATAATCCGCGCGGTCGTCAACATCCCGCTGACCCCTGGAGGCACTATGGCCGCGTCGCCGTTTTCGATCGAGGACAAGGTCGCCATCGTCACCGGCGGCGGAGTCGGCATCGGCAAGTCCATCGCGCTCGAGTTCGCCCGCGCGGGCGCGGACGTGGTGATCGCCAGCCGCAAGCTCGAGAACCTCGAGCCGGTCACCGCCGAGATCCAGAAGCTGGGCCGCCGCTCCTTCTGCGTGGCCCTCGACGTTCGCCAGGAGGACCAGGTCAAGGGCCTGGTCGAGCGCACCGTCAAGGAGATGGGGCGCCTGGACGTCATGGTCAACAACGCGGGGGCGTCCTTCCGCGCGAAGGTCGAGGACATCTCGGCCAATGGTTGGAACACGGTGGTCGGCATCAATCTCAACGGGACCTTCTTCGGCTGCAAGTGGGCGGGCAAGCAGATGATGGATCAGCCGAGCGGCGGCGCGATCATCAACATCTCGTCGATCGCGGGCGTCTACGGCTCGACCATGATGGCGCACTACGGAGCGTCCAAGGCCGCGGTGATCACCTTCACCCGCGAGCTCGGCATGGCGTGGGGCCGCCGGGGCGTCCGGGTGAATTGCATCGCCCCCGGCCCGGTGGAGACCGAGGGCTACATGGGCGTGCTCACCAAGCAGGATCCGGCCGCGGCCAAGAAGGCCTACGACACGGTGGCGGCCCGCGTGGGCATGGGCCGCTGGGGCAAGGTGGAGGAGATCGCCTACCCGTGCATCTTCCTCGCCTCATCCGCGTCCTCGTTCATGAACGGCGAGACCATCGTGATCGACGGCGGGGCCCCGCCCCAGCTCGGCGACGGCTGACCGCGAGCTGATCGCACGATGCCCGAGCTACCCGAGGTCGAGGCGGCGCGGCGCGCGGCCCAGAACGTTGCGGCGGGACGCCGCATCTCCGAAGTCTGGGTAGCCGACGATCCGATCGTCTACGAAGGCGTCGCCCCCGCGCGCGTGCGCCGCGCGCTCGTCGGCCGCCGCGTGAAGGCGGTGCGGCGGCACGGCAAGCACCTCTGGCTCGAGCTGGACCGGCGGCCGTGGCCGTGCCTGCACTTCGGCATGACGGGCGGCATTCACGTCCCCGCGGGGCGCGCGGTGCGCCTGGTCTCGGACGGCGATGTGGACCGCCCGGACTGGCCGCCCCGCTTCACCAAGCTCCACCTGCGCTTCGCGGACGGCGGCGAGCTGGCCCTGGCCGACGGCCGGCGCCTCGGGCGCATCCGGCTGCGCCGGGACCCGGCGACCGAGCCCCCGATCAGCGATCTGGGCTTCGACGCCTGGCGGGCCCTGCCGACCCCCGCGCGGTTCCACGCGATGCTCCGCGAGCGCAACGTGCCGATCAAGGCCATGCTGCTCGACCAGTCCTTCGCGGCGGGGATCGGCAACTGGATCGCCGACGAAGTGCTCTACCAGGCCGGGATCGCTCCCAAGCGGCGCGCGCGCACCCTGTCCGCGATGGAGGCCGGGCGGCTGTGTGCGAAGATCCGCTCCGTGATCGGCGGGGCGGTGCGGGCGGGCTCGGACAGCGACCGCTTCCCCCGCTGGTGGCTCTTCCACCGCCGCTGGGGCCACCGCCGTGGGGGGCCGCCCGCCACCACCGTCCGCGGCGAGCACATCCGCCACGAGACGGTCGGGGGCCGCACCACCGCGTGGGTGCCCTCCGCGCAGCGCTGAGGTATACTCCTGCCCAGTCTTCCCCCTCAGAAAGGAGCCCCCATGAGAGAGGCTGTCGTCGTCGCCAGCTCCCGCACCCCGCTCGCCAAGTCCCATCGCGGGTCGTTCAACATCACCCGCCCGGATGACCTGGCCGCCCACTGCATCAAGGACGTGCTCGGCAAGGCCCCGCAGCTCGACATCGCCGAGATCGAGGACGTGATTCTCGGGTGCGCCCAGCCCAACGGCCCTCAGGGCAGCAACGTGGCGCGCGTGGCCCTGATCCGCGCGGGCCTGCCGGTCTCGGTTGCGGGCACGACGGTCAACCGCTTCTGCTCCTCCGGACTGCAGGCCATCGCCATGGCGGCCCACCAGATCATTCTCGGCGGCGCGGACGCGGCCATCGGGGGCGGGCTCGAGTCCATCAGCATGATGAAGCGGGATGGGGATCCGAATCCGTGGGTGAAGGAGAAGAAGCCCGGCATCTACATGGTGATGGGCGACACCGCGGAAGTGGTGGCCAAGCGCTACAACGTCACCCGCCAGATGCAGGACGAGTATTCCCTGGTGAGCCAGCAGCGCACCGCGCGGGCCCAGCAGGAAGGCTTCTTCAAGGAAGAGATCTCGCCGATGCAGGTCGTGCGCGGCATCGTGGACAAGAAGACCGGCGAGATCACCGGCAAGGAAGACGGCTACGTGGACAAGGACGAGTGCAACCGTCCGGACACCACGCTCGAAGGGCTGCTCGGGCTCCAGCCGCACTTCGACAAGACGAGCGGCAAGGGCAGCGTCACCGCGGGTAACTCCTCGCAGCTGTCCGACGGGGCGTCCGCCACGCTCCTGATGTCGGCGGATCGCGCCAAGGCGCTCGGCATCAAGCCCAAGCTCATCTTCCGCGGCTTCGCGGTCGCGGGCTGCGAGCCGGACGAGATGGGCATCGGGCCGATCTACGCGGTGCCGAAGCTGCTCAAGCGGCTCGGGCTCAAGATGGACGACATCGACGTGTGGGAGCTGAACGAGGCGTTCGCCTCGCAGGTGGTCTACGTCCGCGACAAGCTGGGCATCCCGATGGAGAAGCTCAACCCGAACGGCGGCTCGATCTCGATCGGCCACCCCTTCGGCATGACCGGCTCGCGCATGGTCGGCACCATCGCCAACGAGATGCTGCGGCGCAAGGCGAAGTACGGCGTGGTGACCATGTGCATCGGCGGCGGCCAGGGCGCCGCGGGCCTCTTCGAGTCCTGTCTCTAGACGTTCTGCCGTGATCACGGCCCCTTGCCCTCCACCCTCTCCCCTCCGGGGAGAGGGCAGGGTGAGGGGCTTCGTTTTTCCGGGGTG
>Ga0187892_10005149_pt1 | contig 20904 bp, 19 predicted proteins | sample MA1701073metaG_FD_139345 | JGI IMG/M metagenome (GOLD analysis project Ga0187892, IMG submission 139345) | Bio-ooze microbial communities from a basaltic lava cave in the Kipuka Kanohina Cave System on the Island of Hawaii, USA - MA170107-3 metaG ... | reverse complement strand
GTGCACGCCGCCAGAAAACAGGGCGTCCTACCGCAGCAACCGCTCGGCGCCCGGCTGGCCGCGCAGCGGACATCATGTCCCCCGAGAACATCAGGGTGCTCCGGTTCAGCGATGACGCCGCGCCGGCCATTTGACGAAGCCCGACGTCAATCGGACAGGATGCAGCTGGCGTCTCACGGATGGACTCTCTAAGGGTATTGGTCACGGTGAAATGCCGCCGAATGGCTTGGAACGCCGAACCGGTTTCCGTACTCGTTCATGAGTCGGCGGATCGCGCAGGGAGGTCAGTTGAGGCATACACGTCGAGCGTCCAGTCGCGATCACGTCCGATGTGGGCGCGTTCACGGTTACGCACCTCTCGGGTCTCGCCGATACGCTCTATTCCTGACAGTACAGATACCGCCCGCATCCGTTTGATCGGGAAGCTACGGACACGGTGATTGCCAGGGCGGTCGGCCTGTACAGGAATGTCTCTGGTATGGACACGGCTGCGGTGGCGGCTGCCTTCCGGCGTGACTTCGTGCCGCCCGCGTTCCATCCTGCGATCGAGCAGGGCCGCGCAGGAGCTGATGGAAGCCTTTGGCTCCTCCGTCCGGATGACGGTGCTCCGATGCGACATTGGCTGGTCCTGGGTCCGTCAGGAGATCCTCGCGGAATCGTCGATCTTCCGCGTCGGACGACGGTGTACTGGAGCGACGAGAGTGTACTCTGGGCCGTGCAGCAGGATGAGCACGATATACCCTGGCTGATCAAGTACCATATCGGTGCCGCGCGCTGAGCGCTCGCAAATCCCTCGCTTTGGGGATCCTTCCGCAACGTGGAGCCTGGAAGTAGCTTTGCATCTGGAACCGCTGGGCCAGACACGGCGAAAGTCGTCGATCGTCGAGCGAGCCGTGATGGCGTGAGCCGGCGGATACCCGGAGGCCATGATGCAGGATGATCCCAAGCCCCTGGCCAGGACGACGTTGTCACCGACCGAAGCCAAGCGTGTACTCGAGCGCGCGGCGCAGATTGATGCGGGCAGCCAGAGTCTGTCCGTATCCGACTTGGCGAGCGCGGCACGCGAGGCTGGCATTCCGGAGCAAGCCGTGCTGCAAGCCGTGCAGGAGCTTCTGGACGGCCAGCAGTCGATGACTGCCGCTGACCGCAACAGCATCCCGTCCAACGAGGACGTACGCAGGCACAGACCATGGCTTATCGGGATAGGCTCCGGGCTCTCTCTCCTGCTTGTGCTGATGATCGTCTTCTTCATTCTCAGGACGATTCCCTGAATCGAGTGGCTCCACCGTTCTGGGTCAATGCCGCGTTTCGCTCCGTCATCTGGTTGGGCGCGGCCGTTGGCCTGGCGTACTTCAAGAAACCGGACGGGGCGAGTGTCTTCGCGGTGCGCACCGATGCCATCGGTTGGCTGGGCGGTGGCATCGTGATCGCGGGCCTGATTCTCCATTTCTGGAGCAGCGCGACCCTCGCGCGGGGCGAACTGCAGGGAGCAGCGGCGAGCACGCCCGTCACGGACGGGGCATTCCGGTACGTCAGAAATCCGATCTATGTGGCAGGCATCGCGCTGCTGCTGGGCGTGGGCCTGCTCTATTCCCCATGGCGTGCGCTGGATCTGGGGTTGCCACTGCTCTTGTTTGTGTACTTTCACGCAGCCGTCGTTCGGGTTGAGGAGCCAGAGCTGCGGCGGCGCTTCAGCTCGATGTACGAAGAGTACTGCGAGCGAGTGCCGAGGTGGTTTCCGGTTCCGATGTCACGCCGGCATCAAGATTGAAATTCCCGAGGGCTGCCGCGACATTGTTCAGCGCAACTCCGTCCAGGATCGTATATGAATCAGTGGCTGCTGGCATGCGCGATCGCTCTCCATGCAGGAGCATGTTCCGGGACAACGGGTCCCGAAGCGGGCCCCGTCGCGCAAACACTCGGAGAGTTCGAATCGCAGCTTGACCGCCTCCGCACGCAACTCGCGATTCCGGGCATGGCCGCGATCGTCATGTTGCAGGACGCAGTCGTATGGGAAGGCTCGCTGGGCGTCGCTGACATCGCATCGCAGAGGCGTGTGACGCCGCTGACGCAGTTCCATCTCGCGTCGCTTACCAAGACCTTTGCGTCGACCATCGTGCTGCAGCTCGTCGAGGAGCGTCTGATCAGCCTGGACGATCCGGTCAGCAACTATGGAATCAGCCTGCCCGGCGCCGGCACCATTCGCGTACGCCATCTCCTGTCGCACACTTCCGAAGGCGTTCCGGGCGATCAGTTTCGCTACAACGGCGACCGCTTCGCGCTGCTCGACCAGGTCATTCAACGGGCGACGAACGAGTCGTTCGGGGAACGTGTGATGGAACGCATTGTCACGCCCCTCGCCCTCAACCAGACGGCTCCGAATCCCCTCAATAGTGTGGCCTTTGCCGCGTCCGGAAAGGACGCCGCGACCTACATCGCCGAAATGGCCACAGGGTACGGTATCGATGATCGCATGCGTCCGGTACCCGTCGCCTATCCTGCGTCGTTCAGCAGTGCCGCCGGCCTCGTGTCGACCGCGCGTGACGTCGCGCGCTATTCGACGGCGCTCGACGCGGGACAGTTCCTCAGCGCTGCGACGCGCACGCTCGCGTATACGCCTGCCCGTGGCGCCGGCAACCGGATCCTTCCCTATGGACTCGGCTGGTTCAGCAGCACGGTGAGCGGGCACACGCTGGTATGGCACTATGGCTACTGGACTGGAAACTCGTCACTCATCATCAAGGAGCCGAGCCGGGGCCTGACGTTCGTGGCGCTGACGAACAGCGACCAGCTCAGCGCCCGGTTCAGACTCGGCAGCGGTGATCTGATGAGCTCCACCGTCGCGCAGGCGTTCGTGAACGCGTTCGTCACCGGATCTCTCGCCAGGCGACCTTGACGTGAGGAATCGGTAACGTGGGCAGTTCTTCGCCTGACATTGCAGCGATTCTGCGCCGGCGCTTCGACAACGGTGGTGATCACTGGGCGACCGCGGACGGTCGAGTCTATGTCGGCAATCCGTTCAGCACCATCGCAGTTCTCGGCATGCTGCACGAGCTTGGGTTGTCCAGTAATCATGAGGCAGTACAAGGTGGTCTTGATCTGATCTTGCGGGCATGCCGCAATGACGGCCGCATTCAGGTGGCGCCCGGGGCACCGATGTATCCCTGCTACGCGGCCGAAGCAGTACGAATCCTGTGTCGCTTCGGCCTGACTGAACACGAGGCCGTGCGGCGTTCGGTTTCGTACATGGAAGAAGTTGTCCATGAAGAAGGCGGATGGCGCTGCAACTTCACGAAGTTCGGGAAGGGGCCGGAAACGAATCATGCCAATCCGGGGGCTACGCTCTACGCGCTGGACGTGCTCCGGTTCTTCACGGAGAAGCGAAGCGGGGCGCCGGTGGTCGAGCAGGCGGTCGAGTTCCTGCTGAACCACTGGACTTCGCGCATGCCGATCGGACCGTGCCATTGGGGGATAGGCAGCCGCTTCATGCAGCTCGAGTACCCATTTCTTCGTTACAACCTCTTCTTCTACGTGTACGTCCTTTCGTTCTTCGCTCGCGCCCGGCGCGATTCGCGTTTTCAAGCCGCGGTGGCGGCCCTCGAATCGAAGCTCAATGCCGACGGCCAGATCGTCGTCGAGAGCCCGCATCGCGCGCTCAAGGGTCTTGTGTTCTGCGCGAAGGGCAGACCATCAGACGCCGCAACCAGGCGATATCGCGAGATTGTCACCAATCTCAGCAGGTAGCATGCGACGTGTCGCTTGCGCGCGGACATCGTCAGGATGAGATCCCGGACATAACGCACTCCCAGCCATGACGTCACCAATCCTGCTGGCATGGAGCAGCGGCAAGGACAGCGCTCTCGCTCTGGAAGCACTTCAGGCGCAGCCAGAATTCGAGGTAGTGGGTCTGCTGACCGCCGTCTCGGCGGACTACGATCGTGTCAGCATGCATGGCGTGCGGCGTGCTATCCTGGAAGCGCAGGCGTCACAGCTGGGCTTACCCCTGTTCCAGGCACCGCTTTCTGCTCACTCGAGCAACGAAGACTACGACGCCGCCTGGGCTGCCGCGCTGCAAATGGCTCGGCGCGCGCTCGGTTCCGTGCAGCACATCGCGTACGGGGACCTGTTCCTGGAGGACGTCCGCCAGTACCGCGAGGCGCAGGCCGTTCGCCTTGGATATGTCCCCGTCTTTCCCTTGTGGCGTTGCGACACGGCCGATCTGGCCCGGCACTTTCTGGCGACCGGTCATGAAGCCTGGGTCACGTGCGTGGACACCTCTCAGTTGCCGGCGCAGTTTGCCGGCCGTCGCTTTGATGAGCAGTTCCTGCAGGATCTACCGTCGGCGGTGGACCCATGCGGCGAGCGCGGCGAGTTTCACACGTGCGTGGTGGCCGGGCCCTGTTTCCGACAGCGGGTCGAAGTCGTGCGCGGCGAATGCGTGCGCCGCGACGGTCGGTTCGAGTATTGTGATTTGCTGCTCGCGGTCTGATAGCGCGTGCCGGATCGGGACATGTTCACTGGTCGGCCCGAAGCGCAGTCATCGGCTGCACGTTTGCGGCGCGGCGGGCGGGGATCAGCGATGCGACCACCGCGATCATGAGCATCAGGCCCGCGACCGCGCCGAATACGCCGGCATCGGTGGGTGAGACGCCGAACAGGACGCTGGTGAGCACCTGCCGCAACGCGAGTGACGCGGCGACGCCGAAGACCAGACCGAGGACGCATACTCTCAGGCCCTGCGCGACGACCTGGGTGATGACGTTCGTTCCATTCGCTCCGAGCGCGATCCGGATGCCGAGCTCGCGCGTCCGCTCCGTTACGACATACGAGATCAGCGCGTAGAGTCCGATCGCCACGAGTGCGAGCGCAACGACGCCGAGCCCGCTCAGCAGACCTGCCGTGTAGCGTCGCACGCCAAGCGACGCGTTGAGGACGGTGCGCATGGTGACGGCGGTGCCGAGCGGCAGGCCGGCATCGAGCTCACGCACGGCAGCACGTACGTCCTGGCTGCCGGCTCCGTCCCACCGGGGCCGTCGCACGACGAGCGTCGCCGTCGTACGTGCGCGGTTCACGTTCGAAAGATAGATGTGCGGACGCGGCCCCTGGGCGAGGCCGCTGGATGCGACGGTGCGCACCACGCCGATCACGGTGGCCCACTGACCCGGCTCCGCCCAGCCGATATGGAGCCGTTTGCCGACGGGCGATTCGTTGTTCCAGAACGTGTGTGCGAGTGCCTCATCGACGACCACGACCTGGGGCGCGTTCGCGCGTTCGGTCCCATCGAAGCCGCGTCCGGCGACGACGTCGATGCCCATGACCTCGAAGTAGGCGGGCGAGACCGCCGCGAACTCGGTCGACGGACTCCGCTCGGTGGCCGACCGCACCCTGCCTTCCGGATCGAAGCTTCCCTGCCACGTCTCGCCGCCGAACGGCAGCGGGTTCACGACGGCCGCACTAGTCACGCCTGGCAGCGCGCTGACGCGCTCGACAATGCGATCGTAAATGCCCGCACGCGCCGGCAGGTCGGGATACGACGATTCCGGCAGGCTGATCGAGAACGTGATGACATCATCGGCGCGAACGCCAGGGCTGGTCGAGGTGAGACGCAGCAGGCTGGCAAGGACAAGAAATCCCGCAACCAGAACGACGCTGGCCAGGGCAACCTCGATGGCGACGAGGGCGCCGCGTACGCGACCGTGCGCGCCGGACACCGTGCGCGAGGACCCGCGCAACACCGTACCGGCATCACGTACACGCGTTCCCGACAGCACGAGTGCCGTGAGCACGACGGCGACGCCCGCGCTGGCGGCCGCAATCACACCCCAGACGCGTCCGTCCATGACCGTCTCGGCCAGCCGCGGAATCGCCGCGAGATTGGTCTTCACGAGCGCATTCGTGGACCACGACGTGATCGCGACCGCCACCAACGCACCCATCGTCGCGAGGACGACGTTCTCGGCCAGGACCTGGCGGATGATGCGTCCGTCACTCGCGCCCAGCATCCGTCGCATGACCATTTCCTGACGCCTCGTCACACTGCGCGCGAGCACGAGGTTCCCGACGTTCATGCATGCTATCACGAACACGAGCGACATCACGATGAGGAGGAGCTGCAGCGCCGTTCTGACACCACTGACCGTCTGCTCCTGAAGCGGGTAGGCTCGAAACTCCCACTCCGGCGGATAGTAGTTCCCATGCTCCGCGCGCAGGGATGCGGTCAGCGACGCGAGATCCGCGCTGGCCTGCTGTTGCGTCGACGCGGCACGGACCCGTCCGATGACGCGCAGGAATTTCTGACCACGACTCATGTGCGACAGTGCGCCGAGATCGAGAGGCGTCCAGATTCGCGGAGCGTGCGGGAGCATGAACCCGTCCGGATTCGGAATCTCGAAGCCCTCCGGCATCACACCGATGACCACGAACTCGCGGCCATCGAGGAGCATCGTCTGCCCGATCGCGGACGTCGACCGGCCAAACTGGCGCGACCACGTCTCATGGCTCAGGATCGCGACGGAGCCCGCCGAAGCATCGGCTTCGACAAAGGCGCGGCCATGTGCAGGGCGCACGCCGAGCACCGCGAAGAAGGACGGCGTCACATCCAGGCCGGCAACATGCTCGGGCTCTGTCGCGCCATCGATGTTGTACTCGCGATAACTGAGCGCCGCCCACTCGCTGAAGGTGCGCGTGCGGCCCATCAGATCACTCACTTCGGCCGGCGCGAGGGTGACCCGCCCAAGACCTTCCTGCTGGAACTCGTTCCACACCGCGTAGAGCTGCGATGGCTCGTGAAACGGCAGCGGCCGGAACAGTACCGCATTCACGAGGCTGAACACCGTGGCATTCGCGCCGAGACTCAGGCCGAGCGAGAGCACCGCCGCGATCGCAAAGCCCCGATTCATGACCAGGGATCGCGCCCCGTACGCCAGATCCTGCCAGAACTCGCCGATCCACAGCGCGCGGCGCTCGCGCGTCAACCGTCGCTCGCCGATCCGCAACATCTCCCCTCGGATCCGTTCCATGTCGCCGAATTCCTCACGCGCAAGCGCTTCGGCCTGCTCGACCGTGTAACCGGACCGCACGAGCGCCTGGGTCCGCATCTCGTGATGAAACCTCAGCTCGTCGTCTACATCCGCTCGCGGGTCCCGGCCCCAGAACCGTGCGTAACGGCGCCACGACGGGCCTCTCATGCGGCTACCGCCCCGCGTCCGGCCGCGCCTTCAGCACCGTGTCCACCGCGTCCGTGAACTCGGCCCATCCGGCTCGTCGCCTCGCAAACTCTCGCTCACCCTGCCGCGTCAGCTCGTAGAACTTCGCTCTGCGGTTGTTCTCCGACACACCCCACGACGCATGGAGCCACCCCTTCTCCTCCATCCGATGCAGCGCCGGATACAGCGTGCCTTCTTCCAGCTCGAACTGCTCGCGCGACTTGTCGAATATCCAGCGCGAGATCGCGTACCCGTGCAGCCTCTGTCCCGTCAGTGCCTTCAGGATCAGGAACTCGAGCGTTCCCTGAACCGACTCGAAAATGTCTCTGGGCATGCTCCCCCCCCTTGGTTCGCAAGGGGTAAGATGCACGCGGATGCCTCGGTTCGCAAGGGGAAGGGCCGCGCGCCACCGGCAAACGCGTACCGCTGATCCCGCCGGGCTCGTGCAGCGGCGGCCCGGGAAGCGGCCTTGCCAGCGGTCCATTCGACGTCAACGTTGAACGGGCACGCTCGCCTCTGCCCGCTGGACTTGACACAGGCGCTTCATGACCCGCAGAGACGTTGTATTGGAAGAGTCCGTTGAGCGAACCGATTGGAGCACGGCCTTCGAAATGATCAGCAACCGGTTGGCGCCGAGTGTATTGCTGATTCTGATCATCGCGTGTGACCGAGGCATGTCGGCTGGAGGCGGTCGCTCTGTTGCGGAGCGCGAGACTCGGGACTCGGCAGGCGTTCGCGTCGTAGAAAACGGGAACGTCCGACCGGGTGAATGGCGGGTGTCAAGCTCTGCATTGTTCACGTTGGGTTGGGGCACAGGTGAGCCGACATTCACGTGGATCCAGTCCGGTCAGGTTCTGTCCGATGGAGGTGCGCTGGTCGGCGATTTCGGGTCCGGGAGCATTTACCGCATCGGTCATGACGGGTCAGTCGTCGCGAGCTGGGGCCGGAAAGGCGAGGGTCCCGGTGAGTACCAGGGGCTGGATGCGATGCTCCTTCGAGGAGACTCGGTTTTCGTGTCCGACGGCCGGCTCCTGCGTGTGACGATCCTTTCGCTGGAAGGCGTGGTGTACGCGACCCGGCCGCTGCCGGGCGCCTTCCTTCACCAGGTCTCAACGATTCTGGCTGACGGGCGCCTCCTGCTCATTCCTGGCGATGGATACAGCGCGATTTCAGAGACACGTCCTGAGTGGGTGTTCGAGCGGAAGCCGATCCTGGCCGTATCCCTGCACGCGGCATCGGTCGATACGCTCGCAGAGCTGCCTCACCTTCGGCGCTGGTATGGTACGCGCGGAGCGAGCCCGGGTCCGATTCCGGTCAAGGGGCGAGCGGCCGGGTTCGCGGATGGCTTTGCATGGTCGCGTTCAGATGGGCCGGAGGTCCGCTGGTACGACCGCACGGGTCGGCTGGTCCAGATCGCGCGCTGGACCGAGGAGCCCGTTCCATTAACGCAAGAGGGGAGGCGTCGCATGGCAACGAGACTCGAGGATGCGCTCCGCGGGCGTGGCGATGCGACGTTCGTGGCAACGCAACTCGCGGAACTGGAGCAGGGATTCGATCGCCACGCCGGGCCACTTCCCTATTGGGACTCGTTCCATGTGGACCGGCAGGGCAACGCGTGGCTGCGCGAGTACTCACTGCCCGGCGAGCCCTCCTCGCGATGGCGCGTTCTTGCGCGCGATGGCACATTGGCCGGCGTCATCGAGCTACCCGACGTCACGTCCATTCTCGACATCACGCACGATCGCATCCTCGCTGTCCGGCTGAACGAGCTGGATGTACCGGCGGTGGTGATGCTTCCGTTGTTCAAGTCGTAGCGACGCCATCGTGTTAACGAGCAATTCGCTGGCCGTTGACGGAGCGGCCGCTGCGACGGATTCGCGAGCGGCCGACCCGACGCTCGAGTCCCCGACAGCCGAACACCGCCTCTGGCACGTGCCCGCTGAGCGACCGCCGCTGAATACTGACCGCGCAGACGCAACAGGCGTCACGCTTCACAGACAGATCGAAGCCTACAATGATTCGGTCGCGGTCGCAGCGAGAAACGCAGAGCGCGCCGCTGACTGGAGTACCACGGACGCAGCGGGTCGCCGCTGGGGCGTGTCAACCGATAGGATCCATGTGGGAACCACGAATCTGCCGCTCCGCGTTTGCACAGCGGGTCCATGCCCGGGCTGGTGGTTGGCCGCGCCCGCGGCTCGAGTCCGCTCGATCGGCTGGCATTGATCGTGGCCGCGGTGATGCAGAGCGTAGGGCGATTCGCCGCGAGCGGCCGATTCCTCGAGGATCGGCGAATCCGAAAGGCCTGGGCGGCTCACGAAGCTGGAGACGAGTACATGTCCCTCGAGCAAGTAAACGAATGGGTAGCCCGGCTTCTTCCGGGTGCTGCCGTGCACCGCCACTGGTTCTGGACCTATACGGTCCATTGGGAGAAGCCGTGGGCGGCGCGCCCGGTCGACGCGCGAGACGCTGGATCAGGCTGAAATGAGGGCCACCCTGCCCATCGCTGTGTTCGAAACAGCAATGCAGCCCACGCACACTCCACTGCGCGGAGCGCAATGACAACGCGACGTCGCGTTACTCCAACTCAGGTACGCAAGCTTGCGCTCTCGTTGCCCGAATCGGTCGAGAGTTCCCATTTCGGTCAACCGGATTTCCGAGTCCGCAACAGGATCTTCGCAACGCTGCGACCGGACGGTCAGACTGTCGTGCTCAGGCTGAGTCCGGCAAACGTGGCCGCTCTCATCTCGATGGACGCGGACACGTTCTGGGATGAGTGGCGCGGCCGATGGCTCGGAATCCGGCTCAGTCGCGTTCAGCTGCCGGTACTCCGAGATCTTGTGATGGACGCCTGGAGAACGGTGGCACCGAAGAGGCTTGCTGCGACGCTGCGGGAAACCACCAGGTCACGCCAGCGAAGCGGGCGATAATGGGAAAGCTGGCGATCGCGCTGTTGACCGTATCGCTCATCGGCTGTGCATCCGACCGCACGGGCCGTGCGGTCACGGTGCGTGATAGTGCGGGTGTGAGGATCGTTGACAATCACGTGCCGGACTGGTCGCCCGAGACCGCCTGGACGGTGGACGCGGAGCCGATTCTGGATATCGGTCCGGAACAGACAGACTCGACGCCGCTTTTCCGCCTCCAGGATATTGTCGGAATCGCCGGTCACCTCGCCGTCCTCAATGCCGGGTCCAGCGAAGTTCTTCTCTTCGACTCCGTGGGAACCCTGCTTCGTCGAGTGGGTCGACGCGGATCCGGTCCTGGCGAGTTTGCCCAGCTGCGAAACCTGTACCGCTGTGGATCGGACACGCTGGTCGTCAATGATGGCAGTCGCATCAGCGTCTTCGACTCTGCCGGTACGTTCGTCCGCACGGAATCTGTCGAATCCCGTTCGGAGGACGGTCTCATTCGCGTCCGCGGTGTTGCGCGGAATTGCTCGACGTTCCTTCTGGCGGGCACGATCTCACCGGCTCCCGCTCCCGGTCAGGTCGGGCGCATCAGCACGCTCATGTTCTGGGGCAGCCTGAGGGGCGGCGTGCGGGACACGATCGGCATGCTGGCAGGCGTGCAAGTGGAAACACGCAACGTTCAGGGCAGAAACCTGCCGGTCTCGCTGCCGTGGGGAGCAGACGGTGCATCAGGACTGCGCGGTGACCGGCTCTATTCCGGTTCAACGGACCGAAGCGAGATCCGCGTGTTCGAACGCTCACGCGGCCTGGTCGAGGTCCACCGCTGGCCGTCGCAGGCGCGACCGGTCGCAGCGGAGGACCGCGCGCTTTACGAATCCAGGCGCGACTGGCTTTTGCAGCGAAGTCCGGGAATCAGAGACGTCGTCCCTCCGCTCGACCAGTTTCCATCGATTCCATCCACAGTGCCGGAGTTCCGTTCCATCCTCGTAGACGATGAAGGCAATCTCTGGCTCAGGAGTTACCCGGCGTTCATTGCGGGGCGGCCCGATCTTTACGATGTCGATGTGCCCATGCGTCACAGCCCGCCACCGGGCGATGAGCCGGAACTCTGGATCGTGATCGACCCATCCGGTCGCTGGCTTGGCGGCATTCGAGTGCCGGCGGACCTGGCCGTACGCAGTGTGTACAGGTCACGAGTGATCGGTGTCTGGAAAGACGTCCTCGACGTTGAGCACGTGCGAGCATACCGCATCCACAGGCCCGAGCGTGACAGTACACGCTGAGCGCAGCCGCAGCCGGGCGGGCATCGTGTAATCCTGGTCCTTTTCGGCCCCGGAACGACACGTTACCATGCACCAGGACGTGCAAGACCGACCCCTTAGAGGGACGCATGGGTCGATGCTGGTTTGCCATTCTCGTGATAGCGGCACACGCCGTGGTTCCGTTGCAGGCGGTTGCGCAGGCGACGATCTCCTGGTCCGCCAATGCGCGGGCCTACCGCGGGATGGAGCCTGTCACCGTCCGCTGCCCGCCCGGTGGTCGTGCAGGTGCAGTCTGGGGCTCCGATACCTACACGGACGATTCCTCGATCTGCACAGCCGCTGTACACGCAGGGGTCATCACGTTCGAGGCCGGCGGGACAGTGCTGCTCGAAATGAGGCCTGGTAGAACGAGCTATGCGGGAACTCGGCGGAATGGCGTGGCGTCTCAGTCCTGGGAGGAATGGGAGTCCAGCTTTGCCGTCTCACTCTATGTCGAGCCGCAGCCCGAACCGCCGAAGCCGCCGCCGCCGCCGCCCGTCATTCCGTGGGACCGTACAGCCGAAGGGCTGGCGCCCAATGGCCGCCGGTTCACGTTCCGATGTCGGCCTCCAGCCACGCGCGTGCGCGTCATCGGCGTCGATCTCTACTCATGGGAGTCGTCGATCTGTGCCGCGGCTGTGCACGCCGGAGCGATCGCTGCGGAACGCGGCGGTACTGTAACCATCGAGATGCGTCTGGGAGCTGACCGATACGCCGGGTCGGAACGCAATGGCGTCATGTCCGAAGCGGGTGCGTCGAGCCTCCTCGGTTTCGTTTTCATCAAGGACGGAACCAGTCGTTGACTGAGAACGCGGTCGTGCCCGCACGCAACTGAAGAGGTTCTGCTCCGTAATCCCAACGGATCGACGATGCTGAAGGCGCTGAAACGGCTGAGCGAGTGCGTTGCGGTCGCAGCGCTGTCGGGTTGCGGCGGTGACGTTGATGCGGATCGAATCACGATCACCGAGACTCAACCGTTTGGCGCTGGATTCGCGCTCATCCGCGAGATCATCCCTGAGCAGAATGATTCGGCCCTGATCGGCGCAGTAACTCACCTTGCGGTCGCTTCCGACGGTCGCATCCTGATCACCGACGGACAGCAGGGAACGGTGTTCCTGTACGCACCTGATGGAACCCTGGAACGGCGCATTGGCCGGCCCGGCGATGGCCCGGGTGAGTTTCGCAGCGCATTTCGCTCGCAGGTTGCACCCTCGGGCCAGATCGTCGTGCTGGATCCGTTGCTGCGCCGTATCCAGGTATTCGATGCGCTCGGCGGGCTCATTCGTATCGTCCCGCTCGAGCGCTATGGCTATCCCAATGATCTGGCGGTTCTTCAGGATGACTCCTTTCTGCTCACCGTTTCGGATCCCGCGGATGCGCGGGTCCTGCTTCGGATCGCGCCGTCAGGCGAGGAGGTATGGCGGCATCTGCCGATTGGCCGCGAAGTCCCGGACGGCGAACAGGATGGTCCGGTCTGGCAGGGTCCCCGGTTCTACTCCCTCGCACTCCGTCGTGACACGGCCTGGGTCATTACCACGCTTCGCAGCACGCTCTGGAAAGTTGCACTTGCGTCGCGATCGATTTCACGACTCGAAGTGGCCTTTCCCGGTTATCTGCCACCGAATCTGCCGCCTCCATCAGCCGGCCAACGGAGCGGCTGGGAATGGATGGCGTCGCGGCACCTGACAGGGCTGCTGCAACGCGGAGACAAGGAGCTTTACTGGCCGTTCATCCAGGGCCAGCCGTATGATGATGGTCCTCGCATGCTCCTCCGACGGAACGCCGCGAATCGTTGGCTGGCGTATAACGACGTTTCCCATGGTCGTGGCATCGCTCGCGGATACCCTGATAGTTGTTCGTGGGCCGGCCGCCGACGATATGCGTGTGCAGTTCTTCGGGCCGCGCTGAAGCGTGGCTCATATGCAACGGAACGCCAGCCGACACGCAGCGCCGCAACGCTGGCGTCCATGAATCGGGCCGGGTAAACTGGAGTCGCGAGTTGGGAAGCAAGCCCACGGCCATCGGCCGTGTGTTGTTGCGCATTGCCCTCTCGCTACTGGTGCGACCAGTGGGTTCGACTCCCACACCTGCCTTCGGGGGCACGCGAGCGATCGCACCCGGACCGGCCGCTCTGCGGGCTCAGACCCCCGCGACGGGTCCGGGGCCCTCGAAGGTCAGCCCACACGCGTGCAGCGGAGAATGCCCAGATGCTCCTGTACATCGCTGTCACCGTCTTTGCCATCGCGCTGGTCCTCCTGATCGCGCTTCGGCAAGTCGTTGTATTCGAGTACGAACGAGGTCTCCGTTATGATAGTGGCCGGTTCAGGGCTGTGCTCGAGCCCGGTTCATACTGGATAATCCCAAGCCGCACGCGCATCTCGAAGGTGGATATTCGTCCGGCCCATGTCACTGTACCCGGCCAGGAGCTGATCTCGTCCGATGGTGTCGGGATCAAGATCACGTTGTCGGCCAGGTATCAGATCAAGGATCCATCCAGGGCCGTGCACTCGATCGCATCGTACGAATCCGCTCTGTACCTGCAGCTGCAGCTGGTCCTTCGCGAGCTGGCGAGCGCCAGTTCCGCAGAAGATCTGTTGGCGAAGCGAGCAGAGTTCGGTCCGCGTCTGCTGGAAGCCGCCGCGCCCAGGGTTGCCGAGTACGGCATTGAGCTTACCGAAGCCGAGATCAAGGATGTGATGTTCCCGGGAGATCTCAAGAAAGTATTCTCCCAGGTTGTTCGCGCCCGGCAGGAAGGACTGGCGGCGCTCGAGAAGGCCCGTGGTGAGTCTGCCGCGCTTCGCAATCTTGCGAACGCCGCGGCGCTCATCGAGTCCCGGCCGGCGCTCCTCCAGTTGCGTCTGTTGCAGGCGATCGGTCCGGACAGTGGCAACACCGTCGTGCTCAACCTCGGTGCGAACGAGCTCCTTCCTGTCCACGGGCCCAGGTCCAGATCGGCGGATTCCGATCGGGCGGGCCCGACCGATGAACCGACGTAGCCGTGCAATCACGGCAGGTGTCCCAGTGGCATCGCGTGTCGCCGGTCTTACGCGGACCCAATCAGAGGCGCGGACCTGACCCGAAGCGCGTACCCACGACCCTCCTGGCCGTAGCCCTGTCGCTCAATTGCGCGGCATGCGAGGCTCGCGACGACCAGGCCCACCGCGAGCAGCCAGCCACCGTCCAGCCCACGGACTCCGGTGCACTCAGCGATGCGGCACGGATCGCGGCCCTGGAGGAACGCATCGAGGCCGACCGCCGCCGCCTCGGCGTGCCCGGAGTCGCGGTTGTCATCGTGAAGGAGGATCGCGTAATCCTGCTGCGTGGCTTCGGGCTGCGCGACGTGGAGCGTGGGCTACCGGTGACTCCGCGAACGCTGTTCCCCATTGGGTCGTGCACCAAGTCGTTCACAGCCCTCGCAACAGTACGGAGCGCTGACGCCGGCGTTCTGGCGCTCGACGACTCACCGAAACGGTTCCTCCCGTACTTCGCCCTCCAGGACCCGGAAGCCGACGCCGGCGTGACGCTGCGCGACTTGCTGAGCCATCGCAGCGGCGTGCCCGACGATCTCCCCGCAGGCTGGTTCGAGCGCTACCCGACCGCTCGGCAACTGATCAGCGCAGCCATGCGATCCCGGCCCACTGCCAGGCCCGGCAGTCGCTTTCAGTACAACAACTACATGTATGTAGCGCTGGGCGAGGCGCTGGCGGCGGCGCATGCGAGCACTTTCGAGAATGTACTGACCACTCAGGTGCTGGGCCCACTCGGCATGCGGGCCACGAGTCTGTCCATCAGCCGCATGATCCAGAGCGCTGATTTTTCCTACGGTTACTCCGAGGACGCGAGCCGGCGACGGCTGCCGATGGATACGCTGGACTATTTGACCGGGATCCTGGCGGCCGGAGGAATCAACTCGAACGCGGAGGAGATGGCCAACTGGATCAGGATGCTGTTGGGCGGAGGCGTTCTGAACGGGGATCGACTCGTGTCAGACGCGGGGTTTCGCGAACTGATGACACCGGCGATTGCCACGCAATCCGGCCATTACGGGCTGGGCATGGAAATGGCCGAATGGCACGGTGAGCGCCTCTACTATCACCGGGGCGGCGTCCTTGGCTTTGCGGCCCGATTCGACATTCTCGCAGACCGCCGTCTGGGATGGGCGATTCTGGCCAATGTGGACGATCAGGCCCTCGCGAATGCCATTCGCGAAGCCATCCATGAGCATCTCATCAATTCGTGACCTGCCCGGCTCGAGCACGTTCGGATCCATGCATTGCGTCGTGGCGGAACCTGACATCGGGTCGGTCCCCGCCATCCGTCATTCGAAAACGGCGGTCCGGAGTCGATACTCAGAGTCGTCAGGCTCGTGGGAGGCGAGTCCTGCGGACCTGGAATCGGCTCGATTCGATGCCGCACGCCACACATTACACGTCTCGCGCCAGCCGGCCGGCGCGTGCACTGCTGCAGTCGCAGCGGGTGCGCGCACTGCTTTTCAGCCTGGTTCCGGATGTCTACCTGACAGCCCTCACCCTGGTGCCGGCCGCACTGCTGCTCGCCGTTCTGCCCACAGCTGGCGTGTTCGACGCGCCAGGTCCAGGCGGTCTGCCGGGCGCTGCTCTGGCGGGTATCGGTGCGGCGTCCGTGATGCTGTGCTGGCTGATTGCGTTACGGCCACGGAGCCGGAGCCCGGGCGGTCTGGTCATCACGCGTCGCGCAGCGCCGCAGCTGCTGGCTCTGATCGAGTCGGTCCGCGTCCGCGTCCGCGCGCGCGCCATCGATGGCGTGCTGCTGGGCACGGGACTGTACGTGTCGCTCGTACGCGCGCCGCGGTCGCTGCTGCCCGGGTTCCAGCGCCACGTGGTGATCGGGCTGCCCCTCGTGTTCGCGCTGTCTCGCGCGCAGTTCCGCGCACTGGTCGCGCACGAGCTGGCGCACGTCAGCCGCGCTCGCGGACTCGAGGGTCTGCACATCTGGCGCGTGCGCGACCGCTGGCTGCGCTGGGCCGATGCGCTCGATGCGGAGCCGCGCTTCGGCCGTTTTCTGCTGCGCCCGTTCTTCCGCTGGTACGTGCCGCGCCTTGTTTCGATCACGGCCGGACTCGCGAGTGAGCACGAATTGGCCGCCGATCGGCATGCCGCGCGCGCCACGCGGCGCGAGGACCTGGCCGCTGCACTGCTGCGGCTTGCCGTGATCCAGCGGCTGCTCGCCGAGCGATTCTATCCGCGACTCCTGGCCGATGTGCGCCGGTGCGGCGTGCCGCCGTCCGGGCTGCAGGCGCGGTTCGAGGTTGCGCTTCGCGAGATGCCCGCCGATCCGCGCTTCGCCGCGTGGCTCGATGCCGCGCTGCAGGAAGCGGCGGACGACGGCGAGACGCACCCCTCGCTCCGCGAACGACTGGATCGCCTGCGCATTCCCGAGCTGCGCTCGGCCGCCGGCGTCGCCTTCCTGAAGCGCGCGTTCGCCGATCAGAGTGACGAATCGATCGCTCGTCATTGCCTGGCCGACGCGCCGCCCGAAGTGATGCTGTCGATCGAGAAGGCATGGATCGACGATGTGCAGCAGGCCTGGAACGATCGTCACGAAGAGCTGCTGCGGCTGGACTCACGCCGTCGCGAGCTGGATCGCAAGTCTCGCCTCACCTTTGCGGAAGCCCTCGAGCATGTCATTACGACGGCTGAAACCGAAGGCATCGATGCGGCGCTCCAGCACGCGCGAGACCTGACCGGCTGCCGGCCGGACATGGCGCCCGCGCGGTTCGTGCTGGGCACACTGCTGCTTCGCAACAACGACGCGGAAGGGCTGGAGCACCTGCGGCAGGCGATGGCTCAGGATCCCGAGCTGGAACCGACTGCGACGGAGCTGGCCCGCGAATTCCTGCGCGCGAACGGCCGGGAGCACGAAGCTGTCGAGTTCAGCCGGCAGGAGCTGCGCTCACTCGGCGCGTAACGCGTTCAGCGGATCGATACCGGCTGCGCGTCGCGCCGGGACCCACGTCGCCACGCACGCAACGGCCACGACGAGCGTCACCACGAGCGCGGCGATCAACGCCAGCCCGCGCACCGGCGGTTCCCCTTCGGACAGTGCGACTGCACGCACAGCCAGCACCGACAGAGCCAGGCCTGTTGCGAGACCGATCAGACTCACGCGCAGCCCGCGCAGGAAGAACATGCGCACGACTCGCTGCGGATCCGCGCCCATCGCCGTGCGAATGCCGATCTCACGCGTGCGCTGGCTCACGGCGAACGCGACGATCGCGTAGAGCCCGATCGCGCTCAGGAACAGCGCGATCACGCCGCCGCCAATCGCGCCGCTCGCCGCCGCCAGCAGCACACGTCGCGAGCTGGCTTCGAGTGCAGCCAGCGTCGTGGCACTGGTCAGGGGCAGCTGCGGCGCTTCCGCGGCCGCTGTCGCACGGATCAGCGGGGCCACCGGCGAGGCTGGACCGCGCGTTCGTATGAGCAGGCGACTGGGGCCAGCCAGGTCCGCCACATACGCACGGGACTGGATGTTGGCGTCGCTCTCGCCAGCGATCGTCTCATCGACCACACCGATGACGACGAACTCGGTTGCGCGGGAAGTGCCCGCGACCCGGGCCAACCGCCGGCCGATCGGGTCCGCTGTGCCCCACACGCGCCGCGCCAGATCCCGGCCGATCACGATGCCGCCCTCCTCCTCGCGATCGGCCGCATGGAAGCTGCGTCCGCGAACCACGGGGATGCCCATCATCTCGAGATAGCCGGGCGGCGCTGACTCCAGGCTGAAGCTCAAGCTCCGCGCAGCCTCCCCCGCCGTGTTGCCCGCAGCGGACAGTGTGACCTCCGCCCAGCCGCCGGTCCGGCGCAGCATCACGGTCTCGATACCCGGCAATCCCGAGAACCTTGCCTGCAGCCGCATCAGGCTCTCCTCGTCCGCCGGTGTACTTCGATCGCGGTTGAACCGGACATCGAGGATGCGATCACTGAATGGCGATGAGGGCTGCGCCCGCAGATCGCCCAGTACCTCCAGGACGAACACGCCCATCATCAGCAGCAGCGGCTGCGTCATCGCGATCAGCCCGATCACGAGTCCCGATTGCAGGCGCGAACGGGCGGACGCGACGGCGACTGCGGCGTCCTTGAGGATGTCCGCTACAGCCAGGCGTGTGGCGTGCAGTGCGGGCGAAACGCCGAACAGCAGGCCGGTCAGAATCGCGATGCCGAACGCGAATGCGAAGGCCGGCGGGTGCAATGCGAGCGCCAGGCTCGGAAAGCGCGCGGCAAAGACCTTGAGCCCGATCCAGATCACGAACAGCCCCAATGCCGCCGCCGCCAGCGACAGCAGTACGCTCTCCGTGAGGAGCTGTCGAACGAGACGCCGCCGCGCCGCGCCCAGCGACAGCCGAACCGCGATCTCGCGCCGCCGCGCAATCGCCAGTCCCACCAGCAACGCGCTCACGTTGGTGCAGGGAATCAACAGAATCAGCAGCGGGATGAACAACGACATGACGCGGCCGGCGATCTGAGGCGGTTCGCCTGATGGCGGCGTGTGATTGTCCGCGCGCATGGGCGCCACATCCGCCGAAGCTGCGTCAGGCGCCGACCAGCGCGGCGTCCCGAGCGCCGAACGCGCGGCAATCGCCTGCACCACCGCATTCGCCTGCTCGACGCTCACATCCGGCTGCAGCCTGGCTGCCATTCCCAGAAACGCCGAGTCATGGCTGGCCAGCGCCGACGCGCTGCCGCGCTGAACTGCCGCTCGCGCATAAAGCGGCAGCCACAGGCGATGCTCCGTCCCCCAGGTCGTCGCCCCAAGGAACCGCGGCGGAGCTACGCCCACGATCGTCACGGGCACTTCGTTCAGCTTCACAGTACGGCCAATCACGTCCGGAGACCGGCTGAAATGACGCCGCCAGAGCGCATGACTGATCACGGCGACGTGCGGCGAGCCATCGCCCACACCCGCGGCGGGAAGACCGGGGCCCAGATGCGGACGCACACCCAGAACCTCGAAGTAGTTGGGTGTCACATAGCGGGCCGCCGCACTGAGCAGCTGTGCTTCCGTCTCGCCCACATCCAGCGCCACCTCCGAGGCAGACCACGCCGCCACCGCTGCGAACACACTCCGCTGAGCCGCATACTCGAGATACTCCGGATACGACGCATTGCGCGCGTACGTGCGGCCCGCCACAAGGCTCCGGTCCAGTCCGCGGATCCGAACCAGCGAGGCATCGCGCGCAATGCCCGGCGGCGGCATGCTCACGAACGAGTAGATCACCGTGAACAGCACCGTGTTGAATCCAATGCCCAGCGCCAGCAGCACGACCATCGTCACCGTCGACAACGGCGTGCGCGCAAAATGCCGCATCCCGAATCGAAGATCCTGCACGACCGATTCGATCCAACGGCCACCCCGCGCATCACGTGCCTGCTCCTGCAATACATCCAGATTGCCGAACTCGCGACCCGCAGCCCGCCGCGCCGACTCCGCCGTCATCCCTCGCGCGACCAGACGCGACACCGACTGCTCCAGATGCGAGCCCATCTCCTCCCGCATATCGCGATCCATTCGCCTGCGCAGCAACACCGAGCGCAGCCACAGCCGGAACCGGGTCAGGGACTCCATGAGATTCACGTCACCCGCAGAATCGCCGAGAGCGCACCCGAAAAACGTTCCCACGTCTCCCGCTGACTCGCCAGATGCCTCCGACCCGATGCCGTCACCGAGTACACCTTCGCGCGACGACCACTCGCCGTCTCATCCCACGCCGCCCGTATCAGCCCCCGCTGCTCCAGCCGGTACAACGCCGGATACAGCGAGCCCGCGTTCACGTTCAGCACATCCTTCGTGATCGCCTGGATCCGCAGCGTCAGGTCGTACCCGTTCGTCGGCTCCGCCTGCAGCAGCTGCAGAACAATCAGGTCCAGCGTCCCCTGCAGCAGCGGCGTGTTCGCACCCGGCATTTCCCTCCTTGACTAGACGTTCTAGTGAACGATGCGGGCCCATCACTAGACTGTCAAGTGGTGGCGGCCCCTGCCGGGAGCTTCCCGCGGCCGGCAAGCCGGGCGCAGGAGGCCCATTGCGCGCGGGAACGCGCGTGGCGACAATGCCTTGCGAGAGGGTCGGCCCGGCCGGAGGGAGACAGTGAGCAAGAACGGAGAGACGACGCGGCGCGCGTTTCTGGGGCGGATGGCGGCGCTGGGGGTTTTGCTGCCGGGTGCGACCCGGGTGGGTGCGCGGCAGGAATCGCTGCCTTCGCGGCCGATCCCGGCGACGGGCGAGCGCCTGCCGGTTGTGGGACTTGGCTCATCGAAGGCGGTGCTGGAGATCCCGGAGCAGGGGACGGCGGGGCTGGAGTCAGTGCTGCGGATGCTGGTGGAGCGCGGGGCTCGCGTCGTGGACACGTCCCCGCGCACGGAGGAGATCGAGGCGCGGTTCGGGCCGCTGCTCAACGTGGCGGAGCTTCGGGACCGGCTGTTCATAGCGGCGAAGATCAACACGAACGGCGGGCCG
>Ga0187892_10005148_pt1 | contig 20904 bp, 20 predicted proteins | sample MA1701073metaG_FD_139345 | JGI IMG/M metagenome (GOLD analysis project Ga0187892, IMG submission 139345) | Bio-ooze microbial communities from a basaltic lava cave in the Kipuka Kanohina Cave System on the Island of Hawaii, USA - MA170107-3 metaG ... | reverse complement strand
CACGCGTGCGACAGCTCGACCAGGCTGGACGTCAGGAAGAAATTGCCAGGATGCTGGGAGGGCTGACGATTACCAAAGCCGTTCGCCAGACAGCGGCCGAGATGATTGGAGAGGCGTGCCGAGACCGTTGAGGAAGTTTGTGGTGGGCTCGATCCCCTGCTCAGAGTTCGGGGATAGGCATCGGCCTAGCGGACATCGCCAACGCCGGGAGAGAGGCTTTGCACTCGTTCATAACGCGCGCGAATACATCGGCGAGCATGGGATCAAAGCGGGTCTCCGCCTGGAGACTGATCTGCTGAATGGCCGCATCGATCGGCAATGCCTGAGGCGTGGGGAGGTCTGTGGTTAGGTGATCGAATGCTTGGGCGATGGAAACAATGCGGGCAAGCAGGGGAATGCCCTCGCCCTGCAACCCGTAGGGGTAACCGGATCCGTCATACCGTTCGTGGTGATAGGAAATGATCTGGCCCACTTCAGCGGGAAGGCCAAGCGGGAGAATCATCCGGGCCCCGATTTCGGGATGGCGTTTGAGCAGGTCCTGCTCCGCTGTCTCATACCCCTCTATCGCGATTTTGCCGATATCGTGAAGGAATGCGCCAAGCGCGAGGGATTTCTGTTCCGACAAGTTCAGGTTCAAGCGATTGGCCAGCAGGCTCGAGTAGAAGCTGGTGCGACTGGAATGGTTGAAGAGCTGCCGGTCTTTCGCCTCTAATAAGTCCGAGAGAAGCGGGATCAAGCCGGCGGAACCACCAAACCGAGGGTCAGACTCCTGTTTCGCCTTCGTCAGCGAGGAGTACTGTTCACTGAGGCGTTTCCAGGCATACTCACTCTCACGCTCGGCTGCTGCAAGCTCCCCTGGGTGTTTCAGGAAGCCTCGCAAGCAGTCGAGACGCTGCTTTTTCTCCAGCGTTTGATTGATCAGCGTGATCAGCTCCGTGACATTGAACGGTTTGAGCAGGTAGCCTGCCGCCCCGTGTCGAATCCCTTCCATGGCTGATTTGAGGCTCCCGTACCCGGTGATGATGATCACTTCCACATCCCCGTGCTCGAATTTGATGTCTTGCAGCAGGTCAAGACCCTGCCGGTCAGGGAGCTTCTGATCGAGCGTCACCAGGTCAACGGGTTGTTCCTTCAGCACTCGCATCGCCGCCTGACCATTCTCGGCCACGTGGATATTGAAGAATGGACGGAGAATAACCTTGAGGGCGTCACGGGGGCCAGCCTCGTCTTCGACAACCAGAATGGTGGGCTTGTTGGAATCCGGAATCATCATTGGGGATTTACTCATAGGCAGGTTTGTACCTCAGCCCTACCCGTTTGTCAAGCAATTCCAATGCCATAGACGTTTTATCGCATCAGGCCATCAATGAGAGGAGTAAGTCTAAGGTTTCAGAGCTATTGAGAGGAACGCCTCGGTTCGTTTAGGTGCTGTGCAGAGACCGTCTTGTAGAATGTACACGAACATGTACAAAAAAGATAGCACATGTGTCATTCTTGATACATCTGTGTCTGGTCATTGACAGCTTGGGCATCGGGTCGGCTGATTCCTAAGGTATCCATCCTGTATTTGAGCATCCGGCGGCTGATTCCCAGGGCAGCTGCGGCGTGGGTCTGGACGTAGTTTGTTCGCTTGAGCGTGTCCAGGATAATCTCTTTCTCAAACTCCATCACCGCTTTTTCGAGAGAGAGCCGGCCTGAAAGGGTGTCTTCGCGCAGGGAAGAGGAGCGTGTGTCGGTTCGAAAGACAGCAGGGAGGTGCTCGGGGGTGATCGCGTTTCCCTGAGACCAGACTATTGCTTGCTCGACCACGTTTTCGAGTTCCCGCACGTTTCCTGGCCAGGAATACTTTATGAGAAGCTCGAGCGCCTCCTTGGAGAATTCCTGTGGGGGGCGTTTGTCCTCCTCGTTCCGCTTGGCCAGAAAGTGCTTCGCGAGGAGAGGGATATCTTGCGCCCGGTCACGCAGGGCAGGAAGATAGAGTGCGATCACGTTGATCCGGTAGTAGAGGTCATCCCGAAATTTCCCCCCACGGAGCAATTCCTCAAGGTTCTGATTCGTCGCGGCTATGATTCTGACGTCCACTTTGATCGGTTGGGTGCCACCGATCCGCGTGAACTCGCGTTCCTGCAGGACCCGAAGTAGTTTTGCCTGGGTGGTGGGGCTCAGATCGCCAATCTCGTCGAGGAAGAGACTGCCGCCATGCGCGAGCTCGAACTGCCCCACTCGGCGTGCGGAAGCGTCCGTAAAGGAGCCTTTTTCATGTCCGAACAGTTCGCTCTCGATCAGTGTTTCCGGTAACGCCGCGCAGTTGAGAGGGATGAACGGGCGATCCCGGCGAGGGCTGTTGTAGTGGATCGCGCGTGCGACCAGTTCCTTGCCCGTTCCGCTCTCGCCGGTGATGAGGACGGTCGTTCGGCTGTCCGCGACCTGCTCGATTTTTGAATAGATCTCTTGCATGCTTGGGCTCTTCCCGACGAGGTTGTGAAATGAATACCGATTGACCACTTGCGCGCGGAGATATCGGACTTCGCGTTCGAGGTCATGTGTTTCTAGGGTTTTAGCGACGATCAGACGTAGCTCTTCGATGTCAAACGGTTTTGTTAGATAATCAGCCGCCCCCATTTTCATGGCATCAACAGCCGTTTTGACCGTTTTGGTGCCCGTCAGCATGATCACGGGTATGCTCTGGTCCTCCGATCGGATCGTTTGGAGGACCGTCAATCCATCCGTGCCCGGCAGGACCACGTCCAGGATGACCAGGTTCGGAGCCTCCTGTCGGAACAGGTCCAGACCTGACCGAGCATCAGAGGCGCACGTCACTTCGTAAATCGGTTCGAGGACTGCCTTCAGGGTGGCGCGAATTCCTGGTTCATCATCGACCAAGAGGACCCGTTTCTTCATGCTCCTCCCGTACGGTTGACAAATGTGACTGCATCGGGCTGACCGGCAGGTTGACGAAGAAGGTGGTGCCGCTGCCGACGACGCTTTCGACCTGAATCGAGCCGCGGTGCTCCTGGACAATCTGGTGGACAATTGTTAGCCCCAGCCCAGTGCCTTCATGCTCTCCGCTCTGGTGTTTGGTGGTATAGAAGGGGTCGAAGATATGTTCCAGATTGGCCTCCGAAATGCCGGAGCCGGTATCGGTAACCTCTATCTGTACCCGTTCGTCGCCAGAGGGTTTCATAAGGCGGTGAGTTTTGACTGTGAGACGGCCGCCTGTCTCGGTCATCGCATCCATGGCGTTCAGCAGCAGGTTCAGAAGCACTTGCTTGATTTGCTGACGGTCCAGCATCATGCGAGGCAGATCGCTCGCCAGATCCTTTTCAAGGACGATCGACATGCTATCGGCTTTCACGGCTACAAAATAGAGGCACGATGACACGATCTCGTTGAGATCCTCCTCTGTCAGCCTGGGTTCCATATATCGGGCGTAGTCAAGAATCTCCTGGATCAGCCGCTCGATTCGGTCCACATCATCATTCACCACCTTACTAAACTCACTAATAAATTCCGGATCATCCTTTCGCTCCGGAGCGAGCTGAATGAACGTTTTGATGGATGTCATGGGATTACGAATCTCGTGGGCAAACCCTCCGGCAATAGTCTCAAGCGAACGAAGTCGGTCAGTGCGCCGCATGAGGGTCTGGGATCGTTTCAAATCCTCGTACAGCATCGCATTATCCAACGAGATCGCGGCGTTCTGCGCGAGGGTGGTCAGAAGATTCAAGTCATCTCCCGAGTAGGTCTGGTGGTTGGCCCGAGGGCCCAGGCTGCAGAAGCCGATGAGGCGATCTTTATTGATCATCGGAATACAGACTTCGGACTCCATCAGCTGAAGGGTGTCCACAAGAGACTGCATGGCGCCGTGGTTCCCAGTCTGCTCCAGCTCCTCACGGACCAGAGCCAACTTGAAGCAGGCTAGCTGATGTGGCAAGGCGTCGTCCGTCGCCAGCTGGACTGATCCGAGCTTGTCGCGGTTGAGACCGTAGCAGGACGAGAGCGCGTAGATGCTTTTCTCTTTATTCAGCAGAAACAGGGAGGCCATTTTGATGTCCATGACCTGGACCAGAGTCCGGACGATTTCATCGGTGAGTGATCGGAGATCAAGAATTGTGATCAGCGACTTTGAGAACGCCGACAGCGTTTCATACCTGTCGTAGCGCTCTCTGAACAATGTGCGCGCGATGGTGATTTCAGCTTTCTCTCTGAGCCGATAGCCTCCGATCGCGATCAGCACGAACAAGGAAAATAGCAAGATCGAGAAGGGGTAACTGATCTCGCCGAAATACAGTTTTTGGGCGGGTCCGAGCAGGATCGACGGCATGGCTGCGAGGGTGAACAGCAGGAGCAGATACAGCAGTCCTTTTTGCACGATGACACTGAAGTCCAGAAGCCGATATTGAATGATGGCGTAGGCCATGATTGCGGTGTAGGCCGTGACCAGAATCGTTCCGATAGGAAGTATTTCAATGCCGTACCACAGTGGGAAATTCGTGGCGATCCCGGCGTATCCGAGGCAGGCTCCTGTCATCAGATACAGGTAGTGATTCCGTTGCAGTCCCTTGGCGTTTCGGTATGCGATTGCCATCAGGTAGGTGGCATAGAGGATACAGACGGTGAACCAAGTCAGGTAGACGTGGAACGCCGGCCCCGGTTTCGGCCAGTAGCGAAAAGACATCTGGGGCTCAAGGTCGGCGATGAATAGTGGAGAGAAGTTGAGGAGGAAAAAGAGACCGCTCAACACGTAGCCGGTTCGCAGCAGAGACCGGTGTTCAGCAACACGGTTGAGGACGGTGAGGGTATGGTGGAAATAAAAAATCGGAATCATGATCGCGCCGGCCATCAGGAAACGGACGAAGAACAGTGCGAGATCACGTGATTCCGTGAGATGCCAGGCAAAATAGAAGTAACCCCAGACGGACAGGCTCAGGCAATAAAGCCCGTAGGTGTATCGTCTCGGGTCGCGTGGGGCTCGCAAATAGATGAAAAGGCCTAGTACCGTCGCGGCAATTCCGTTGAGCAGGCCGCTGAAGGCGTAAAAGTCCATGCTCTGGCCAGAGGCGATAGTTAGATAGGAACAGGTATGCAGGCCGGAGTATACACTGTGCGAGGCTTTTCAGCCAATAGAATCCGGTTTTTCAGCTACTGCAATATACGCCTGGTTCGCGAAGGTGGAATAAACGCGAGGCTGAACCGCTCCACTGGCAGTCAAGAGCATGATGAGTTTCTGCTTATCGAAGAAGCGAAAAAGCCCTTCGCGTTCTCCCTGCAGAATCTTTCCCAAGTTGCCCAAAAACTGTTCGGCGTCCTTCACGTCATCTGGCCGTCGGGCCGCGCCCTTCAGGTTGCGAGCGATGGGGGCTAACTCCGCATAGGGCTTGAAGTTTGCGATAACCAGCTTTCCCTGGGGCGACAGCACCCGCATCAGCTCGTGCACGGTGAACAGGGGATCTTGAAGATATCCGATGACCAGATTGCAGATAATCCGATCGAACTGATTGTCGCGGAAAGGAAGAGGCCTATTGAGATCAACGAGGCTCAGAGAGGGTTTGATGGGCGGTCGCGTCAAGGAGTCGGCAGGAAACTTTCCGCGGAGTTCATCTGCCGCGTTCATCAGGTTGCGTCGAGTCAGAGCGAGGGCAGTGGGGATAAAGTCCACTCCGACATAATTCGGCGGACGAAACTCGGTCCCCCTCGAGTGTAGCCGACGGTAGGCTTGGTTGAGTAGAAGAAACATGCCGAAATTGCCGTTCCCACAGCCAGCGTCCAGAACGCGTTGCCCCCGCTCCAATGCCCCCAACAGATTATAGCTATGGTGCAGGAGTTGCCAATAGTCAGGAGAATTGGCGAGGCCAGGAAGGGATTCCAGATACTCTCCCCAAAACTCACCCGCTTCGGATTTCGTCATTCGGTGTTGGATTCTGGCTCGCTCGCGCTCAATTCGTGTTTGGCGAGCGATTTCACGCGGCAACGGCTCCTGCAAGGGTCCTTTGGAGGACAGGGGATAAAGCTGTTCAAGACAACAGGTGGTCACTTGGCGGAAAATAGCCAGATCCCTTTTCGGATTCTCATGTAGGTGGTAAGACGACTCAGGGAGGACATATAAACGCCGAAACCCGGAGCGTAAAGCGGTCTGTAGCTCTTTCACCGACTCGTGGCGAGCCGCCTCACCGTTCTCCGAAGTGAACAGAATGACAGGGGTACGGATCTGTTCGGCGTCCTTCACCGTAGTCTTCAGGTCGGCATATCCTCCTTTAATGGCGTCTTCCAGCCAATGATCCGCATTGATCGTGCACCCTAACAGATTGATCACGCCCAGCCGATCTCCTCGCGCGTGAGCATCGATGAGGTTTTTCTGATGGACCGCCAGCAAGGTGGCCTTGACATCGAGGATACTACTAAGGAGAACCAGGAGAGTGACTCGGCGATCTTGAGAGACGGCTTTGAGCGCGACGCGACTGGCCAGGCCAGTCGCGACCAACACGATTGGACTGGCTGGCCATGTGCGTTGCGCATAGTCCAGCAATTCATGCAAATCCTGCTGCATGGCGGTTAACGTTGTATTAACGATGCTCCCATCGCTTTCTCCAACATGATCGGTGTGATCGTAGCGGAGGACATGGAATCCATTGCTGGCGAGGTAATACGCCAGAGCGATGTACTCCTTCTTCGTTTCGCCGTAGGAAGGCGAGATAATCACGACAGGGGAGACTGGGGGAAGTATGTCCCGTGGCTTGTCGTGGTACAACGCGATACGCTGGCCTCTCTTATTCCAGCACTCTGTGAGCATGCTAACCAGCCTGGTCGTCTCCTCCCGCTCGTCAATACGGAATGGGGTGATCAAAAATCGTGCGATCATCTGTTCAAGAACTCGCTCAGCGTCCTCGTTGATATGCAAGAGACGAAAGCCTGCGAGTAAAGGGCTGGCTGAATCGCCACCCTTCGATTCTTCCGGAACGGTCGTATCGGGGGCAACCCAGACGACTTCTCCGGTCACGGTGCAATCGGACGATACAGCCATGGCGCCTTTCGGCTGCTTGGCGAGCATATTGGAGGGAGGAGACAGACGCAGAAGAAGACGACGGCCGAGCAGGTCTTGCTGCGCGCGAAGTCGCAGGCATACACCGCCCGTGCTGAGGTTGACGGTTGCTGCAGCAAAGTGGCGAGTCCTCGAAGGAGGGCCTAAAGCTTCGATACGGACTGGGAGGGCCAGGTTCACTCGAACTGCCAGCCGGTATTCTGGGGGATCGCTCTCTTCTTCCTCGGGAGAACTTGATGGTAAAGCTGTGCGCTGGCCGGCGCCGGTCCCGGCAGGGCTGACTTCAAGCAGAATGTCTCCACTCTCTTGGGGGGTCAAGTGGGCTGTGAGCTTGAGCGAAACTGCCCGCTCCTGGAGTCCGTCGAGAAGAGATGCGAGGATAAGTCTCTCGTCGGTCCCGAGTTCCTCAAACTCGACGGCGAGGCCCAGCGCAGGTTTTGCAGCAGCTTCAGTGCGCCGGTCAGTCACCTCACGGATGCTCCGGAGTGTGGCTGGCAGTTCAAACACCCCCACATCGCTGACGAGACCAATCCGGATCGGTTGGTTCTCGGTGGCAAGCATAACCCCTTCGAAAACGATGTAGGCTCCGTCCAAGCTGATGTTCAGCGTGGTTCCTTCCCAGGTTGTTCCTTTCAGAATCAGACGGGTCTCGATCCGCACGTCGATTCGGGACGAACGACGTCGTTCGTGCGGCGGGAGGAGTTGTTCTTCCTCCAGCATGGTCGCGGTGTCTGGCTCGTGAGGAGGCGAGGCGCGAAGGGGGGCCGGCTGTCCCTGAGACTCTTCTGCCCCCGCGACAGGACCGGCATGCGGTGGCTGATGTGTCTCGATAGTAGGCAGCCAGACTCGCACGCGAGTTCCACCGAGGGGAGGAGTGTCCACCTCGATGATTCCGCCATGTTCCTGAATGATCCGGGTGGCAGCCGTCCACTCGAAACCGGGTTCGCTGACGCTCTTTTTCTCACGATCAGCCATCCCCTGGCCTGCAGACGTGATTGCGACCTCCACATAGGAAGGGGGGGCGGGAGTTGGTAGCAAGGCGGAAAGAGAAGGGATTTCTCCGGCTCCGACCATCCGCGTGGTCACGAGCAGGCGGTCTCCCTGACCAGCTTCCTGCAGCGCACGCCCGCTTTGAGTGATCAGACTCAGGAATACCTGCTGCAGTTGGCCAGCGTCCCCGAGAATCTCATGGGGCGTCTGGGCCAGGTGCGATTCAACCTGGATGGAGTGAACCCGTAGCTCGGTGCCCGCAAGGGAGAGGGCATCCTCGATGACGCGACTGATCGAAACGGGAAGGCGTAACGGTCGCTGAGGCTCGGTATAGGCAACCAGGGCTTTACCGATCTGTGCCGCACGGGAGGCCTGCGAAGCGACCACCTCAAGCTGATTTTCCAGCCGCAGATCCTGGACCTTCTTCAACAACTGTTCGGTATCATCCAGGATACCGGTGAGGGGGCTGCTGAGATCGTGAGCCACCTTGGCAACGGATCGTCCCAATTCCATCAGCCGATCGGTCTGGCGCAGTTGTTCCTCCAGACGCTGGATATGTGCTTGTTCCTGCTTTTGCTTATTGATGTCCCGAATGACACCGACCGTTCCAAGGAACTGTCGCTGGCGATTGTAGAGTCCCGTGGCAGCGAGTTCGATTTCCATGATGTTTGTCTGCGTTACAGTCCCAGTCTTGCTGACCAGTCGGAGTTGAAGGTTGCGAGTGGCTCTCACGCCCGTGCGCCGTTCGTTGAATCGTCGTTCGGCTATCCGCGCCGCATCCGAGTGGACGAGTTTTGAATAGTGACTATTGATCAATTCTTGGGGGCTGTATCCGAGCAGGGTGGCAAAGGCCGGGCTGACGTGCACGAACCGCCCTTCAGTGTCCAGCTCATAGACCATATCCGTCATGGTCTCAATCAGACGGAGATACCGCTCAAGGGTCAGATCCAGCCGCGTGCGCAACTCTCGTTTTTCGAGAACCTCGCGTGTGACGATCATCAACTCTGTCAGAAAGGCTGGTGATTTCTTAAATAGGTAATAGTCTGCGCCGGCGCGCATCACCTGGACGGCTGTCGTGGCATCGGTCTGCTCGGTCTGCACGATGACTGCGGCGTTCGGGGCCCTCTGTCTGAGTTCTGGGAGAATATCTAACCCGCTGCGGGGCGACAGTTGTTCATCCAGCAGAATGACGTGCCAATCCTGTTTGGAGGCCCACTCCAACGCTTCCTCTGCAGAATAGACCGCTTCCACCCGACAACCGGGGTAGAACCCTCGCATGCTGATCGTGACCAGTTTGATCTCCTCGGCCTGCTCGTTCACAAGCAGCAAGGTGACCGGGTCGGTCTGCGGCATCACATCCTCATAACGGTCAGAATGTTCTGATAGCGATGGCATGCGGGCTGCAGCGCATCGCTATCCATAATAGAGGAGGATGGTCTTGAATGTCAGCTGCACGTAGGATCCACAAGCCACGATCAATGCTCGTACGCCTCGATCAGTCGTACTCGGCCTCAACAGGGCGCACTGGCGCAAGGCCCTCTTTGGGCCATATTGTGAATAGCATGTTGCCCTAGGGTTTTGGCAATCCGTTGCATGAGGGGGCAGCCCAACTTTCGTAGGGGTAAGGATCAGAGGGAAGTCTCAAGAAAAGCAGATCGATAGAGCCAGAATCTCCAGAGATCCAGATGCATTATTTGGATATATAGTGTGAATTATAAGATTTTTAATCAAAACTATCTATATACAGTGGCGGCTAGATATGGCTAGCTCAGGGGTGGTGGAAGAGACTGAGGAGGGCCAAAACCGGCTGTCGCCTCAGGGGGTCACTGCAGCGAGGATGTTCCGTCGGGTGGGCAGGTGCCTGGTGTCATGTATAAAAGATAATTGCCCATTCCATGCTGAACGCGGGAATCGTGCAACGGATGGTGATAGACCATGACCATCTCATAGTCGTCTTTCCTGTTCACTGAGAACCCGCCGGCATCTTTGAAGACCTGATGAGGCTGAAAAGCCAAGAACCGGCCGTCCTGCTCCACGTCAGGAACGGTACGCAGCAAGGTTCGCTGGGACGTCTTGTTCTCGAGCGCGATCAAGAGCAGCTCGTCGTGGCCGTGCGGATAGGCGAACTTCACACATCCATCCATCCGGAATTTCAGCGGCGCTGACAGGACGTGCACGCCAGGCTTGATTTCGATTCCTTCGTCGGTCTGATCCTTGCCCCGCTGTCCGAACTTGCTGTAGCAGACGATGTTGACCCCTACCTGATAGACTTCCATCTCTTTGATCGGGGTTCCTTCCGGAGCCATCTCCATCGTGAAGGTTGCCATCACGTCCTTGGTGGGCGGGGCCTTGTGGTAGAACGCCACCACAGACATGAGCTTTTGCCCCCTTCCCAGTTTCACCCCATAACCATCAGGGAAACGAGCTTCGGTCATTTCCAGGCCCGCGCCGCTGAAGAAGAGGGGTTCCCCTGGGCAGGATACGCTTTCCTTGTCGGTGTTGAGCATGAGGATATGGTGGAGGTACTGTTGCGGCAACGGCTTCCCATCCTTGGTGAACACAGCAGATTTGTAGCCGATGAGGTACATGTCTTTGGGAAGCTGGAAGGTATGTTTGGGCAAGCTGGCAGCCAACTCGCCGTCGTGTGAGGAGGGTAGGTCAATGGGCCCGAACGTCAGCGTGACCGTATTGCCTTCCATGGTGATGGAGGTGGTGGTTTGGTTCTTCAAGGTCGGGACGGTGTGATCATGGCTCTGGTTGTCTGCTGAGAAGGCTGGCGTCACACAAGCAAGAATCAACGCTGTGGCCACTGCAGAGCGATTCATGTTTCCTCCTGACAGGTGGTTGCCCAACGTCTTTACCGACCACGAGAGGCCTGTCCTCTTAGTCGGTCTGTCAGCGTATGGCGGCCGATGTCGGGGGTGGGGTCAGCCGCTTCCAGACATAGGTGCCACCGTGCTCGCGAGGTGGGATGTTGTTTCTCTCCCCAACCCGCGTGTACCACCAAATCCCTTTCGCTTCAGTGCCGTCCTCGGACAGCAGGACTTCGAACCCGCCTTCTCTGTCGTTCCCGGTCTGACGCCAGGTTCCCTGCCATTTCAGACCCGCCACCCCGGTGGTTGTCAATCTGCCGCCCTGGTGCGTATAGGAGCCGTTGCCTGAGCGGTCGAGCGTGGCCTTATAGGACTTGTCCTCCTCCTCGATCTCCCATTCTCCGCTCAGGTCCGGGGTCTCCGGTTCGTGAACGGTTCCAGCCCCAGTCAGGACGGACGAGGACGGAAGTTGGCTGGCGGGAGACGAGATGATTCCACTACTGCGAGAAGACTCGTGCCAGGAGGTCAGAACCCAGCCGCTGTCCCGATGCTCCAGAACTCCGGTCTCGCGCAAAGGGAGAACGGTTCGCCGTTGATTTGCGCCCTGTCCTAGATACCGGATATAGTCCAGTTCCATGGCGAACCAGGCAGTCTCGCCGCGAGTCCAGACTTTTAGTTCGATGATCGGGATCTCCAGCCGCGCCACCGACTCAAACTCCTCCTGCATGTCTCGGGCGAATTCGTCCCATCCCACATATTTTCGTCCGCCGATCGTATAGCTGACGATGTCCCCCTCGTGGGCCATCAGCCTCGAGATGGTGGCAAGATCTTTCTGGGTATTGGCCTGCACGAGGGCACGGAGCACGGCTTCCGGGCTGTTCGTGTCGGCGGCTATTCCAATTGATTCGAAAGAGGAGAAAAGGACGATGCCCCCGAACCAGACACAGAGACTGTGCATCAGGCGCATGCAGAGGTTCCTTGCGGGGGTGGTATCATGCCGAGCGTGTGAGCTTGAGACAGTGTCGGGTTAATTTATGCAAAAGTACATGGCGCGCCGCTGCTTGTCAAACAGTTTTTCCTGCGATACCTGTCAGGCCGTTGCAGTGCAGACCACCACGGTCACGTTATCTTCTCCGCCGCGCCGATTGGCTTCTTCCACGAGCGCGAGACAGGCGGCTTCTGGCGATTTGTCTGTGTGAAGAAGAGTGTCGGCAATCTGACCGTCGTCCAGCATCTTGGTCAGTCCATCCGTACAGAGCAGGATCAGATCGTCTGGTTGGAGCTGGTGGGTCGAGATGTCGGGCTCGATGGTCTCTCCAATGCCCAGCGCGCGGGTCAGAACATGGCGCAATGGGTGCTTGGCAACTTCCTGTGGCGAGAGCAGTCCGCTCCGCACATGTTCTTCGACTAAGGAGTGGTCCTGCGTTAACTGGGTCAGGGTATGCGCGCGGAGGAGGTAGGCTCGGCTGTCGCCCACATGAGCGAGACTCAGGCGCGGGATAGAACCGGACGTGATTCCGAGCACGACGATGGTAGTGCCCATGCCGCTCAGGTGCGGATGCTCGAATGCGTGGTTGCGGATTGTGTGGTGTGCTGCCTCGATGAGCTGACACAAGAGGGGCTCGGTCTGGACTTGCCCAGCCTGATACAAGCTGTCTGTGCCGGCATGTCTCCTGACCTGCTCCGTGATGGATTCCACCGCCAACCGACTGGCGACGTCCCCTCCCGCATGCCCTCCCATGCCGTCCGCGACCATCCAGAGGCCGACATCATTCAGAACAGCAAACGCATCCTGGTTGGAAGGGCGGACCCGCCCAATGTCTGTGAGTCCTGCTCCCCGCCAGGCGAGGCTCTGAGCCGTCTTGCTACGTGCCATCATCAGAAGAGGACTCTCAGCTTCTAGCCCTGCGGCCCATATCGTCCAGCCAGTCCGCTATAGACCAACTCTGCCAGTGGTTCTAGATTGCGCGTGTCGGCCTCGTTATACCGGAGCAAGCGGTCAAGCGCAGCCGTTTCTCCATCGCTCCAGGCATGCCACAGTCTGACCGCGTCCCAACCGTCCAGGCCTTGAAGGTCCGGTGCTCTCTGAATACCCATACGCCCCTCGATGTGCTTCAGGCCTCCGTCAAGGCCGAGACGGCGTGCGGCAAAGCAAAGATCCAGGTGCGGATGATCCAGAACTACGCCGGGAAATGTTGCGCGTAGGTACGGCAGGTCAAACCGACTTCCGAAGAAGGTGACAAGGAGATCGTAGTTGGACAGCTCCAGGTTAAGGCGGTGTTCGGTGAGCGACTCCCCTCGCACGAGACTGGTCATGTGTCCGTTGGCATAGAGTCCGACGACCGTGACCGCCTCGACGGTGGGAGGACCACCGGTGGTCTCGATATCCAGATAGACGGCTCGTGATCGGAAGGTTTCGAACAGGCGCCAATGGTCACGTGGTTTGAGACACTTCGAGAAGTATCGGGAATGCCCAGCCTGGAGATGGACGATGGCCGAGGAGACAGCGACATCGTACAGACTCTTCCGCTCCGGTGAGAGGCCCGGAATCGAGCGGCGGGCGAGGAATGTTTGCCAATCCCTCACGCCGCTTTGCCAGAACCGGCGTTCCGTTTCTTCGCCGACGCCCTTCAGTAATACGAAGGTGGATTGAATCATGATTGCCCTGAGTCTGCAGGCATAATGGTCGGATTCTAGCCTTGATTTCAGGAGGGAAACAAGTTACATTCCGCCGGGAATGCGCGGTCGCGTGCGCAAAGCAGACATCGCAGGAAGGGGACGCGGGGTTCGGGACCGATTGGCGTAATGGGAGAGGGAACCAGGCGGATCAAAATTACGGTGGGGTCTGTGAGTCTTGAAGCTGAACTGAAGACCAACAAGACCGCTGAGGCCATTTATGCGGCGCTCCCGATTGAGACCACCTTCAATACATGGGGCGAGGAGTTCTATTTCAAGATCCCCGGTGTGAAAGATCATCGTGAGACCGCCACCACCCAGGTCAAGGTAGGCGATGTGGCCTTTTGGGGCGCTGGCGAAGTGCTGGCCATCTTCTTCGGACAGACGCCGATGAGCATGGGACAGGATCCGGTCCCGGTCGACCGGGTCAATGTGGTGGGGCGTATTCTCGGAGATGCCACTCTACTGCGGCAGGCCATGGCAGCTACGAAGATTAAAGTCGAGAAGGTCTGACAAGTATCAGTGATGCCTGATGAAGCTCTCAAGGGAACGGATCAGCCACATGACGGAGTCGCTCGTGTCGCGCCTTCAAGAGGAAGGCTATGCCGAGGTCGTGGGGGAGAAACAAGCGCTCATCGAAGCGTTGGATTGCAGCATTACGGATGAGCTGCTCGTCGAGGATCGGCTGAACGCCGAAGTCCGTGAGCTGATGAAAAGGTACGCGGCTGAGATCGAACGAGGGCAGGTGGACTATCAGAAGATGTTTACGATGATCAAGAACAAGTTGGTCAAGGATAGGGGCTTGATTCTCTGACTCGTTATTCGTTAACAGCGAAACGTGAATCGCCAGTTGGGAGCAGGGAGCTGGGAGAGATGCTTAACGATTCACGAATGACGGCTTGTCGCATGTTGCTAAGCGAAGACAAGATCAGCCATCTCTCTCACGTCATTCTGGCCTGTTTTAAGACAAACCAGGCGGTTCGTCTCAAAGGGGATGAAGCCCGTGCGCTGCGCGAGATTAAACGGGTGCTTGCGTCGGAATTGGCTCAGGAAGAAGAGGTGGACCGTACCGTGCGGGCGCGGTTGGCCTCGTATTCTCGTCCAATCGTTGAGGGGAGTCAGGAATGGGAGGTCATGTACCGGAAGGCGTTGGAAGAGGAGTTTCGGAAACGAAGGAAGCTGTGAGGGAACTATGAGAGTCATCAGCCTGATCTTGACCAGCCTGCTGCTGTTTGTGCTGCCAGCCTGCTCGAGTACCGAGAAGCCGAAACCACGCTTGCCCTTGCCGGTCAGTTCGAGCGTCCCGCAGGCGGTGATCACCGCCACACAACAGGGGACGCGCGCGTATGCGGGGGGGCAGTATCAGGAAGCCAAAACCCAGTTTGAGCTGGCCGTGGCCGGCGCCCAGAATTCCGCAGAGGCCCATTACAATTTGGGACTGGCCTTATTTGCATTAGGAGAGACCGATCAGGCCCGCGAGCACTTCATTGAGGCTGCCAACTTGGCGCCCGGCAACAAGGTCATCTGGGACTCGCCGGCGCTGCGTCCCTTTGGATCGCCGGATTCCACGATCACGAAAAAGACGAAGGAAGATCAATACTCCACTCGGAAGCCGTCGTTTGGTGGCATGGGCCCTCGGTAACGTCAGGGTGTTTCCCAGTTCGATCGGATTGTTCTGCATCGATTCGCCCAAACCGTCCGGCAAGTGACGGCGAGTCTTCACCTCATCGGGCGAGATGGAAAAGAGGAGATGGCAGCAGAGCTGACGGTTGGAGAGAAGGCTCCTGACTTTTCTCTTCCGAACGAGACCGGCAAGATGGTGACCCTCAAGAGCCTCCGAGGCAAACAGGTCGTGCTCTACTTCTACCCCAAAGATGATACGCCTGGTTGCACCAAAGAAGCCTGCGGGTTCCGCGACTCAATCACGCCAATCCTGAAGACAAGCTCCGTAGTCTTGGGCGTCAGTCTGGACGGGGAAGAGTCTCATCGGAAGTTTATCGCGAAGCACGGCTTGCCGTTTTCGCTGCTGAGCGATGAGGATGCTACCGTGTCGAAGGCCTATGGAGTCTATACGCAAAAGAACATGTACGGGAAAAAGTATTGGGGGATCGAGCGCAGCACATTTGTGATCGATCCTGAGGGGATCATGAAAGCGATTTTCCGCAAGGTGAAAGTGGATGGTCATGTCGGTGAGGTGCTGGCGGCGTTGAAACACGCCTGAACGGCTCATGGATACCCGCGAGAAGACTTGGCACGGTGTGCGGGCTGCCTCGCTCTCGATCGTGGCGGGGGTTGGGCATTTGTATCTCGGGGAGAAGCGGGGATACGCCATCTTTGGGTTTGGGGCCACTCTGTTCATGATTTCTCGACTGTTCTGGCAACCGGCGGAACTCCTGTACCTCAGTCTGGCGATCTTTTCCGCCGTTGATGCCTATGCCATCGCCAAGCGTGGATATGGCCTCATGTAGCTGAGCGGAATGGGCCCCTGTGGGGGTCGTTCTTTCTCTCCCCTTCTTCCCGCTCGAGGGCGGGTCCTCGAATCGGTACTCGTGAGTGTCCTCCACGCCGAGGTGTGGTAGTGGCGAAAAGTAAGTCGCGTCAAAAGGGCATCCCGCGCATTAAAACGGTTCCCCCTGGTCCCAAAGCGAGGGCCTGGGTCGCTCGCGATGAACAGGTTCTTTCGCTGTCCGCGACCCGTATCTATCCATTGGTCATCGAGCAGGCTCGTGGAGCGATGGTAGAGGACATAGATGGCAATCGCTACCTGGACTTCACGGCCGGCATCGCGGTGGTGGCAACGGGACACTCGCATCCGAAGGTGGTCCAAGCGATCCGGCGACAGGCGGCGCGCTTTATCCACATGGCCGGGACTGATTTTTATTATCCGGCACAGGTCAAGCTGGCTGAAGCGTTGGATCGGATTACGCCGGGCAAGGAGGCCAAGCGCACGTTTTTCAGCAACTCCGGCACAGAAGCAATGGAGGCGGCCTTCAAGCTGGCTCGCTACCGGACCCGCCGGCCGCTCACCATCGCATTCCAGGGAGCCTTTCACGGACGAACGATGGGGTCCCTCTCGCTGACCGGAAGTAAAGCGGTTCAGCGGCGTCATTTTTCGCCACTGGTGCCAGGGGTCACCCATGTGCCCTACGCCTATTGCTATCGCTGTCCCTATGGCTTGACCTATCCTTCTTGCAAGATGCACTGCGTGAACGTGATCCGGGACGTCTATCTGAAAAGCGTGGTGCCGCCGGAGGATGTGGCGGCGATCATTGTGGAGCCGATCCAGGGGGAGGGCGGCGTCGTCGTGCCGCCCCCTGAGTTCCATCCCATGCTGGCCGAGCTCGCGCGGGAGTTCGGCATGTTGTATGTCGTGGACGAGGTGCAAACGGGGATGGGCCGTACGGGAAAGATGTTTGCAGTCGAGCACTGGGGCGTAGAGCCGGATATCCTGGCGATCGGAAAAGGCATTGCATCCGGGTTGCCGATGGGAGCGACCGTCGCGTCGGCGGAGGTGATGAACTGGAAGGCCGGCGCGCATGCGAATACGTTCGGCGGGAATCCGGTGGCCTGTGAAGCGGCGCTGGTGACCATCGAGCTGCTGGAACGGAAGTTGGTCGCCAATGCCGCGACGGTCGGTGAATATCTGCTGCGGGGACTCGAGCAGTTGAAAGCCCGTCACCGGTTGATCGGTGATGTCCGTGGAAAAGGGCTGCTGATTGGGGTGGAATGCGTGCGGGATCATGAGACAAAAGAGATGGCGATTCAGGAACGGAACGACATCATTCAGCGTTGCTTTCGCAAAGGCTTGCTGCTGCTCGGGTGCGGTCAGAGCGTAATCAGGATCGTGCCTCCTCTCATGATCACCCAGCGTGAAGCCGACGTGGCGCTGGAGATTTTGGATTCCGTATTCACGGATGTGGAGAGTAGCTGACAACATCTGGCGAAGATCGGCGAGCTCCGGGATCGCAGCCGCTCGACTGGTGCTGACCCTGCTCCTCATCGGCGCGTTGGAGGATGCGTCGGTGGTCAGCGCGGCGGACAAGATCGCCGGAACCCTGGTTGTGCGAGACGCTCTGACCATGCCGGGACGTCCGGTCATGATCCAGGCGCGGTTGGTGCACGACCGTCTCTTACAGCAGGCCGGGATCGGGGGCGAACAAATCGAGTTTTCGGTGGCGGGGAAAAAGGCCGGGACCGCCATGACGGGGGGCGACGGCCGAGCGTTCCTGGAATATACGCCCCGCATGCGAGGCAATCAGATCATCACGGTCAGACTTGTCCCGAGCAAACGGGTCGAGAGTCCTGAGGCTACCGCCACTCTTGCCTGCTGGGAACGGCGCCGCCCCATCCTGCTGGTGGAAGCGGCAGCTCTAGCGGAGGTGCCCAATGCTCCATCATTCCCGCTCCCTTCCTTGCCCCTGGAGGTCACTCGCCCTACTGGTCTCATTCCTGCCCCTGATGCGGCTGATGAGCTGAAGCGCCTGGCCGAGTTTTTCTACAATGTGGTCTATCTCTCCACGTCTGACCGCCAGGAGATCGGCAAGAAAGAAGACCTTCGGGAATGGCTTCGGCAGCACCGATTTCCGACCGGGTTGTCGCTCACGGTCAATCCTGGCGAAACAGCCTTGTCGGAGAAGATGGAAGAGATGAGGACCGAGGGCTGGGACAATCTGAAGGCCGGTATCGGGCGAACGCGCGAGTTCGCTGAGGCCCTCGTGTCCCATCGGATGACGGTGGTCATCATGCCGGCCACGACGCGTGACGAGGCCGTACCGAAAAAGGCGTTCCTAGCCAAAGACTGGAAGGAAGCCAGAAAGAAGCTTCAGGGCTGAGAGAATTGCCCTCGGAGCGGTGTGGGCCGCTGGATTGTACCTCTGGCCTATTGGCTGGAAGGAGACCGCCGATGACCTTCATGGAACAAGTCTTTACCGTATTCGCCGTACTCACAATCCTCGGCGCGTCCGTGACCTACTGGTGGACCCACCGTCGACACTAGGGCGCCGGCGCCACGCAGGCTAGTCCATCTATCCTTCCGTTCTTTCCCTCCGCGCTTGACATCCTTTCCACGATTCGCACCCCGCTCTCGACCTGGAGGGCGTCGCACCAAGCCACAATCGGCTCGCATCAGAGGAGCACAAGATTGATATTCGGCACCGAGCCGTGTAAAGTTGTCCATAAGAGGAGAACGCGCAATGACAAAGGCCCACGAACAAGCCATTCTGGAGAAGCTTCGGAGTCTCCCGCCCGAGCGGGTCGCGGAAGTGGAGAGTTTTGTTGACTTCCTGGCGAAGCGCCAAGCAGAGGAGCAACGCCTCACGCACGCTGCCAATCGGTTAGCTGAAGGACCATTCCAGCGGGTCTGGGACAATCCCGACGACGCCGACTATGACCGGCTATGAGTTCGGGGACATTGTTCTTGTCCCGTTCCCGTTTACCGATCAATCCGCCACCAAGCGCCGGCCCGCTGTCGTCATCAGCAGTCAGGTCTACCATCGCGTACGCCCAGATCTGATCATCATGGCCGTCACGAGTCAGCGTCCCACAACCGGATCGGTCGGCGAGGTGGACGTCCGAGACTGGCGAGAGGCTGGATTGCTGAAGCCCTCGGTCATCAAACCGGTCCTGACCACGATCAATCCCCACTCGTCCTGAAGAAGCTGGGCCGACTCACTACACCCGATCAAGCTCTTCTTCGACAAACATTGGAACAGATTCTCGGGTAATCCGCTCACGGGAAGGATCTCTCGATGCTGACGCTGCTCCGACGGCTGCTGCGGTTTTGTGTGTGGATTGGGAGAAGAGTGTCTCACTGGCTCTGGCCGGTCACCAGACGCTCCCACTGGGGATGCAGTCGGGCCAGCAGACCCAGGAGCTGGTTCCGTGCCCACCCCAAACCGCAGTGGGTCAGACGGGAAATCATCCGGATGAAAGCCGTCATGCCAGAGGCTGGGTGTCGAACGATTGCCCATAACTTCAATCGGCGGTGGTTTGCAAGGCGAGGCATCACGGTCAGTAAGACCTATGTCGCGGACATGTGTCGAAGGCACCAATACCTGATCTATGAAGCACGACGAAAACTGAAGCACAGAATCCCTAGACGAATGCCGCACAATCGCGTATGGGGGTGTGATCTGCTGGTCAAGACAGACCGGCAAGGACAGCCGCATCTGGCGCTGGCCATCCTCGATCATGCCAGCCGGGCGTGCCTCCGGCTGCAGCGGCTGTCGGATAAATCATCGCTACGGCTGTTACAGGAACTCATCCAGACCGTGAAGCGGTACGGCCGTCCGACCTGCTTGCGCACCGATAACGAGGTGGTGTTGGTCACCCGTGTGTTCAAACTCAGCCTGTGGCTGTTGGGCATCCGCCAGCAGCGCATCCAGCCCGGTTGTCCTTGGCAGAACGGGCGCGTGGAACGGTTCATCGGGACGGTGAAGCGGGAATTGGCGAGGCAATCCGTCACGGGCAGGAACGAACTCGTCACGGCATTGCAGGAGATTCGGACCTGGTACAACCACGACCGCCCACATGATCACTTACAGGGGCGGACACCGGCGGAAGTCTGGGCCGGGATCGATGTGTTTGCAACGAGGCCGGGCTAGAGGCGACGGGGCAAGAGGCAAAGGGCGAGTCGAAGCGCAAGTGTCCGGCGGCGTGTGTCTCAGTTCCACCGCTGGGACGACATGCGGGCCTTCGGAAGCGGCGTAGGGAGAGAAAAACGCAACGGGCAAGTCTAAAAGAGGTGTCAGCGGACACCTACACTGACGGTGGAATGGCAAGTTTCCTGGTGAGGCGAAATCCAACCGCCTCGCCGGACACGCGGACGGGACAGTCACGGTACTGGTTCTGCCTTGCGGAGTGGTCGTGCTCAACAGCCGAGTGGCGTGAATTTGTTTGTGAGCAACTAAGAGAGTAGACGTTAAGTGGTGGCTCTCTTTATATAGCAGAGTTCTGTTTTATCCCAAACGAGGGTTGCTTTGTGTTTTTGATACCAGTCGGTGCTCTTAATGTAGGCCTCTGCTTCCATTCCTGCCGCACCGAGTTCGTCTGCCACATCTGAAGCGCTAGTATACACTTCGATGTACTGGCAGTCTGCCTGAGTAAGAACAAGATATCTTGCCTCTCGAAGCACGGTCTTGATCAAACCGGTCTCTGTTGTAAAACCACGAAGCGCATTCTGTGCTGCGTTGAGCCCATCCTTTTCCTTCATGTACATCAATAGTGCGAGAGCGTCCCAGTCTAGGAACGGATGGCTTAACTTCGCCAGCAGTTCGTGATCACGGAGTCTAAATAGGAGGCTGGGTCCATAGTTCTGCTCTGACCTAAAGGTACCACCGTAGTAGGACACGTGAACCTCAGAGCAGCTCGTTTCCTTTCCCAGAAGAT
>Ga0187892_10005147_pt1 | contig 20905 bp, 16 predicted proteins | sample MA1701073metaG_FD_139345 | JGI IMG/M metagenome (GOLD analysis project Ga0187892, IMG submission 139345) | Bio-ooze microbial communities from a basaltic lava cave in the Kipuka Kanohina Cave System on the Island of Hawaii, USA - MA170107-3 metaG ... | reverse complement strand
GAACGGTGTTCGACGTGATGCCCGGCTTTAGTCGAACGAGGTCGATCTCGTAATCGAGCGCCTTGGAAAGCAGCAGATGTCCCTGGAGATCCACTCCCAGCGGCGCGGGAACCACGAACGGCACCAACCCGGCCACGAGGACGGTATCGCCCCGCTGCACGAGAAAGGTGGCCAGGTATTCGCCCGGTATTTCATCGGCCCGCACACGTACCAGCGCACGCGACCGGGCGGGAACTTTCCATTCTTCCTCGCTCTTTGCCGTTTCCGCATAGGTGGCGATCGCCTTCACAGCTTCGTCGGCGACCGATCCGCGCGGGCGGCCCAGGTCATCGGTCGTGGCGTCATCCACCGTCGGCAGAAAACTCATGTCGCGAAGTTTGTCCGACTTGCGGACCTGGGAGGCGACCTTGAGCGAGATGTCCTCAGCGGAGAAATTCACGGCGGAAAGCACGACGCCCACCTCGCCGTTGCGCGGAATCCATCCCGCGGGATCGGCCCAGATCGCAACAGGAGCGCCTGTGAACAGCAGGTGGCCGAAGTTGCGAACACCCGGCGGGAATCGTCCCGTGTACGACCACGCGGACGAACCTTCCCGGGGCGTTTTCTGCTTGCGAACGAAATTCGCACCCACGGTTTGCCCCGGCTTCCATGCGAGCGGCATCGACAATTCCCCTTCCCATCCGTGGTCCGTGAGGCGCGCTTTGTACTCGACCTTGCCCAGCGTGGAATCGATCTTCAGCGCCTCCTGGAAATTCCCGGAAAAACTCGCCGCCTCCGTGTGCCCGTGCGCAAGGTCGAGGTGAAACTCCAACAAATCGCCGACCGTGGGGATGCGCGATTGCTCGGGCCGCTCGAACTGGAACGCGACGAGCAGGTGCGTCGGCGACGAGGCAACCCAGATGCAGGACGCATCACTCCCCGCCAGCCCGGTCTTTTCGTCGAGGAGATAACCGATCCGCGCCGCGCCGAACCATTCCCGGGTGTCCACGGTGCCGTCGATCGTCGGCGCTTTCTCGACCAGCGGGACACCGACAAGAGGGTAGCGTTGCCATTGCGCGGCGCGGTCGTCGGCAAGGCAACCGATTTCGAGGCCTACGACGAGGAAAACAAGCGTCAAGTTTCTCACGGCTTGTAGAACGACAATCCCTTCCCGAATTTTCCTTCCACGAACACGCACGGCGCGCTCGGTTTGCCGCCCGAGCCGACCATGATCACTCTCGGCTTCGTCAGTTGTTTCCCGTCGGGAACGAAATCGCACTCGAACGGATCGAGCAAGGACGTGTACGGGTCCGGCTTCAACTCGCCCACGGCGAAACCAAGTTCCTCGGGTTGGCGCGCGATGGTCGAGACGCGAATGTCGTCCAGCCCGAACCGGGCGGCAACGTTCCAGCGGTCGCCGAAGCGGATGTCCTGGTTGGTGACCACCTCGAACGCGTCGCGCAGCGAGGACTGCTGGTCGCGAAATCCCGCGTCCTTGCCATCCACGTACAGGCGCATCATTTTCTCCTGCCACGTGAACGCGAGGTGATGCCACTCGCCCTTCTTCCAGATCATTGCGGCTCCAATCGGGAGCAGCATTGGCTTCGGTCCGGGTCGGAAATACCAGCCGCCTTTATCGACCCCGAAGATCGATCCAACGAAGTAACTCGCGCCCATGGAACCTTTCTCGCTGTTGAAGTCGAACAGGCTGGCCAGCGTCCGGAAATCTTTTACGGGCAGGAACTCACTGGTCTCGAACCCAAACTGAATCCAGCACTCGATCGTGCCTTCACGGAGATCGACGTTGTCCTTGAGCGGATAGGTGAGCGTGCCTGTCTGGGCGGTGGCGCAGAGGATGGAGGACGGAAGATGGAGGATGGCCAGCAGGGCAACACATCCGCGCAGGCTCAAGCCGGTACTCCGAACCCGTCTCTTGCTGCACTTCATTTCAGCCTTCTAACGCTGATTTCCTTCACCTGCGCCTGCCCGGCATCGGTCATGCCGATCGACACCTTGCCGTCCACCGCCTTCGCGCCGGTGCCGACGGGGAAGAAAACCGTCATCCAGCCGGGCGTCTTTTCCCAATGTTGCGGGACGTAGGTGCGGTTGTAGTGGTCGGTCTCGGCGTACGGCGTCAACTCGTCCGTGCCCTTCACGTTGCACTTGGAAAGCGCGTTCGTGGCGTTGATGCCGTGAACGCCGTCGCCTTCGAGGCGGACCGACACGTAGTGGGCGATCTGCGGGCTGAACATCGTCATCACGTTCGGGTTCTTGCTGTCGGCGCCCATGTCCTTGTCGATCTTGATCTGCGCGCTGACGGTGTAGATCGCGTTTGGCTCGAGTTTCAACGGCGCAGAGGACCAACCTTTGTCCATCGTCGCGTTGCCATCGGCCAGAAGATTCGGGCCGAGCTTCGAATCATCGAACTGTGGGCGATCGAGCGATACCTGGATGAGCCGGTAACGCTGGCCGAGCACGTCGAGCTTCATCGCGCCATTGGCGCTGATCGCGACGGGCTCGAGGGTGACGGCGTCCTCGGCGAACACCTGGCCCTTGAGCCCGAGCTTCTTGAGATCGAGTTTCACGTTCAGGTCGTCGAGCGGCTCGATCTCGTAGTTGGCGACAACCAGCAGCAGGCGCTTGAGCTTCTCGTTCGAGTACAAACTCGCCATCACCATGTTGGTGCCGCCATCCACTTTCACGTATTCGCCGTTCTCCCAGTGCCCGAGCCACTTCGCATTCCACCGATCCACCCAATCGAACGCGTTCCACACCGAGATCGCCGGGTTCGCGTGGGCCTCGTAGCCGACCTTCCAATGCCGGTAATCATGGAAGCGCGGCTCGGAGCCGTTGACGAGGATGGCCGCGTTCTTGTCGTTCCAAAACAGCGGGCCGCCCTTGAGGTTGACCTCGGTCCGAAAACCGTACTGGTCGCCGGTCATGTTTGCGCGGATCATGTCGGGCGGCATGCCGTCCTTGAGCGTCGCAGCGTGCATGTAATAGCCCTCACCGATGTGATGCATGTCGGAGAACGAATGCACCGCCATCAAAGGCCCGGCGGCGTTCGGCACGGGGACGCACCCTTCCTTGATCACGCCGCCATGGAAAATGCGATAGAGCCGTTTCCAGATTTCGCGCTGGGCGAACGTCTGGAACGTCGGCCAAAGGTTGCCGTCGTCGTCGCGCCAGCCGCAGCCGTGTTCGAGGCTCTGGCATTCGTAGCTCGGCACGACCGTGTCGAAGCAGATGCCATCGAACCCGAGCAGACGCGCGTTGTAGCCGAAGCTGTTGGCCATGAACTGCGCGTACGGCGTGTTGTAGCACGCGGCGAACTGCTTGCAGTCGCTGAAGCTGACGTTCGAGAGCGGCTCGGCGATCATCTCTTTGCCCCACGTGTCCCAGCCGTCCCACTGTGCGGAGATGTTCCAACCGCCGTTGATCATCAGCTTCTTTCCGCTGGCGTGCACGGTCGCGATCCACTTCTTATTTTTCTCGATCAACGCGGGGTTCTTGAGCGGCGGATGCCACACGGGATACTCGCCCCATTGGCCGGGCAGGAGGAACAAATGATAGTCGTCGTAAAACCGCGCCTTCTGCATGTGCGGCAACAACGTCTTTGTCGGCGTCGCTACGAGTCCGAAGCGGATGCGGCGTGGCTCGCTCGACAACTTCACCGGCTTGCTGATGAAATGAACCGTCAGCACCACCTTGTCGCCCTCGCGGGAAACTTCCATCGCTTCGTTCGGCTTCGCCATCGCCCAGCCGCGCGACGAATCGCACGAGAATTCCAGTCCGTGGTGATCGGTGCCGATCCAGGTCGTCATCATCGGCGGCGTCTTGAGGGTGTACTCCGGCACCTCGCCGACGAAGCGGCGGCCTTTCTTGTAGGGATTGACTGTCTCGTTCGGGTTCTTCCAGTTCGGATCGCCCGGGCCGCTCGCCTTGCAGTAATTCTGCATCAACGTCGCGTGCTCCTTCCTAAAGGGAATCACCAGGTCGAGTTTGTCGGTCGTGCCCGTACCGGTGAGTTCCAGGTCGATCAACATGAAGCCGTCGAACTCGATCCGGGTTCTGACTTTCAGATTCAGGTTTCCCGCTGTGCCTTCGTTTTGAAAGACAAAAGCGTCAGGCTTCATTTCGAGAGGAACGGCAAGCTTTTCTTTGAATTGCAGTGGTTGAGACGTCTCAAGTTGAATCATCCCATCCAGAATGCTTGCTCCACTTGTCTCTATGTGAGAGGGAAGCGGGAGTGATTCGAACTCGTATTTGCGTCCCAATACACCGACTACTCTTGCAATTCGCTTTGAACGAAGCTCCTCAACTGGCGTCCACGGTGGAGGAATGAGCGGCTCGAAACCCTCCTTCAACGTCCACCAATCCGGCGGTGCCGGCCTCTCGATCGCGAGCGCCGCTTTGCTGATCGCCTTGCCGTCCGCGTTCTTCGCTTCGGCGGTGGCTTCGTATTTTCCCTCCGCGAGCTTATCGGACCGAAATCGCAGCGTCGCGCGGCGCGACTTGAATTCGCCCTTGGCCTTCAACCCGCCCGGATTCAGCGTCACCTCGACCGACTTCGCTTCGTCGTTATCGGCCTGCGCTTCGACGAGCAACTGCTGCTTGCTCAGGAAAAACGGCGTCGCATCCAGATCGAGCGGCGGCGGCTTGTAGTAGCCTTGCACACCGGTCGCCAACGCGAGGTTGCCGGCCTTGATCTCGTAACGGAGCAGGTACTCGCCCGGCGCCTCGATCTTTGTCGCGGGCTGGAACGGTGCCAGCGCGTCGCCGACCATTTTATCGAGGCTCTCAAACGTCCCGCCCTCGACGTCGCTCACCTGCATCGCGGTGTAGAGTTGCTGGTTGTAGCTGAGCTTCGACTTCTGCGGACGATGAAGCAATTTCGTCTCAATCTTCACGTCGCCGCCCGCCGTCTTGACCGCGCCGTTCTCCTCGAATCGCACCGCAGGGGCTTTCCCGGCAAACACGACGTAGCCGGTCTGTCCCTTCATGCGCCAGCCGACGTACGGCCACGCAAACAACTGATCGCCAGCCTTGCGCCAACCGGAGTAGAGGTAGCTTGCCCATTTCGTCCCGTCAGCAGGCGCACCGGGGAGATCGAGTTCCTTGAACGGAATTTGCAACTCGCCCTCGAAGCCGGTCGGCAACGGGCGCGACTTGTAGGTGAGGTTCGGGTTCCAATGAATGCCGCCCTTGTCGAGTCGGCGGTCGTAGAGGTTCGAGAGCGCGTTGCCGGAGATGTTGACCACCTCGGGACTCGCCTCGTTGAGGCCGAGCCAGAGGTTGACGGTGTTATCGCTGCCTTCTCCGGTGTCGCGCGCCGTGGCTTTGGCAGTGACCGGCAATTCCTCCGGCGGCAAATCCTGTCGCCACGCCACGTAGAGCGAGTCGTCCGTGTACGCCATCCAGACCCAGGTCCGCTCCTGCGGCGGCAACCCCGGCCGGCGGATCGGGTCCATGCTGACCAACGGCGGGAACAACGACGCGTTCGCCCACTCCGCGGCGTCGATCGTGCCGTCGATGGTCGGCGGTTTGTCGAGTCGCGGGATCGCGATGGTCGAGTAACGCCAACTCAGGTCGTAGGTGTCGGCGTGGAGAATTGCCGCGGAAAGAAAGGCAGCAAGGGCGACTGTGGACAGTTTCCTCATGGGAGCACCTTCGGGTGTTCGAAAGATTGCGATGGTTTCATGTCAACGACATCCGTTGCGCGGTTGCATTACAACTGTCGTGCCTTTCGGGCAACAGACCTTTCGGTTTCCAAGTAAACTGGGCGAGAGCGCGACCGTTCGCTCCGCCGGGCTTCCCTGCGCGAGGCGGTCACGAATGCGGGAGCCGCGCCGCCCGGACCTTCGGCAGGACGTGACGATCGACTTCCGCGTCGTTCGACGGCACTGGCACGGCCCGAAAGAGAAACCAATATTCGATGTGGTGGACGGCCTCGCCGGGTCCCACGCGAACCAGCGGGCCGAGCGTCTCGACTTCGAGCATGTCCTTGTTCGTGAACGTCTCCACCGAAGAACCGAAGTCGGCATACGTCGCGTCACGGAAGTGGTTGAACTTCTTCACGAACAAATGCCCGGCGCGCGCGTACGCGGCCCAGCCATCGGGCACGCTGGCGCCGATCTTCTGCGGTTTCGGCGCGCGCGGGTCTTGTCGCAACAACGCGTACTGGCGGCCCCAGGTCCAGCGCGAATCGGTCAGGTCGGTGTATGCCCAAAGCGTGAGCGTGCTCGATGGCGGCAAGTCTTTGGGATGCGAACCGCGCGGCGGCAACGGGATGATCGCGACCCCGCCGGGCGCCATCACGGAGAGCGCCCACGGAGCCAGTTCGATGGCCCACGGATTTCGGTTCCACAACCGGTGCGTGATCGTCACCTGCGCGTGTCGCGGCGAGAGGAACAGAAACATCTCCTTTTGGATTCCCGTCTTTGGCTCGACTTGCTGCAACAGCCGCACGGCCCCCTGGCGCTTCTCGAATTTCACCGGAGCGTTGTCGGGAGAATACGTGCGCGGCTCGACCTCGGGCGCGTGCCAGAGCCGGTGTCCGCCGTACATGCGCCACTGGTTGCCGCCGCGTTTGCCAAGGGCCTTCTCGTCCTCGAAGAACTCGTTCTTCTCGCCGACGAACCCGAAGCGAATGATGCGCGGGCCGACGTCCGTCGTGACGATCAGGTCCACGACGCCGTTCGAGAGCCGGTAACAGTTCGGCCAGCCGCGGTAGTTGAGACGCTTGACCTGCATTTCACTTCGCCCAGTCCATCGGCGCGGGCGGCGTGAACGTGGACGTGATCTCGACCGGCCTGTTTCGTTTGGCGGACTGATGCGCGGCGCTACAAATCTCGACCACGTGCGCCGCTTGTTCGCCGGTCGCGCGATGGGGGCGGTCCTCGGCGATGGCGAGCGCCATGTCCTGCACGGCCCGGCCCCATTCGGTCCCCTGGAACGGCTCGCGCAACAGCGGGACCGGCTGGAAAGGCTTGCCGAAGTCCGCGTACTCGACCGGTCCCTGGAACAGATGCCAGTCGAGATGCAAGGAACCGATGTCGCCGTGCAATTCGAGCCCGGTTTGCCTGCCGCGCACGTAAAAGTTTGTGGTCAGCCGCACGAGCGGACCGTTCGCCAGCTCGACCATCGTGACCATGAAATCCGGCGTCTCGATGTGGAACGGCGCGCCGTCCTTCGTCACCCGGTCGGGATGCAACACGCGCCCGCACGCCGTCACGCGTTTGGCGGGACCGAACATGGCCGTCAGCAACGTCAGCGGATACACGCCGACGTCGAACAGCGCGCCGACGTCGTAAAACGGGGCGGGATTGGGGTGCCAGGATTCGATTCGGCCCCAATTGGCCTCGGCGTAGGCGACGCGAACGGTGCCGAGTTTGCCTTCCCGGACCAATTTCCACGCGGTCTGCTGCGCTTCTCCGAGGAACGTGAACGGCGAACAACCGAGCCGCAGGTTTTTCTGTTTCGCGAGTTCGACGAGCGCCTGGGCGTCCTTGTGCTTCAACGCCAGCGGCTTTTCGCTGTGCACGTGCTTGCCGGCTTCGAGGCATTGGGTGATGACCTTTTTGTGCGCGTGATGAATGGTCAGGTTCACGACCAGTTCGATCGCCGGGTCGGCCAGGAGCGCCTTCGGGGAGCGATACGTTTTGACGTTGTATTTGGCGGCCAACTCCTTCGCGCGGCTGTGTTCCTTGTCGGCAACGCCGATCACCTGGATTTGGGGGTAGGTCGTGAGGGTCTGCATGTACGGCTGGGCGATGTTGCCGCAGCCGATGACGCCGACGCCGAGTTTTCGTTCATTCATGGGGACCTTTGAGACGGCGGGAAGAAAACTTGAAGAATGAAAGGGTGTCAAGTACGACATAGGCAGTCCATGACCAAAGCGAAACAAAAGGCGCTGATCACCGGCGGCGCGGGATTCATCGGCAGCCATCTCTCGGAGCATCTCCTCGAGCGCGGCTGGGACGTGACGATCATCGACGATCTTTCGACGGGCAGCTTCAAGAACATCGAGCCGTTGACCCGGCACCCGCGTTTCCACATCGCCATCGACACCATCGCCAACGAAACCGTCATGGACCGTCTCGTGAGCGAGTGCGACGTGGTGTTCCATCTGGCCGCGGCGGTCGGCGTGCAGTTGATCGTGCACGACGCCGTCCGCACGATCGAGACGAACATCACCGGCAGCGAGATGGTGCTCAAGATCGCCAACCGCTATCGCAAGAAGGTGCTGATCGCTTCCACCTCGGAAGTGTACGGCAAGACCACCAAGACGCCCTTCCGCGAAGACGACGACATGGTACTCGGGCCGACGAGCAAGAGCCGGTGGAGTTACGCCTGCTCGAAGGCGATCGACGAGTTCCTGGCGCTCGCTTACCACAAGAAATACAACCTGCCGGTCGTGGTCGTCCGCTTCTTCAACACCGTCGGTCCCCGCCAGACCGGCGCCTACGGCATGGTAATCCCGCGCTTCGTCACGCAGGCGCTGCTAGACGAGCCGATTACAATCTACGGCGACGGCAAGCAGTCACGCTGTTTTGCCAACGTCGAGGACGTGGTGCGCGGCGTGATCGCGCTGGTCGAAGAACCGAAGGCAGTCGGGAAGGTGTTCAACCTGGGTTCGACCGTCGAAATCACGATCGAAGACCTGGCGCGGCGGGTCGTCGCGCTCATTCGGAGCAAGTCCAGGCTCGTCCGCGTCCCGTACGACGAGGCCTACGAGAGCGGTTTCGAGGACATGCGCCGCCGCGTGCCGGACATCTCGAAAGCGGCGAAGCTCGTCGGCTATCGGCCCCGCGTGGGCCTCGATGAAACCATCCGCCGCGTGGCGAAACACATCCGCGGCGAGTTGAAACGTTGAGGCGACGTTGCGGGTCACAAGCTGAAGCTTGAGCCACGAACGTTGGGTACGCGATGGTTTCGTTTGTAGTTCAAGCTTCAGCTTGTCTTCGGTGAGTTCGCCAACGCACCCCATGCTCCTCACTCAATCTCCCTTGCCAACTCAAGCTTGCGCCGTCGCGTCCACCTGCTAATCTGCCGCGCGTGAGCAAGAAGATCACCCCAGCGGCGATTCGCGCGATGAAAGGCAAGGGCAAGATCGCGGCCCTCACCGCGTATGATTTCCTGACCGCGAAATTGCTCGATGAAGCCGGCATGCACCTGATCCTCGTCGGCGATTCCGTGGGAACGACCGTGCTCGGCTACAAAAGCACCATCCCGGTAACGATGGACGACATGCTGCATCACCTCAAAGCCGTCGCGCGCGCCGAGCCGAACGCGCTGATCGTGGGCGACCTGCCGTTCCTCACCTACCAGGTTTCCACGGAGCAGGCGGTCACCAACGCCGCGCGGTTCATTCAAGAAGGTGGCGCCGACGCCGTGAAGCTGGAAGGCGGGACGACCGTGGCCGACAAGGCGCGCGCGTTGATCGAGGTCGGGATCCCCGTGCTCGGCCACATCGGGTTGACGCCGCAGCACGTGCACCAACTCGGCGGTTACAAAGTGCAGGGCAGGACGGAAGCCGACGCCGACCGGTTGCTGGAGGATGCGCGGGCGCTGGAGGAAGCGGGTGCATTCGCAGTCGTGCTGGAATACGTGCCGGCGCAACTCGGCCAGCGTATCACGTCGGAGTTGCGGATTCCCACCATCGGCATCGGGGCGGGACCGCACTGCGACGGACAGGTGCTCGTCGTGCACGACATGCTGGGCATGGTCGGCTGGCTCGCGCCCCGGGCGGCCAAGCGCTACGCGAACCTTGCCGAGGAAATGAAACGGGCGTTCGCTGCGTACCGGGCGGAGGTCGAGCAAGGGACGTTTCCCGGGAAGGAGCAGAGTTTCTAATTTGACAATGTTGGATTCCATGGACTGGGTGAGAGTATCAGGAAGCCTGTTTGGCATGGTGGCGCGAGCGTCTCGCTTGTCGCCTTCAGCAAGCCAGCCGGGCAGCGACAAGCGGGACGCTCGCGCCACCATGCATCGGCAACCCAGGATGCGCGAAGATTTCCGCCAGGTTTCAATCGAATCTGAAATTGTCAAACCAACTGTCGCATGATGACCCCCTGTTCGATTGTGATTTTCGGCGCTTCGGGCGACTTGACCAAGCGCAAGCTCGTGCCGGCGCTGTTCAATCTACGCCACGACAACCATCTTCCCGACGGCGTCGAGATCATCGGTTTCGCGCGCCGAACGAAAACGGACGACCAGTTCCACGAGGAACTCTGGGAAGGCATCCAGGCCAATTCCCGGGTCAAGCCGACGCGAGAGCGCTGGAAGGAATTCGCCCGCGACATCTCCTACCACGTCGGCAGTTTCGACGACCTCGACGCGTTTCGCAGTCTGGCGGGGCGTTTGGAGAAGCGCGAGAAGGCGGCCGGGCCTGTCCATCGTCTCTACTACCTCGCCGCGGATCCAAAGTACTTCCTGCCCATCATTCGCCTGCTCCGTCAGGCCGGGTTGCTTCACAAGCCGGGCACGACGCCCTGGACGCGCGTGGTGATCGAGAAACCGTTCGGCCACGACCTCGAAAGCGCCCGCTCGCTCAACCGCGAGGTGCTCGAAATCCTCGACGAAAGCCAGGTCTTTCGCATCGATCATTACCTCGGCAAGGAAACGGTGCAGAACATCCTGTCGTTCCGTTTCGGCAACGAGATCTTCGAGCCGATCTTCTCCCACAACTACGTCGATCACGTGCAGATCACCGTCGCCGAAACGCTCGGCATGGAAGGACGGCGCGGCGTGTACTACGACACCGCGGGCGCAATCCGCGACATCATCCAGAACCACGTCCTGCAACTGCTCTGTCTCGTCGCGATGGAACCACCGTCGTCGCTCGAAGCGAACACCATCCGCAACGAGAAGGTGAAAGTGCTGAGTTCGATCCAGCCGTTCTCGCCGGACGCGGTCGCGGAGAACGTGGTCCGCGCCCAGTACACGAGCGGGACGATGGACGGCAAGCCCGCGAGCGGCTACCGCGAGGAGGAAGGGGTCAAGCCGGACTCCGTGACCGAGACCTATGTGGCGATCCGGCTCGCCATCGAGAACTGGCGTTGGGCGGGCGTGCCGTTCCTGCTGCGCACCGGCAAGCGGCTGCAGAAACGCGTCACGGAGATCGCGGTGCAATTCAAGAAGCCGCCACTGCACTTGTTCGAGGCCGGTTCCGCCGACCGCTGCGACCTCAGTCAGGCGAAGCCGAATGCCCTGATCTTCCGCATCCAACCCGAGGAAGGCATTTCCCTGTCCTTCGCGTGCAAGATGCCGGGGTTGCAGGTCCAGTTGCAAACGGTGAGCATGGATTTTCTCTACCGGGAACACTTCGACAATCCCAGCCCCGAGGCTTACGAGCGGCTGTTGCTCGACGCGCTGCGCGGCGATTCGACTCTGTTCACGCGGTCGGACGAAGTCGAGTTCGCCTGGCGATTCGTGACCTCGATCCTCGAAGGTTGGCGCGCCGAGAAGCCGCCGAAGGTCGCGCGCTACGCTCCCGGCTCGTGGGGGCCGGTCGAGGCCAATCGCCTTGCGTATGATTGCCATCTGGGCTGGCGCGAACCGCTGTGCAACCGGGAACAGCTTTTGCGGGTCAAAGCGTGACGGCTGGAAATCCAACGCTGGCACCGAGCATGCTTGAAATAACCTTGTACACGAAGGAAAACTGCAGCCTGTGCCTCAAAGCAAAACGAACACTTCAGGACGCGCAGAAGCGTCATCCGTTCCGGCTGATCGAGGTCGATATCACGGCCTCCGACGATTTGTACGAACGGTACCGGCACGACATCCCGGTCGCGACCGCGGACGGTGAAGAACTTTTTCGCCACCGCGTCGAACCGGATCGATTGGAGCAGGTCATCATCGAAAGGAGCAAACGCAGATGAAACACATGACATGGAAATGGGCGACCGTCGCCATCCTCGCCGGCGTGGCCATCTATTTGGGCACGCTGTTCGCCACCGCACAGACCGAAAGCAAGCCCGAGTCCGCTGACAGGCTCGAGGAGATCGTCCGGAAGCTGGACGCCCTCACCAAGAAGGTGGACGATGTCTCGCAGAAAGTGGACGAGATCCAGAAGGACGTCAGCTTCATCAAGGCGCGCGGGAAGGGCTGAGGGGGGTGTTTTGAAAGTCGCGTTTGGAGTCCCGCCTTCAGGCGGCAGAGCGCCGATTCCGCCTGAAGGCGGGACTCCGAACGCGTCTTCATCCTCTCGTCGGACGTTTCCAACACCATCTGAGCCAAGCGCCGCCTCGTTGGCGTGCCGGCACGGCGGCCCGCTCGCTACACGAGTTCCTGCCGGATTTTCTCCGCCGCCGTGCGCGGGTCCGGCGCGCCAGTGATCGGGCGCCCCACCACGATGAAGTCCGCGCCGGCTTTGGCCGCTTCGCGCGGAGTGGCCGTGCGCCTCTGATCGTCCGCTTGGCCGGCTGCGGAACGCACGCCCGGCGTCACGATCAGGAACTGTCCCCCGATCTCCTCCCGAATCATCTGGGCTTCATTGACCGACGCCACGACCCCATCCATCCCGCTCGCCTTGGCCAGACGCGCGAGGTGAAGCACCTGGCCGGCGGCGGTATGGTCCACGCCGATCTCTTTCAGCCCCGCGTCGTCCAGGCTCGTCAGAACCGTTACCGCCAGCAGCAACGGTCGCGGGCTGATGCTGGCGATCGAGTCGCGTGCCGCCCGCATCATGTCGGTCCCGCCGCTCGCGTGGAGCGTGCACCAACGCGCGCCGAGCTTCGCGGCCTCCGCGCAAGCGCGCGCGACGGTGTTCGGAATGTCGTGGAACTTCAGGTCGAGGAAAACCTCGAAGCCCTTTGTCCGCAGTTGCCGGATCACAGCGGGCCCTTCGGCAACGAACAGTTCCTTCCCGACTTTGAAGTTGCGGACGGAACCGTCGAGGCGATCCACCAACTTCATCGCCGCCTCCGCCGTGGAGAAGTCCAGGGCCACGATGAGGTCGGTCGTCATGACGCGTATCGTATCCGCCGGGGGATGGAAACACAAGATGTGGATCTGCCGAACGCCGTTGTAGCCGCCCGCGCCGAGGCATCTGAGGGCGTCTGGCAAGGATGCGGCCGCTTGAGATGGAATCATGGACGGGCCGCCCTCGGCGCGGGCGGCTACAACGCTCGTCAAGAAAACCGCGACAGAAATTTCACGCTTTTTGACAGGTCATAGCATGGTGAATCTGGATCTGGAGTGCTGCGGCTTGACACAGCGTTGTCGTTGGGGCGGCTTGACGCCCGTGGACCGTCGCCGCGTCAAGCCGCGGCGAGAAAGGCGGTGTCGAGCCACCGCACTCCAAACTACGGATTGAATCTCGCGCCGCCCAACAGCCACGATACCGGCACTTTCCAGTCATCCACGGCCACGTCTTCATGCCACTTCCCGGATGCGCCGCCCGGGCCATAGCCTTTGGATTTCCACCATTCGGCGTGGCCATCCACGAAAGTGAAATTCAGGCCCTCCCCCAGATGCCGCGGGTAGGGCATCGCGCCTCCGCCGAGTCCTTGCACGGTGATATTGAAGTGCGCGTTGTCCTCCGGCTCCCAGGTGTAGGATTCGGCGACCAGAAAGATGCGCGATGGATTTCGCACTTCGTTCAACGAATGCATGGTCCAGCCGGCGGCGATGTTGACGGGTGCGCTATAGACGAAATAGAAATGCGCGCCGTATGGCCACCAGGTCTCGTCCGGGTGCATACTCGGACACGCCTTCTGGTTGTTGTTGTATTTCACCAGTGCGTCGCCCTTCAGATAATTGGTGATGGCGTCAATCCATCGCTGGCCGCCGACGGGAGCGTTGGTCGGGCTGCCGGTACCATTGATCCACCCATCGTTATCATCCGCCATAAGAAGCGTGGCCGTGTTCAGTTGCTTGAGGTGGTTCATGCAGACCATTCGTTTCCCGGCTTCTTTGGCGCGCTGCAAAGTCGGCAACAACAACGCTGCGAGGACGGCGATGATGGCAACGACCACGAGCAATTCGATCAACGTGAAGGAAGCGAATCGGCCCGTTTGCAACCGAACCGGCCTCGTCGCTTTCATGGGCCGCATCCTCTCATATCCGCCACCGAGAAGCAATACTGGACGCGGGTCAGCGCCGCTTGTTGTGCGTTCGACAGAACACGCACTCGGGGTTGTCGCACAACAGGAGGTTCGGGTCGGACTTCAAGGCCGCCATGCCGAGTTCGTACATCTGGGCGGAGTCGATGAGTTTGATTTGACCCAATCCAAGCGCTGCGGAACGAATGGCGAGCCTCATTTCGATCAGGCGGCGATACATCTTGCTGGACTCTCCGGGGAATCTGTAGAAATCGCGGTGCCCCGGCAGCCACCTGGGAACGAGCACACTGTCAATCGTGCCATCCTCGCGTTCGACGCGACACAAAGCGGGCTTCAAGTACGGCAGGTCCATCTCGTCTTCGAGGAAATGGAAGAACGTCGCCGTCGCCAAGTCCGCTCCGAACCACACCATTCTCCCGTTGTGATCCACGAGCTTGCCAAACGGGCTGCGATGGCAGGTGGGCGGATCGGTTTCGCGATGATCGGCGAGACATTTTTCCGCCAATGGCCCACAGCCAGCGACCGAGTGCGTCGGGTGCGCGCTGCGCAAGACGCCGGGACGCTGGCAAAACGTCGCGGGAATCTTGCCGACCCAAACCTCTGGCTTGGCGACATTGAACGGACGATATGCCTTGCTCGTAATCCATTCGCCGTCGCAATAGATCGCGGACTGAGTGAATGTCGGCATGAGCAGCGTTCCATTGGGGCCGAGCACTTCCAGGAACGCGTCAATCACGGCGTCAGCGCCGCCCTCGACGTGACCGAAGGCGGAAAGGGAGCTGTGAACCAGCACCAGGTCGTCCGCGTTCACGCCCGCCTCGCGTAGTGCGCGTGCGATGTCGGCCTTGCGGATGGACTGGGCATGCGTCACGCCGAGATAGCCGTACTCAGCCAGGTGTTCGATGGCGCTGATATACTTCTTGATCTCGCCGGTGGTGAATTGCTTCTCGTACACCCACTCGTTGTTCTCGATCAACTGTTTGAGTGTCTTTGTACCGTCGGCGTGCGCCACGACGCTCGCGAACGGTCCGTAGATCGCGTGGTCGGGAAGGTCGATTCGCTTGTTCTTGGGCACGTTCGCCTGATCGTGTGCCGAGCCGGCGACGATGCGGCGAGGAATGATGCTCGCTGCCCAGACATCGCGCACGGGATCAGGTGTTGGAGGTGGCACGGTCAGCAGTCTGTCCACTCATCGGCAGCGAGTCAATCCTCCCCGCGATAACTAATCGCCATCCTCCCGGTCACTCAATGACTCGCCGCGTTGCAGGCGTTCGGCGTTTTGTGTGGACCAGAGAATTCCTTTCATCACTTTTTGCGCAGTGATGTAACGGGTGGCGGCGAGCAGATGAATGCGCTTCTCCTCCCTGCTCCCGGTCAGATCGCACTGCGCAAAGGCGGCTTCGAGGACCTGGAACATGTGAAGCTCGGCGTCTTCGCGCAACAGGATGCGCGCGAGGGTCCGCCGCAACGGGCGTTCGTCGTGTCCCGCGGCGAGGTAACGATTCACGAGCAGTTCCGCTTCGTACACCTTTTGAAAATCCGCGAACTCCTGAAGTCGCGCGAGCATGGCCGCCGGATCGGCGAAGGATTCGGCCAGCCCCTCGCCCACGCCCGGCGCCCGCGCGCGAGGCATGTTCAGCCAGCGGATCAGGTAGCAATACGTCGCGCCGTGAAACACGCCGCGCAACAGTTCCTTGCTCGGCGCGATTTGGAACGCTCGATATAGCGCGTGGGCGTACGAATACAAATTGGCGACCGCATGCCAGTCGCCCTCGTTCTTCAGGTGGAAATGGAGCGTACGGATCGCGCCGGCATGGACCAACGCCCGGCATAACTCGGTCGGCTTGACTCCCTCGCGAAGTTTCTGCTCCACCGCCGCGTTGATCGCGCGCACATCGTCGCCGAGCAACGTGCCGGCAAACTCCACGACGTGCAGCGGCGCGGAATGGGTTTGGTTCGCGGTCCAGATTTCATCGAGACGACGGAACGTGTCCTCCAGGATTGGCACCGCCTCGGACCATTGATCGGTTTCTTCGTGCCGGGTTCGCGTGATCAAGTCCACCACAATCGGGCGAATGATTTCCGTCGCGTCCTTCCATTCGATAAACTCCAGTGCCTCGATGGCTTTGTTGGCGAAGTCGAAGGCGTGTCCGTCGCCGGTAAAATAGAAATCGGTGGCGGCGGTGAAGAGAACATCGGCGATCGCAGCTTTCGGGCAACCCCGGGCGCACAACGTCATCAATACCCTCTCGGGACCGGCTGTATCGTTGCGTTGCACGATGAACCGACGAAACCATCGCTTCAGCGTGGGCAGGTCAGGCGGTGTGTCACCGGGGAACGGATACTGTCGCCGCCGACTCGACCGTCCCGCGTTCTTGTTTGCGATCTGCGCCAGACCGTGCACCAGAAACAGGTTGTGATCCTCGGGGTCAACTTCGTTCCACATGTTCGCTGCGATGGTCAGGATGGCGAGCCCCGACGACCACCCGGCGCTGGTCCGCGTCGCTCCGAAGTGCAACCCTTCGTGGACGATGTCGCGCGCGGAGGCCCCGCTGCTGCGAAGCGCCGTCACCGCTTTGGCGATCAGAAATGGGCTGGCGTCCTTCATTCCCTGTTGGAGCGCCTTCCATCCACGTTCTCGCAGTCGGGCGCGCAACTTGTCCTCATGGCCGTCGAGCAGGCCGACGTGAATCTGCCCTTCCTTGACCTGGACCGGGAACACATGCACGTCGTCGCCGCCGTTGATAAAGCACGCCCCCGTTTTCAAATCGAATTGCCAATGGTGCCAGTGACAAATGAGAATGCCGTCACGCACGGTGCCCTTGGCCAGCGGATAACCCATGTGCGGGCAACGATTATCCACGGCGTACACCTCTCCGTTGCGTCGAAACAAGGCGACCGGATGGCCGTTCACGTGGACGGCCTTGGGACTGGTCTCCGAGACCTCGTCGCTCGAACAAATCGGAAACCATCGGATGGGTTGCGCGGCGTCGGGGACTGAACGGGGCTGCGGATTCATGAGGACACGATTCTTTCTTAAGTTGAATCTGGAGTAACGAGTACAAGACAGGCTGGACTTTGTAAAGGAATTTCTATAGATAGTACGGCATGGAAACAATCGCATCCCAGAAGGAAGCCAACCTGCGGACGCGCCGGGCCATTCTGCACCTGCTCAAACGCGACGGCCCGACTGATTCGGCGACGCTGGCGTCCCGGCTCGATGTTTCTGCCATGGCCATCCGGCATCACCTCTACCAATTGCAGCAATCCCGATTGGTCCGGGATGAAGAGGAGTCGCGCCCGATGGGCCGACCGGCAAAAGTGTGGAGCCTGACGCCGGCAGCGGACCGATATTTCCCCGACGCTCACGCGGAGTTGACCGTGAGTTTGCTGAACGCCATCAAGGACAACTTCGGCGAGAAGGGGCTGGACAGATTGGTCGCCGCACGGGCGCGCCAACAAGTGGATGCGTATGGGAAGGAAGTCTCCAAGAGCGATCCACTGGTTCGTCGTCTGAAAGCGCTGGCCGGCATCCGTTCCGAGGAAGGCTATATGGCGGAGGTGCGGTCACAGAAGGACGGCTCGTTTCTCTTCATCGAGAATCATTGTCCGATCTGTGCCGCGGCAACGACGTGCACGGGGTTGTGCAGCGCGGAGCTTACTGTGTTTCAATCGGTTCTCGGTCCCGACACGCGCGTTGAACGCACCGAACACAAACTGGCCGGCGCGCGCCGTTGTGTGTACAAGGTGACGAAGTAGTCGGCGTGTTGCGATCGCTGTTCAAAGCGCAACGCGACCCGCGCTCGCTGGTTATGTGGCTGTGTGGCAACCCGCACGAAGCTGCGCCAACTCCCGTTCAAGGGTTACGTCACTCCACACCCGTGAGAAATCCCGCAACCGAGCTTCTTCCCGTTCCAGCCTCCACTGCATCCGTCTTTTTTCAGACGGGCGACCAGCCTCCGCCTCGAGGTGCTTGCGCGCGATTTGCAACGCGGCGCTCGTCACCGGTTCACGCTGCGCCTCGCGAAGGTTGAGCATGCGGGCGATCCACGTGGCGTGAAACGCGAGATGCAAGGACAATATCTCTGGATCGAGCCCGGCCATCGTCTGCGCGGAGTTGTGCCACCATTTGTAACCGCCCAGCAACCACGCGGTGGGCAAGTCGGTCGTCGGATCGTTGAGGAACAAATCGTCGCCATAATGCGGACGATCGGTGGGCGTAATCTGGAGCGGATAAGTCCCGGAGGCGTACTCGTCGAGAAGCTGTTCGAGAAGGTAGTCGCCGAAGAACGGCGTGCCCGGCGGCGCATGGATCAGAGTCGCCGTAGGCAACACCGGCATGCCGTCGAGGTTGATCGCACCGAGCACGCGGTCGCGCAACGGCACGCCCCGTCGGGCCGCGTACGCGGCGTAGCCGTACATCTCCATCGTGAAGATCAACCGCAACGTGAATCGCGGGGGCGGCAAAGTTCCGTTCGCGATCAGCCGCCGCAACAGCCGCGCGACCTCGATTGCTCCAATCACACCCGCGGAATTGTCGTCGGGCATCGGCTCGTACAGATGGGCCATCAGCCACAACTCGCGTTCGTCCTCGCCGGGGATCACGCCGGTAACGATGTCGAGTTCACCCTCGTACAGGCGGCCATCGGACGCAACGTGCACGAGCGCTGGTCCCTTGCGCAAAGCCGCGCGAAGCCGGTCACCCGTGCGCGGCGTGACGCTGAAGCCGACCCGCGGACGATCGTTTGCCTGCACGTGCCAGTGGACGCCCTCGGTGTGGCTTGTGATCCAGCTCAACGCATCGGGTGTCTCCTCGCGCCCCACGAGATAATCGGAGACAAACCCCAGCGCGCCGAAATCGCACAGCGCGCGGATGGTCGCAGGAGGAGGAAGCGCGTCTGGTTCCAGCAGGATCATCACCCCACGGGCATCTTCGCCGGTGAACATCTGCTGCTCCGAGATGAGCCGGGTGACGATGCCCTCTGGCGGCGTGCTCACCGATCCTTTGGCGAGGTGAAATGGATGACGCTCGGTACTGGCCACGACCGGATCATCGAACGACACGCGCGATTGTTTCACCGTCAATGTGCCGCGCGTGGCGTCCCACGCCATGGGCATCGTCCGATCAAGAAACGTGGTCTTGCCGTCCGCCGGCACGACGATCCGCTCCACGCGCTCGACGCCCGATTCGCGCAGCAGCTTCTCCGCAAGCAGGGCGGCCTGCCGGTAATGGCGAAAACACTGCCCCAGTTCCGTTCGCCAGAGGCGCTCGGTATGTTCCATCACCCAGGGCATGTCCAGTTGGGCGAGGACGTTCGAGAAAGGAATGAACCCGGCCGATTCCATCACGGCTCCGTTGCTTGCATCAACCCACGCATATACCCCACCGCAAAGAGCCGACCCAGCATGGTATAGCCGGGGTGCTCGTTCGATTCCCCGTCCAGCGTGGGGACATGATCGGGGCGCATCGGCCCGTCGAATCCAATCTCCCGGTAAGCGCGCATCGCGTCGAACATGTTGGTCTTGCCATTGTCATGAAAACCCTCGCGGAATTTGGGGATTGTCCCGATCACGTCGCGAAAATGGACGTAATGGATGTGCGGCGCCAGGCGGCGGATCGTGGCGGGGATATTCACGCCAATCTCCGCAAATGTGCCCTGGCAAAAACAAATGCCGTTGCTCTCGCTCGGGTACAGTGCAACCAGTCGTTCAAATCCTTCCACGTTGCTCATGATCTGGGCGTGACCTCGAAAAGGAGAAATCGGCGGATCATCGGGATGCATCGCCAACTTCACGCCCGCCTTTTCTGCCACAGGAACGATCTGCTCGAGAAAGTATTTCAGATTGTCCCACAACGATTGCTCGTCCATGAGTTCTTCCTTCGGCTGGGGGCGATGATTGTCCAAACTTGCGTCGTAGCCGGTAACCAGAGCGCCGCCTCGTTCCGGAATGTCGACTGCCGTGCGTGTCCAATCGCCACAAGGCATCCAGTTGTAGCAACAGATCGGGAGGCCTGCTGCGCCCATGTTGTGGACGAGCTTTTGGAACCCGGCAATCTGTTCATCGCGACCGGCTTGTCCACGAACGATCTTGTCGTGGGGAATGTAGCCTTCCACGATCGACAGGTTCATTCCGAAGGATTTGACGCGGTCGCGCAACGCCACGAGCGACGCCAGCTCGGGGCCCGGATAGCGGGACACGATGTCGGTCACACCAACCTGGCTCGCCAGTCGAAGGTGATGATCGGACATCGGCGTGAGAACGAGAGCGATTCGCATGATTGTTCCAGCCCGTCCATTCGTACGCGAAAACTTCGGAACGGAAAAGCTCGAAACAGATCGAGCTCACAGACGCTTCGCTTGCTGGACCCCGATAATTTCGGGGCAGGTTGGAAACCTGCGCTACAACTCGCGGAAATTCATGAGTCTGAAGGCAGAAACCTGCTCAGAGCTTGTCAGCGACCTCCAGCAAAGCTGGAGGCTTGTAAGATGAATGGCTCAAAGCCGCATGATCCGTCGGGCCGTGGGCACGCATCGGACCGAGTTCACGGGCGTGACAGACAGTTCCTTCCCCTCACCCCGGCCCTCTCCCACAGGACCCCGTGGGAGAGGGCCGGGGTGAGGGGGAAAGAAGCAGGCTTGGCACGGGTACATCTGAGAATCCCGAAATCGTCGAACTGCAAGAGTCCCCCCATCCTCTGGACGAATCACAGCGGGACAGGATCGGGGAGGACTTTCGTCACGGACCGTACATCTGGAATGCTCGAAAACACCAATTCGGGTCGACACTCGGGGGAGTTCGTGATTGCCACCACCGGGATTGAAGACTGCCCTTGAACGGAATCCATTCCAGATGATCAT
>Ga0187892_10005146_pt1 | contig 20910 bp, 22 predicted proteins | sample MA1701073metaG_FD_139345 | JGI IMG/M metagenome (GOLD analysis project Ga0187892, IMG submission 139345) | Bio-ooze microbial communities from a basaltic lava cave in the Kipuka Kanohina Cave System on the Island of Hawaii, USA - MA170107-3 metaG ... | reverse complement strand
GAACCCATGCACTTAGCGCCTCTCCTAAAACCCAATCCTAACAATCGGTGGCACGGGCGTCTCTGCCCGTGTCAGCCACCGGCACGGAGGCCTGTGCCACCAGGTTTTAGGAGAGGTTCTTAGCTCCCGATAGTCAGCTCAATCACGGGGGTGGAAGACGCCGAGCATATCCAAGTAGAAGTCATCTCATCAATGCCGCTCGGCGCGAAACTTTGCGGGATCGGGGCATTCGCACCCTGCAACGCTTGCAGGGCGGGCATGCCCGAAGGGTTGCCCGCCGTGACCGCCTCTTGATGAGACTGCTTCTAGCAGGCTGCTAAAAAAGTTGGTTTTTGTGCAATTTGCCGAAAAGCGGTTGTTGATAATGAAACACTTGCGAAATTCCGCAACCCATCAAAAATAGTTTTTGAGCAGCCTGTTAGTTCTGCGCGGGGGTCCGCTCTAACCTTTCCGCATTTGGAATTTAAGATGTCCTTCGGATTTCGTATTCGGATTTGTTCCTGCATTTCGCATTGAACAACCTCCATGCGCTTTCTACAATCCATACCCCCAAATTACAGAGGATTTTTCGTTTCAACCTCTTTAACCGTTTTAACTTTTTAACCCTTCACACCATCCATGGATTGGCAAACACACGTCATTTTATCAGGAAAACTTTTGCAATCGTGCGGGCTTCACGAAGGCGCGGCAATTTATTCCGTCCTGCCCGCCATTGACATCGAGCCCATCCACTACCACCGCCAATACGCGCACCTTCTCGCCAACGCGCCCGTGTTGCTCGACGCTTCGATGGATGTTTTTAATCGCCCCGAAACCAAGGCGCGCGATTTCAAGGCGCTGAAAGTTTGGGTGGACGCGAAAGTTTCCGCGCTCGAAAAGGAACGCGACGCCGTGCTCGCCAATCCCGCCGCATCGCGCATGGAAAAACTCGACGCGCGCAACCGCGTTTATTTCTACCGCCGCGTCGGCGACGAAGCGGGCGGCTTTATCAACCGCGAACTCGCGGGCGCGCTCAACATCCTCGGCCCGCGCGCCGCCAACATCAGCAACGACCGCCTTGCCTGCGCCATGTCGCTCGTCAGCCATGTGTATTTCGACATGTTCAACAATCCCGTCGGCGTTTTCATCCCGTTCGACGCGACCTATTCCGCGCACTGGAAATTGTGGGAGGAACTCGATTACCTCCAATTCAAAGCCACCTTCTACAACAAGGAAATCATTGTCCCGTTCCGCAAACAAATCAGCGAGAGCGATGTCTGGACGCGCCCGATGAATCCCTCCGACGAACGCGACCCCGAAATCCGCGCCCGCATCGAGAAACAACTCAACAAACCCTACAGCGCCGCGGGACTCATCAAAGCTTTCATCCAACGACTCGGCGCGCTCGCCCCAGGCATTTCCCCCGACGCCGTGGACATGACCATCCGCAACATCTTCGGCCACCTCGAAGAAAAATCCATCGTCCACGCCGACCGTGAAATCCTCTACTGCAAAGCGATGGAACAAGAAATCGCCGATGCGATTCGCAAGTTGTATCCGAAGAGTTGAAAACGAGAATCTCCATGCTTGACGAGCGCACAGCTTTTGATAGCTTTACGCACACTTGCTCCCCGCTCGACACGCCGCAAGGCCTCGGGCGGGGTTATTTTTTTCTTTGAGTCTCCGTCATGCCTGCCGAACCAACAACCAAACGAGCCGTCGCTTTCGTGGATGGGCAAAACCTTTTCCACGCCGCCCGCGAGTCTTTCGGCTACAGCTACCCGAATTACGATGTCCGTGCGCTCGCGCAAGCGGTTTGTCGGCTGAAAGGTTGGCAGTTGCAGCAGGCGCGTTTTTACACGGGTATCCCCAATGTCGGGGACGATCAGCGCTGGAATTTTTTCTGGACGCACAAGCTGGCGATGCTCGGTCGTCAAGGCGTTCACACGTATTCGCGCCCGCTTCGCTATCGAAACCAGAGAATCCACTTGCCCGACGGTCGCCAATTCACCGTGATGGCGGGCGAGGAGAAGGGGATTGATGTCCGCATCGCGTTGGACGTGATTCGCATGGCACATCGGAACGAATACGATGTGGCAGTGATTTTCAGTCAGGACCAAGACTTGTCGGAAGTTGCCGACGAACTTCGCGTCATCGCGCAGGAGCAGAACCGCTGGATCAAAGCTGCCTGCGCGTTTCCGATGAGTCCTACCACTCTCAACAAACGCGGGATTAACAGAACTGACTGGATTCAAATTGACCGCACAATTTACGATAGCTGTCTCGACCCACGCGATTACCGATTGAAACCAAAATAATTTCCAAACACCAACATCACTCCATCACCCCGATGCCCCATCGCCCCATTTCCCCATGAATCTCCAAACCCACATCCTCCTCGCCACCAAAGTCCTCGACGCCTGCGGACTGCCGCGCGGCGGGGCGATTTACGCGGTGCTGCCCGAGCTCGACCTCAAGCCCGCGCATTTCCACCGCATGTTCGCCAATATCCTCATCTACCAGCCGACCATCATCGACAGCGCGCTGGAAATTTTTGCGTTGCCCGAAGCGCGCGCGCGCGATTTCGCGGGGCTGAAGAAACGCCTCGCCCCCGCCATCGCCGACCTGCGCGCCGAACACGAGCGCCAGAAATCCGACCCGACCTCGCAAAAATACGATGTCAACGCCGCGTTCAACCGCCTCTATTGCTACGAGCGCATCGCGGAAGATTTCGAAAAATTCTGCCACGAACTCGACGCAGCAGCAGAGTTGATTGGGAAATTTGAAAGGGAGAATGGGAGAATGGGAGACTCCGAAGCCAAATCACCCATTCCCCCATCCACCCATTCCCCCATTCACTCCGACCTCCGCTCCATCGCCGTGGACAAACCCACCGCCGCCGTCGCGTTGCTCAGCCACACTTATTTCCTCACCTACACCTATCCGCCGATGCCGTTTCTGCCGTTCTCCTCGATGGCGTCGCAACAAATCGAATTCACCAACGCCATTGATTACTTCGAGTTCAAAGGCATCTTCGTCCGCGACGACCATCCCGAGTTGCGCCGCTTCCAACGCGCGCTCCTCGAAAACCCCGCGCTCTCCTCACGCCACCTCGACTTCGCCGACGAATCCGACCCCGTCGTCAAACAACGCCTCGCCGCCGCCGACGGCAAACCCTACGACCCGCAAGCCATCGTCAAAGCGATGATCGAACGCCTCGGCGCGCTCGCCCCTGGCATTGACTACGACGCCGTCCAAAAAGGCGTGAGAAATTACCTCACCTATCTCGGCTGCGTCCGCATGGTGCACAGCGACCGCGAACGCCGTTACCTCAAGAGAGTGGAGTCAGAGATTTTGCGAATGGTGCGGGAGAATTGGGGGAAGTGATCGAGGGTTAAAAGGGTTAAAGGGTTAAAGAGGTTAAAATGGGATGGCTCGCCGTTGTAGTGCGGCTGTCCCCGCCGTCCATTGGTAGCGCGAGCGTCCCGCTTGCGATTTGAATTGGTAGCATAGGCGTCCCTGCCTGTGAATTTCCGCGTTTGACAATGGTAGCTTTTAAGATACTATAACCATGCCGATCAAAATCCTCGAATACGCACCCGCTGGTCGCTCGCCGTTTGCAGAATGGTTCGAGGATTTAGACCCCGTGACCGCCGCGCGAGTTGACCGCTACATCCGCCGACTGGAAGCAGGCAATCTCAGCGCCGTAAAATCGTTGCGCGAAGGCGTGTCCGAAATTCGGATGGACTTCGGCGCGGGCTACCGCATGTATTTTGGATGGGCAGACCGCACGACCATCGTGCTGCTAGGCGGTGGCGACAAACGACGTCAAGCCGCCGACATCGCCGCCGCGATGCAACGATGGAAACAATACAAGCAGGAGAAAAAGTAATGGCACTCACCCGTGAATATAAGAAGACTGTTTTGAGCCGCATCCAGCGCGACCCGAAATTCGCGCGCGCGCTCTATGCCGAGGCGATCAATGCGTTACTGGAAGGCGAGACCGCCATCGGTCTATCCGCGTTGCGCGACCTTGTCCACGCCAGCATCACATTCAAGGAACTGTCGCGACAGACAGGCTTCGGGGAAAAAGCGTTGCACCGAATGTTGAGCGAAAACGGCAACCCAACCACCCGCAGTCTCACCACGATCATCCGCGCCATTCAGGAAGACCTGAAAATTAAGCCGCGAGTGACTGCGTGACCGCAGCAGCGTCCGCATGGTGCACAGCGACCGCGAACGCCGTTACCTCAAACGCTTCGAGCAAGAAATCCTCCGCACCGTCCGCAAGAAATGGGCGAAATAGGGTAGGGCGCGACCGCTGGGCGCGCTGCCTCGCCGCACTTGTTTTTCCAATATCGGTTGCTACACTCCACGACAATGAAACGGAATGGACTTATTGAGACAAACGACGGCGACACGGCGACAGCGCGCCGTGTTCACCATCGCAATGTTGTTGGCAAGCTCATCAATTTTCGTGGCCTTGTCTACGCCCCCGTCAATGAGAACGGCGTCGTCTTTTTATTCGGGAAAGTCGCCGCTGACTTGAATATGTATGTCGAAACAATCCGCCCAGGCTATCCCGACTGTGTTGCCAAACGCTACATCGGCAAGGGCAAGTGGGAAGAACTGCGGATTGAATTTGAGTTTCGAGCTTCCGACTTCGTGCGTCACCAGCATTTTGCAGGTGATTGCGATGCCATTGTTTGCTGGATCAACGATTGGCCCGCATGTCCTGAGAATAAAAATATAGAGATCATCGAACTACAGGACAGGCTGCCGCAGCTTGAAAATCCCGTTATAGAAGAGCCGGACAAGGTCACCGAGTTAAGCGAACACAATATTGAAGACCTCTTCCGAGACCCGTCAGCTCGTCCCCTTTACGATGCGTTGCATCCGCAAATAATGAAAATCGACAACGAGATTTGGCGCAAGATTGGTGAAAGAACGATCACATACTACAGCCCCGACCGCGTGTTCGCTTATCTCAAAGTGCAAAAGCAAGGGCTACGTTTTACTCTATTCACAGGCGGCAAAAGACTGAAAGCTGTCGATGCTATGGATTACGAGCGGGGCGGAGAAAAGTGGGGACGCATTTATGTCAATTCTCGGCCTGATTTGAAGCCCGCCGTCAAAGCTTTGAAGGCATCGCACGAACGCCTTGTCAACGCCATCCGACGGGGCGAAGCCACGGGATGGTGGGCAGAGCAAAACTGAGTCTTGAGAACAAAAGGCCGATACCGTAATTTTCCCTCGCATGAGCACCGTTGAGGAAATCGAATCTGCCATCAAGAAACTTCCTGAGAAGGAGGTGCGGCGCGTTTTCGAATGGCTGGACGAATACGCCGCGCAACTTTGGGACAAGCAGATTGAGCGCGACGCGCAAGCGGTCGGTCGGTTGCGGAAGTTCGTCGAGGAAGCCAAGGCGGATTATCGCGCGGGACGCACGCGACGGATGCCGTGAACAGCCGCGCGAATCAACGTTTCTGGGAAGCTTACCGCAGTCTGCCGCCTGAAATCCGATTGCACGCTCGCAGGAATTATCGTCTCTGGCGTCGTCAAGCCGACCATCCGTCGCTGCATTTCAAGAAAGTTGCGGCAGACACATGGTCGGTGCGAATCGGTCCGCATTATCGCGCGCTCGCGGCGGAAGAGCAGGGCGAGTTGGTTTGGTTTTGGATTGGCAAACACCGAGAGTATGAGCGGTTGTTGAGAGGATAAGATTGAGAATTCATTCGTGCCGATTCGCGCTCATTGGTGGCTAAACTTCTTTCGTGTATTTCGTGGCTTTCGTGGTTAAAAACATTCAATGCCGATTCCCACCAACCAATTCCTCACCGAACTCGACCGCCTCGGCTACAACTTTTACACAGGCGTCCCGTGCAGCTTCATCGGCCCGCTCTTCGCTGCGCTTGGGGCGGAGGTTAAAACGGTTAAAGAGGTTGAAAAGTTAAAGGGGAGAGAAAAAGAGTCCCCCATTCCCCCATCCACCCATTCCCCCATTCGCCCTTATCTGCCTGCCGTCCGCGAAGACAACGCCCTCGGCATTGCGGCGGGCGCGTATCTCGGCGGCAAAAAACCTGTCGTCCTCATGCAAAATTCGGGACTCGGCGTCAGCATCAACGCGCTCGCCTCGCTCCACCTCATTTACAAAATCCCCACGCTCCTCATCATCAGCTTGCGCGGCTACGAAATCCACGACGCCCCCGAACACCTCATCAGCGGCCCAATCACGCCCACGCTCCTCGACACCCTGAAAATCCCGCGCCGCATCGTCAGCGACGCCACCTGGCGCGACGACCTCGCCTTCGCCAACGACCACATCGAAAAACACCGCCTCCCCGCCGCGTTGCTGTTTCGGAAAGATAGTTTGAGCAAGGAATGATAAAGACAGAATTAACAGAATGAGCAGAATTATTTCCGAAAGAAATTCTGTAAATTTTGTTAATTCTGTCAAAACTTCGAGAATATCCGTGTCAATCCGTGCAATCCGTGGATGAATAAATGAATCGCCCCACCGCCATCAAACTCGTCCTCGACCAACTCACCGACGAACTCGTCATCATCGCCAACGGCTACCCGTCGCGCGACGCCTTCAACGCCAAAGACCGCCCACAAAATTTCTACATGATCGGCTCGATGGGACTCGCCTCACCCATCGCCCTCGGCGTCGCCATCACGCAACCCAAACGCAAAGTCATCGTCTTCGACGGCGACGGCAACCTCCTCATGTCCCTCGGAATGCTCGCCCAAATCGCCAGCGCCAAACCCGCAAACCTAGTCCACATCGTTTTCGACAACGAAACCTACGGTTCAACAGGCAGCCAAACGACAGTCTCCAGCGAAGTGAACCTCGCGAAGATGGCGGAAGCCGCGGGATATGCGGTGAGCGAGTTCATTGATGCGCGTTCTGAAAATTTCCCAATCCAAAATCTAAAATCCAAAATCCAAAATACCCTCTCTGCGAACGGCCCAACCTTCCTCCTCATCAAAGTCTCCTCCGCCGAAGCCGAAGCTGGCAAGCGCGTGAGTTGGACGCCCGAACAGATTACGGAACGATTTTCTACGGCGGCACGGTCTTGAATTGTAGGGCGGGCATGCCCGAAGGGTTGCCCGCCGTCGTTGATTGCGGAATCGGCGCGAACCCCCTCCTTCGTCGGGGCATTCGCTCCCTACAATTTTCATCCTTCATCCCTCATTCCTCATCCTCTATCCTTTTCGCGCCGTGACTGATCAACATTCCGACACTCAGGTTTCATCCCGCCCTGCGGGACGCCCTCCGCCCTCTGCGTGGAATCCCTCCCCCCACCTCGGCGATTACCCAACCATTAATCGCTTCCTCTCCGCCCAAGTTGTCCGCTTTCTCATCCGCACACCACTCACGCCGAATATCATTACCCTCATCGCGTTTGTGGTGGGCGCGGCGGGCATTTGGTTTTTCGCACAGGGAAAAAATCCCGCATGGCTCATTGGTTCGATCTTCTTCCAACTCCAATACATCCTCGACAACTGCGACGGGGAAATTGCGCGAGCAAAAAAACTCACCAGCAAACTCGGCTACTGGCTCGACCAACTCCTCGACATGGCACTGCACATTTTGCTTTTCCCCGCGCTCGCATTCGGACTTTGGCATTTTTCCGACCGTCCGTCCCATGTCTTATGGCTCGGCATCGCCGCAGGCATTGGAGTCGCAGTGATTTTCTGCTTGTTCACGTTCCGCCCGCAAAATCAAAAACTGTCCGAGCGTCAAAGCGCGCCGCCTGCAAAATCGAGAGGATTCAAACGCGCATTGGAGCGATTCACGGAAGGCGATTTCTCCTTCCTCATCATCCTCGTCGCGGCGCTTGGACATTTTCATTTTGGGAGCAGTCCCATCACCATCATCGAAGGTTTCGTCTGGGCGGCAGGCATCGGCGCGCCGTTGTTCGCCATCGTCGTTCCCGTATTCGGCTTGCGCGAAGCCGCGACATAAGATGCAGTGCGGCAGTTCGAGCGAGAAGAAAAGTTGTAACCCCGCTTCAGCAAAACGCATCTCAAATCCACGTCCAACATATGAATATGAAAACACCCAGACTCCTATTGATCGCCTTGCTCGGAATCTCTTCAACGTCACTGGCGCAGCAACCGTCACGACCTCAGCCGCCGTTGCCCGACAACATCGAAGTCATCCGTGATGTCGAATATTGCCGCCACGGCGACAAACCGTTGTTGCTGGACATCTATCAGCCCAAGCAAAAGCCCGAATCGCGGATGCCTGCGGTTGTCTGGATTCACGGCGGCGGCTGGAGCGCTGGCAGCAAGAGCGGCGGCGGCGCTTCGGCGCTGCTGGCTCCGCGCGGATACGTCGCGGTCAGCATCAATTACCGACTCAGTCAGGTCGCAAAATTTCCCGCGGCGATTGAAGATTGCAAGGCTGCGGTGCGCTGGCTTCGCGCGAACGCGGATCGTTATCACATTGATCCCGACCGCATCGGTGTCTGGGGAAGTTCAGCGGGCGGACATCTGTCGCATTTGGTCGGGACATCGGACAAGACCGCTGGTCTGGAGGGCAACGGCGGCAATGAGAAATTCTCCTCACGCGTTCAAGCAGTGGTCAGCCTCTGCGGACCAGCCGACCTGACGCTCGACACGGAGTTGCTTGAGCGAATCCCCAACAATCCCGTCGTTTCGTTTCTCGGAGGCACGTCGAAGGAGCGACCCGACGCATATAAAAAAGCCAGCCCCATTTTTCACGTCACCGCCGACGACCCGCCTGTGATGATGTTCCACGGCGACCGCGACGTGATTGTGTTTCTCAAACAATCCGAAGTCATGCTCAAGGCGTTGAAGGACGCGGGCGTTCCCGCCGAACTGATTGTGGTCAAGAACGCCGACCATAATTTCCGTCAGGTGGGCAGCAACCCCATCGAACCGCCTCAAGCCGAGTTGTTTCGCCGCGCGTTCGAGTTTTTCGACAAGCACTTGAAGAAAACCGACGCTCCCAAGTAATCTGTTTTCGAACGGCTCACGGGAAATCTCAACAATTCTCATCTGATTGTTGGCAATTTTTCTGCGCGTTTACTACACTGCGCTCCCTTATGACGACTGCGGTTCAACAAATCCAAATCACTCCCGAGATAATTTCCAAGCACGGCGTCACGCCCGATGAGTTCGAGCGCATCAAGGGCATTCTGGGGCGCGAGCCGAATATCACGGAGCTGGGGATTTTTTCGGTGATGTGGTCGGAGCATTGTTCTTACAAAAATTCGCGGCCTGAGTTGAAAAAGTTTCCCACGAGCGGCGCGAACATTCTCGTGCGCGCGGGCGAGGAGAACGCAGGCATTATAGATATAGGCGACGGTTGGGCGGTCGCGTTCAAAATCGAATCGCACAATCACCCGAGCGCGGTCGAGCCGTTTCAGGGCGCGGCGACAGGCGTGGGCGGCATCATGCGCGACATTTTCACAATGGGTGCGCGGCCGATTGCGGTGCTGAATCCATTGCGGTTCGGGCCGATTGAGGAAAACGGTAGGGCGCGACCGCTGGGCGCGCCGAATGGAGACACAGGCAGGGACGCCTGTGCCACCAACAAAAGATTATTCGCGGGCGTCGTCGCGGGCATCGCGCATTACGGAAATTGTCTCGGCGTCCCGACCGTCGGCGGCGAGGTTTGTTTTGACGCGTCTTACAACGGCAACCCGCTCGTGAATGTGCTCGGCGTCGGCGTGATTCGTCACGACCAAATCAAACGCGGCAAGGCGACAGGCATCGGCAACCCCGTGTTTTATGTCGGCAGCGCGACGGGGCGCGATGGGTTGGCGGGCGCGGCGTTTGCGTCGCGCGAACTCACCGAGGCGTCGCAGGAAGACCGTCCCGCGGTGCAAGTGGGCGACCCGTTCATGGAAAAACTTTTGATCGAAGCGTGCCTCGAAGCCATCCGCACGCCAGGGCTCGTCGTCGGCATTCAAGATATGGGCGCGGCGGGGCTGACTTGTTCGACTTGCGAGACGGCGAGTCGCGGCGGCACGGGCATCGAGATTGACCTCGCGAAAGTGCCGATGCGCGAGACGGGCATGACGCCTTACGAAGTGATGTTGAGCGAATCGCAGGAACGGATGCTCATCATTTGCAAGCGCGGACGCGAAGCCGACCTGCGGAAAATTTTCGAGAAATGGGATTTGCACGCGTCGGAAATCGGCAAAGTGACCGACGACGGCATCATGCGCGTGAAGTTTCACGGCGAAGTCGTTGCGGAAATTCCCGCGAAGCAACTCGCCGAGGACGCGCCGATATATTATCGCGAGGCGAAAGAGCCGAGTTACATCAAACGCGTGCGTTCGTGGTCGCTCGAGGATTTGCCTGAGCCGCGCAATTATCAGGAAATTTTGCCGCGCCTGCTTGCGTCGCCGACCATCGCGAGCAAGAATTGGGTGTGGCGGCAATACGACCACATGGTGCAACACGGCACGGCGGTGTTACCAGGCAGCGACGCGGCTGTGTTGCGGATAAATTTGCGGCGGCCTGATTTGGGTATCGCAACTGTAGGGCGGCAGTCACCTGCCGTCGCTTCGGGCAACGGCGAAAACTCCGCGGCTGGGGACAGCCGCGCTACAGTCACGGAAAAATTCATCGCCTTCTCCACCGACTGCAACGCGACCTATTGTTATCTCGACCCGAACACGGGCGGAAAAGCGGCGGCGGTCGAAGCCGCGCGCAACCTCGCGTGTAGCGGGGCGCGCGCCGTCGCGGTCACCGACAACTTGAATTTCGGCAACCCGATGAAGCCCGAAGTTTTCTGGCAGTTGCGGGGCAGTGTCGAAGGCATCGCCGAAGCGTGTCGCGCCCTTGGCACGCCCGTCATTGGCGGCAATGTGTCGCTTTACAACGAATCGCCCGCGGGCGCGGTTGACCCCACGCCCGTCGTCGGCATGATGGGCATCATTGACGACGCGAAACACATCACGACGCAATGGTTCAAGGACAGCGGCGATGCGATTGTGTTGCTCGGCGAACCCGCGGAAGACACCGACTCGCACGGGCTGGGCGGCAGCGAATATCTCAAGCGCATCCATCGCTTGAAAGTTGGCGAACCGCCGCGCGTGGACTTGAAGGAAGCGAAGTTGCTGCACGACACACTGCTCGAAATGATTCGCGCAGGTCTTGTGCGCAGCGCCCACGATTGCAGCGAAGGCGGTCTTGCCGTCGCGCTCGCCGAGTGCTGCATTTCCAACCCGACCATCGCACGCGGCAACGGTTTTGTTGGCGCAACCATTGACCTCAACTCATTCGAGGAACGGCTCGACGGCTTGCTCTTCGGCGAAACCCAATCGCGCATCATCGTGAGTTGCCGTCAGGAAAATCTGGCGCAACTGCGCGCCATCGCCAACTCGCGTGCGGTCGCAACGGCGGTTCTCGGCAAAACGGGCGGGGACAAACTGAAACTCGAAACGCACCGTGGCCGCCTCGACTACGCGCTGAGCGATTTGTGGGACACTTGGTATAATTCCATCGCGAGAGTGATGGAGGGGTGAGGGAAAGAAATGCCGCAAGCTCAAATACGGAAAGTGGAAGACGCAATGGCATCCGTGCGCGGAGTGTTTAAGCGGCTGCTGCAAATTCTGCCGTCGTTTAACATCACGGATGAAAAATTGCTTCCCTACGGCTTGAAAGCACACACGCGTTCGGTGAGTTGGCTGGTCGAGCAAGTCGTGACGCAACAGGCAAAGTTTCATGCGCAAAAACTCGGTTTGCAGGACGTGAATATCAATTTGCCCGACACGAGTTTGCACGACTGCGAAATGAAGACGGACGGAAAGACGTATTATGTGAACGTGAAAATTCACAATATGGCGGGGAAGGAAAACAAAAATGACATCGCGGCTGTGTCGAAGCTGTATATGCAATACAGCGAGAACGAAAACTACGACCTGATTTACTGCTGTTTCGGGATTCACTTCAAAAACGTCAATGTGCGGTTTGACCCTGAATATCTCAGTGTCTTTTCGCCGCAATTCCTGCCGATTTACGTGAACCCGACTAACGATAAGATTCAGGCATTCTACCATCACGAGCCGCAGAAACGGACGCGCGGCGAATTTCTTGAATTGCTGGCAGCCAATTCCAAAAGTATTATTCTGTCGAAAGGCAAGGCGAGACATGGTCGAAAACGTCGCAAATAAAATTTTCAACGAGAACGCGCTCACAGGTATGGCGCGTATACCAAACGGCTCGGTGGATTTGGTCGTCGCCGACCCGCCGTATTGTCTTGGGAAGGATTATGGCAACGACTCGGACAAACTCGACCCGCAGAAATACCTCGAATGGAGCAAGCAATGGATTGAGCAAGTGATTCCCAAGCTGAAAATGTCGGGGAGTCTTTACATCTTCTTGACTTGGCGTTATTCGCCCGAAATTTTTTGCTACATGAAGACGAAGCTGACGATGCTCAACGAAATTATCTGGGATCGCCGCGTGCCGAGCATGGGAGGCAGCACGCGCCGTTATTCGTCGGTGCATGACAACATTGGGTTCTTCGCAAAGTCGAAGGATTATTTTTTTGACCTTGATGCCGTCCGAATTCCCTATGACGAGGAAACAAAAAAGGCGCGCACTCGCTCCATTTTTGTTGGGAAAAAATGGTTGGAGGTCGGTTACAATCCAAAAGATGTATGGAGCGTTTCGCGGTTGCACGCCATCCACGCCGAGCGCGAGGAACACCCGACACAAAAACCGTTGGAGATTATCGAGCGAATGATCAAGGCGAGTTGCCCGACGGGCGGGCTTGTCCTCGACCCTTTCATGGGAAGCGGGACGACTGCTGTTGCGGCGCACAAGTTGAAGCGCAAATTTGTCGGGTTTGAAATAAATCCCGAATACTGCCAGATGATTCAGAACAGACTCGATGAGGCGCGCGCGTTCGAGTTGGAAGTTGTGCCGCCCGCGCCAGTTCAACAGAAAGAATCATCGAAACAAAAGGCGCGGCATCCGACATTGTTTGAATATGCGAGGGCAAGATAGAAATAGATAAGAATCCCATGAGCAACCCCAGCGATTACCCCAAACACTACTGCGGCGTCTTCGGGATTTTCGGGCATCCGAGCGCGGCGGAGCTGACTTATTACGGGCTTTACGCGTTGCAACATCGCGGGCAGGAAAGCGCGGGCATCGCGACTTGGGACGGCGACCAGATGCTTTCGCACAAGGGGATGGGCTTGGTCGGCAACATCTTCACGCAGGATGTGCTGAAAACGCTCCACGGCAATTCTGCCATCGGGCACACGCGTTACTCGACGACGGGCGCTTCTGTTCTGAAAAACGCGCAGCCGATGGTCGTGGATTGTTCGCGCGGGCAACTCGCCATCGCGCACAACGGCAACCTCGTCAACGCCGCCATTCTTCGCGCCGAACTCGAAGCGCACGGCTCGATTTTCCAGACGACCGTGGACAGCGAAATCATTCTGCATCTCATGGCGCAATACGGCCGCGCCGACCACGACGGCGACCTCATCAAAGTTTTCAATCGCATCCAGGGCGCATACACGCTCACCATTCTGGGCGAAGACGAACTCATCGGCGTGCGCGACCCGCACGGTTTCCGCCCGCTCTGCCTCGGCAAAATCAATCTTCGTAGGAGCGGCATTCCTGCCGCGACCCGTGTGTCGTCCGAGCAGAATCGCGACAGGAATGTCGCTCCTACGACGACGGTGCGTGACGCGCCCGCGTGGGTGCTTGCCAGCGAAACCTGCGCGCTCGATTTGATTCAAGCCGAGTTCGTCCGCGACATCGAGCCAGGCGAAATCGTCATCATCAATCGCGACGGCGTGCGCAGCGTTAAACCGTGGGCGGACGCGCCGCGCCACGCGTTTTGCATTTTCGAGTTCGTCTATTTTGCGCGCCCCGACAGCGATATTTACGACCGCAATGTCGCGCAAGTCCGCATCAACCTCGGCCGCGAACTGGCGAAGGAACAACCCGTCAAAGCCGACCTCGTCATCCCCGTCCCCGACAGCGGCAACTGGGCGGCGATGGGTTTTGCGGAAGAAAGCGGCGTCCAGTTCGGCAGCGCGTTCGTTCGCAACCATTATGTCGGGCGCACTTTTTTACAGCCGTCGCAACTCATCCGCGATTTCAGCGTGCGGATGAAACTCAACCTCATCAAGGAAATGGTCGCGGGTAAACGCGTCGTGGTCGTGGATGATTCCATCGTGCGCGGCACGACGGCGCAGGCGCGTGTCAACACCTTGCGCGCGGCGGGAGCGAAGGAAGTCCATATGCGCGTCAGTTGCCCGCCGCACATGTGGCCCTGCGTCTACGGCATAGATTTCCCCACGCGCAAAGAACTCACCGCCGCCACGCGCACGCTGGAACAAATCCGCGAACTGCTCCACGCCGATTCGCTCGGCTATCTCTCGCTCGAAGGCATGATTAAAGCGACGGGCTTGCCCGCGCAAAATTTCTGCACCGCCTGCTACACAGGAAAATATCCCGTCCCCTACGACGCCGACCTCAACAAATACATCATGGAACACAACCGCCCCCGCCAAACCCTCAGCGATTCCTTGGCGGAAGAGCAGCAGAAGAAATTGCTCTGAGGTAAGGCGTGGCCGCTGGGCGTGCCGCGTGAAAAATTTGTAACTCTAAGCGCAGTAAAGAATCGAGGAAGATGCGCCAGTCAATTCAAAGCCTCAAGAATTCGTAGAAGTTTCTCTCGGAGCTTCTGAACATCATCGTCCGCAAGAGAAGCTCCACTCTCCGAAGCACGCTCCCGAAGTCTGCTTATTCCCAATTCAATTGCGGCTGCGTTTTTGGCGTCATGGATAATGCGGAAAAATTCACACCAATGACGTGCCTCAATACCAGAAATCGTTTCGGAGAGGACTTCTTTCAAATACTCGTCCATAATTCCTGAGCGCGCAAAGCGCCCAAAATTCTTCCCCTTATCAGAGGTCGGCTCATCGCTAATCATGTCGGATTTTTGAGGATAAGGGGTCGTGACAGATGAAACGCGTATCCGTCGATCTGCAATATTCCCCTCCATTTTGTGCTCCCAGTGATAATTTCGGTAGTCAGCAGCGTATCTGGCTGACTCGACAAACGGGCGCAAGATCCGCGGCGCACCGCTAATAACGTCTGACAAAACCCACGGGACGATAACCACCAAGTCTTGTGGATTGCAGACCTTCGGCGTCACCGTAAATCGAAAGCTCGGCTCTTTTTCTTTCGCGAGCAGATACCAACTTTTTAACTCGATGCCCATGAGAACATCGGCGCGTTTACCATCAGATGTTTTGGTTAGCAATACGTCGGGGAAAGCCTGCGGCTGCCTTACAAAACTGTAGGCTGTGTATTGCTGCTTCGGGTCCCAAATGTTTCTCAATTGATTTAAAGTGACCACGACTTGCCGCTCGATCACTGCGCCAAGGGCTGCGCTCAGCGTGAACACCTCGGCAGCTTCGACGCCACGAATATTTATGTCCGTTTTGAAAAATGCCATGAGGACAGGGAGAGAGCTTTTAACACCTTCCAACAAATCGGAATGTGGCCATGACTGCGGAGGATTTATTCTTTTCGGTTCAGATTGGGGCATCGTTCGCAATCCTTTCCAGTGCAAGGCGGTAATAGTTAGGGTTAATTTCCGCACTATAGCAACTGCGGTTTAGCCTCTTGGCCGCAAGAGCAACAGTGCACAAACCACCGAACGGCTCCCAAACAACGTCGCCTTCGTCGGTCGTTGCGCGCAGAGTTATCTCGACAAGTTTCAAAGGTTTTTGGTTTGCGTGGGCGTAGCCGTTTGCGTCTTTGACTCGCTCATTCCCATGCACAGGCGGTTCGTTCCAGACATTGTGAACGCCAAATTCACAATAGAACTTTGCGCGCATTAGTCGCCACTCGTTTGAACTAACAGGCGCTTTGCCATTGATTGAAAAATACGGCCTGCCTTCTTTTCGACCGTGTTCGTTAACATAACGGACAAGCCGCTCGAAAAGCTCGGGTGGCGGGTAATACCAAAGATGGTCCTTGGTGAAATATTTTCGCGTCGCGGCATTGCGAACTCCGCACGCCTCATTGGCCATGTAGAGCGGCAACCCCGATCTCTCCCACTCGTGGCGCAGCCAGTCTTTCATGTTCATTTCGCCATGACTCCGCACTTGGAAGCGAGCTTCCTTGATGTATTGAACGCACACCTCGGTTATTACTGGAAACTTGCGAAGACTTTTTGTGTTGGCGTTTCCCGCAACGTGAGCCTTGCCTTTATTCCAGACATGGCAGTTGCGGTATACCCATCCAAATTTTGCTAAAAGCGGATGGACGCTCGCCCATCCTATTTCCGTGTTCCAAAACCAAAGTGTTGTTTGAGGCGTCGCCAATTTCGTCCATGCCTCAACGTGCGGCTCATACCAATCTGGCAACGTCTCAGGCGTTGGAGGGTCTCCTTCAAATCCTCCGATGCCGTAAGGGCCGTCAGAAACAATAGTCACTGGCGAAGGCCATGAGTCATAAAATCGGAGAGCGTCGCCGCAATGAATTGAAATCTTTGCCTCTGATTCCGCGCGGAAGCGTTTTTCGTTCGGCCTGCCAATCTTTGGGGGCAAAATTTGAAGAAGATAGGTTTGCTGAATCTCACGCACTTTTTTGGCGCGCGCTTTTGGTTCGCAATACTTCTTGGTCCTTGCTCGCGTTTTCACTATGCCACGAATGCTATTGGCTTCTTGCTTTTTTGGCAATTGCAACGAGGAAATCATTTTTTACACTACCCGTGGGTTCGCGGACGTGGTGCATCTTGTAGCGTGAGGGGGAAAGGAATGCAAGCAACGGAGATTCTTCGCTTCGCTCAGAACGACAATCTGTGGCTAGAAAATTTCTGCGGCTGAGACAGCCGCACTACAACGTTCGTGCCTATTCGTGTGCATTCGTGGCTAAAATTTCCCCGTTCTTTTTCCTTTTCCATTCCCGCGCATTGGTTTTAACTCATCGCCCACATCATGAGTTCTACTTCCACCGCCTACGCCCGTTAGCTTGCCAAACCTGCATTCACCTCTTAAACTACCGCCATGAGTGACAAGGAAATGGTGTTGCGCACGATTCGGCGGCTGCCTGCGGATGTCAGCGTCCAGCAGATCCGCGAACGCGTTGAGTTCATCGCGGCGCTGAAGGAAGCCGAGAACAGCTTGGATCGTGGCGAAGGCATCCCGCACGAAGCCGTCGAGAAGCAGTTTGATTGTTGGGTTAAATCTTGGAATAAGAGTGCATGGCAAACCCACAAGACGCTTACATGCGCCAAACAAAACCCGTCCTGAGAGCAATCAAGCGGCGGTTGCCGCGACTCAAGAAACTTCTCGCTGACATTTCCAAAGCTTCGCTGCTCGATGATGGCGTCTATCGCTTTTACCATCAATCATTCAAAGTCTACTCCTTGCAGAGCGTGACGGTGCAGGTTGTCGAAGAGTTGCAAGCCGTGATGCCGAATCGCTCGCTCAATAGTGACTTCATGAAAATTATTTCGGAAGGAACTGGCAAGAAGTTCAGGTTGTCTCACAACAAGAAGTGGCATCTTCACACGCGCCCGATAGTGGAAGCGTTTTTCCACGCAAAGCATATGCTCGAGATGCTCTGTAAGTGCGGGAAAAATTTAAAGACGCCGCCGATGCCGATGCCTTACGATTGGGCGACGGTTTTGTATCTCTACAATTTGCGGTAGTAATTGGCGAACCCTTTGTGGCGTGAGGGCGCATCTTGACACTGTAGTCGGTGGTAGTTGATGAAAAGGCGCTCAACGGGTTTGTAGGGCGCGAATGCCCCGCTGTGGGGTTTCGCGCCGCCGTCTGCCATCGTGGCCCCGTCAAAGGGAAAAGGACACGGCGCGAAACCCAGCCCTCCGCAGACTACGGGCTGGGCATTCGCGCCCTACAACCACGCGGTATCGCTCTGCATGGCTCCAGTATCAAGATGCGCCCGTGGCGTCAGAAAACCATTCGCGCTCATTCGTGTGCATTCGTGGCTAAAATTTTCTCCGCTCTTTTTCCTTTTCCATTCCCGCGCATTGGTTTTAACTCATCGCCCACATCATGAGTTCCACTTCCACCGCCTACGCCAAAGCAGGCGTCAACATTCACCTCGCTGATTCCGTCAAATCAGGTCTCAAACAGTTGGTGCGGCGCACCGTGCGCCCCGAAGTGCTCGGCAGCATCGGCGGGTTTGGCGGGTTGTTCGCGCTTGATACCCGAAAATACAAAAAGCCTGTCCTTGTCAGCAGCGTGGACGGTGTCGGCACGAAACTGAAAATCGCGGGGTTGATGAATCGTCACGACACCATCGGGCAGGACCTCGTCAATCATTGCGTCAACGACATCGCGGTGCTCGGCGCTGAGCCGCTTTTTTTTCTCGATTACATCGGCATGGGCAAACTCGAACCGCATGTCTTCAACGCCATCATCGCGGGGCTGGCGCTCGCGTGCGAGAAAGCGGGCTGCACACTCATCGGCGGCGAGACCGCGCAGATGCCAGGGATGTATTCGGGCGGCGATTACGATTTGGTCGGCTGCATCATCGGCGTCGTCGAGAAGGACAAAATCCTCGATGGCTCAAAGGTGCGCGCAGGCGACGCGCTCATCGGCTTGGCAAGCAGCGGACTGCACACGAACGGTTATTCGCTGGCGCGGCAGATCATCTGGACGCGCGTTCGCGCCAAACTCGACGATTATTCCAGCGAACTCGGCTGCACGATGGGCGAGGAATTGCTGAAAGTGCACATCAACTACAGCCCCGCGTTGCGCGCGTTGCAGAAAAAATTTCCCAATGCCATCCACGCCCTCGCACACAACACAGGCGGCGGTTTCCCAGGCAACATCCCGCGCGTGCTTCCTAAAAATTGCAAAGCCATCATTCACGAAGGCACATGGGAAGTGCTCCCGATTTTCAAGATGCTCCAAAGCTACGGCGGCGTTTCCGACGCTGAGATGTATGAAGTCTTCAACATGGGCATCGGAATGGTCATGGCTGTGGATGCCAAACGCGCCGATGATATTCTGAAATGGGCAAAGAAACTCGGACACAAAGCATATCGCATCGGAGAAATCGCCAAGGGCAAGTGCGATGTGGAGATTGTGTGATATGTAGCCGCAGGCTTCAGCCTGCGTTGTGCCTTCCACCTTCTGTCATGCTGAGCGGAGCGAAGCATCTCCTTTCGTGTCCCATTCAGAGATTCTTCGCTTCGCTCAGAATGACAAATTAGGTGGTGCTAGAACGCCACGACCAAAACGCCCACTTGTTCCAACGCTTGCCTTAACTCTCGAACAATCTCCACGGACTTTGGATTATCGCCATGCACGCAAATCGTATCCGCCTCAATCGGAATCATCTTTCCAGAAATCGTCTTCACTTTATGCTCCGTCACCATCTGCGTTGCACGGTCGCAAATCTCGTCAATGTCTTCCAACACCGCACCTTCTTTGTCGCGTCCGACCAATGAGCCATCATCGTTGTAAGCTCGGTCGGCAAAAACTTCTTTTGCGACGCGCACGCCCATTTCCCGCGCCGCCTTTGCAATACATCCGCCCGCCAATACGATGAGCGGCGTGTTCGGGAAATTCTCTTTCGTCCACGCTGCATACGCCCGCGCCAGCTTTTCGTCGCGTTCGACCAGATTGTAAAGCGCGCCATGAAGTTTGATGTGGTGCAGGCGCAGACTCGACGCATCCAGCACTGTTTTCATTGCGCTCACCTGTTCCGTCAAAAGCGCGCGCAATCCGCGCTCATCAATTGGCAAACCCTTTCTTCCAAAATTCTTTCGGTCGGCAAACGACGGGTGCGCCCCGACGGTGACGCCATGTTTTCGCGCCAGCAGCGCCGTCGCGCGCATCGAGGTTTCGTCACCGAAATGTCCGCCACAGGCGACGCTGCATGAAGTAACGTGCCGCATCAATGTCTCGGTGATTTCAAGCGGTTCGCCCTCACCCAGGTCGCAGTTCAAATCAATTTGCAGGTTGAGCTTCATTGAGAACAAAGCGCGAACGCACGGGGTCATTCAAAAGAAAAATCACGCTCAGGTTTTCGGACCTCAGTCTGCCATCCTCAGTAAAGCCCCAGCCGTTTTTTGCCGTTTTCAGAAATCATGGACTGGTTCCACGGCGGGTCCCAGACGATCTGCACATCCGCCTGCGCCACGCCAGGGATTTCCAGCAGTTTGTTTTGCGCATCGCGCGCGATGCTCGGACCCATCCCGCAGCCCATCGCGGTCAGCGTCATCTTCACGTTCACGCGATTGCCGCCTTCAGGGATCGGCGCGATTTGCATGTCATACACCAACCCGAGATCAACGATGTTCACGGGGATTTCGGGGTCAAAACAAGTTTTCAAGGCCTCCCACACTTTTTTCTCGTCAACAGGTCCCGCTGCTGCCGCTTTCGCCGCCGCGGATGCGGCTTCCTCGGTTTGCGCGGGACGCTCTGGCTTCACTTCACCGTCGCGATACAACACACGCGCATCCTTTTCGCGCAACTGCACCAACCCGCCGTAATTCGCCAGTTGCAACGTCACGTTCCCGCCCAAAGTCTGAGTCACCATCGCCTGCGTCCCTTCGGGAATCTTGACGGGATTGCCGCTGGGAATCTGCGTCGCCTCGCATTCCCATGCGAACGTCACGCGGTCATATCCCTGCAACGGTTTGGTTGTCGTTTCGCTCATGCTCACTCCTGAAATTGAATCCACACGAAGCTTACTCCACGTGGCGGATGTGTCGAGACGCAAAAACTGTAGGGGCGCAGTCGCTGCGCCCGCTTCATCTGGAAATTTCGGGCGCAGCGACTGCGCCCCTACAGTAGGATTTCAATGTGCCAGAAATTCCCCAAATTGGAGGGACGCGCTCTGTCGCGTCTCCCGCTTCGCGGGACGGTCACGACGGAGCGTGACCCTCCAACTCGCTCTGCGTCAATCTTCTGAATCAAAATGGGGAAT
>Ga0187892_10005144_pt1 | contig 20912 bp, 16 predicted proteins | sample MA1701073metaG_FD_139345 | JGI IMG/M metagenome (GOLD analysis project Ga0187892, IMG submission 139345) | Bio-ooze microbial communities from a basaltic lava cave in the Kipuka Kanohina Cave System on the Island of Hawaii, USA - MA170107-3 metaG ... | reverse complement strand
TCGAGACCCTAGGCGCGGGCAGCACGAACAGCGGGCGGACCGCGGCCGCGGACCCACGGAAAAAGCCGGTAATGACTGTTAAGGCCGAGAAAGTGGATAAAGAGCTTGTAAAGATACCTGAAAAGGGCAATACTTCCCTATCCCGGAGTAAACCTGTTACGAACACGGGCGAAGGGCAGTACGCGGTCCAGCTGGCTTCGTTCCCCGACATCCGGATAGCGAAAGAAATGGAGGAAAGCCTCAAGTCAAAGACCTACCCCGCGTACATAGAGACCGTCGACCTGCCCGGCAAGGGGACCTGGTACAGGGTGAAGGTCGGCGGGTTTACTACGAAAGACGAAGCGAAGAGATACGGCAACGACATTATAACCTCGGAGCCCGACGTCAAATCCATCCTCGTCACATTGAACTGACCTTTTTTTGTTCCCGCATTGCCTGATACCTGACTCGATGCCAGGCCCGGCCTCTGCCGCATACGGCGTAAGCGGGTTACCTGAATTCGCGGGAGGCGTCGCCGGCGCGGAAGGACGGACTTGCCTCTATATGTCATATAGATAATATATAATTGATACGGTCATTGCCGGTATCAGCGCCTTTATTCCCCTCATTTCATTATTGAAATAATTTATCACGGCCAGCCGAAAAGCCGGTCTTTCCTTGACTATCACAATGCTTTTTTTTAAGATACTTAGAGAAGGTCTGGCAGTCCGGGCGCCCGCTTATTAAGGAGACAATTTATGAAGCCAATTGTAATGGCAATTTTGATAATAGCCGCTTTCGGGTTTTTCTTTTATAACGTATACAACCTTTTCAAGTTGCTCCGTTTGGGAAAATACGATAACAGGTTCGATAACGTCGGCGAGAGAGTGAGGCGCGTGCTCGTTTACGTATTCGGCCAGAAAAGGCTCGTCACGAATTATAAATTCGCCGGCTATGAGCACTTCATAATCTTCTGGGGCTTCATAATAATCACGATCGGCACTATAGAGATACTCGTAAGCGGCGTATTCCCCGGATTCAGGCTGATACCGGGCGGGGCGCATAACATCTATGAATTCATACTCGATATAGTGCAGACCCTGGTCGTGATAGCGATAATAATGGGGATTATCAACAGGACCACGATCGCAAAGAGGAGGGAAGTGAACGGTCTCGACGCCGTGGTCATACTGGGGCTCATATTCGGGCTCATGGTCACTGCGCTCGGCACCATGGCCACGAACGTAGCGATGGGGGAGGCCGAACCTAAATGGCTCCCGGTCTCGAGCGCCATAGCCGGGGTTTTCTTTTCGGGAATGAGCGAATCCGGGCTCCGTTACTCCCACGAATTTTTCTGGTGGTTCCACGTACTTATCGTCCTCGGATTCCTGAACTACCTCCCGTATTCAAAACACAGCCATGTGTTCACGGCTATTCCGAACGTCTTTTTTCAGGACCTCGAACCCAGGGGGGCGCTCAAGCCTATCGATTTCGAAAACGTCCCCGAGGACGTCGACCACTTCGGAGCGGGAAAAATACAGGATTTCACATGGAAGGACATACTGGACGCCTATACCTGCACCGAATGCGGAAGGTGTACCGACAACTGTCCCGCATGGCATACGGAAAAGCCGCTCTCGCCGAGGGAGATAGTGGTGAAGCTCAGGCATTACGCCTCGAGCGAAGGGAAGGCTCTATTGAACGGCAGCTCCTCAAACGGCAGGGAGGCCGCGACCATCCCGGGCCCCGAGTGGATAACCGAAGCGGAGCTCTGGGCCTGCACTAGCTGTAACGCCTGCGTGGAGCAGTGTCCTCTCTTTATAGACCAGATGGGGAAGATCATGGAAATGAGGCGTTTCCTCACACTCGAGGGAAGGCTCACGGGTTCGGCGGCCAAGACCCTGCAAAAGCTCCAGACACAGGGGAACCCGTGGGGGTTCAGCGAGGGCGACCGCGCGAAATGGATATCGGGTTACGAGGGCGTGAACGTGATAGGCGAGAACGGGGTCGAGGACGCGTCCGCTTTCGATTATATCTACTGGATGGGGTGTTACGGGGGTTATGACCCCAGGGGCCAGAAGATCGCCCAATCCATAGTAAGCCTGCTTACCCAGGCGGGAGTCAGCTTTGCGGTGCTCGGGCCCATGGAAAGCTGCACTGGGGACCCGGCGAGGAGGCTCGGCGAGGAGGCTCTCTATCAGATGCTCGCCACTCAGAACATTGAAACACTGAACGGGCTCAAGGTGAAGAAGGTCATTGCCAACTGCCCGCATTGTTTTAACACGATAAAAAACGAGTACCCTCAGTTCGGCGGGAATTACGAGGTCATAAACCATACTCAGGTGCTTAACGACCTTGTGAAGCAGGGCAAATTAAAACCGACGAAAGAGATAAACCAGGGAGTCGCTTACCACGACCCCTGCTATTTGGGCAGGTATAACAGGGTCTTCGACGAGCCCAGGGAATTGCTGCAGTCCATACCCGGCCTCAGGCTTATCGAGCTCGACAGGAGACGCGAGAAGAGCTTCTGCTGCGGTGCGGGAGGAGGGAAGATATGGATGGAGGAGGACGCCCCGAGGGTGAACTGGAACAGGTTCGAGGAAGTGGAATCCAAAAATCCGGATACCCTGGCCGTCGCGTGTTACTTCTGCGATACGATGTTCGAAGACGCCTCCAAGCATGCGGGCAACGATAAGATGGAGATCAAGGATATTTCCGTGATATTGAGGGAATCGGTCGAGGCTGAGAGAAAGTCTTGAGACTGTTAGGCCGCAGCACTCGGGAAAGGGGTGAAATTTAAAAAGTAATAAAATATAAGAATATAAAATTATACCTGGTAATTCTCAAGACCGGTCCCGGTCACTTTGTAAGTTCATTTAATGTAGTTAAGATTGATAGTCATGGACCGAATCTCGTGCCTGTTTCTCGACTCGGGCGGCGGGTGGTTCGGAAAGCACGAGAAGGCAGAAACCTTCATGCGTTTCGGACAGCCGAGGGGGACGTTTTGCGCCGAGGGTGGAGTCGTAACCATTAATACGGCTTCGGGCAGGGCACATACGAATCGCGACCCGCTGACAATACTGGAAGGGTTCCTGAGCGAAGGCTATATTGCCGCGGGATATATAGGATATGAATACTTGACTTATATCGATTCGGATTTTACGCCTGCGCGTGTTAAAGAAGGCGACAGATACCCGGATCTGAAATTTCATCTCTACCGTGAAGGCGATTTCATCACGGGAAACACATCTGATTTCAGGCGCATAGTCGGAAACGATATCGCCGGGACTTCTGACTTCCTCGATTCACCCGGTCGCGTCCCGAACCCGTCTAAGTCCAATATGAGCAGAGTCGAATATATCGATATGGTGGAAACGGCAAAAAGATACATCGGGGACGGGGACATATATCAGATCAACCTCTCTCAACGCTTCACAGTCGATTCGCGGATATCCCCGCTCGACAGCTTCTTGCGAATGTTCCACGTGCAACAAGTGCCCTTCGGCTGTTATATCGATTTCGGGGATTTCCAGATTTCAAGCGGATCGATGGAGTTATTCCTTAGGAGGAGAGGGGGGGTGTTGACTACGGGGCCGATCAAGGGGACTGTGGAAAGGGGATTTAATCCTGAGGCCGATACTATAAAGAAGGCAAAGCTTGTGAGCAGTGAAAAGGAGAGGGCGGAAAATCTGATGATCGTGGACCTCATGAGAAACGACCTTTCCAGGGTCTGCAGGGCTGGTTCGGTCAAGGTTACGAGGCTGTTCGACGTGGAAACGTACGCGACCCTCCACCAGCTTGTATCAGAGGTTGAAGGCAGACTTGAAAGCGGTGTAGGAGTGAGCGGGATAATTAAGAACACGTTTCCTCCGGGCTCCGTGACGGGGGCTCCCAAGAGGAGGGTTCTCCAGTTAATAGACAGGCTTGAGCCGCACCGGAGGGGGCCTTACTGCGGGGCGGCAGGCGTGTTTTTTCCTGACGGCGACTTCACGCTGAGCGTCGGCATAAGACTGCTGGTGACTGACCCGGAGAAGGCAACGTTCTGGGTAGGGGGAGGGATCGTATGGGATTCTGACCCGGCTAAGGAGTATGAGGAAACGCTTTTAAAATCCATGGCCATAAATAAGGCGCTCGGACTCCATGAGTAAGAACGGTGTAAGCCGAATGGCGAACAAGGGGAATAGTTGAATTGGAACAGGTGTTTATAAACGGCGCAAGGGTGGAGTCCCGGATTCCCCTGAGGGCATTATTTTTCGGGGAGGGGCTCTTCGAGACATTTCGATATAAATCCCGGATGCCTTTATTTTTCGATAGACACTATGACCGAATGGAGAGAGGGGCCCGGCTCCTCAGAATACCGTTTGCGGAGAGGGACGGTCTTGCCGGTATTGTGGAAAGTGTTGTAAGGAATTCGGGGAGCACGGACGCATACGTGAAGATATGCCTTCTTTCGGACGGGGCTCTCAACTACTATAACGAAGCGGCGAGAGGGGATATAGCGATTGTCGTGAGGGATTACGAACCTCGGACAGAGCCTGCAAGGGTGTGTATCAACGAATTCAGGAGGATCTCCGACTCGCCTATCCATAGTGTTAAGTCGCTGAATTACCTTGAAAATATAATCGCCCGGAGAGAAGCTCGAATGAAAGGCTGCGACGAAGCGGTCTTCCTTAACGAAAGGGGAGAGATTGCCGAAGGCACTGCGAGCAATATTTTCTGGGTCGCGAATGATACCCTCTACACGCCGTCAGTTAAGTGCGGCTTACTGCCGGGCATTATTAGAGAAATACTGATAGATTCCGTGAATGTCCTTGGTTTGGGTTTTGAGGAGGGCGGGTATTATCCCGAATCCATGACCGGCTCTCGCTTCGCATTTCTGACTAATTCGCTTTCGGGGTCGGTACTTATTTCGAGGCTGGGGAATACGGAATTTCCGCTCGATGACGGGCTCTATAAAACTATTAAAAAACGGCTTCTTACGGTGCTCGGATGGCTGTGAATTTTGACCCGGTATTTTGGATTTAATGCTGTGACTTCTCAACTTCCCGAAATACAAAGAAAAATTGAAAAATCGTGGAAGGATTGTGGATAGAAACAAGGGATATGGCGATAAAGATAACGCAACTACCCGTTATTATTCAACAAACCCTCTTAATATGGGCTTAACAAACATGAAGATATTTATCCACAATTGTGGATGTTTCACGTGAAACATTCTATAACATCCTATTTCCCAATGCAAAATTTGCTGAATATCCTGCCGAGTATGTCCTCGGTCGTGACCTCGCCCGTTATTTCTCCCAGGGAGTCGAGGGCGGCTCTGAGCTCGATGGCGAGGAATTCCGGCGAATCCCCGTTCTCCAGGAGCTTGAGGAAGGATGTGAGTCCGGCCGCGGCCCTTTCGAGCGCGAGTTTATGCCTGAGCTCCGTCAGAATTATCTCGCTGCCGTCTGTATTGGCTTTCCCGGAGGTCAGGAGCCCCCTTATTGAATCCTTAAGCTCTTCTATCCCGGTACCAAGCTTGGCCGAGGTATGAACGGTTCTGTCCGTATGAACGATAGGGGGTAGGGCTTCCGGCGTCAAATTAATCCCTTTATCTGATTTGTTGAGAATGAAGATGGCATTCCTGCCCACGGCGCCTTGTAATACCTCCGTGTCGTCGCCGTCGAGCGCCTCGCTTCCGTCGAGCACTACGAGCAGAAGCTCCGCCTCCTCCGCCTTTTTCTTCGCGAGCCTGACCCCTTCGTGCTCAATCTCGTCGTAGGTTTTTCTGATTCCGGCTGTATCGACGAGCACCAACGGTATCCCTCTTACATCGATGCTCTCCTCGATGAAATCCCTCGTTGTGCCGGGCATCGGGCTCACTATAGCCCTCTCCTTCATCAAAAGCATGTTCAGCAGGCTCGATTTCCCTACGTTCGGCTTTCCGAGTATGGCGGTCTTCACGCCGTGCTTAATTATGCGGCCTTCCTCATATGTGTCCAGCAGACTATGTATGCCCGAGATCAGGCTATTTATGCCATTTACGATGACTTCTTTGGCGGCGGGGTCTATTTCATCCTCGGGAAAGTCCACCTGTGCCTCTACTTCGGCCAGTATGTCGAGAGTCAGCTCCTTGAAAGCCGCTATCTTCTGCGAGAGGGCCCCTTCGAGCTGGAGCTCGGCCTGTTTTAATCCCTCGTCCGTGCGGGCATTGATGATGTCGGAGACGGCCTCGGCCTGGGTAAGGTCCATTTTGCCGTTTAAATACGCCCTAAGTGAGAATTCCCCCGGGTTTGCCGGCCTTATGCCCAGGCTGAATAGTATCCCGAGAATTCTCTTCGGGACCAGGTGTCCGCCGTGCGAATGGATCTCGATGACGTCCTCCCCTGTGTAGGAGTTCGGGGAGCGCATGACCGCGCACAGGACTTCATCTGCTATACCTTCCGTGGCGGGGTCAATTATACGTCCGTGGTACAGGCGGTGAGACTCAAGCGTACTTCCGTCGATTTTCCCCCCTCCCGGTCTGAAAATGAGCTCCAGTATCCCGGTTGATTTTGGCCCGCTAACCCTGATTATGGCTACACTGCCTCTGCCGGGCGGGGTGGCGATAGCCGCGATCGTATCATCATTAGGTAATGGATACCGGTTCATAAGGTGGATAAGGTAACATAATAGCTCTGCAGGCGCTATTATCTATTATTTTTTCTTTAATATCAGCTGGTTAGATTTGAGGCGGAATGTCTGGATCCCTGCACGCCGGGGAAGCGAAGGGGATCGCCCCTAGCTCCCCCGGACGGGATGGCTTAACGGTTTGAGGAATTAATCCGGATGTCTCTTTATTTTGCGGCCCTTGCCTTACTTTTTTCATTCAGGCCCGCAAGCGTGTCCATTGCGATGCTCGTGTGGGCGAAACAGGCGCCCGCCGACATGACCATGCCGACATTGATCGCTTCGGCCATTTGTTCTTTAGTGAAACCGGCGCTCCTCGCGTCCTTGACGCAGCCCCTGATGCAGTATGGACACTTCGTCATGTGCCCGCAGGCGAGCCCGATCAGCCCTCTCTTGAAGTCTTTACTCAGCGCTCCGTCGGCGAATACCTTCTTTGTGAACTCCTTGAAGGCTTCGGAGTTCTCCCCGCTGCATTTGCTGAATTCGTTAATCTCTTTGGTTATATCCTTTTTGAAGAAGTGCCCTTCTGTGAGGGGGATGTTATGCTCGAGCGCGTCATGGGCTTCAAATGCAATACTCGAGTATGCATAGGGCCCGCCCATGGCGAACCTGAATGCGACGTAGATCGCCTCGATAATCTCCTGGTCCGAAGCGCCGAGGTTCTTGGATAACCTGACCCTCGACCTTATGCAGTAAGGACATCTCGTTATGTGAGCCCCGGCGACTGCTATCAGCTGCTTTTCTTTCTGGGAAAGGGCGCCGTCCGCGAAAACCCCGTTGTGAAGGGTCATCCACGCCCCGTGGAGCTCAGGGTTTAATTCCTTGAAGAGCGCCATATCGCCCGATATATCGCTCTTGAATAAGTATTCCGACATATTACACCTCCTTGTGTTTTTTATCAGGCGGCTTTTAAAAGCCTCAATATTGTCTCGCTCCCGGAAGAAAGCGGCTCTATGGACCTGTGCGTTTTAACCATCATTATCGCCCCTTCCAGGTGCGAAAGTATCAATTGAGCGACAACTCCCGGGTGAATGTCGCTGCGAAAGTCCCCAGTTCTCATGCCCTCGTTTATGCATTCTTCTATTATTTTCTCCCATGAGTTAAAAAATGCAGAAAGCTTTTCCCTGAAATTTTCGTTCGATCCGCTCATTTCAATAGCCATATTCCCGAATGGGCATCCCCTGGGGTTGTGTAAATCTCGATGGAACATTCTGACAGCGTTATAGAATTCGATCAGTCTCTCTGACGGGCCGAGAGATTTATTGCCGAGCGTTTTCATAAGTACATCCGCTTCGTATTGGTTAATGAATCTTTGGAGTATTTTAAGCCCGAGCTCCTCCTTGCTCTTGAAGTGATAGTAGAAATTGCTCTTCGTTACACCGCTCTTTTTAAGTATCTCGTCGACCGATGTCTGCTGAAAGCCGTATTCGTGGAAGAGCTCTTTTGCACTTGCGAGTATCTTGTCTTTGCTTTTATTCAAATTCGCCCTCCCCCTCTTTGCTTTTATTCAAACGATGCTCCCCCGCATGCCTTACTCAAATCAACACCCTATATTTAGTACTGACTGGTTAGTCCTAATTATATATCGCGTGAATATTCATGTCAAGGGTTTTTTCCCCGCGGTATCCAATTATCAGATGCACTGAGGCGGGAGCTTCGGATTTTTAGATTAATCGGCATGCGGCCAGCCGATTTCTTGGAACGGGTTCCGTATCAGCCGGGATTAGGTTCGGAGGAACCGAATTATTACGTCACGCCGAAGCTTAGTTTTAATGGAGATTCGGGGTAGAAGCCCTGACCGGTGACGTCCAGGTTCTTCGCCTGCAGGAGGACCTTGAAGCTGTTTCCCATGGACCCGGGAAGGAATAGGTTCTTTATGGCGGTATTCCTGCCGTGTGCTTCCTGCTCTGATGGGCTGCCCTGCCCGGATTGTATAGTCATTATATCGAGCACGCCCCAGTCGATGAGGAACTGACCCTGCGTGGTGTATTTAACAGTTTCGAGTCCCAGGGCTTCGCCGGCCCTTATCAGGTTGCTGAAATCCACATGGGCCGTGATGTCCTGCCTGCCGACGTTGATGTACGGGTTATCGCCTATCGTGTGCTTATACATGCACTTATATGTGCCCTTCATTCTTTCGGGACTGAACAGCTCGGGAGCGAGGAACCCGTAGTCAATTGTCAGTATGAAGCCCTTCCCGATAAGCTTCTGCGCCTCGCCGAGCCATCTGCCGGCATTTAGATTTACCTCGGCCTCCTGGCCCTCACGAAAGCTGGTACCGTAGCCGTTAAAATATTCGGCGAGCCCGGGGGTAACCGGCTCGTCGGCGACCTCTTCGAATTCACCCGCCCCGAGAGTAACGAAAACCTCTTTCATAGCGCCTCCCGTGAATCTGACCCTGTGGAAGGGGAGGGCGTCGATATACTCGTTCGATAAAATGACTCCGCCTGCTTGACCGGTGTCCGGTCCGGATAGATAGTGCTCGAATTTAATCTTCGGGCCGTGTTTGTCGAGCGCCCTGTCGGCCGCATCCTGTCCCTGTGCCCCTCTTTCTATTATCGTGTAATCCGTCTTCTCGTAGCATTCCGGGTGTTTCCGCGCGAGCGAATCGAGTATGTCGGAAGCGAGGGTTCCCGTACCCCCTCCGAACTCGATAACCCTGAGCCGGGGCTCGTCTATCAGACCCCCGGATTTCGCTATAAACCCTGCCAGCACCTCGCCGAAAGCGGTATCTACGCTTGGGCTCGTGTAGTAGTCACCGCGCTTCCCGATCCTCGTCTCTCCCGACGTATAGTATCCGAGCCCGGGGTGGTAAAGCGCCTCCTCCATGTATTCGGAAAAAGTTATCCTTCCTTTTTTTTCGATCCCGGATTTTATTATTTCGGCTAAAGGGTTCATTTCCATGTTGCAGGTCTCTGGAGTAAATTATATCCGGCATAAATTTTATCACAGCGCCTCGGACAAAGGCGGACGGACATCGGATGGAGGAATATGGTCTGGCTATTTAAACCTGTCAAGATACTCGCCTTCGTAATCCTGGTGGTTACTTTTCTGTTAATATCGTTCTTAGTCGACCTGGCGGTGGGCAACAAGATGGTGAAGCTCAGGTATTTCTCCCGCATATCGTCCATATATCTCCGGGCAGCGCTCGTGGTGCTCGGCGTAAAGGTCGGACTGAGGAATGTCGATAAGCTCGTGAGCGGAAAAGGGAACCACCTCATAATCTCGAACCACCTTTCTTACCTGGACATCTTCGTGATTTTCTCCACAGTCCCCGCGGTGTTCATCGCGAACTCCGAGCTCGAGGATGCGTTCCTGCTGGGGACCATCATCAAGTACTCGGGAGGCGTCTTTGTAGAGAGGCGGAACAGGTCGCGCCTCCTGCAGGATATGCAGCATATAAAGAATATACTGCATATGGGGTTCAACGTCGTCCTGTTCCCGGAGGGAACGACGTCGGACGGCCGGGAGGTCAGGCCATTCAAGGCATCCTTTCTCGATGCGGCGGCGGGGAGCGGTGTCGACGTGCTGCCCCTCTGTGTCAGGTACAGGAAGATAAACGGAGAAGATATAGACTCCTCGAACGGACGGCTCGTTTATTTTTACGGCGATATTACGTTCTACGAGCATTTTTTCAGGCTCCTCGAACTCAGGTCGATAAGCGTCGATCTCACGGAGCTCGAAGTAATACCGCCCGGCTATTCGAGGAAGGAATCGGCTAAAATCGCCTTCGAACGAATAAGCGCGGCGTATAGAGAGGGGTTCGGCGGGTGAGATTCGATTGTGTCCGGGGTTTGGACGCCCTTTTTTTATCGGTCCTCCGACCGGGAGCCCGGCGGGCTCCTTCTTGCTCTAATACGATAGGTTAGTTATGATAGAAAATCCCAAGACGGGAAAAACAAAGGAGAATTTTAGATGGATTTGAAGTGGGCGAAGAGAATAGCGGACCTTCCGCCATACCTGTTCGCTGAAATCGACGCAAAGAAAAGCGAGATGAGGGCTAAGGGGGTGGACATCATAGATTTAAGCGTCGGCGACCCGGATATACCCACGCCCCGCCACATAGTCGAGGCGTTAAAGGCGGCAGCCGAGGACCCGCGAAACCACAGATACCCCTCTTATGAAGGCATGCTCTCGTTCAGGACTGCGGCCGCCGATTGGTACAGGGAGCGGTTCGGTGTGGAGCTCGACCCGGGGAGCGAGGTCGTGGCCCTGATCGGCTCGAAGGAAGGTATCGCACACACTCCTCTTGCCTTCCTCGACCCCGGGGACGTCGGTCTCTATACGGACCCCGGATATCCCGTTTACCCGACATCGATAAGCTTCGCGGGAGGGGTTCCGTTTGCGGTCCCGCTTCTCAAGGAGAACGGGTTCCTACCCGATCTCGGCTCTATTCCCGAGGATATTGCAAGGAAAGCCAGGATAATGTTCGTGAACTATCCGAACAACCCCACGGGGGCTGTCGCGGGCGGGGACTTTTACGAGGAACTAGTAGATTTTGCCGTCAAATATAATATTCTTATATGTCACGACGCCGCCTATACTGAAATGGCGTACGAGGGGTACAAGCCGTCAAGCTTCCTCCAGTGGGACGGGGCGAAGGAAGTCGGGATCGAGTTCCATTCCCTGTCAAAGACGTTCAACATGACGGGATGGAGGATCGGTTTTGCGGTTGGCAACAAGAAGGCGATCGGGGGGCTCGGGAAGATTAAGACGAATATAGATTCGGGCGCTTTTCAGGCCGTTCAGGTCGCAGGCGTAGAAGCGTTGAAAAATTACAAAATCGGCCTTGAGGATAGAATAAAAATATTCCAGGAGCGAAGGGATATTTTTTGCAGAGGTCTCGACGAGGCCGGTTTGAGCTACAATAAACCCATGGCCACCTTTTACGTATGGTTTGAAGTCCCCCCAGGGTTGTCGTCCAAGGAATTCTCTTCAAAGCTTTTATCCGAAACCGGAATTGTCGTAACACCCGGTACGGGATTCGGAAAATACGGCGAAGGCTATGCTCGTGTTTCCACCACGTTCAATACGGACAGAATAATTCAGGCTGTGGACAGGTTAAAAGAGGCGAAGTTCTGATCCTGTCCGGAAGGTAAAGGCAGCGGGAAATGAGAAGTGGAATATTTTATTTTAGCTTCTAAAATAATTGTGACAGTCCTATATGCCGTAACGCTTATGCTTCTTTGCGTATTCGGCCTGCACCGGTATTACCTATCGTATTTATATAAGAAGTATAAGCATAAAAAGCCCGTCCCCTTTTCCAGGTATAAGAACCTCCCGGTCGTCACGGTACAGCTCCCTATATATAATGAGATGTATGTGGTCGAGAGGCTGATTTCCTCGGTCTGTAAAATCGACTACCCGAGGGAGCTGCTCGAGATTCAGGTGCTCGACGACTCGACCGATAAGACGATGGAGATCGCGAGCAGGTGTGTTAACCAATTTAAAGGGTCGGGGATCGATATTGTATATATACACAGGGAGAACCGGGAGGGCTACAAGGCGGGAGCATTGAGGGAGGGGCTCAGGAGGGCGAAGGGCGAGCTCCTGGCGGTATTCGATGCGGACTTCATTCCCCCGCCCGAATTTCTCAGGAATACCGTGGATTTCTTCTCCGATCCCGAAATAGGCATGGTCCAGGTGAGGTGGGGGCATGTTAATCTCGATTATTCCACGCTGACGAAGGCTCAGGCGATACTCCTCGACGGGCATTTTATGATTGAGCAGACGTCGAGGTACAACGGCGGGATGTTCTTCAATTTCAATGGAACCGCGGGCGTCCTGAGGAAGGAATGCATAGAATCCTCGGGCGGGTGGCAGCACGATACGCTTACCGAGGACCTCGACCTGAGCTACAGGGCCCAGCTTGCGGGATGGAAACTGGTGTACCTCCGGGACATGACCGCGGATGCCGAGCTGCCCGTAGATATGAACGCGTTTAAATCACAGCAGCACAGGTGGGCGAAGGGAGGGGTTCAAACCGCATTAAAAATACTTCCCGAAATTTTCAAAAGGAAAGACCTTTCGTTCAGGGTCAAGTCAGAAGCCTTCTTTCATCTCTTCGGAAATATTTCGTATTTACTCCTCCTGGTCCTCTTTCTTCTCATGTTTCCAATGGGTTTCTTCTGGAGTGAAATCGGCTGGGACAGCGGCATTCTGGTAAATGTATTCGCCATCACGGCGGGCACTCTCAGCTTCGTGGTTTTCTATATAATCACCGTGAGAGAGGTTCACGGTAAAAGTTGGCTCGCCTATCTGAAGTATGTGCCGCTCGCGATATCTATCGGCGCGGGTATGGCGGTCAATAACTCCAAGGCGGTGCTGGAGGCGCTTTTGGGTAAAAACTCGGAATTCAGGCGCACACCGAAATTCGCCGTTACATCGAGGAACGACAACTGGCGCTCGAGGAGCTATGTGGCCTCGAAAGAAGCGACTGCAGTCATAGAAATCGCTTTCGGCGTGATGTTTTTTCTGCAGACCCTTCTCGCCATATATATGGGATACATCGGATGGGTCCCGTTCCTCCTGCTCATCCAGTTCGGATTTTTGTATACCGGGCTTCTTTCGATCTTTCACGGCACCGGCAAAAAGGGCGCCGCTGCACACATAAATCCGATCATCCCGGAGCCCGCGCTTCAGAGAGAGAAGGATTTTTAATAAGGCCGGTTTGAGGCGGGGCGGTAAGCGGCGCAGGCTTCCGGCACGGGTACTATCGAAAGGGGGGAGAGGGTGTTAACTGCTTCACTTTCGGGAAGTGAGCCGTTTTTTCATTATCTGCCGGATCACGATGTTGACTTTTAGGAAAATTATTATCCATACTAGACTTCCAAAACGGGTGTAATCGGCGGCTGACGTATGAGGATCTGTACACTTGCAAGCGGCAGTTCCGGGAACTGTCTTTACGTGGAATCCGCGGAGACGAAGATACTCGTCGATGCGGGAATAAGCCTGAGACAGATCGGTCTCAAGCTGAGGAAACTGGATATGGAGCTATCCGATATCGACGCCGTTATAGTAACCCACGAGCATTCCGACCACACGGCGGCTCTCCGGAATATCGGGGTGCCGGTTCACGTCGCAAGGGCCACGGGACATCTCTGGTCCAATAAAGTGAGCGCTCTCAGGGAATTCGATACCGATACGTCTTTTATTATAAAGGACCTCTCTATTACGCCCTTCTCGGTGCCTCACGATGCCCTTGACCCCGTCGGTTTTTCTATAGAGTCGGGAAAAGGAAAGAAAATCGGTGTGGTAACGGATATAGGCTCGGTTACTGCTTTAGTCAGGGAGAGGCTCAGGGGTTCTGACGCCCTGGTAATCGAATTCAACCATGATAACGACATACTGCTTTACAGCCACTATCCATGGGATTTAAAACAGAGGATCAGGGGACGGCTGGGCCATCTTTCCAATCACCAGGCCTCGGAGCTCCTTTCTGACCTTGTCCATTCCGGGTTGCGGCACGTCGTTCTGGCCCACTTGAGTCAGGTCAACAACAGGCCGGAGGTCGCCTACGAGTCCGCATCGAGCGCGTTGAGGAAAACGGAAGAGGGGACGGGGGTGCAAATTTCAGTTGCTCCGAGAAAAACGCTGGGGGAGGTGCTGTCGGTTTGATTTCAAGATATTCGAGACCCGAGATGTCCTCCATTTGGACCGACGAGGCTAAGTACGCTACCTGGCTCAGGGTGGAAATCGCCGTATGCGAGGCCTGGGCCAGGTACGGGAAGATACCGAAGAAGGCCGTCGAGACGATAAAAAAGAAGGCGGGTTTCGACGTCGCGAGGATAAATGAGCTTGAAAAAGAGCTGAAGCACGACGTGATTTCGTTCCTGACCTCGGTTTCCGAGCATGTGGGCAGGGAGTCGAGATATATCCATCTCGGTCTGACGTCCTCAGACGTTCTCGACACCGCGTTCGCCCTTCAGTTAAGGGACTCTGCGGATTTAATCGTCAAGGATTTGGAAGCCGTAATTAAAATACTGAAAAGACAGGCATTTAAATATAAGAAGACGCCGATGATCGGCAGGACGCACGGAATCCATGCGGAGCCCAGGACCCTCGGTCTCGTCTTTGCGCTCTGGTACGACGAAATGAGAAGGAACCTGGAGCGGATGAAAAGGGCGAGGGACGTCGTCAGCGTGGGTAAGATATCGGGGGCCGTGGGTACTTTCGCGAATGTCCCGCCCGAGGTTGAAGAGGACGCCTGCAGACGCCTCCGCTTAAAGCCTGCGCCTATATCGACCCAGATAATACAGCGCGATATCCACGCTGAATATTTTCTTACCCTTTCGATAATAGCCTCTTCCATCGAAAAAATTGCCCTGGAAATAAGGCATTTTCAGAGGACGGAGGTGCTTGAGCTGGAGGAGCCCTTTACGGAAGGGCAGAAGGGATCGTCCGCGATGCCTCATAAGAGAAACCCCGTGCTTTCCGAGAACCTGTGCGGGCTAGCCCGGGTCGTACGCTCTTATTCCATAACGTCGCTCGAAAATATACCCCTGTGGCATGAGCGCGATATCAGCCACTCGTCCGTTGAGCGCGTGATCGGCCCGGACAGCACAATCCTACTCGACTTCATGCTCGCAAGGCTTGCTTACCTCCTGGACGGTCTTCAGGTCTATCCGGAAAATATGAAGAAAAATATATGGCTCACACGCGGTCTCATTTTCTCGCAGAAGGTGCTCCTTAAGCTGGTCGGAAAAGGCATGTCGAGAGAGGACGCCTACAAACTGGTTCAGCGAAACGCAATGAGGGCGTGGAAGGAGAAGAGTGATTTCCTCGGGCATCTGCTGAGTGACCGGGACGTAACCGGCTTATTAACTAAAGAGGAAATTACTGAATGTTTCGATGTGACTTCGGACCTCGATAATGTCGACAGGATATTCGAGCGTGTCTTTTCATAAATTAAAATTGAATGTTTCTGGATACTAGCGCGCATTTTCGGCCGGGGGAGATTATGTTGCATTCTTAACATTCAGTGGTATAGTTTTAGCTATCCAAACCAAAGGAGGTATGTATGAAGTTTAAATTTTTGACTTCGGCACTACTTACAATAGCGTTCATAATTGTAGGAAGCCAGGCATTCGGTCAGCAACTATCAAAGGAAGAAAACGCCCGACTCGAGACGTTTTTCAAGAAAAATTTCGGTGCGAACCTGGCACCCGATACCGTTATAGAGATTACAGGAGTGGAGGAAAGTTCCATAAAGGGGCTTAAGAAGGGTACGTTCGTTATCAATTCCGCTCAGGGTTCGCAGGAAGTCGGTTTCGTGATGAGCCAGGACGGAAAGTATTTACTCATGGGCAACATGGTGGATACGTCCGGCTTTAAAGTAACGGCTATAAAGAACCTCAAGCAGGGCGCGATCCCGATTCCCAGGGGCGAATTCCCTCTTCTGATGACGACCGACGGAAAGTTTCTAATTATAAATAGCGAGATCATAGACGTCTCAAAGTTCAAGGATTCGAAGCTTGCCGGGTTTAAAGAGGGATCGTTCACTATGGGGGGACGTCAGACAGTGCCCGTATTCATCAGCAGTAACGGTAAGTTCCTCGTTCTAGGTACCGAGATATTCGACACGACGGTCGATCCGCACAAAGAAATAATGGAAAGGATATCGCTGAAGGGCGTGCCTACGAAGGGAGCCGAGAACGCCGAGATAGTTATAGTTGAATATTCCGACTTTCAGTGCCCTTTCTGCAAGAGGGGTAAGGACATGCTCCCTCAGATATTAAAGGAATACGACGGCAAGGTTAAAATAGCCTTTAAACAGCTGCCCCTCAAGAATCATAACTGGGCGATGCCCGCCGCTATCGCTTCCGTATGCGCGTATCAGCAGGGCAATGATAAGTTCTGGGCTTTCCATGACAAGCTTTTCGACACCCAGAAGGATATCACGCTTGAGAACTCGAAAGATAAATTCAACCAGTATGCGAAAGACGTCGGCCTCGATAAGAAGAAATTCGATGCATGCCTCAATTCAAAGGAAGTTAAAGCTGAAGTCGAGGGTCAGGTGAAGGAAGCTACCGAGGTAGGGGTACAGTCCACGCCGACTTTCGTAATCAACGGCATGATAGTCCCGGGTGCTAATCCGGAGGGCATTAAGTCCGCTATAGAAATTCAACTCTCGGAAGGTTCCTGATACTGAACGCAATAGGTCCTGCTGCGCCTTATCCCGATTCGAAATGTGAAATCAGCGCAAAAATTCTGATTGATCGGGTTAGGGCGCATTTTTTTTGTGCATAATATAAAATATCTTCCATAAGTTATTCTGTTCCTGACACCGATGAAATGCCCGTCGTGCGGATACAACAGTTTCGATCATCTCGAGCTCTGTAAAAAATGCGGGTCCCCGCTCAATGCGGCCGCGTCCCTTCCCGAATCGGAGCCCGGAAAAAAGGCCCGTAAAAAATCCCGCGGCCGGGCGGGAAACGACTCGGGCGAGTCCCTGACAGGCGAACTGTTTCTGGACATACCCATACGGGGGACGAATACTGAACCATACGCGGAGTCAGGCAGTCGGGCGGATACCCGGCATAAAAGGGCGTCTTCCCGAGCAAGCGATCTGTCCCCTGAATCGTATGAGCTGTTTCCTCTCTCTAAAGGAGTTGATAAAGCGGGATACGGGGATGAAGTGCAGGAAGGCCCTTACCGCGCCGCTCCGGGCGCTGAGCCGGTTGTGGAAGAGGACCTCCGGGGTTTGCGACAGGACCCGTTTGCCGTCGGTGATGACGAGGAGGGGATTTACGAACGGGATTCGGGAAAGACCGCCGGGTATTATGAGCGGGAGGCGGATGTATATAACCTTGCCGGTTTTATCTCCCGCGCCTTGGCCATGGTTATCGATATCGCTATCGTCTCCATGATCGCGCTGCTCGCGGTTTTTGCGGGTTTATTTGTTGTTTACGGGTTTAATTTCGGGGCATACGGCTCTGTGGGCATAATGGTGCCGCTCTACCTGGTCCTTTTCCTGCTCTCGTCCACGTACTTCGTATTTCTGCATGGGTACGGAGGGGTGACTGCGGGAAAGGCGTTATTGGGTATAAAATTGATAAACAGCGAGGGTGAGGGAGTGGGACTTTGGCAGGCGTTCGTAAGATGGATCGGGTATTACATTTCGGGTGTTTTTTTATTCGCCGGATTCTTGTGGGCTCTGGTAGATTCCGAATGCCAGACCTGGCACGACAAAATCGCCGGCACCTACGTCGTCAAAGATTGAGGCAATGATGCAGCATCTCGATGAATTAAATGTCAGAATATCGGAAAACAGGGAAAAAATAGAATCCTGGGCCAAGGGTAAGGCCGAAAAGGAATTTATACCGCTCTACTCCTCGGTCGACGTGAGGGTATCCAATCACAAGATCGCTCCCGTCGATACTAATATTTTTCCTGCGGGGTTTAATAACCTGTCCCAGCCTTTCAGGGACCGGGCGTCCGGGCTATTTAAGGACTATTTCCTCCGCAAGTACCCGAAGGTCGGAAAGATACTCATCATCCCGGAGCTCCATACGAGGAACCCTTTTTACTGGGAAAACATCTTCGTGCTTAAATCCATCCTCGAGAAAGTTGATTATGAGGTGGAAGTCGGGATAGTGAGCGATGACTTTTCCCAGGACGAGGCCAGCTTCCGTTCCCAGAGCGGAGAAGAGGTTGCGGCGTATAAGGTAATGAAAGAAAGCCACAGGATATTCACTTCCAAAATGTCCCCGGACCTGCTGCTCATCAATAACGATTTCTCGGAGAAATGCCCCAAGACCCTGAAAGATATTATCCAGCCGGTCGAGCCGCCGGTCGAAATAGGGTGGCACACGAGGAGAAAGAGCGTCCATTTCGAGTATTATAACAAGCTCGCCGGGGAGGCCGCCGGGCTCATCGGCATCGACCCCTGGATTATTTCCATCGATACGGTTTCCCTCGGGGGCATCGACTTCGATAATCCCGGGGACAGGGATAAAGCCGCGTCCGTAGCGGACTCGATGCTTGAGAGGCTGAGAAAAGTCTATAGCGGGAAGGGGATACCGGAAGAGCCGTATCTATTCATAAAGAGCAACTCCGGGACCTACGGCATGGCCGTCATAAGCGTCTCGAGCGGCGATGAGATACGCGGACTTAACGCGGAGGGCAGGAAGCGGATGAGGGTGAGCAAAGGCGGCAAGCCCGTGAGGGATATCGTGATCCAGGAAGGGATACCGACTGCGCTCAAATGGGAATCGGGCGCTTCCGCCGAGCCCGTATTCTATCTAATCGAATCCAAAGTGGCCGGGGGTTTCCTGAGAGTTAACAAGGGCAAAGACGATCATGAAAATCTTAACACGAGAGGGATGGAGTTTTCTCCCATGTACGGCGGAGGGGATAAAGCCGACAGGGACGGAAGCATGATTTATTCCCCCGTACACGAGCTGGTATCGTGTATCGCTAGCATTGCCGCGGGGTACGAGATAGAGGAGATATTGAGGGAAGGGGGGTGCAAGGAAGAAGTGCTCTGATTTACATCATTCCGCAATATACAGCCGGTCATCACCGGTCGATTCGTTAATTCCCGCCCGTTCGCAAATAAGTTTCACTTTTAGATTAAATTATTTTCTAGCGAGATGAAGAGTCCTTCTCAGGAGCACGGTGTAAACCGGCTTTCCGCCTAATCCCTCGGCGACGAGCGTAGCCGTCAGGCACGTAAGTATGAGAGGGAGTATCATATCGTAATTGCCCGTCATTTCTATCGTGAGGGCTATGCCTGTGAGAGGGGCTCTTACGGTCGCGCAGAAAAGGGCCGCCATGCCTGCTACCGCGAAGAGCTCGGGGCGCACGATGAGGTCGGGCACGTAGCTGTGAGCGATGTTGCCGTACCACATGCCGAACAGCGTCCCGAGAGCGAGCATGGGCGCGAATATGCCGCCCGGCGCTCCCGAGCCGTAGCTTATCATGGTCGTTCCGAAACGCCCGAAGAAAAGCAGAAGGAGCATGGTGACAGGGATTGTCCCCGAAAGCGCCTGCGGTATTACCCTGTAGCCTCCGCCTATCAGTTCCGGATAGAGCCATGCGAGGAACCCTATGAATGCGCCCACGTAGAGTCCGGCGAGTGAAAACATCCACCCCTTGAGGTTGTGAAAGAAGTCGAGCGTCTTCACGAGCAGGAAGTTGAAGAGGACGCCGAATATGCCGAATAAAAAACCGAATATGAGAAAAACCCAGAGCGACGTGAGCGGAGGCGTGGCGAGCATCCTCATCGGGATATCCGGGCTCTGGCCCATAATAGAGCGGAGCGCTATATCCGATGCCATGGAGGCGACTATAACCGATTGTACCGATAGAAAATTGTATTTGAATTCGGGGCGCATCTCCTCGAATACGAACAGAATGCCGGCGAGGGGGGCGTTGAAAGCGGCGGTCAATCCGCCCCCGGCACCTGCCGCTATGAGCGCGTGGGAGTCTTCCTTGCCGGCCTTGAAGAAATCGGCGACCATCTCCCCTATGTTACCGCCAATTTGTATAGTCGGTCCTTCCCTTCCCAACACCATGCCGCCGCCGAGAGAGAACAGACCCCCCAGGAACTTGACCGGCAGAACGTTTTTCCACCTGATCGGCCTTACGTCGTCGAGCGCCCCTTCTATCTCGTGCACCCCGCTCCCGCTCGCCTCGGGGGCCATTCTGCGTACGAGAAGGAACGCGAGAAACACTAGAACGGCCGAGAATAATACGGAAACCACCAATTGGTACGCCGGAACTTGCGGAATAATTCCAAGGAGGAATTCTCTCATATCCTGGACTTTCGTTATCGAGAGCTGAAACAGAGCGCCCACTATACCCGTCAGAGCGCCCACTATGAGAGACCAGAATAAAATAGGACTGAATCTTTTCTCTGTCGCGAGGAACCTCGACATGATTCTGCTGATTCCGGTGTTTGTTGCGGGCTTCCTCTCCGAGTGGAGCTTCATTTCCCCCTCCAGCGTGTTGATAGTGCCGAACGTTTGCTTGAAATATGAAAATTCGGGATACCGATTCTCCGGGACCTTATTTAAGTATCTTTCTTATCGGGTATTTGCGCAATAGTAAATTTGTATGGAGATGAATTTCGGTCTTGCGCGTTATTGTAGATGTCAAGTAATTCGAGGACAAAAGTTGTCCCATCGGAATACATAAAAAAGCAATATATTTTCTTCTTTTCCTTAGCGGTTTCAAACTTTTAACGCAACGAGTCTGTTAATAACTTCATCTGGTTTCTCGTAGTCTAACACGGCTCGTGGTCTATCGTTGAGTCTTCGCTGAACGCGTTTGATCCGGCG
>Ga0187892_10005143_pt1 | contig 20915 bp, 23 predicted proteins | sample MA1701073metaG_FD_139345 | JGI IMG/M metagenome (GOLD analysis project Ga0187892, IMG submission 139345) | Bio-ooze microbial communities from a basaltic lava cave in the Kipuka Kanohina Cave System on the Island of Hawaii, USA - MA170107-3 metaG ... | reverse complement strand
CTCGCGCATCTCGTCGGGCGGGAACGCGCGCACGATGCGCTGAGCGGCGAACTGCAGCGCCCCCAGGTGGATCGGGATGGCCGCGGCCTGCGCGATGGTCTCGCCCTGCCGGTTGAAGAGCGCGGCCGAGGCGTCCAGGCCTTCCTTCACGATCGGCGAGGCCGCGCTCTTCAGCAGCGTCAGCTCCATCTCGTCGGCGATGGCGTCGAGGCGGTTGCGCAGCACCTCGAGCAGGATCGGGTCGATGGCGAGGCGGCTCATGGGCTCATCCTCTGTCGACAGTCCCGCTGCGTCGGATGCGGAGGTTGCCCGAGACCTCGACGTGGGCCTCGTAGCCGGGTGGGATGACGGTGGTGGTATCGATCTGCTCCACGATGGCCGGACCGGGCACGCGGGCGTCGGCCGGCAGGCGGCCGCGTTCGTAGATCGGGGTGGCGATGAAGCCGTCCCCCGCGAAGTACGCGCGCCGCGCGGACAGGCGGGCCTCCGCGAGCGAGCCGCCGCTGCGGGCGGGCGGGCGCAGCACGGGCCGGGGCAACGGATACGTGTGGACGGCGCGCAGGTTCACGAGCTCGGTGGGCTGCTGGGCGCGCGCATAGCCGTAGACGCGCTCGTGCGCGGCGTGGAAGGCCTGCATCACCGCGGGCATCCGCTCGCGCGTGAGCGGGGCAGGCAGCGGGACCTCCAGCTCGTACGCCTGGCCCACGTAGCGCATGTCCGCGGAATGGACCACTCGCACCTCTTCGGCCGGCACGCCCTCCTCGCGCATCCGCGCGCGTCCGGCCGCGTCGAGCTCGGCCAGGCACCGGTTCACCGCGTCCAGATCGAGGCTGTCGGCTGGTCCGGTGAAGGTGCGCGCGTGGTGATGCTGGATCGCGGCCGCGAGCAGGCCGAAGGCGGCCAGCACACCGGGCGCTTCGGGCACGATCACCTCGGCCATGCCCATCTCTTCCCCCAGCGTCACGCCGTGCACGGGACCGGCGCCCCCCAGCACGAGGAGGGCGAACTGGCGCGGGTCGTAGCCGCGCTTGATCGTCATGAGACGGATCTGATCCGCCATCCGCGCATTGATCACGCGGTGGATCCCCGCCGCCGCCGCGATCACGTCGAGGCCCAGCCGGCGCGCCACCGCGCCCACGGCGCGCTCCGCCGCCGCGAGGTCGAGCACCAGCGCGCCGCCGGCGAAGCGCTCCGGATTGAGGTACCCGAGCAGGAGGCTCGCGTCGGTGACGGTGGCGCGGTCGCCGCCGCGCCCGTAACACGCCGGCCCCGGCTCGGCCCCGGCGCTGGTCGGGCCCACGCGCAACCCGCCGCCGGCGTCGATCCACGCGATGCTTCCGCCGCCCGCGCCGATCGTGTTGACGTCCACCATGGGGGTGCGCACCGGGTAGGGCCCGATGAAGCCCTCGCTGGTGATGAGCGGCTCGCCGCCGCGCACCATCGCGACGTCGTTGCTGGTGCCGCCCATGTCGAGCGAGACGAACTCGCGCACCCCGGAGCGCTCGGCAGCGAACGCCGCGCCCACCACGCCGCCGGCCGGCCCCGAGAGGAACAGGGTGACCGGCTGGCGCGCGGCCAGCGAGGCCGAGACGATGCCGCCCCGCGAGCGCATGATCAGCGGCACTGCCGGCACGCGGAGCCCGCGCAGCGTCTGGGCCAATCCCGCGAGGTAGCGCTGCACCACCGGCCCCAGGTAGGCGTCGAACGCGGTGACGCAGCAGCGCTCGTACTCGCGGAAGGTCGGGTCCACCTCCGAGGAGAGCGACACGCCGAGCTCCGGCGCGACCTCCCGGCACAGCTCGCGCGTGCGCTGCTCGTGCGCCGGATTGACGAACGAGAAGAAGTAGCACACCGCGATGGCCTGCACGCCCTCGTCGCGCAGCCGCGAGACCTCCGCGCGCACCTGATCCTCGTCGAGCGGCACGAGCACGTGGCCGCGGGCATCCATGCGCTCGCGGATGCCGATCCGGCGCCGGCGCGGGGCCAGGAACGTGGGCGTCTCCGGATCCATGTCGAGGTCATACATGCGCGAGCGCTTCTGCCGGCCGAGCTCGAGCACGTCCTCGAACCCCTCGGTGGCGAGGATGGCCGTCACCGCCCCCTTCTGCTCGAGCACGGCATTGGTCGCCACCGTGGTGCCATGGATGAACCGCGCGACCGCGTCGGGATCGGCACCGGCCTCGACGGTCACCCGTCCGACCGCCGCCGCGATGCCCTCGAGCAGGTCCTTGGGCGTGGTGGGCACCTTGGCGAGTGTGAGCCGCCCCTCGCCATCCAGCGCCACGATGTCAGTGAAGGTCCCACCGATGTCGACGCCGATCTGCACGATGCGCAATCTTAACTCACTTCGAGACCCTCTCCCCCGCCGAGGGGGAGAGGGCAGGGTAGGGGGAACCGAGCGAAACCACCCATGCTAGACTTCCAAGCGCAACGGCAACCCACGCAGAAGCGATTGGTTCGCGCAACCCATGACCTTCACCGGGCAGACGGCGTTCATCACCGGGGCGTCTTCCGGGATCGGCGCCGCGCTCGCGCGCGAGCTCGCCCGGCAAGGCGCCGACGTCGCGCTCCTGGCCCGCCGCCGCGACCGCCTGGATACCCTGGCTGCCGAGATCCAGGGCCGCGGGCGCCGGGCGCTCGCGCTCGCCGGCGACGTGACGGTCGACGGCGACGTCGAGCGCGCGGTCGCCGCCACCCGGACGGCGTTCGGCCGGCTCGACGTCGTGGTCGCCAACGCCGGGTTCGGCGTCACGGGGCCGGTCGAGAGTCTGACGCTCGACGACTACCGCCGCCAGTTCGAGACGAACGTCTTCGGGGTCCTGCGCACGGTGCAAGCCGTCCTCGCCGATCTCAAGTCCACGCGAGGGCGGCTGGTGCTCCTCGGCAGCGTGTCCGGCCACATCGCCGCGCCCCGCTCGTCACCCTACTCGATGAGCAAGTTCGCGGTGCGGGCGCTGGCCGAGGCGCTCGGTCACGAGCTGGCGCCCGCGGGCGTGGCGGTCACGCTGGTGAGCCCGGGGTTCGTCGAGTCGGAGATCCGCCGCGTCGACAACACGGGGGTTCTCCGCACCGGCGCGCCGGAGCCCGTCCCCGCCTGGCTGGTGGTGCCGACCGCGCGGGCCGCCCGCCAGATCGTGCGTGCGGTGGCCCGCCGCCGGCGCGAGGTCGTCATCACGGGCCACGGCAAGGTCGCCGTGTTCCTGCAGCGCCACGCCCCGTGGCTGGTGGCGGCCGGCATCCGAAGATTCGGCATCAAGAGCCGGCCCGAGCCAGTACGGCACTGACACGGGCGGGCTCGGGCAGGTGGCGTCCTAACGGCGGCTGGCTTGACACTACGTACCAGGCGCGCATACAGTTGGTCATGATCATGACCAACCCCGAGGGAGGCCCTTGAAGACGCTACCGCTCGCCGAGGCGAAGGCCAAGCTCAGCCGGTTGATCGATCAGGTGGCATCAACCGACGAACAGATCGTGATCACCCGCAACGGCCGGCCGGCCGCGGTTCTGGTCAGCCCCGATGAATACGAGAGCTTGAAGGAGACGCAGGCGATCCGATCGGACCGGGAGCTGATGGCTGAGATCCAGCGCGGGCTGCGCGCGCTCAAGCGCGGCGCCAAGATCTACACGCTGGAGGAGCTGCTGCCCGAGGACTGACCGCTTCGGTCCCGCAACGTGGAGCCCTATCGTGTCCGGGTGCCGGGGAACCTTGCCGTGCTCGTCCGGGGCCTCCATCCCGAGCTGAAGCGCAAGGTTCGCGCGGGCCTGGACCTGATCCGCACCGAGCCCCACTCGGGCAAGGCGCTGCAGGACGAGCTGACGGGCCTCCGGGCTCTCCGCGTCGGCCGCCTCCGGATCGTCTACCGGGTCGCGCCACGGCGCGTGATCGAGCTCGTCGCGATCGGCCCCCGCCGAACCATCTACGAGGCCACACTTCGTTCAATCCGCCGGAGGCGAACTCGGGGGCTGATCCTCCAGTGTGGCGGCACGCTCGGTCATTCGATGATCTCGTCGGCCCGAAGGAGAGCGACGGCGGGATCGTGAGTCCCAGCGCCTTCGCGGTCTTGAAGTTGATGACCAGCTCGAACTTCGTGGGTTGCTCCACTGGGAGGTCGCCCGGCCTCGCGCCTCGCAGGATCCGGTCGACATAGGTGGCCAGCTGTCAGTAGAGAACAGGCAGGCTCGTCCCGTAGGAGATGAGACCGCCGGTCTTCGGGAACTCCCGCGCGCCGTAGATGGCCGGCACGCGATGCGTCGCTGTGAAGTCCAGGATCCGCCTAACCTCGCGGAAGACCCTGACCGCCGCGTGTCACCGGATAACCTCGTCGGCTCGGAGAAGCACCGGGGCTGATGTGCGGGGGAGGAGTGGGCCGAGCTTAGCACGTCTTCACATCGCCGCGCCTCGCGCGCTACCATGCCGTCATGCGAGCGCTTCTCGACCGGCTGGACGTCTACGACATGAAGGGCGGCCTGGCCGCGTTGCTCTCTTCGACACAGACAGCGGGAGGTTGGACATGACCGGCTTTCGGAAGGCCCTGCCTCAGCTCGGCGGTGACTTCTTCCTGACCGATGGCGGCATCGAGACCACGCTCATCTTCCTCGTTGTCGAGCAGATCGCTGCTGCCTGCGCGCCGCTGTTTGCCGGCGGCTCACGGCCTACCCAGCGATGAGCCTGCTGGCCGAGCTGCGAGGCTTTGTCCTGACGCACCGCTCCTGCGGCGTGCTCCGGGGCAACCGCGATCAGGAGAGCTCGGCGGGTTATCGTGTGTGGATCGCCTGTCCGTGCGGAGCCCGGTTCGAACGCTGGCTGGCCGCGCACGACGCGGACACAGAGGTCCTGCGCTCCGAGCTCCAGATGTCCGAGGACCGTCGCAGGTGAATGATTTGAGCCCCAACATGGCGGCGTCTGCTGGCATCTGCGAGCTGTGCAAGCAGCGCACGTCGGAATCAGGGAAGGGTACGCCAGCCTGACGCGCTACGCCAAGTGACACGCCACCTGCTGTCCGGCGATCTCGCGGAGCGCCGGCTCCTCGGCCGCGCAGCGCGCGACCGCGATGGGGCAGCGGGTGCGGAACCGGCATCCGCTCGGCATCTGGCGCGGGCTGGGCGGCTCGCCTTCCAGCGCGAACTCCTGGGTGACGCGGCGGCCGCCGATCTGGGGGACGGCGGCGAGGAGGGACTGGGTGTAAGGGTGGCGAGGCGTCTGGAAGAGTGCCGTCGTGTCTGCCAATTCCACGATGCGGCCGAGGTACATGACGGCAACGCGCTGGCACATCATGCGGACCACGGCCAGGTCGTGGGAGATGAAGAGGTAGGTCAGGGCGAAGGTGGACTGCAGGCTGCGGAAGAGCTTGAGCACGCTGGCCTGCACGGAGACGTCCAGGCCCGAGGTGGGCTCGTCGAGGATGACCAGGCGCGGATGCAGGGTGAGGATGCGGGCCAGGCCCACGCGGCGCTGCTGGCCGCCGGAGAGCTCGTGGGGGTAGAGGTCGAGATGAGCGCCGGGGAGACCGACGGCGCGCAGGATCGTCTGCACCTCGGTCTCGCGCTCGGCACGGGGCAGGGTGGTGTGGATGATCAGCGGCTCGTGGAGCAGGCGGCGGATCTTCCAGCGCGGATCGAGCGAGGCGCCGGGGTCCTGATAGACGTACTGGAGATGCTTCGCCACGCGACGGCGCGCGGCCCCGCGCAATCGGCCGATCTGCTCGCCGAGGAAGCGGATCTCACCGGCCGTGGGGGTGAAGATGCCCATCACGGTCTTGCCGAGCGTGGACTTGCCGCAGCCGCTCTCACCCACCAGACCGAGCGTTTCCCCGGGCCACACGTCGAGCGACACGCCGTCCACCGCGCGGAGCCAGCCGATGCGCCGGCCGAAGGCGTTGCGGATCGGGAAGTGGCGCGCGAGTTCTCGCAGCTCGAGGAGCGGCGGCGGCCCGTAGCGCGCGGGAGTCTCCGTCACCTCCCTGACCTCACGCGCTGCCCAGCGGGTGGAAGCAGTGCACGCGGTGCTGGCCGCCGACGGCGCGCTCGGCCGGGCGGTCTGCGCGGCACTCGGTGGTGGCGTAGTCGCAGCGTGGGTGGAAGCGGCAGCCGGACGGCGGCGCGATGAGGCTCGGGACTTCGCCGGGGATGTCGCGGATCTCGCCGCCGGGGCTCGGCAGGCTCTCGAGCAGCCGCCGCGTGTAGGGGTGCGCGGGCCGGTCGAAGAACACGCCCGTGGGCGCCGCTTCCATCTCCTGTCCCGCATACATGACGACCACACGGTCGCAGATCTCGTACGCCGTCCCGAGGTCGTGCGTCGTGAACAGCACCGAGACGCCCCGCTCTTTCACGAGCTGGCGGAGCAGGCGGAGGATCTGGGCCTGGATCGTCACGTCGAGCGCGGTGGTGGGCTCGTCGGCGATGACGAGGTCGGGGCGAGGCAGGAGCGCCATCGCGATCATGAGCCGCTGGCGCTGGCCACCGGAGAACTCGTGGGGCAGGCGGCCGAGGGCGCGCTCGGGCTCGGGCAGGTGCACGGCCCGCAGCGCCTCCAGCACGGCCGCGCGATCCGCGCGGTAGCGCGTTCGTGGATAGCGGTGCAGGACGGCCGGCCAGCGACGCTGCGTGCGCGCCGCCACCGCGCGATGGGGCGACTTCCACTTCATCAGGTCCATGACCTGCGCGCCCACGGTGAACAGCGGATTGAACGACGTGAACGGGTCCTGCGGGATGACCGTGATGGCGCGGCCGCGGACCTCCTCGTTGACCACGCGCGGGTCCTCGCGCAGGAGGTCGCGGCCCTTGAACTGGATCTCGCCGCCGCGCACGCGCGCGGCGCCCATGGGCAGGATGCCGAGGATGGAGCGAGCCAGCGTGGTCTTGCCGCAGCCGCTCTCGCCGACCAGGCCCACCACCTCGCCGGGCGCGATGCGCAGGCTGATGCGGTCGAGCACGCGCGCGACGCCCTGGTCGGTGACGAACTCCACCTCGAGCCCGCGCACGGAGAGGAGATCAGCCACGGCCGCGGTCTCGCCGGAGGCGCGGGTCGAGCACGTCGCGCAGGCCGTCGCCCAGGAGATTGAAGCCCATCACGGTGAGGAAGATGGCCAGGCCCGGCGCCAGCGCGTACCACCAGGCGTCGGGCAGGAACTCACGCGATTCGGCGATCGTCCGCCCCCATTCCGGCGTGGGCGGCGGCGGCCCCAGGCCGAGGAAGCCGAGGGCAGCGGCGGTCAGGATGGTGAAGCCCATGCCGATGGAGGCGCGCACGATGATCGGCGAGGCGATGCTCGGCAGCACGTGCAGGACCACCAGCCGGAACGGGCTCGCGCCCAGGGCGGCCGTCGATTCGACGAACACCTCGTTCTGGAGCGAGCGCGTCTCCGCGTACACCAGCCGCGCGAACCACGGCCAGTAGGTGACCGAGAGGGCCAGGATCACGTTGGGCAGCGACGGTCCGAGCGTCTGCGCGATGGCGATGGCCAGCACGACCTGCGGCACGGCCAGGAAGATGTCCGACACGCGCATCAGCAGGTCGCTGACCCAGGAATGGTAGTACCCGGCCAGGAGACCGATCGGCACGCCGATCACGAGCGACGCGCCCACCGCGATGATGCCGATCAGGATCGTGATGCGCGCGCCGAAGAGGAGACGGCTGTAGATGTCGCTGCCCATGCGGTCGGTGCCCATCAGGTGCTCGGCGCTGGGCGCCCGCAGCCGCTTCGCGGGATGCAGCTCGAAGAGGTCGTCCGGGTGGGTGGCGAGCACCGGGGCGAGCAGCGCGCAGAGCACGAGGGCCAGGATCAAGATCAGCCCGATCATCGCCGACCGATCGCGGCAGAGCCGCGTGAGGACGAACCACGCGCCGCTCACCACGACCGCCTCACGATGGCCGCGCGCGTGGGTCGATGAAGCCCTGGGCGATGTCCACCAGCACGTTGACGATCATGAAGATCGCGCCCGCCCACACGGTGAAGCCCATGACGCCGTTGTAGTCGGAGCGGATGATCGAGTTCACGGCGTAGGTGCCGATGCCCGGCCAGTCGAACACCGTCTCGGTGACCACGGCCCCGGCGAGGAGAATGCCGAAGAGCAGCCCGATCTGCGTCACCGTCGAGGTCAGCGCATTGCGCAGGATGTACTTCCACACGATCACCGAGCGCGGGAGCCCCATGGCGTGCTCGTAGAGCACGGAGTTGGACTGCATGACATCGAGCACGCCGGCGCGTGTGAAGCGCACCAGCGTCGCCAGCGCCGGGAAGGCCAGGGTGGCTGCGGGCAGCGCCAGATGGGTGAGCGCCATGCTGAACGCCGTCCAGTCCCACGCCAGCACTGAATCCACGAGGTAGAGGCCGGTGACGGTGGTCGGCGGAAAGCCCTGCAGGCGGCCGTTGAGCGGCGTCCAGCCGAGGCGCATCGCGAACAGGAGCTGCAGCATGATCCCGAGCCAGAAGCTGGCGATCGCCAGGCCCGACACCGTGATGACCCGGAGCACGTGATCGAGCACCGAGTTGCGCCAGAGGGCCGAGACCACGCCGAGCGGGATGCCGATCAGGATCGAGAACGCCATGGCCGCGAGGGTCAGCTCGATCGTTGCGGGCAGCCGGCTGGCCAGGTCGTCGGCGATCGGGCGCGTGGTGTAGAGGCTGGTGCCCATGTCGCCGCGCACGAGCTGGGTCACGTAGGTGACGAACTGCACGGGCAGCGGTCGGTCGAGGCCGAGCTGGCGCCGCAGCGCCTCGACCTGGGCCGGCGTGGCGGTGTCCCCGGCGATGAGGGCCACCGGATCCCCGGGGATGACGCGGGAGATCACGAACGTGATGGCGAGCAGGCCGAGCAGGGTGGGGATGAACCAGGCCAGTCGCCGGAGCAGGAGTGCCAGGATCCGCATCGCGGGCGGCGCGCGGGGCAGCGGCCCGGAGGGCGCGGTGAGCGCCCCGGGCCGCCGCCGGCCGCGCGCTACTGGTAGTAGACCCAGCGCATCTCCTGGCCGTTGCCGATCGGGCTGAAGCGGATGCCTTCGAGGTTCTTGGCCCAGGGACCGAAATACTTGGTGTTGTAGATCCACACGCCCCCGGCCTCCTCCACCACGATGCGCGCCGCGTCCTGGTAGGCCTTCTCGCGCACCTTCCTGTCGGTGGACTTGAGCGCGACGTCGAGGAGCTCGTCCACCCTGGGGTTCTTGTAGAAGCACGAGGCCTTGAACGTGCCCCACTGGCCGGAGTGGAACATCTCGCCGATCCAGTTATGCGGGTCGGCGTAGTAGGTGCTGATCCAGTACACGACGAGATCCGGAGACGTCTCCGGCTTCTTCATCTTGTCCACCATGGTCGGCCAGAGCTCGCTGGTCAGCTTGGTCTCGAGCCCCAGCTTGCGGAGCCCATTGGCCATGACGGTGGCCGCCTGCTCGGTCTGGCTGAAGCCGGTGAGATAGGCCACGGTGATGGGCCGGTCCACCTTCGCTTTGGCCTTGGCCAGCTCCTGCTTGGCCTTGTCGAGGTCGTAGCTGTAGCCCTTCACGTCCTTGGGCACGCCCCAGAGGTTGTTGGGGATCGGCACCGGGTTGCGCTCGACCGATCCGCTGAGGATGTCCTTGTTGAAGCCGTCGTAGTCGAAGGCGTAGCTGATGGCCCGGCGCACGTTGACGTCGTTGAACGGCGGGCGCTGGTTGTTGATCTGGAACATCATGATGCGCATCGACTCCTGCTCGACGATCTTCACGTTGGGGGCGTCGCGCAGCCGCTTGACCTGGTCGATGGGCAGGTAGCCGCCGGTACCCTGGTAGTCCCCCTTGATCATGCCGAGGACACGGGTGTTGTCCTCCTTGATGTGCCGGAACTCGATCTCGTCGATGTATTTCGGCCCCCATGGCATGAAGTGGCCCGCGAAGCGCTTGGCGATGAAGCCGATGACGGGGTCGTACCGGCTCAGCTGGTACGAGCCCGAGCCGGCGTCGTTGGTGGTGAGCCACGCCCCGCCCCAGTCGCCGTCCTTCTCGTGCTTGTTGAGCAGGGCCGAGTTCACCACGTGTACCTCGGGCACCGCCGCCAGGAAGATCGCCGCCGGCTTGGTCAGCGTGAACTGCACGGTGTGCTTGTCGAGCGCCTTGGTGGAGTTGGGGGCGATCATCGTCGCCAGGAGCGAGGCCGCGCCCTTCTTGAGGGCCAGGATGCGCTCGGCGCTCCAGCGGACGTCCTCGGCCCTCACCTCGGCGCCGTCGTGGAACTTGGCGCCCTGCCGCAGCTTGAAGGTGTAGGTCAGGCCGTCCGCGGAGACCGTGTGGCTCTCAGCCAGCCATGGCTGGAGCACGGCTGGATTGTCCCGCCAGCGGTAGAGCCCATCGTAGAGATTGAGCCGCACCGCCACGCGGCCCACATCGAAGGCGGCATGCGGGTCCAGCGTGTCGTAGTTGCTTTCGTTGGCGAAGACGAACCGCGTGGCCGCGCTGGCCGGCGAGGCCATCGCCATCAGCGAGATGGCGACAAGGAACACCGCGGCCAGGGCGAGGAATGCGCGTGCATGCGTCATGATCATCCTCCCTCGTGAGTGGGTGGTCCCGCGGCCCAGGCGGCCGTCGATTCCGCGCGAGTGTGGCGATGATACTTGGCGCTTCCGCCAGCGGCAAGGCGGCGTTGCGCGGACACACGCCCCCTCACCGTGGCCCTCTCCCCCTCGGCGGGGGAGAGGGGATCGACGAGTTCCCTCTCCCTCGGAGAGGGAGAGGGCCAGGGTGAGGGTGGGGCCGACGTCACCGATAGCTCGGAATCCCCAGCGTGAATCCACCGTCCACCGGAAACAGTCCCCCCGTGCAGTACCCCGACTTCGGCGACAGCAGAAAGAGCGCGAGGTGGACGACGTCCGCCGGATCGCCGATGCGGCCCAGGGGGATGCGGGCGAGCTTGGCCGCGTGCTCCGCCTGGCCCTCGCCGCCGCGCGCCGCCTCGAGGACGCGCTCGGTGCCGATGACGCCGGGCAGGATCGCGTTGACCCGGATGCCATGCGGGGCCAGCTCGACCGCCATCACGGCGGTGAGCTGGTTGAGCCCGGCCTTCGAGGCGCCGTAGTGCGCGATGCCGGGGCGGGCGAGGCGGCTGGCGGTCGAGGAGATGTTGACCACACTCCCGGCCACGCGCGCCTCGATCATGCGGCGGGCGACCGCCTGGGTCACCAGGAACGGTCCGCGCAGGTTGACCGCGAGCACGTCGTCCCACTCGGCAGGGGAGAGGTCGAGGAACCGCGTGACCGGGTAGATCCCGGCGCAGTTCACCAGCCCGGTCACCGGGCCTGCGTCGTCGAAGGCGCGCAAGGCGAGACGCTCCACGTCGTCCGCTCGCGTGACGTCGCAGGCAATGGCGTGCACATGCCTGCCCGTGTTGCTCAAATCGGCGGCGACCTTCCCGAGGGCGCGGGCCTCCACGTCGCAGAGGACGAGGCGCGCGCCACGCCGGCCCAGCGCCTCGGCCAGGGCGCGCCCGATGCCCGACGCGGCCCCGGTCACGAGCACGACCTGCTCGCTCAGTTGATCCATTGTCCGCCGTCGACGTCGATGGCCTCGCCGGTCATGAAGCACGGAGTGACCGTCGCCAGGAACGCCACCACCTCGGCGATGTCTTCCGGAGTGCCCAGGCGCGCGAGCGGGATCGGGCGCGTGATGGCCTCGCCCTGCGCCGCGATCATCTCGTGGGTCAGGTCGGGGTGAATGAGGCCCGGGCAGATGGCGTTGACGGTGACGTGAGGCGCGAGCTCCCTGGCGAGCCCGCGCGTCAGCCCGAGCACGCCCGCCTTGGCCGCGCAATAGGCGAACTTGCTCACGGCGCCGGGGCCGGCCCCGCTGTTCGCGCTGACCGACGAGATGTTCACGATGCGCCCGGCCCCGCGGGCCATCATGGCCGGGGCCACGCTCTTGCACCAGTTGAACACGCCCTTGAGATTGATCGCGATGGTGCGGTCCCACTCCTGCTCGCCGATGTCGAGCAGGCCCTTGGGCTGCGCCACGCCCGCGTTGTTGACGAGCACGTCAACCTGCCCCCAGCGCTCGAGCACCTCGCGGCCGAGCGCCTGCGCCTGCGCGAAGTCGCTCACGTCGGCCTCCAGGGGCCAGGCCTCCACGCCCGCCTTCCGCACCGCCTCCGCCGTCGCGGCGAGCGGATCGGCAAGGCGGTCGACCAGCGCGAGGCGGAAGCCCTTGCGGGCCAGCGCCAGCGCCGACGCGCCCGATACCGCGGGCGGCCCCGGTGACGATCGCGACCGCGTTTGGGCTCAATCGTGGTAGCGCTTCCCCTTCACCCTGCCCTCTCCCCCGCTGGGAGGGCGAGCGTGTCACAAGGCCTCCTCTCCCTGGAAGGGAGAGGGTCGGGGTGAGGATGGCTGCTCCGAGTTGCTCGCCAATCAGCGTATGTTGACAGACGGGTTGCCTCTCGCTTACAAGGCTGTATACACGATCGGAGCGAAGGCCACGTCAAGATGATACGCGTTCTCACCGGCGCGACGCTGATCGACGGCACGGGGCGGGAGCCGACTCGCGATGCCGCCGTGGTCATCGAGGGCGAGCGGATCACCGCCGCTGGTCCCCGCCCGACGGTGTCATGGCCGTCGTCGGCCGAGGTGATCGACCTCCACGGCCGTAGCGTGCTGCCCGGTCTCATCGACGCCCACGATCATCTGGCCTTTCACGGGTACAGCCTGGCGACGCGCTGGGGGCTCGACGAGCCGGCGAGCACGGCTCACCTGCGCACCTCGCGTGTGCTGGCCGGCACGCTCGCGATGGGCTACACGACCGTGCGCGACGCCGGCGGGCTCGACGCCGGATTCAAGATCGCCGTGGAGCAGGGTCTCATCCCGGGCCCGCGGCTCGTGCCCGCGCTTCAGATCATCTCCCCGACGGGTGGCATCGGCGATCGCGTGAGCCCGTCGGGCCACGACTGCTGCGGCGCGGCCGATCCGCTGCTGCCCAGCTGCGTCGCGAATGGCCCGGACGCGGTGCGCGAGGTGGTCCGCACCATGGTCCGCGCCGGGGCCGACGTCATCAAGACCGCGACCACGGGCGGCGCCAGCTCACGGGCCGGGCACGGTCCCAAGGATGCGGCGTTCTCCCTGGAGGAGATGCAGGCTCTGGTCGCGGAATCGCACGCCCTCGGCCGGCGCGTGATGTGCCACGCGCTGGGCGGCCCTGGCCTTGGCACCGCGCTGCTCGCCGGCGTCGACTCGATCGAGCACGGCTGCTATCTCGACGAGGAACCCGAGCTGATGGCCAGGATGGCCGAGCGCGGCGTGTTCCTGGTGCCGACCCTCACCGTGTACGTCTACCACCGCGAGAGCCCGGCCCCCCACGTGCGCGCCCGCGCCCTCGCGCTCTACAAGCACCACGTCGCCACCGTGCAACGCGCCCTCGAGCTCGGCGTGCCCATCGCCGCCGGGACCGACGCCGGCGGCCACGGCCATCCCAAGAACGCGCTCGAGCTCGGCTACCTCGTGGAGGCCGGCCTCACCCCCTCGCAGGCGCTCCGCGCCGCGACGCAGTGGGCCGCCCAGTGTCTGGGCCTCGACGGCGAGCTCGGCACCATCGAGCCCGGCCGCCTGGCGGATCTGATCGTGGTCGACGGCGACCCGCTGCGTGACGTCAAGGTGCTGCTCGAACCCGAGCGCATCGAGCTCGTGATGAAGGGCGGGGCCATCGCGGTTGACCGTCGCGCCGCGCCGAGGCCGTAAGCGCGTTTGGTGGAGCCGTCAGCCTCGCTCCCTCTCCCTTCCAGGGAGAGGGCCGGGGTGAGGATGGGGTTGTTCGCGCACCAGCGGGCCGAAGTAGCCGTTACGGTGGAACATGCGCACGGGCGCGCGCCGGGAGGCGCGCAGCCGCAGCGTGGCGTCCACGTCGAGGGCCCCGGCGGCGTCCAGCACCACGCCGCAGTCCGCCGAGAGCTGTCAACGTCGTGGCCTCGACGTTCCCGCTCACCCTGATCCCTACCGCATCCCCGGCAGCGGAGCCGGGGGCAACAACGTCGCGAGCGCCGGGATGTCCACGAACAGCAGAAAGGTCATCGTGGCCGCGCAGAGCGCCACGGCAATCAGCAGCTTGGGCTCGCGGTAGAGCTCCTCGGGCGCCTGCACCCGGCTGTCGCGCTCGAACGCGAGCAACAGATAGAGCGCCATCACGGTGGCGACCAGGGGGAACGCGAGGATGAGCTCGAGCCGGTAACGCACGATGAACACGCCGAGACACAGCATGGCCGCCGACGCGTAGAACATGGTCGAGACCAGGAGCCCGGGTTCCGAGTAGAAGGCGAAGACCCGGCGATACCGCGCGAGCTCCATGACCGCCCGCAGGTGACGCAGCTCCGCGTAGCGCTTGAGTCCCATGAAATAGCAGCCGATCATCCAGTAGCTCAGCACCAGCGAAAGCGGCATCAGCGAGGCCGGGGCGCCGGCGAGCGACCAGCCGAGCAGCAGGCGGAGCGGATTGGTGAAGGCCTCGGAGAGCACGTCGAGGTAGGGGATGTCTTTCGTCCGGACGGGCTCGAGATTGTACATCGTGCCTGCCGTCCACAGCCCAGCAAGGTGATCGCGACCGGGCGGGACAGCAGAACGCCGAGGCCGATGCCCGCCACGCCGAGCACGAGCCACTGCGCCACGGCGAGCCGGTGGTCGACCTGGCCGGCCGGCACGGGGCGCAGTCGCTTGGTCGGATGCGCGAGGTCGCTCCGTGCGTCGAGCACCTCGTTCAGCACGTAGTTGCTCGAGGTCACAGCCCTACGGCCAGGAACCCGAGGACCAGCGTCGAGAGCAATGCCCCGGAGACCGGGACGGGCGTGAGCGCGATCGCCACCAGCAGGCCGGGGAGCACCAGCAGGTTCTTGCTCCAGTGGTCGACGCGCATGATCCGCCAGTAGCCGCTCACGAACGCCTCACTCGAGGGCTCCGGAACCCGTCGCAGGGGGACGGCCGTACAGCTCGACCCGGAGGGCACCCTGGTGGAACCGCTTCAGCAGCGGCCACCCGTTCGCCCCGGCGAGCGCCCGGAGCTCCCGCATCCGTTCCGCCTGGGGTTCGGAGACGAGGATCAGGTCGCTGTCCCGCAGGTCGGCGGCCTGCGCGAGGCGGTTCACCTGCAGCGGGGCCCGGACGTATCCGAGGAACGGCTGGCGCAGCTCGGAGGTGTGAGGCCAGACGGTGAGGATGCGGGCGCCGGGAAACTCGGCCGCCACGTGGTCGATCATCGCCGTGTGCAGCCGCACCACCCGGCGGTACGTCATGTCGTACTCGCCGTTGCCGCTGAACGGCTGCGCAGCGAGCGACCACAGGACGAAGCCGAGCATCGCGATGCCGGTCGCCGTCTTCATGGACTCGCGCTTCACCAGATCCAGGAGGGAGGCCGCCCCGAGCATGTAGAAGAACGGCAGCACCGGCAACAGGTACCGCGGCAGGAAGAACAGCGCGGCCAACGAGTAGCCGGATAGCACGAGCATCAGCAGCACCAGGCCGAGCTCGCGCCGGCGGCGGGCGGCGGCGTTCAAGGACCAGGTTCAACAGGATCAAGGCGGTGAAGACGTAGCGGTGCTGAGCGACGAAGACCCACTCGGTCACGAGCTGGAACTGGCGCCAGACCGATCGCGGACTCAGCTCGAACAGCTCGAGGGGGAAGTCGTAGATGAAGAAGAAGTGGCCCGTGGTGAGCTTCTGCAGCAGCACGAACGCGCCAATCACGCCGAGCGGGGCCGCGTACCTCAGCGCGGCGAGGAGTCGCCGGGTGGTGAACGGCATGGCCCGCAGGCAGAGATAGAGCACCAGCGCCGCCATCAGCGCGGCCGCGGTCTCCTTCAGGAGCACCATGGACGAGGCGCACACGATGTACGCGCGGAACCGCTGGGTGAGCGCCAGGTACACGCTGAGCATCCCGAGCGCCGCCACAGGCAGGTCGGCGAGGAACATCCCGGCCTGCGCAAGGTAGAGCGGCGACAGCAGGAGAAACACCGCCGCGAAGTAGCCGACCCGCGTGCCGTACCACATCCGCGCGAGCAGAAAGGTGGCGCAGACGCCAAGCGCGGCGAAGCACGCGATCAGGAGGTGGGCGAGCATCAGCGAAGGCCCGAACAGCTTGGATAGCGCCGCGAACGTGACGTGCAGCCCCGGTGGATGACCGAAGAACTGGGCGGGGGAGCGCAAGTCGGGGAGGGCACGCAGCAGATTCTGCTGCGACAACCAGTGCGCCGGGCCGAGCCAGGCCATCTCGTCCCAGTACGCCGGCGTGGTCAGCGTCGGGAGCTTCAGGAACAGGGTGAGCGCGGCGAGTCCGACCAGCGGCAGACCCGAGCGCAGCCGTGACAGCGCCCCGGCGTTCGGGTCAGCCTGGTGAGCCAGACGTGGACCCGGCCGTCACCTCACGAAGCGCGGAATCAACTTCGCCCAGTCATCCAGCAACGGCAGCACCGTATCGCGACCGGCGGGCGGCAGGCGGAGAATGGCGCGCGTCACGCCCGCGGCCGCGTAGCTCTCGAGCGTCACCTCGTCCGGCCGGGCGCCGAAGACCGAGATCGAGATCGTCCTGAAGTCGCGCCCGGCGCGGACGGCCCGGGCCTTGAGGTCGGCGACGCCGGGGGCGATCACCTCGGGCGCGCGCCCGCGTGGAAACCAGCCGTCGCCGAAGTCGACCACGCGCTGGAGCGTGTGGCCGCTCTCGCCGCCGAGGAGCACCGGCGGGTGCGGTTTCTGTGCGGGCTTCGGCCACGACCAGATCGGGTCGAAGTTCACGAACTGTCCGTGGAACTCGGCCTCGTCCTTGGTCCAGATCTCCTTCATGGCCAGGACTTGCTCCCGCAACCGCTTGAAGCGCGTGGCGAAGACGGTGCCGTGGTTCTCCATCTCTTCCGCGTTCCATCCACCGCCGATCCCGAACTGGAAGCGGCCGTCGGACAGCACGTCGAGGCTCGCCACCTCCTTGGCGGTGACGATCGTGTCGCGCTCGATGATCAGGCAGATGCCCGTGCCGATCTTCAACGTACGCGTCGCGGAGGCGGCCGCCATCAGCGAGACGAACGGATCGAAGGTATGCGAGTACTCGCGCGGCAGCTCGCCGCCAGCCGCGAACGGTGTCCGCCGGCTGACCGGGATGTGCGTGTGCTCCGGCACGAACAGCGACTCGAACGCGCGCGCCTCGGCGGCGCGCGCCAGCTCATCGATGCGGATCGCGTAGTCGGTCGCGAAGATGCAGATGCCGATATCCATATGTCGTCGCCTCCGTTGGTGGGTGGGAGCCGGGGCTCCGGGAGCAGGATAAACGACGGCGCCGGCCCGCGGCAAGCGCGCGTTGCGCGGGCGCGCGGAGCGCGCGGGCCCGCTTGCGGACGGCCCACCGCGGAGCCTATGATGCCGCTCAAGCGTCGAACCCCTAACGCGGGAGGCCATCATGTCAATGGTCCTGGTCCGTAACTGGTGGGCGCTGGCGCTGCGGGGACTCATCGCCATCATATTCGGGCTCCTCGCCATCTTCAGTCCGGGCACGACGCTGGCGGCGCTGGTGCTGCTCTTCGGGGCCTACGCGCTCGTCGACGGCATCTTCGCCATCATACTGAGCGCGTGAGGCGCAAACGGAAGAAGCCTGTCCACGCGCGCGTCCGCAAGCCCATGCCGCGCAAGCCGCCGAAGGTCGAGGTGCCGAAGACGGCGTACCGACGGCGGGCGAAGCACGTGCGCGCACGAGACGACGAGGGATGAGCGGCTGTGCGTCGGCCCCCTCACCCTGCCCTCTCCCCCGAAGGGGGAGAGGGGATCGTTGCGGTGGGCAGGTCTTGGCGCATGGTGCGGAGTAGCATGACGCCGGACTGCGTCATCGTTCATTACCACGAGATCAGCTTGAAGCGGGGCAACCGGCCGCTGTTCCTGCGGTACCTGCAGCAGAACCTACTGCGAGCGACGAGCGATCTCGGGTCGGTGCGGGTGGTGCAGCTGCCGGGGCGCATCGCGCTCGACCTGGTGGGTGGGGCGGCGGCGGCGGCGGTGCTCGATCGGCTCGATCGCGTCTCGGGGATCGCCAACATGGCGGCGGCGTACCGGACGGTCACCCATCTCGAGGCGCTCAAGCAGACGGTCGAGCGCGCGATCGAGGGACGCGTCTTCGGCTCGTTCCGTATCACGGCGCGCCGGGCCTTCAAGACGTTTCCGATGACGTCCACCGAGATGAACCGCGCGCTCGGCGCCCACGTGCTCGCGGTGCGCCCGGGCGCGCGCGTGAACCTCGAGCATCCGGAGTGCAACATCCACGTCGAGGTGCTGCCGGGCGAGGCGTTCGTCTACGCGGACCGCCGTCCCGGCGCGGGCGGCCTGCCGGTGGGTTCGGGCGGCACGGTCGCCGCGCTCCTGTCCGGCGGCATCGATTCGCCGGTGGCGGCGTGGCGGCTCATGCGGCGCGGCTGCCGGGTCGTGTTCGTGCACTTCCACAGCGTGCCGTATCTGCCGGACGTCTCGCGTGACAAGGCGCGCGAGCTCGTGCGGCGGCTGACACAGTGGCAATACTCGTCGCGCCTCTGGCTGGTGCCGTTCGGCGAGATCCAGCGCGAGGTGGTGTTGAGCGTGCCGCCGCCCGCGCGCGTGGTCGTGTACCGCCGCCTGATGGTGCGCATCGCGGAGCGGCTGGCGCGCCACGCCGGCGCCGCCGCGCTGGTCACGGGGGACAGCCTGGGGCAGGTGGCCTCGCAAACGCTGCACAACCTGGCGCGGATCGACGAGGTCGTGGACCTGCCGATCCTGCGGCCGCTGATCGGGATGGACAAGCTCGAGATCACGCGCCAGGCGCAGGCGCTCGGCACGTTCGAGACCTCGATCGAGCCGGATGCCGACTGCTGCACGCTGTTCGTGCCGAAGAATCCCGGCACGCAGCTGAGCCGCGAGGACGCGAAGGCCGTCGAGGACCGCCTCGACATCCCGGCGCTCGTGCGGCTCGGGCTCGAGGCGGTGGTCGAGGAGGGGTTCGAGTTTCCTCCCGGCGCCGGTGTGTTTCCGCCTCGTCCTTCGCGCGGGGCTCCAGTCAGCGAGCGGATCTCCGAGTGAGCGCGACGCTCACGTTCCTGGGCGCCGCCGGCACGGTCCCCGGCTCCAGTCGTCTCCTCGAGAACGGGCGGCGCCGCGTGCTGCTCGACTACGGGCTCTTCTGGGGATGGCGCAAGACGGCGAGCGCGTTCCGCTCTGACCCGTGAACGTCCGCGCGATCGTCGCCTGGACGCTGTACGACTTCGCCAACTCGGCCTTCGCGGCCGTCATCGTCGCCACGATCTACGCGGCGTACTATGCGCTGGCGGTCGTCGGCAACGAGCGCGGCCAAGGCGATCTCTGGTGGGGGCGCGTGGTGTCCGTCTCGATGGCGGTGGTGGCGGTCAGCTCGCCGTTCCTCGGTGGCATCGCGGACCGGGCCGGCGTGCGCCGGCCGTTCTTCATCGGCTTCACCGCGCTCGCGGTGGTGTCGACCGCGCTCATGGCGACCGTGCAGCCGGGCATGGTGATGTGGGGCTTCGTCCTCGGGGCGCTCGGCAGCATCGGCTACGAGGGCGCGCTCGTCTACTACAACGCGTATCTCCCCGATCTCGCGCCGCGCGCGTATCAAGGGCGCGTATCGGGCTGGGGCTTCGCGGTCGGCTACGCGGGCTCCATCGTGGCGCTGCTGGCGGCGCACCCGTTCGTCGCCGCCAAGGAGTATCACGGCGCGTTCCTGGTGACCGCGGCGCTGTACGCGGGCTTCGCGCTGCCGGCCTTCCTGCTGTTGCCCGATCCGCCCCGGCCGGGACCATCGGTGTGGCAGGCCGCGCGCGACGGGGCCGCGCAGGCGGTCGCCACGGCCCGGCGCATTCTGCGCATGCCGGATCTCCGCCGCTTTTTGGGCGCGTACTTCGTGTACGAGGATGGTGTCAACACGGTGATCGCGTTCTCGGGGATCTTCGCCGCGACGACGCTCGGCTTTCCGATGGAACGGCTGATCGTGCTCTACATCGTCGTGCAGGTCTCGGCGCTGCTGGGCGCGCTCGCCTGGGCCTGGCCCACGGATCGGCTCGGGCCGAAGCGCGTCGTCATGATCACGCTGGGGCAGTGGACGGTGGTGGTGGTCGCGGCGTACTTCGTGCAGACGCAGGCCCAGTTCTGGGTGCTGGCCGTGGTGGCGGGGACGGGGCTCGGCGCCGTCCAGGCCGCGAGCCGCGCGTTCCTGGCCAGCCTGATCCCGAAGGGCATGGAGGCCGAGATGTTCGGCTTCTACTCGCTGTCCGGCAAGAGCGCCTCGATCGTCGGACCACTCGTCTTCGGCGGCATTTCCTACGCCGCCGGCGGGAACCAGCGCGCGGGCATCCTGGCCGTGGGGTCGTTCTTCCTGATCGGGTTGCTGCTGCTGTCGGGTTCGAGAGGCGGCGGGCCCACCGCCCGGTAGGGCTGACACCCCTCACCCTGAACGCCCCTCACCCTGAACGCCCCTCACCCTGAACGCCCCTCACCCTGCCCTCTCCCCGGAGGGGAGAGGGAACGCGGGGTGGTGAGGCCCAACATCTAGTTGCTGCCTTGACAGGCCGCCCCGACGGAGCGTAAGGTTTGCGCGTGGCCTCCACCATCGCACTCGGCGCCGACCATGCCGGGTTCGAGCTGAAAGAAGCCCTCAAGGCCTGGCTCATCGACGAGGGCTACCAGGTGCTCGATCTCGGCACCCACTCCTCCGAGCCCGTCGACTACCCCGACTACGCGGTCCAGGTGGCGCAGGCCGTCGCCGATCACAAGGTGGAGCGGGGCGCCCTCGTCTGCGGCACCGGCATCGGCATGTGCATCGCCGCGAACAAGGTGCCTGGGGTGCGAGCGGCGCTCTGCTCCGATCTCTACACGGCCCGGATGAGCCGCGAGCACAACGACGCCAATGTGCTCACGCTCGGCGGACGGTTGATGGGCGCCGAGATGGCGGTGGACATTCTGAAGAT
>Ga0187892_10005141_pt1 | contig 20923 bp, 12 predicted proteins | sample MA1701073metaG_FD_139345 | JGI IMG/M metagenome (GOLD analysis project Ga0187892, IMG submission 139345) | Bio-ooze microbial communities from a basaltic lava cave in the Kipuka Kanohina Cave System on the Island of Hawaii, USA - MA170107-3 metaG ... | reverse complement strand
GTGCTCGATTCTGGCCGGCTTGCCATTCTCGTAGACACGGAAGAAACAAACGTCGAGATCGAAGCGTGGGTACTCGAAGTTATCAGGGTCACCCCCGAAGAAGGCGGCGGCCTTCTCTGGAGCAAACACCATGCGAAGGTCGGTGAATTTCCTGTAGCGATAGAGGTGGTAGGCTCCGCCATTATAGAGCGTGATCACGTCGCTGCGGAGTTTGGTCTTGTCGAGCGACTCTTTCTCAATCGTGTTGATGACGGCGCGTCGCGCCATCTGCGCCTCGGATGGGCTCATTGTTGGTTTGACCGCGGCATTGACCCGCTCAGTCATGTCTTCGATGCTTTCCAGGACGTTGAGCTCTTCATCGACGCACTTGAGTTCCTCGTCATGCGACTTGGCCTGGAAGCCCGTCTTCATGAAGTCCTTCTTCAACTGGTTGCCGAGTTTCTGGATACAGTCGGTGCCCACATGATGGTTGGTCATGACCAAGCCATCGGCTGAGACAAACGAGCCCGAGCCGCCACTGTTGAACCGCACGCTGGAGCGCTGCACATGCTCCAACCACTCCTTGGTAGGATTGAAGCCGTACTTGTCCTGCAGCAGCTTCGCCGGTGGATGGTTGAACAGCCACATCCCTTCGTCAGCTGAGGTCTTGCCAGGTAGAACGAGACTCACCAAGACAACAATCAAGGGCCGACAGATCTTTTTCATGAGAGCACCTCCCTTAGGATGCCAGGGGTTCCTGCGTTTGGGGACGGGTTGTGTGGCTCTACTGTTGATGGATGTGCCTTCTCGGAGCCGTCAGATTCGATCGAATCGGAGACTTTCTCAGTGTCCGTTGTCATGAAGGCTGATCGTATCATCGTCTGCGACGCCAGCAAACTGTGCCCGGAGAAACCCTGACAAACGACAGTCAGTTGAATGCGCAAGACGCGGATCGCAACCCAAGGATGAGCAATGACATCCAGAAACCAAGCCGCCCAGAACAACCAGTCAGGGTGTGAGGGCCATCAAATGCAAAGCTGCTGTGCTTGTTCAGAGGTGAAGATTTGTGAGGTTGGGCCGACAGACCTGCAAAGCCATGATGAGCAGAGAAATCCATTCGGTGAAGGTTATGGTTCGGAAGGTGGCAGAAACCTACTCCGCACCTGTCGAATTCGAGTGCTACACTTCGGGTATGCGCACTTTGCTGATGTCCATGATCCTCGTCGTAACGGGCCCGGCAGCGGCTCCTAACTTTTATCCTGCTCAACGGCCGACCGAGGAAAGTGCGAAGGCGGGGACTCCGGAATCGCAACCCATCCGACCGTTCAAACGGCTTATCCTGAAGGACGGTTCCTATCTGGCTATCAGCAAGTGTCAAATCAAGGGAAAGCTCGTGAGGTACCTCAGTTCTGACCGGCATGAATGGGAAGAATTGCCGAATTCTCTCGTGGACTGGCCCGCCACCGAGAAATATGCGGGAGTGATTGCTTCCGAAAGGCAGGTCCGTCTGAACCAATCTGCAAAATCGGACGCTCAGGAGCGCGCCGAAGAAGAGGCCAAGTCTCCGTGGATTGCTCCGGGACTGCGACTTCCTGACACGGGCGGCGTCTTCCTGCTTGACAGGTTTGAGGGTGGCTCTGAGTTGGCTCAACTGTACCAGAATGGTGCAACTATCAACAAAAACACCGGCAGCAACATCCTGCGCGGCGTCATCAACCCCATCGCAAGCGCAAAGCGGACCATTGAACTTCAGGGACTCCACGCTCGCGTGCAGTCGCACGTGGCTGATCTGGCGATCTATGTGGCGCTGGACTCTGGGGACGATCCGGCAACGGCCTACACGCCTGAAACTGCGAGAGATCACTTCCGCATCGTCCGATGTGAAGAAAAGAAGGGTCAACGTGTTGTCGGAGTGATCAATATCGCGTTCTATGGAAAGGCGAACCAGAACGCCGCGTACATCGAAACCAGGGTCGAACCCCTCTTGGGCAATTGGGTCAAGGTGACTCCGTCCAGTCCGCTGACAACGGGGGAGTACGCGCTGGTCGAACTGCTAGGGAAGAAAGGCATCAACACGCTCGTGTGGGACTTCGGAGTGAATCCTTCCGCCCCCGGAAACACGACTGTTGGGAAGGCAGAACCTGCCAGAGACAATCAACCCCCGACCCTCCAGAAGCGCAACAAGCGCGACGACCCGTAGTGGGTTTTTTTCCGGCACGGCGGTTGCATGACGATCAGCACAGTTGCGCTTTGGCAAGATCCCACCCTCAAGGTTAATGTTTCGCTGACGCTGTGTCCGAGGGCTCACCTTTTTTTGAGGAATCAACCATTTCCGGCTTGGACTCTCTATGAACAAAATTCAAAATTTTTCTTGACACACTGAATGTCTAATGTCACACTTCTGTCACAAACTAGTCAGAAACTCCTGAATTGCTCGCACAAGCGCTAGCTTCGTAGCGGGATGGCAACAGTGGCGTTGGTTGGAGCTGATCTCTCTCTTGCACAAGTTGAGGAGGAGCAAATGAGGCGCGTGACGATCTGGATGACGTTGACGGCTTTCGCCGTTATCCTTCTAGTAAACGGCAGGACTTACGGGCAGACCGGCTCAGGGACCTTCGGCACTGTTCTCGGCACGGTCAAAGATGAAACGGGCGCCGTGCTCCCGAAGGTGACGGTGACCGTGACTAACGAGAGAACCGGAATCGTCCGAACCGCGGCTACCAGTGAAGAAGGTTCCTTCCAGGTGCCAGCGCTTTTACCTGGGGCCTACCGCGTTGAATTGGAAGCCAGCGGGTTCAAGAAATACCAACAGGCTGGTGTGGACTTGAGAGTCAACGAAAGTGTTCGCGTCGACGTCACGATGCAGGTTGGAGAACTGACCCAGACGGTCGAAGTCGAAGGAGGGGTGCCGTTGTTGACAACCACCAGCGGCACAGTTGGGCACGTGATCGAAAACAAGACCATCGTGGAGCTACCGCTAAACGGCAGAGACTTTACGCAGTTGACCTTGCTCATTCCTGGGGCCACCAACGGCAACAATCCCGGTGGGTTCTTTGTCATCGGTGGCAATAACGTGTCAGTCACAGGCAATCGCAGTGATTCGAACAACTACAGCCTGGATGGAGTGGACAACAACGAGAATTTCTTCAAGTTCCACGCGATAAAGCCATCAATCGACGCCATCGAGGAATTTACAATCCGAACCAACATCACCTCGGCGCAGTTTGGCGCCGCAGCCGGCGCTAACGTGAACCTGGTAACCAAGTCAGGCAGCAATCAGATTCATGGTGCGGCCTTCGAGTTCGTTAGAAACAATGTGTTTGATTCTCGGGAATACTTCGCCTCCACCCGCCCTCAGTTCCGATACAACAATTTTGGCGGCACGATTGGCGGCCCGATACGAAAAGACCGGACATTCTGGTTGTTCAACTACGAAGGGAGCCGAACCCGGCGCGAGTCAACTATTCTGGGTACCATCCCAACGCCTGCGATGCTGCAGGGGGATCTCTCTCGCGACGTCGAAGGAGCGCTGGCGCCGGTCGTCTACGACCCGGCGACGTCTCGCTTGGTCAATGGTCAAATAGTTCGGGATCCATTTCCTGGGAACAGGATTCCCACGAACCGGATCAGTCCCGTCAGCAAAGCCTATCTCGATGTTTTCTACACGCCGGTGCAGCCAAACCGGTCGGGCGCCTTCAACTTGATCAATACGAAGCCCAATGCGTTGGACACCGATCAGTTCACAGCCCGCGTTGACCATAAATTGTCTGCGAACACAAACATCTACGGACGGTTTTCGTTCTCGGACCTGACGCTGTCGGAGCCCCAGACCTTGCCGACCAACACGCGAAAGCGGTTCAATAATTTCCGCAATATCGGAATCACCTTTTCTCACCTGTTTTCGCCAACCACGATTTTTGACATGCGGTACGGCTACAACAAGAATAACATCGAGTTTGGTACACCGGACCTGCAGCTAAGCAGCGCCTTGAGGTCTGCTGGCCTGACAGCGCTTCCGGAAAAGTTTGCGACCTACGACTATCCTATCAACCTGGATTTTAGCGGATTCTCTGGTGCCGGAAATTTCGCGTTCCTGAACGGACCCGACGTGAATCACCAGTTCGTCCCGAATCTGTTGCTCATTCGCGGCAAGCACTCGATTGCTGTCGGCGGCGAAGTGAAGCATGAGCAGATCTTTCACGATGGCGTCTTCTCGAACTGGGCTTTTAGCAATGTCCCGACGGCAGACCCGCAAAACGTCGGCAGCACGGGACAGGGTCTCGCAAGTTTTCTGCTCGGCCTTCCCTCCACCGCATCGCGAATTCTGGGTGACCCCTCTCTGGATGCCAGCCGCTACCTCTACCACTATTACATTCAGGACGATATCAAGCTGTCGTCGAAACTCACCCTCAATTTGGGTTTGCGCTATGAAGACTCGCGTTGGTTCCATCACAATCAGGGGCGACTTTCAGGATATGACACGGAAAAAGGGGAGTATTTCTTCGCCAGCACAAACCCGATTACCGGGCAGGCGGCCAATGCCCCCTCAACTCTCGTCAATCCTGATCGCAACAACCTCGCACCCCGGTTTGGAATGGCGTATCTGCTGACTCCGAAGACGACCGTCCGTCTGGGCTACGGCGTTTTCTACAATTCGAATTTCACCTGGGAAACGAGCTCGGCTCGCGGGAATTGGCCCTATTCGGTTTCACAGTCGCGTGAGGGAATGAATCGGGACTTTCCGGATTCTCCCGTCACGAACGTCTTCCCTGGGACCCTGGATCTCAAGACGGTGCCACCGGATGTTCAACACACGATGAGCCGGAATCAACGGGTCGGATATATGCAGCAATGGAACCTGCACGTCCAGCGGGAATTGAGTTCGGGGTTGGTGTTGGAACTTGGTTATGTCGGGACGAAGGGAACTAAACTCTCGTCGTTCTTCAACGCGAACGTAGCCCGGCCAGGTCCAGGCCCGGTTCAACCGAGGCGACCGTTCCAGAATGTGGGTGGATTCTCGGAAGACAAGTCCATTGCCAATTCCAGTTACCACGGCATGACGGCAAAAATGGAAAAGAGAATGTCCCCCAACGTGAATTTTATTGCGAACTACTCCCATTCACGATTTATCGATCTCTGCTCGGTGTTTGGATGCGCTTCTCCGCAGAACTCCTTTAATATCAAGGCTGACTATGGCCCATCGGACTTGCACAACAAGCACATCTTTACTTGGGGGTACGTCACAAACCTGCCGTTCGGCAAGGGGCAACGATTTGGAGGAAACCTGACAGGGGCAGCGAATGCAGTCGTCGGCGGCTGGCAGTTGAATGGTGTCACAACCTTGAGAAGCGGAAGGCCGTTTAACGTGACTTTGAATTTCGACAACCAGAACGACGGACAGCGCTCGCAACACCAACGCCCAAATGCTTTTGGAGATCCTCAACCCTCCGGCTTTAACGGAACACAGGCCAAGTGGTTCGATACCGCAGCGTTTCAGGTTCCAGCTCCTTACACCTATGGTAACCTGGGTCGCAATGCTCTTTATGGGCCAGGGTTGCAGACGTGGGATTTCGGCTTGTTTAAGAACATTCCAATCACTGAAGGTAGCCGTCTGCAACTCAGGGCAGAATTCTTCAACGCCTTCAACAACGTGAATTTTGGCAATCCCAACGCTTCTATCGGTCAACAGGGTGCCAGCACGCCAGGATTTGGCCAAATTAGTGGCGTCGTAACCAACCAGCGCCAGATTCAGTTTGGGCTGAAGTACCTTTTCTGAGCAGTCTCCTGACTTCGCTGCCAATCTCCAAGCCACCGCGAATTAGCGTTGTTCGCGGTGGCTTTTTGTTTGTGGGCGCTTCTGGTGAATGCGAGAATGGAACGTTCCAGGCTGCTGCAGCTGGGCCAATACACGTCCGCAACGAAGCACTAAGGCTCATGACTAGGGAAGCCATCCCCAAGCATCAGATCTTGCTCCACCTCATGTTGTTCGTGATTCTTGTTGTCCTGTCGGGCATCGCGTTCGCAGATGGCGACACCAAAACGGCCGCAGCCAGGCAGCTTGCAGCAGCCCTTAATGCACAGAAACAGGGCCAATTCGCTAAGGCCGCGCAAGAGTATGAAGCTGCGCTGAAGATCGTACCGGGCTCACCTGACATTTTTCAGAATCTCGGCCTGGTCTATCACATGAATACTCGCTACCACAACGCTATCCAGGCCTTCGAGAAAGCTCTCGTGCTTGACCCTAGCCTGTGGGCTTCAAATCTCTTCCTGGGAATCGGCTGCTACAAAACGAATCAGTTTGACCGAGCGGCTATTGCGCTGAACAAGGCGCTAGAGCTGAATCCGAAGGCTGCCGATTTGGAAGGGCGCTTCTGGCTGGGCGTCACCTACAAAGCGCTAGGGAGGAACGAAGAAGCCGTTCGGGAATTGGAGAAGCGGCTCAAGCACACGCCCCGGGATATTGAAGTTCTGTACAACCTGGCGGGTGCCTATCGATCGTCTGCGCCGCAGAAAGCAACTGAGCTTCTGGACAAAATGCTGGCAATTGATCCCGATTCCTACCGCGTGAAGCAGATGGAAGGTGAGGTCTTCGAGCATCAGGAAAAGTATCCCCAAGCGCTCGCCGCCTATCGTTCAGCCTACAATCTCAAACCGGAGGTTCCCGGGCTGAGATTCGCGTTGGGCAGCGTTTATTGGAAAATGAGGCAGTTTGACGATGCGAAGAAATGGCTCACAGAAGAGCTGAGTTCCAATCCACACCACGCCCTGTCTCATTACCAACTCGGCAACATCTACGTCTATCAGAATCAATTTGACCAAGCGTTACCTCATTTGCAGGAAGCGCTGGACGCAAAGGTTCCGCTCATCGATGTGCATCGCGACCTGGGAAAGGCCTTCATACAGTTGGGGAGGTACGATGAAGCGATACGACACTTCAGCCGGGTGGCCGAAGTAGAACCCGATGATGACGCGATCCACTCCCTGCTGGCGAGCGCATATCGCAAGCAGGGCAAGCACGAACTCGAACAAAAAGAGCTTGAGCGCTTTCAAGAGTTGAACCAAAGGAAGCTGGAAAGAATCCAACGACAAATGCAGAACTTGCCGTGAGATTGATCCGCATGCGACGTGTCGCGATACTGATTGGTCTTGGGTTTCTCCTTGCGAATGGAACCCATCTGGTCTTAATGGCCCAGTCGCAAGCCAGGGCATCTGAACAACACTTGCAGCGTGGTGTCGAATACTTGGAACAAGGGAAAAACGAGCAGGCCGTGCGTGAATTGGAAAAGGCTGTCCAGCTCAGCCCGAAGTCTTATGTGGGATTCTACAATCTTGGATTGGCCCTGTGGAATCTGCGCAGACTCGACCCTGCGCTAGCCGCCCTTCAGCAAGCCCGCCGGCTTGCACCTAGTGAAGCCAACTCGCATTATTATCTTGGTCGCATCCATCTGGCTCGCGGAGAAAATGCTGCAGGGATCAAACTACTCGAAGGACTGGTTCAAAACCAGGCGCCTCCGATCGCCGACGAGCACTACCAGCTTGGACTGGCTTACTTGAAAGTAGGAAAAGCCGAGCGGGCCCTTGAAGTGTTAAGTAAAGCCTCGCACCTTTCTCCCCAGGATTCAGCTGTTCACGAAGCTCTGGGACGGGCGTACCGAGCACTCGGAAAAAGCTTGGAGGCTGAAAGAGCTTTTGAGCTCTCCAGGCGTCTGAAGAGCGAAGACTTGGAAGCCTCACAGTTGCTTCATCTCTGCCGCCAGCAACTGGAAGCCAAGGATGCCAATAAGGCCGTGGAGACTGGTCAGCGATTGCTCAAACTCTCGAGTGTCGAGCATCTGGTCGAGCTGGGGATCCTGTTTGGACAAAGCGGTTTGTTGCAGCAAGCGCTTGAGCCTTTGCAACGGGCGGTAACCCTGGACCGCAATCGGTTCGAAGCCCAGTTCAATCTGGGGTACACCTTCCTGAGTCTGGAGAAATTCGCGGAATCTGAAAGCCATCTGAGCGAAGCTGCCCGCATCAACCAACAGTCATTCGAAGTTCATTCTCTATTGGGAGTGGTTCGCGGCCACCTGAAGAAAACGGTTCCCGCCATTGAGAGCTTTCGGAAAGCAGTCGCACTGCAGCCGGGCAACTTCAAGATTCAGTCTCTGTTGGCGCTTCAATACCTCGACGGAAGCTACTACGAAGCAGCCATTCAATTGGTATCGAACGCTGTCAAGCTCAGCCCCAAAGATCCTACCTTGCAATTTCTGCTCATTCAGGCCCATCACAAGAATCAGGACTCGGTGAAGGCACTGGAGCAAGCGAGGCTTGCTGTTAAGCAGTTTCCCGGGCTGGCCAGAGCTCACTATGAGCTGGGGTTCCAATTGGCCAGCTTCGGCAAGTTTCAGGAATCCAAGCCCTCGTTCGAAAAAGCTTTGGAACTGGATGCCAACTATGCGGAGGCTCACTATGCGCTTGGTGACCTTCTACTGAAAGAGGGCCACAACAATGAGGCCTTAACTCATTTTCAAAAATCGTTGGCAAACAATCCTGCACTGATCGATGCCCATGTGGGTCTCGGCAAGGCGTTGCTTTCACTCCAGAAGAATGACGAAGTCGTTCGGGCCATGGAGAAGGCGCTTATCCTGGATCCGTTAGAACCGCAGCTGCACTTCAATCTGGCTCAGGCGTATCGTGGCCTTGGGCAAACGGAATTGACTCAAGTGGAACTGAAAACCTTCAATCGCCTAACCCAGGAGCGGATGAAACAGAAGGACCGCGAGGTTCCCAAGAAGTTTCCCCAGTAAGAAACCCGTCCGCAGACACTGAATGAACCTGAGACTACTGCTGGCTTCAGTTACACTGGCTGCAGCCCTTCCTGCCTTTCCTCGTTTTGAGAATATTGGGACACGGGCAGGCCTTGAGTTCAAACTAACCTCAGGCAGCTCGTCAAAGGGTTATATCCTGGAGTCGATGAGTGGCGGGGTTGGTTTCATCGACTATGACACCGATGGCTGGGTTGATGTATTTTTAGTCAACGGCTCAACCCTGGATTCTGAGCGCGCCGGGAACAACAAAGCCAGCAGCCGCCTCTATCGCAACAATCACAATGGTACCTTCGCCGATGTCACCGACAAGGCGGGCGTGGGTACCAGTCGGTGGGGCATGGGAATGTGCGTTGGGGACGTGAACAACGATGGCTTCGACGATCTTTACCTGACCAACTACGGTCCGAACATTTTGTTTCTCAATCGCGGAGATGGAACGTTTCGGGACTCCAGCGCCGAGTCAGGGACCCGAGGATCAGGGTGGAGTTCCTCTTGTGCATTTGCAGACTACGATCAGGACGGTGATCTCGACCTCTATGTTTCCAGCTATCTCGAGTTCGACGTCAATCATCTCCCGCAAGATAGTCCGGTGTGCCGATTTCGTGGCTTCAAAGTCCAGTGTGGTCCCCGCGGGTTGACACCAGCGAGCGGCCGATTCTTCGAAAATGATGGGATTGGCAGGTTTGCGGACGTCAGTGAGAGGACAGGGATTTCCAAGGCGCGACCCTACTACAGCCTCGGCGTGGTTTGGGGCGACTACGACAACGATGGAGATCCCGACTTGTTTGTCGGCAATGATTCAACTCCAAACTATCTGTATCGCAACAACGGCGACAAGACTTTCAGCGAGGTTGCTCTGCAGGCCGGTGTGGCTGTTAGCGACGACGGGCGCGAACAGGCATGCATGGGGGTTGATTTCGGAGACTATGACAATGACGGCGACTTGGACCTGATTGTGACGAACTTTTCTGAGGACTATGACACGCTATATCGCAACGACGGCCTGGGACGTTTCACCGATGTTTCCTTCGTTGCGGGTATCGCCGAACCAAGTTGGAATTACCTGGGATGGGGCGTGCAGTTTGTCGACCTCGACCTCGATGGCTTTCTGGACATTGTGGCAGCCAACGGGCATGTGTACCCGGAGGTGGACATTCATCAAATCGGTTCCTATCGGCAGCGGAAACTTATTTTTCGAAATCTTCGCGATGGGAAATTTGAGGAAACAGGGAGCAAAGCCGGTCCAGGAGTTGGGGAGGCTTTCTCAAGCAGAGGTCTTGCTTTGGGCGACATCAACAACGATGGCCAGTTGGACTTGCTGATTGCAAATCTTGACGAGGCTCCCTCGTTGCTCCAAAACAAAGGTGTGGTGGGAAACTGGTTGATGGTGAAGTTGAAAGGAACGCGCGCCAACCGCAGTGGCATCGGTGCGCGAGTCACGATCAAGACGGGCTCGCTAACGCAGATGCGCGAAGTCAAGAGTGGAGGCAGCTATCAATCTCAGAGCGACCTACGGCTTCATTTCGGCTTGGGCACAGCCAAGACCGTGGACGAAATTAAGATACGCTGGCCGGGCGGTGGCACCCAAACTCTGAAAGGAGTGCGAGGGAACCAGATTCTCACTGTCCCGGAGAAGACCGATCCGTAGACTACTCTTTATGTCATATCGATGAGCCGTCTTAATAACAACTCAGTTTCGGGGAACAGTAACCTTCTGAACAGATCTGTCCGTCTCGGGGGCTTGATCGTATCGCTGTTGGTATTGGAGCTAACCAGCGGAGCGGCCGGGTTCGAGCAGGGTATCGGAAGCTGGGAGCAGCAAGCGAGGACTGCGCTAAGTAGCGGTGACTTGGCATTGGCAAAGAAGCTCGCCGAAGAGAGGGTGACCGAGACGAGGTCGGCTGCTGCAGCGCATTTGTTGCTGGGAATAGTTGAGCTTCGGCAGAAACGCCATTCCGAATCAGCAGTGCATTTTCAGTTCGCAAAACAGTTCGGCGGCCAACAGGAAGAGCTGTTTCTGCGCTGGAGCGAAGCTTTGCAGGCTCTGGGTCGCGTCTCTGAATCATCGCAGATGCTGGAAGCAGAGCTGCTTCGAGATTCTTCGCGGAACGCTTTACGCTCGCGGCTGGCCGATCTGTACCTGGCACTCGGCAAACCACGGCAGGCTCTGCCCCACCTGGAGCATGTGTATCTGCAGGGGACCAAGAATGCTGGTGTCACATTTCAGCTCGCCTCGGCGCGCTTCGCAGCCGGGCAAGACTATAGAGCCGTGGAACTATTGGAGCCACTTATCGGGTCTGTGCCCTCTCCGAACCTGCTGCTGCAAATCGGAAAACTTTACTTCCGACATTTGCTCTATCGGCAGGCGGTGATTCCACTCAAGCGAGCGTGGGAGCTTTCAAAGTCCTACGAAAATGGGATGTTTTTGGCCCTGACTCATTACCTGCTGGGCCAGTACCCGGACTGCGCCGCAACTGTGGAGCAGATAAAGCCGAACGCGGCGGAAGCTCTCGAGTATCACATGCTGAAGGGATCTGCCCTTGCGCGCCTAGGCTACTGGGACAAGGCGCAGCAGGAGCTTGAGAGAGCGGTCGCCTCAGCCGACAACCGCGCTGACGGGTATTTCAATCTCGGCTTGCTCTGGATGGAACGCGGCGACCGCCAAAGAGCTTGGCAACTCCTGGAGAAAGGCTCGTTGCTCATGGCTTCAGGCACGAAGGTGATATACACGTTCGGGAACCGCCAGAATTGCGATGAGCTTGTCCCGCCGCAAGCAACTGTTCCTGCCAATAAGCACCGGGCCCAGTTCTTCGCCAATCTGGGTGAGACTTTCCATAAAACACACCAATGGGCTTCTGCGCTTGAACTATTTCGGGCTGCACTGGAAGAAGATCCCAGCCTGCGCGCCCCCTACGGAGGGATTGGTCTGATCTGTCAGGAACTGGGCAGCCCTGAAGTGGGCAGGAATTTCTTACAACAGGGTATTGAGCGCCATCCGGACGCAGCCGACCTTCGTTTTTATTTCGGGACCGTTCTATCAGCTTTGAGTCGTCACGAAGAGGCAATGGCGAGTTATCTCAAAGCGCTGGAGCTTGATGGTCCGAACCCTCCAGCACGTCACTGGTTGTTTCTCGGCATGGCACAGGCGGCGGGGAAGAGAGAAAATCAAGAAAAGGCAAAGCTGTCATTCCAGCGGGCCATCGAGGCCGATCCGCAACTGGCTTTGGCCCATTATGAGATGGGAAAGTGGTATCTGAAGGAACAAGATCTCGAATCGGCTGAACGATCCCTGCAGCGCGCGATCGATCTCGATCCCCATCTTCTGGGTGCCTACTACCAATACGGGATTGTCTGCATTCGCAATGGCAAAGCACAACAAGGACAAGAACTAATGGCAGCGTTTCAGCAAAAGAAAGCGCTGCGCGATGGATCCACCCTCGCGCAGCCTGAGCAACAGCTCAGAGAATCCAACGGCCCCTAGTGCTTCATTTGAGACGGGCCAAAAAACTCGCGTCATTGCGCGCGTCACGGTATTTACATGCACCTATCTTCGCATTCTGTTTCGAACGGTTGGCTGTTTCTTGCCTCGGCATGTGGGTGCGTATTCCTCCTCGTTTTTGGCGCATTGCTACTCGCATCTCCCGACAACCAGACCAACCCCATATTTGTGGATGTGACTCAGCAAGCCGGGCTCAGCGTTTTTAGGAACATTCAGGGAAGCTTGGTAAAACAGCACATTATCGAGACCATGGGAGGTGGCGCAGCATTCTTCGACTATGACCGGGATGGAAATCTCGACATTGTCTTGGTGCGAGGGTCGACGGTTGAGCAATTTCAGAAAGGAGGAAGCGCGATTTGTTCGTTGTTTCGCGGAGACGGTCGTGGGAGCTTCAAGGACGTGACCGCAGCCGCGGGTATCCAGACGCGCGGTTGGGGAATGGGAGTCGTGGTCGGTGACGTGGATAACGATGGCTGGGAAGACCTATTTCTCGCTGGGTACGGATCGAACGCATTACTGCGCAATCAACGGGATGGAACGTTCCGCGACGTTACAGTGGCATCGGGTCTCCAGAGCTCACGCTGGAGTGTCTCGGCGTCTTTTGCCGACTTTGATCGGGACGGCGATTTGGATTTGTATGTAGCCAACTATCTGACTTACGACCTCAAGCGGCTTCCGGGTCGCGGCGCCGGGTGTACCTACCGAGGGTTTGAGGTGTTCTGCGGGCCCCGCGGACTTCCTGGCGAGCGGGATTCTATTTACTTCAACGACGGCAAAGGTCACTTCCAGGACGTAACGAACTCGAAGGGCATCGACGCCGATACCCTCTACGGTATGGGAGTCGCTGTTGCCGACTACGACAATGATGGCTGGCCGGACATTTTCGTGGCCAATGATCTGACCCCAAATCTCCTGTATCGCAATCGCGGGAAAGGCGAGTTTGAAGAAGTCGGGGCTTTGGCTGGCGTTGCCTTCGACGAGAACGGTGTGGAGGAAGGCTCCATGGGTGCTGACTTCGGAGACTTCAACAATGATGGTTGGCCCGATCTGTATTACACCAACTCTTCCTATCAAACCAATCAACTCGCTGTGAACCTGCGCAACGGCAATTTCAGCCTGAGGAGCTACGCTCTTGGACATGGTGAAACAACCTGGCTGTATGTCGGCTGGGGAACGTTCTTCGCCGACCTCGACAACGATGGCTGGGAAGAGATCTTTGTCGTCAACGGCCACTTGTATTCTCAGGCTGATCGGTTCGACATGGGCCTGAAGTACAAGCAGCGGCCCTTGCTCTTTCAAAACCAGCCTGGCAAGAAGTTCATCGAAGTCGAAGGAAGCTGGGGGCCCGCTTTGCAGAATCCTGGTCTGGGGAGGGGTGTCGCCTATGGAGACTACGACAACGACGGCGACATTGACGTGCTGGTCAACAATCTCGACTCGATGCCGACGCTGCTGCGCAATGACGGAGGAAACCGCCGCTCCTGGCTCATCGTGAAATGTGAAGGAAGCCAGTCCAATCGTTCAGCGATAGGAACTCGCCTGGTTCTTCGCGATAAGACCACGCAACAAATGCGCGAAGTGAAGGCAGGTTCCAGCTATGCTTCACAGTGCGACACACGAGTCCACTTCGGTCTGAATACCCAATCGGAGGTCTCACAACTTGAGGTGCGCTGGCCATCTGGCAAGACTCAGAGGCTCTCGAACCTCAAGGCCAGGCAAATCCTCCAGCTGAAGGAACCCAGCCAGTGATAGCCTGTCGCCCTTCCGCGCATAGCCTGGACTTCCAACCTTGACAGGCGACTTGAGCTGTCACGATAATGACTGTTGTTCAGCTATCAGACAACAGAATGAACCGGATTCATTGCCGACACTGTCCCGGCCTTCGAGAGTCGAATCGGCGACTAGTGGTACAGGCTGGATTCAGTGAGAAGACAACCCAGTCCCCAGCTCTGTGGTAGCATGCGCATCCTCGACGAACTAGCGGGTTACCTACGAGATGGTTTCGCGACCATGCGACGCACCCTCGTCATAGTGGCGGGAATATGTCTGAGCACCGGGGCATTTCCCGCACTCAACGCGCAATCGGACCGCGGGCGCATTGTGGGAACCGTTAGAGACTCGACTCGCTCCGTTCTTCCAAGAGTATCGATCACCGCAACCAACCTTGGTACAGGGTTCCGCACCCGAGCGACGAGCAGTGATTCCGGGTACTATCTGCTCCCCTATTTGCCGGCCGGAATTTTCAGGATCACCGCGGAGTTGTCTGGATTCAAGACGCAGGTCCGCGGCCGGGTAGTTCTGCAAGTGGCCCAAACTTTGCGTCAGGACATTACACTCGAAATAGGCGAGCTCAGTGAAACCATCGATGTCAGCCCGGAGCGCGTTTTGCAGAGCGAAACGTCGACCGCCGCCACGGTGATTGACAATCACCAGGTGGTTGAATTGCCGCTGAACGGTCGCAGCTTTACGGAATTGACAGTTCTGGTACCAGGTGCCGTTCCGAATCCGAATCCTACTTTCCTGACCAGCGGCACCAATGTCTCGGTAAGCGGTACGCGCAGTGAGAACAATAATTTTACGCTCGACGGTGTGAACAACAACGAAACCTTCTTCAAGCAATTCGCAGTGCAGCCCTCCTTGGATGCAATTCAGGAATTCGCCATTCAAACTAACGTTGCATCGGCTGAGTACGGGAGTGGGGCTGGCTCGCAGATCAACGTCATCACCAAATCAGGCAGCGAAGCTTTTCATGGAAGCCTTTTCGAGTTTGTACGAAATGACCTCTTTGACGCGCGTGACGCCTTTGCCAAAGAAAAGCCGAATTTCCGCCAGAACCAGTTCGGCGCGACGATTTCGGGCCCGTTGGCGATTCCTCGCGTTACTTCGGCCCCGCACAACACCTACTTCATGGCGAACTATGAAGGTTTTCGCTTCCGCAGAGACTCCAGTATTTACTCGACAGTGCCGACGGCAGGCATGCTGGCAGGGGACCTGTCGCGAGATGTGACCGGGAAGCCGGCAGCTCCTATCTACGATCCGCTGACGCTTCGACCTCACCCGTCCAAGCCCGGCGAGTGGATTCGCGACCCATTTCCTCTGAATGCCATTCCGAAGAATCGCATCGATCCCATCGCATCACTCTATGCGCAACGATTTCTGCCCGAACCCAATCTGCCGGGTCGATCGGCGAACTTGGTCAATAGCAGACCCGGAAAGAATGACTCCGATCAGGTTACGATTCGGATCGATCACAGGATCAACGAGAAGCACACTCTGTTTGGGCGATTCTCCGGGGTAGATTCACTGGCGCTTCGTCCTGGCGCTTTGCAGACGGTGGACAACACCTTGGGGAACTACTTTCGAAACTTGGTTCTAAACGGAACGCATGTCTTGAGTCCGTCGATGACCTTCGACCTCAAGCTGGGTTACCACCGAAACAATCTTCGTGTTGCCGACAGCGCGCCCGGAGGTTTGTCGGGCGTTTCTGAGTTTCTCGCGAGCACCGGGATTCAAGGAGTCTCTCTAAAGAGCCAGACAATTCCTCTGTATCCGCAACTGAACGTGTCGGGTTTGTTCGCGGTGAATCAAAGTGGGTTCCCTTTTCCAGACGACACCTACCAAGCCGTTGCGAGTTTGGGCCGCATTCAGGGGAAGCACTTCCTGAAAATGGGAGTCGACGTCCAGCACCGACGAAACATGGACGACGGTCTGTTCAGCGCTATCTACACATTTACCAAAGATCCAACTACGGATCCGCAGAACGTGCACGGCACAGGGCAGGCACTGGCGGCTTTCCTGCTGGGGTTGCCGAACCAAGCCTATCGCAACGTTGGCGACACCGCCGCGTTGATGCGAAGCAACAGCTACCACACCTATCTTCAAGACGACTGGAAACTGGCGCAAAGACTCACTCTGAACTTGGGCTTGAGATACGAATATACACAGTGGCCTCGTCATCGAGACAACAAGCTCGCTTCGTTCGATCTCGAGGAGGATAAGTTCATTTGGGCGGGCCGAAATCCAGTCACAGGAGAGGGCCCAAACACTATTCCCTCCATCGTGCCTCCTGACCGCAACAACTTCGCGCCTCGATTTGGGCTGGCGTATCTGTTGAACAGCCGGGCGACAGTTCGCGGAGGCTATGGCATTTTCTACAACTCCAATTTTCTCTGGGAAGGGCAGGGTGTTCGCGGCAATTGGCCGTATGCCATCAGCGAAGCGTTAACGGCGCTCAATACGACTCAACCGTCTTCTCCACTGAAAACGACATTCACCCCGGATCTCGACGTCCAACCCGGTTCGACCGTGCCTCCAAGCGCACAACACATCGTTGACAGACGCAACCGCGTCGGCTACTCACAACAGTGGAATCTTCATGTGCAGCACGAATTGGCTCGGGATCTGCTTCTGGAGGCGGGCTACGTGGGCACCAAGGGAACCAGGCTCTCCATTTTCCTCAGCGGCAACGACCCGGAGCCAGGGCCGGGAGATCCAAATCCGCGCCGGCCGCACCCGGCCTTGGGCTCGGTCAGTTTAATGACGGCCGTCGCAACGTCGAGCTACCACAGCCTCCAGATCAAGCTGGAGAAGAAGTTTGTTCAAGGGCTGGGGATTTTGGGCTGCTACACCTTCAGCAAGGCCATGAGCATCGGTGGAGATGGTTTTGGCATGAGTGCCAGCCCTCAGAATTCCCGTGACCTCAGCTCAGATCGGGCGTTGTCGGCGTTTCACCGGCGGAGTAATTTCGTGGTGAGTTACGTCTACGAACTGCCGTTCAAGAACAGGCTGACCGACGGAGCACGGTGGAGAACCATCAGTACCTACATCCTTCAAGGGTGGGAGATCAACGGCATCACAACAGCTCGGACGGGCCAGCCAATCAATGTCACAATCCCACGCGACATCCCGAATATCGGTTCGCGGGGCTATGTGGTACGGCCGAATCTTGTAGCCGATCCGCGCCTTCCGGATCCCTCGTCGACGGCATGGTTCAATCGGGCGGCTTTCGAGGAACCTGACGCCTACCAGTTTGGCAGCGCAGGACGTAATATTGTCCTCGGTCCTGGAACTTACAACTGGACATTTGGCTTGTTCAAGAATATCGATTTTCAGGAACGCCAGAAGCGGATTCAGTTTCGGATTGAAGCGTTTAATCTGTCTAATCGGGTAAGTCTGTCCAATCCGGACACGAATTTTGATTCGGCCACCTTCGGGCAGATCCTGGCCGCGGCTCCGGCGCGCCAGGTCCAATTTGGTCTGAAATATCTTTTCTGACTCTTTCCCCCTTGCGAAGCGTAAAAAGGGGGAGATCAAGGGGTTCGTTGCGGTCCCAGACTCCTTGCCGGAAAAAGCGTTGCGATGCTCGATTTCCAGGAGTGCAGCTGATGGCGAGCCCTCCGACCGAATAGCCGGAGACTAGCTGGAGTGTCGTAAAAGTCCTTTTTGAGCTGTCATAGTTTATTGAAGCGGAGACCCGGCTCCATATGCGAAGCGGAGCTAAGCAATCGCTTGCGGTTCTACTGGGAAACCAGGCACTTCACAAGGAGCGTCCAGCTACGGAGCTTGAAGGAAAAGTCTCAGAGCTGTTCCTTCTCTTCAAGCTCCCGATCTACCGCTATCTGCTGGGCCTGCTCGGGAATCGAGACGATGCGGAAGAGATGATGCAAGAGGTCTTTCTCTCCCTCTATGGCACCCTTCAGAAGGGAACCCGCATCGACAATGTCCGTGCCTGGATATTCCGTGTGGCGCACAATCTGGCGGTGAACCAGCAGAAGCGTCCACGCATCGTTGAAGCTGTCGACGAAGATCAGTGGTGGAGACTGTGCCAGGAACGCTCCGACCCGGCAGGCGACAGCGAGCAGCGCCTGTTGCGCGAGGAGAAACGGGTACGGGTCATCAAGGCCATGAAATGTCTGTCGCCGCAGGAGCGTCATTGTCTCGACCTGCGCGCCGAGGGGCTGTGTTTCAGGGAAATTGCCGAAGTGCTGGGGATTCGCATTTCCAGCGTCGAAACCTTTCTAGATCGGGGCATCCGGAAAATTGCCAGAGAGATTAATGACTAGACGCACCTGGTGGGCACGCAAACATTGGCATCCGTCTGAAAGAGACCTTCTGCTTTTCGTGAACGGCGAAGGCAGTACGGCACTGGCACGCAGTGTGCGCGACCATTTGGACGGATGCTGGTCCTGCTCCTTGAAACGCGACCAGATGGCCGGAGCCATTGCTGCCTTCATGCGCGAACGCGAAAGCGGGTTGGCTACCGAAGAGCCTTCGGACAGCGCCGACCGGAAGTTCAACTCGAAACTGCGGCGTGCGGCGCAGCAAGCCGAGATTGCTCGCGCCGCATCGAAGCGGAGCCCAAGTGAGCGCTGGCTGCTTGGAGTGCCCTTGCCAGTCGTGGTGGCAGTCAGCCTGATGGCTGTGCTAACTGCTTTCGTCTGGTTACGGTTCGGGTCGGTTCCGTCAGTGTCGGCGAGAGAAATATTGAACCGGGCTGAACACGCGGAAGCGGGAAGGATTCGGGCTGTGACAGAGCCCGTTATTCATCAAAGGTTTCAAATCACGCGGCTGACAAACGGGCAGTCGCCCCAGTCGACCAACCTCGAAATCTGGCACGACTGGAAGAACAATCGCTGGAGGCAGGAGACCGAGGAGGCGGCTGCAGTCTCCGGAGTAGTGACTTCCAAGGCCACGGCCTCGAGGAACAAATCGCGCCCAGGAACCGGCACCGCCGATCATCCGGTAATTCAGGAACTTCAGAGTGTGCAAAAGTCAAACGATCTGCACCAAAACCCGATTTCCGTCTCGGCCTTCGCGGCTTGGCGTTCGAAGCTCAAGAACCCCGTCGAGCGCATCGCAGAAACACGACTTGAGAGTGGCGCCAAGGCATTGACGATTACAACAACCGCAACTGAGCCAGTTGCCAACAGCCGGATCACGAAAGCAGAGTTCGTGGTCCGGCGACAGGACTGGCATCCCGTGGAGCAACGATTGAACGTTTCCGAACCGGATGGTTTTCGAAGCTACGAGATCCGTGAAACCTCGTTCGAAGTTGTGGCGCTGGGTTCGATCGGTGCCTCCATTTTTGAGTTGCCCGAATTGCCGGCTCCATTGGCCTTGCAGACCGCTTCTCCGGATCGCCCTCCTCTCTCCGTCACCCCAGTTAACGCCTTGGAGCTTGAGATGACATTGGTTCATCTCCTGCATCAGGCGGGCGCCTGCCTGGGAGAAGAGGTTCATATTGTCGAAGGAGTTGCTGGAAGGCTGCTTGAACTTCGCGGCGTTGTTGAGAGCTCTGAAAGAAAGCAGGAACTGATCAGGCTGTTCTCTGAGTTTCCGGATGTTCCGGTCCTGCTTCAGGTTCCCGGTGGCGACGAGATGTCTGGATCCACTGCAGGTGCCGGGATGTTAGCAGCACCAGCCGCGGCGGAGACGACTCAGGGCGACCACGGACCCGCGCCGATGAAAGACCACCTGTTGGCGCACTTTGCGATGCTTGACCTGCCGCGGGAAGCGCAGCGCGCAAGAATGGTCGAGTTTTCGAACCTCGTGATCTCACAATCACAGTCCGCTCATAGCCATGTCTGGGCATTGCGTCGTTTGGTCGAGCGGTTCCAAAAGGAGCAACTTTCTGCTTCGGCTCTCGCACGGTTTCAGTCGATGGCGCAGGACCATTTGAGGGAGCTTTCCATCCTGATTGGCCGTTCCGATGAGATGCTCCGTCCGGTTCTGGGTTCGCTGAGTGGTTCTGAAAATGCTGCAAGCCGCACTGCGGCGGGTGCTGTGCAGGGGGAAGGAACCTTGCCTTCAGTTTCGATGCGACTGTTCGAATCCGTGATCCATGCGGATAACCTCATTCTCGCTTTGCTAGTCGGCACTGACGTGGCGCCTAACCTGCGCGAGAGCGGTTCTGCTTTGCTCGCCGCTCTTCCGAAAATTCAGGAAGACATTCGGGCGGTGGACTCTCAGTTGTCAGGCCTCGTTTCGGCTGCTAGCCCGCCTGCGATATCTGCACGGTCGATTCAACAGCGGGTCCCCTGAAAATAAGCTTCCCTCCTCAGTCGAGTGGGGATGCCGGGGCCAACAGCCACAACGGGGTTGGTTACAGCCGAGGTGGGATGATGTTTCCTTCCCAAAACCCCTGAAGTCCCCCCTTATCCAAGGCGGACGGTGTTGTCATAGACCATGGCCCCGCAACGCGTCATGACAAACTCTCCTGAGTCTGTCTCGGTTGTCTGACCTCTCCTGGTTTCACCCGCAGTTCCGACCTCAGACGCTCGTTGCTTGATTCCCGCGGAAACAGGAATCCAGGGCCTTGTTTGTGAAGGCCCGCTGGATTCCTGCCCCCGCTTACTATCGGCCGGACGTTCACGACTCCTCCACCGGGCAGGAGCCATTCGATTTACCAACCAAGGATCCCGAACTAGCACACCATTTTATTTTTTGGATTCAATACTAAATATTATGTTTTTTAGTAACTATATTGAATTCTTCAAACCAAAATTGGAATCAGTTGAAATGAATATCACGCTTGCTCCGGCTCTGCGGTCAAGTGCTTGTAAGTAATCGTGGTGGTGTTGAGACAGGCCTTGGTGAGTCGCTCAAACAAGTTGGTTTCCATGGTTCGCCGGTTCAGCCG
>Ga0187892_10005140_pt1 | contig 20927 bp, 22 predicted proteins | sample MA1701073metaG_FD_139345 | JGI IMG/M metagenome (GOLD analysis project Ga0187892, IMG submission 139345) | Bio-ooze microbial communities from a basaltic lava cave in the Kipuka Kanohina Cave System on the Island of Hawaii, USA - MA170107-3 metaG ... | reverse complement strand
TAACCAACCACGGGCAAGCCCGTGGGATTGACTCGCAGCCGGCAACCGTGGAGGTAGCTTGCGAACCCAACGATCCCCACGGCAAGCGTGGGGGATTCCTACCAACAACCTCTGGATGTACCCTCATCGCCCCTCATCGCCCTAGAGCCCCAAATTTTCCTTGCTTCCGAGACGGCGCCGTGTTAGAAACTCGACTCGACATGTAAGGGAGGCGTTACACGGCGGGGGACGCCGGGGATTGGAGCGATCCCGAAATCTCGGTTAGGAAAAAAATCAGGCTTCGTAACCGAGGTGGATTCAGGTCATTGGGACCGCACGGTCAAGCGGGGCACAAAGAGTCAGTCGCGTTGGCACACTGCTAGCAAGGCCGTTGGCGACGTTGATCGTGTGAGGGAGTGCCAGAGGGGGGATGAGTGTTTGGTGTGGGGCAAACAATATCAAAGCCGGGGGATATGTGGGGGACACACATGCCGTCCTGCCTGCCTGTATTTTCCCCAAAGATACTTTGGGCAAGAATCCCGGGCGGGTTACCAGAGGACACTTGGGTTTACGTAATTCAGTGGGGGTTACCACCATTGCAGAGGACAAACATATGACAACTTATTTTGCGAAGGGCACGCGTCTTTCTTCGTTTCGAAAACACCGGGCGTTCACACTGATCGAGTTGCTGATCGTGATCGCCATCATCACGACTTTGACTGCGTTGCTGATGGCCTCGCTGCAAAAGGCGCGCGAGGCAGCCCGACGCGCCAAGTGCAGCAGTAACCTCCGGCAATTGGCCGCCTTGACCCTCATGTACTCCCAGGACAACGCCGGATTCATTCCTGCCCTCGCGTCGAACATGGACGGAGGGATTTCGCCGGTGGGACCCTCGCCCCTGGGCGCCAACGGCGGCGGCAATGGCGGCGGCAACAGCGGTGGCAGTTCGGGCGGCTCCAGCGGTGGAAGCTCGGGCGGCGGGTTGGTCTGCTCGCCGGATCCGTATAATATGACCTACCTTTGTCACGTTCCGCCCGGCAATCCCTCGGCGGCGGCTACCCACTATGTAGGTTGGAATGCTGCAGGGCCGCAAGGTCACTCGAATCACAGCGGCGATTACTGCGGTCCTTGCACCGGCTACATCGGTGCTTACTATAGCGGCTACCTGAACACGCTCTACGGCGGGTATCTCCCCAATATGATGAACGGCATGGACGGTGGACGCTTCGACCTGCTGGCTTGTCCGTCCGACATGAATCCCGAGTACTCGTACATCGTCCAGCCGGGCGGGTTTGTCCGCCGTGTCCCGGTAAGCTACAACGAGAACCTCGAGTTCCTGGTGATGCAGAAGCAGATCGACCGGCTCGCCAAGCCCGGCTCCACGATCCTGCTGTTCGACGGGCGGCCTTCCGATTTGATCGGCCACTATAACAGCGCCAACTACAACACGAAGTACGCCACTTTCCGTCACCTGCGTCGTGTCAACACCGCCTACTGCGACGGGCACGTCGAGTCTCTGCCGACAATGTTGACATACGAGATCACGCCGCAGTAAGACGCGAACGCCGGAGGCAACGATTCTTGGGGCCGCAAGAATCGTTCTACGGTTCCCGCCGGCCATTCTCGGAGGCCGAAAAAATGGCCGAAGAAGCCCGGTTGGTCATTCCCCGGGGATCGTTTAATGGTCGGAGAGGGTCGTGCGACGGCTGGCGGCTGGGAAGAGGAGCGTGCTCCCCAACAATTTGAACTGAATCGTTCCGGCTCTACAGTTCCTGCCAGGAAACGACCGTACAGCCCGAGACCGGGCCATTGTTCAAAAGGCTTTCGTCGTAGTGAAATTCCAGCGATTTTTTGAAGCTAAACGACTTTCCCACCAGTGCCCCGCTCCAGTATGCCTCCTTCTTGAAGTCGAAATCGCAGCCGGGCGCATAGATGCAACCGGTGAAGGTCCAACCCTTGTCGGACGAAAATGAGGAGGATGCGGACAACCCGTACATCACGAGCTGGTACGCCTGTCCGCACACGTTGATCTCGGCGTTCTTGCTGGCATCCATTGAGCCGGCGAGATAAACCTCCACGCGCGACCCGGGGTTCACGATCACTTCATCCCAGTTGATATTGCCGGTCACGTGAAGCCGGGTGTAGCCGTTGGCAAATGTGATCACGCCGCTGCTGTTGATGGAGGTTGCGTTGTAATCGACCGGAGTGCCCGATCCGCCGTTGATCGTCGGCGAGCCGGTAATCGCGCCCAAGGACGTGCTGCTGCTGAACGGCACCGTGGGCAATGGCATCACTTCGGTCGAGGTGGACGAAATGCGATTGGAATTCACGCTCGGTACAGAGTTGGTGAGATAACCGATGAAAAGATTGCCGCCATTAGCTATGGTGCCCCCCGGACCCGTGCTCACATCTCCGTAGAACGTGCAATCCTTTGCGACATTGATCGTTCCAGATGAGGTTCCGTTGGCTGCGACATCCCCATTGTCTTTCCGCAGACTGCTGTCATAAAGGCCATAAGCGCCTCCGGTCACACAACCACCTCCAGGGGTGAAATCCGAGTAGGATGCGCTGGTGGAATCGAAGCTGTCTATCAGCGCGTCTTTCTTCGTCTCGATGGTCGTTTCCGAATGGATCGCCCATCGGAACGTGGCCCCACCGGCCAGCGTCACTTTGACGGCCCGGGAAATCGAAGCGCCCAGGAAGGAGTTGGCGACCGTGCCCGTGCTGACGATCTGGGGGTTGGCGCTGCTCGGCCCGAGCACGGTGACCTGGTAGGTTCCGATGCTGGAACTCGAACTGATGGCCGTGAGATTGGTCACCGTCTTGGTGTAATTGGTGCCGGATGCGGTCCAGCCGTTGGTGGTCCAGCTCGATCCACCGTTGTTCAACATCGCAATCCCTTCCTCCGCGCCCGCCTCGGCGAGATGGAGGGTCTGGGCGAAATGATTGGACCGGTGCACCTGGCGATATTCCGTTTGCAGCAGGCCCACCATCGAGGCGACCAGGGTGCAGAGCACCAGCGAGAAGAACATGGCCGTGACCAGCGTGGACCCGGTGCTCTTCCAGCGCTGCGCTTGACGAGTCTGAGTTGTCGGAGCCAGTTTCACAGATCTTTAGGGCTTGTTGCGCAAGAGCGCGCGCAATGACAGGGTTTGTTCCGTGTTCGTCGTGGAGATTGTGTTTTTCCTCATGGTGAGGTTCATTTGCAGCAGCTTGCAGGTCGCGGCCGTCACGCCGCTGGTGGAAAGACTCGTGTTGTAGGGAATGAACTGCAGCGCCGTGACGTTGTCGGCGACGGCGTTGGTCTTGCCGAGCTCGATCCGGTACAGCGTGTTCGATTTCGATGCCGAGCCGAGGTAGTACCGGATGGTCTTGGTTCCCGAGACCGACCCACTCGAAGTGAAGTTCGTCGGGATGGCCATGCTGATGTCATTCGATGCGAACGACACCAGCCCGGTCGCCTGGCGTGTGTCGCGCGCGAAATAGTCCAGCGTGGTGCGCCCGTCCCGGGCGAGGTCGGCATAGTTGCCCGTGGAGGAAAATCCCCGGCTGACCATCGAGAAGGCCGCAAAGATCCCTGCCGCGACAATCGTGGCCGCGAGCGTGGCGACCAGCATTTCGACCAGGGTAAAGCCGCCGCGCCGGGCGAGTGTTCGCGCCGGTAGAGTGTTCGTCCTCGTCGTCGTCCTCGTCCTCGTGAATCGATCCGGAGATTTCGACGACGAGGACGAGGACGATAGGAATGAGGATGCTACACAAGGATTAGAAGAAATAGTCATTGAGTCCCCCTTGTGTGATCACCGTGGTCAGGGCGTTGGTCATGATCTTGCCGGGCGCATTGGTCCAGGTGATGGTGATGGTGACTTTGCGCATGTAGTTGGTGCAATAGCTGGTCGAGTTGTAGTGATTCGTCGAGGAGCGGCTGATCGAGTAGATGATGTTGCCGTCGGTGGTGTTGGTCGCGCTGAAGTTGGCGCTGTTGGTCATCTGCGCCCAGGTGTAGGTGCGGATCGTTTCCATCTCCTGCTGGACGATCTGGTTGGCGCGCGCCGTTTGCCGGGAGCGGGACAGGATCGAGAACCCGTGGACGAGCGTGCTCAAAACGGATGCCACCAGGATCCCCACGACCAGCGTGGCGATGCTGACTTCGATCAAGTTGAAGCCTTCCTGGCCCCGGAGACAGTGGGATGGTCCCCCCGGCTTGGCTGCAATGGAAAAGGATCGCAGAAATCGCATTATTGGCCCCGAAAAGATTAGCACGCTGCATGCCCCGGTCAGGAAGGAAGGCCGCCGGCATTGGAAAAACGAGCGAAATTGCGTCTCCGCCCCGAAGGCTTTCGCAATCCCGCTCCAAAATCTCATTAGCACCCCGCTTCAGCAGTTGAAGCGGGGAACATCGCGCGGTTCGCCCCCCCAAGCGCGCGATAAAATGAGCGGTTGACGTTTGTATGGTGGCGCAAGCGTCCCGCTTGTAGCGCCCGGCTGAATTGGAGTGCAGCAAGCGGGACGCTTGCGCCACCACCCAAACGTTCGCCCCAGCAATCAGCCCCCAAAGGCCGTGATTCCCACGAATTTTCCCCGAACCAAAATCTCACTTTTGCAGGTTGACAAAGATTGCACCATTCACTAAAGGCTAGCCGCAAACCAAAGAAGGAGCAGTGCAACCTATGACATCCCAAGAAATCGAAAAGAAGGTCAAAGAGATCATCGTCGAACAACTGGGTGTGAACCCGGACCAGGTGACTCCCGAGGCTTCCTTTCTCGAAGACCTCGGTGCGGATTCCCTCGACACCGTCGAGTTGGTGATGTCCTTCGAGGAAGAATTCGGCGCGGAAATCCCGGACGAAGACGCCGAAAAACTCCAGACGGTCGGCGACGTGATCCGTTACATCGAAGAGCGCGTCAACAAATAAGCTTCGCCGCGCAAACCAAAGGGGCAATGCCGATGCAACGTCGGGATTGTCCCTTTCTCGTATCCGGGCTAGTATGGTTTCCATGACTGAACGACGCATAGTGGTCACCGGCATCGGCGTGATGACCTCGCTGGGCAGCGACATCGATACGCTCTGGCAAAACGTCCTGGCCGGCAAGAGCGGAGTCGATCGTGTGACCACGTTCGACCCCACCGGCTACGACTGCCAGATCGGCGGCGAGATCCGCGATTTCACCCCGGCCAAGTACATGCCCGTCAAGGAAACCCGGCGCACGGATCGGTTCACCCAACTGGCGATCGCCGCCACGCGGATGGCGGTGCAGGACTCGGGACTCGACCTGAGCAAGCAGGACCCGACCCGCATCGGCGTGTTGGTCGGATCGGGCATCGGCGGCCTCCAGACCATCGAGGAACAGCATTCGGTCCTCATCAACAAGGGGCCTTCCCGGGTGTCGCCGTTCATGATCCCGATGCTCATCGTCAACATGGCCAGCGGCTACATCTCGATGCTGTTCGGGATCAAAGGCCCGAACGTGAGCGTCGTCTCCGCCTGCGCCACCGCCGCGCACGCCGTCGGCGAATCCTACCGCTGGATGTTGCACGACGACGCGGACATCATGATCGCCGGCGGCAGCGAAGCCGCCATCACCAAGCTTGGCTTCGCCGGGTTCTCCTCGATGCGGGCGATGAGCACGCGCAACGACGCGCCGCAAAAAGCCAGCCGGCCCTTCGACAAGGAACGGGACGGGTTCGTCATGGCCGAGGGGGCCGGCATCCTCATCCTGGAAGAATTGGAACACGCCAAGAAACGCGGCGCGCGCATCTATTGCGAGATCATCGGCTATGCGTCCACGGCGGACGCCTATCACATGACTTCGCCGCCCGACGATGGCGAAGGCGCCGCGCGTTGCATGAAACTGGCCATCGCGTCCGCCGAGTTGAACCCGGCCGACATTTCCTACATCAACGCCCACGGCACTTCGACCCCGCAAGGCGACGTGGCGGAGACGCAGGCCGTCAAGACGGTGTTCGGCGACCACGCGAAGAAGGTGCCGGTCAGCTCGACGAAGTCCATGACCGGGCACTTGCTCGGCGCCGCCGGTTCGGTCGAGATGGCGATTTGCGCCAAGGCCCTGCAGACGGATGCGATTCCACCCACGATCAACCAGGAGGTCCCGGACCCCGCTTGCGACCTGGACTACGTTCCGAACCAGGCCCGGCAGTTGACCGTACAGACGATCCTCAATAACTCCTTCGGTTTCGGCGGCCACAACGTGAGCCTGGTGGCGAGGAAGTTTGGCTGAGAGTTTGTAGGAGTGCATTCATTGCGCGGTTCGGTTGACCATCCCTTCGACTGCGCAGAAAGCCGAAAAACGCACCCCACCGAACGCCGCAACCTTCCCTCTCCCTCCGTTGACTTCACTCCCCGCTCTGTTACGCTGTCGGCGTGCAAAGCCTTTGGGCGCCCTGGCGAATGCAATACATCTTGGCCGCGAAATCTCCCAGCGAAGGTTGCGTGTTCTGCAACAAGTCGCAAGAAGCCGACGACGCGAAAAACTACGTTCTCTTGCGTGGCCGCACCTGCTTCGCGCTGCTCAACCTTTACCCCTACAGCAATGGCCATCTCATGGTCGCGCCGTACAAACATACCGCCGACTTCGACCTCCTGACCGAGTCCGAGCTCGCCGAGTTGCTCGTGCTCGTGCGCGACTGCCAGAAAGCGCTTCGCGCCGCCATGCATCCGGACGGGTTCAACGTCGGCGTCAACCTCGGCAAGGTCGCCGGCGCGGGTATCACCGACCATCTGCACGTTCACGTCGTTCCCCGGTGGAATGGCGACACCAGCTTCATGACTGTGACCGGCGAAACGCGGGTCGTTCCCGAATCGCTCGACGCCACCTACGCCAAGCTCAAGGGTGCACTGACTTCGCAATGAGCGAGTTGACGCTTCACTTCGACAGTCCGCGCGAACTCCACGTGCTGGTCCATGACCCGAAAAACCTGGCGCTCATCGAGAACGCGTTCCAGGTCAAGCTCACCACCCGGGACGGCTGGCTGAAGATCGAAGGCGACGAGCGGGGCGTCAACAAGACGAAGGAACTCTTCGACAACCTTCAGAGCGCCCGCAAACGCGGCGTCACGATCCGCCGGCAGGAGTTCCACTACGCGCTGGCAGCCGTCATCGGCGAACAATCGCACAAGCTCGGCGGGATGTACTCGAACACCATCGAGGTCTCCCCGAAACGAAAGCCGGTCACGGCCAAGACCTTCGGCCAGCAATCGTACCTCGAAGCGATTCGCAATCACGACGTCGTCTTCGGCATAGGCCCGGCGGGGACGGGCAAGACCTATCTCGCGGTGGCGATGGCCGTGCAAGCGCTCAAACAGGACCGGGTTTCCCGCATCATTCTCGCGCGGCCAGCCGTCGAAGCCGGCGAAGCGCTCGGTTTCCTACCCGGCGACCTCAAGGAAAAAGTGCTGCCCTACCTCCGTCCGCTCTACGACGCGTTGTACGACATGATGGATCCCGAGGAAGTTTCGCGGCTCAGTGAACGCGGCACCATCGAGATCGCCCCGCTGGCGTACATGCGCGGGCGGACCTTGAACCACAGTTTCGTGATCCTCGACGAAGCCCAGAACGCCACCAGCGAGCAGATGTTGATGTTTCTGACGCGTCTCGGGTTTGATTCGCAATGCGTCGTCACCGGCGACATCACGCAGGTGGACCTGCCCGGCCACAAGCGTTCGGGCCTGGTCGAAGTGCAGGGCATCCTCAAAGAGGTCCGTGGCATCCAGTTCGTCTATTTCACCGAGAAGGACGTCGTGCGCCACGAACTCGTCCAGAAGATCATCAAAGCCTATGAGGCGCACAAAGCCGCCCCCAAAGATCGCGATCCGCAACCGCCAGAAAAGCCTGCGGCTTAGCACGACGGCGGTCCGTCGAGTAGTCCGGGAAGCTATTCTCGCCATCGAGACTGAGGATCGAGGATTGAAGATCGAGGATAGCCATCCTGTGTCCTCCATCCTCCATCCTCCATCCTCCATCCTTTCTGTCGCCTTCGTCACCGACGACGAGATCGCCCGCCTGAACGAACGATTCCTCGGCCATTCCGGCCCCACCGACGTGCTCACGTTCCAGCACGGCGAGATCGTCATCTCCACCGACCGCGCCGTCGGGCAAGCGAGACGGTTTCGCACGCTGCTCCACGAAGAGCTCGCGCTCTACCTCGTTCACGGGCTTCTCCACCTCGCCGGCTACGACGACGGCAAGCCGGCTGCGCGTCGCCTCATGGTTCGCAAACAGGAAGCACTCCTGCACACGCTTCGGAAGGAACTCGACTTGCGCCGCCTTTTGCGTTGAGATGGGCTCGATGAGAACGGGGTCCGCACAGTCGCCGAACGGTCCCGGCGGTGACACCGTCCATGGCCAGCCGTCGGGCGGTTGGAAGAAGGCGCTCCGTTCGTTGCGCAACAACTTTGTCGTGGGGTTCCTCGCGATCCTGCCGTTGGCGCTCTCCGTTTACATCTTCCTGCAACTGGTCGGCTTCGTCATCGGCATCACCGACAAGCTGCTCGTGTTCCTGCCGCAGCAGTTGCGCGAGACGGAATGGAAGCCGCTCTTTCGGGTGCTCGCCTTCTTGATCTCGGTGGCGCTGGTCACCCTCCTCGGCTTTGTTGCCCGCAACGTCATCGGTGAATCGCTGCTCGGCGCGCTCGAAAATCTCGCCCTGCGCGTGCCGTTGCTGAATCGCATTTACACCGCCGTCAAGGAAATCATCGAGGCGTTCGGCGCCAGCAAGAAGGGCATCTTTCAGCGGGTCGTGCTGGTCCGCTACCCATACCGGGACAGCTTCGCGATCGGGTTCGTCACCTCCGAATCCAAGGGCGAGGTCCAGGACAAGACCGCCGAGCAGGTCGTCAACGTGTTCGTCCCCACTACCCCCAATCCCACCAGCGGATTTCTGCTCATGGTGCCCCGGCGGGAAATGATCGAGCTGGATATGAGCGTCGCCGATGCCATCAAGCTGGTCATCTCCGGCGGGGCAGTCGTCCCCCCTTCGCCAAATTCGAACGCCTCCACCCCGATCGCCCACCCCGTGGCCAGCGTCAAAGCGAATGGAAGTCCCTAAGACGACCGGCATCGTTCTCCGATACTCACCGGTCACCGAGACCAGCCTGATCGTCACCTGGCTGACCCGCGACTTCGGCAAGGTGCGCACGATGGCCAAAGGCGCGCGCCGTCCCCAAAGCCCGTTCCGTGGCCAGGTCGAACCGTTCTACCTCGACGAGCTGCTTTTCGTGCGCAGCCGCCGCTCCGACTTGCACTTCCTGCGCGAATGTTCGCTGATCGAGCCGCACCGTCACCTGCGTGAAGAACTCCCGAAGCTCCACGCCGCGCTCTATTTTTGCGAACTCGCCGACCTCGGCACCCAACCGGAGCACGGCGAACCCGAGCTCTTCGCGCTGCTTCGTTCCACGCTCGCCACGCTCAACGACGCCGCGCTGCATCCGTTGCTTGTCCCGCATTTCGAGGTGAACTTTCTCGCCACGCTCGGGTTCGATCCCGCCGCGCGCAAGACGCCGATGCGTCCCGATCTTCTCAAGTTGTTCCAGCAGTTCCGCGAACTGCGTCCGTCGGAGTTGTCGCGTCTCAAGGTTTCGCTCGCGCAGTCTGCGGCGCTGGAGGATTTTTTCCTCGCGCAGGCCGGGCAACAGTTCGGACGCCTGCCGCGTTCCCGGCGGTTTGTGGTCAGAAGCGGAATGGGATAGGGGAGTGGTGGACAGCGCCGCTGCAAGACCGAGAGTTATCTATTCGTCCCCGGTCCTCGGCTTCACTGCTGCATCATGCGTTGCATGTTGCCCATGATTAGTTCCTGCATGCTGCCGTATTGCTTGTACTTGGCCGGCACTTCGAACAGCGCGGCGTCGGGGCTGCTCTGATTGATGTCGCGGAACGTCGTGATCGTCGTTTCGCCGCTGTCCGTGGTCTGGTATTGGATGGGGAAATCATTCAGGTCGGTCGCCTCCCAGACCAGCGCCTCGGAGACCTTGCCATCGGCATCAGTGATGGTCAGTTTCGATTTGGCGCAGGGATGGTTATCGATGGTTTCGTTGCCCAACGCGGTCTTCAGCGTGGCGCCGCCGGCCTGGCTTCCGGATCGGGGCGCTTCGAAGTAGGATTCGAGCGCGGGATACATCACGTAGATCACTGTCTTGCCGGGAAGCGCGAGGATGACCATGCGGTCCATCCCCATCTGTTTCATGTCCGCCGCATCCTGCGGCTTGATTTTGCCCAGCTTCGTCATGTCGATCTCGTTGCGGACCTTGCCGCCGGAGACCGCGAACGACATGACGGAGGTCTTGCGCCCGGTCACGACCTGGGCCGAGGCGCTGAACGCCAGGTTGCTGCCGAAGAACCTTGCCAGCGCCCCCGCGGGGCTTGGGGGCACGTTCATGCCGGGCATTTGGGCCGACGAGGCCGAGGCGAGCCACAAGGAGCCGATCACTGCCAATCCAATTCGTTTCATGGAGATTCCTTTTGGGGCGCGGATGGTAGGCAGGAACCCTCGCGTTGTCGAGCCTCGGAAGAGAGGGTGCCGCAACGGGCGAAACGGATCAAATGCACGCGACACTTTCGGCCGCTGTAAGGAATGCGTTCCCGCTGCGACCAAGGGCTGTATGAGATCGGAGGAACTATGAAACTTACCGCCGTGCAAGCCGTCGTCAGTTGGATCCTGCAGATCGTCGCCGGTCTGATCCTTCTGCAGACTCTCTTCTTCAAATTCACCGGCGCGGAGGAATCCAAATACATCTTCTCGACACTCGGCATCGAACCGTGGGGACGCATCGGCACGGGCGTGATGGAACTGGTCGCCGCCGTGCTGTTGCTCACGCCGCGCACCGTCACCATCGGCGCGATCCTTTCCTGCGGTCTGATCGCCGGCGCGATCATGGGGCACGTCACGAAGTTGGGAATCGTAGTCAAAGACGATGGCGGGTTGCTGTTCGGTCTCGCCTGCACGGTGCTCATCGCGTGCGCAATCGTGTTGCTGGTTCGTTACAGTCAAATTCCCGTCATTGGCCCGTGGCTCGAAGCGAAGCGTGTGTGAATCCGGTCACGCATTCGACACGCGCGGCATCCAGAGCGGTTCCTTGGCCATCTCGGCGAACAGCAGTTTGCGCGCGAGGATCGCGCCCACGTACTTGTCGAGGCAACTCATCATGCCGTAGTACACCGCGATGTCCTTCGCCAGTTCGTCGCGCGAACGGAGATGGGAATGGAACCCATGCATCGCGTTCCCGTCGGGTTCCTGCCACGACGAGAAATCGGGCCTGGCTTCCTGCGTCATCCGAAAATGCGGCGGGTTGTTGTCGTGCTCGCCCGGCGTGACCTGCGGCACCGTAATCCTGGATGGATCGTATATGGCATGCCAGGGCGCAGGCACAAGATACGGCGGATGCGGATCGAAGAAGCTCGCCCAGAGGAAAAAGCTCTCACCGCGTTTCGCGTAGTCCGACATCAACGCGTTCGCTCGTTCCGCGATCCACGTGTTGTAATGAAATTCCTCGGGGATACTCCACCTGTGTCGCTGCGGTCCACGGTTCCCCGTTGGCTTCTGGAAATGATCCCGCCAGTTTTTACAGCCCTTTTCCTCCATCCAGAGCGCGTAGTGCTGGCCCACCCAGAACTCGTCGCCGTGATTGCGCGCCAGTTCGACGCTCTCGAACCCGTAGAACGGCCCGTGAAACTTCCGCCAGTAATCCAGGTCCTGCTGCCGCGGCATCGACTCGATCGAAGGGTATGCGTCCGACGGTCGCGCCTGTTGAAAATGCGCCTTGCCCACCAGCGCGGTCCGGTAATCCGCTTTCAGGAAATCCTCGCCCACGGTGTGCTCGCTCTCGGACAGTTTGGTTCCCAACGCCCACGCCCCGTGCTGGCTCGGATACTTGCCGGTGATGATCGAGGCACGGGTCGGCGTGCAGGTCGGGTTCGGACAATACGCGCGCGTGAACATCGTCCCCTGCGAAGCGAGCCGGTCGAGGTTGGGCGTTTGCACCTCGGGATTCCGGCAACCGAGCAGGCTCCAGTGCTGTTGGTCGCTCGTGATGAGCAGGATGTTGGGTGGGCGCGTTTTCATCTGGAACGCCCCTGTTCCAACCACGAAACCAGGTCGAAGAAAAGTGCGAATTCGTCAGCAGGTTCCTTTGTAAGGTTTCGCGGGGCGGTTCGACCCATCTGATGTTGAAACCAACATCCTGAACGGAAGAGCGAGGAACGTATGGCAAGCAACCACTTTGACGTGATCATCATTGGGACCGGCGCGGGCGGCGGGACGCTGGTGGTCAAGCTCGCCCCGACCGGCAAACGCATCCTTTTGATCGAACGCGGCGATTACGTGCCACGCGAGAAGGCCAACTGGGACCCGCAGGCGGTCAACGTGGACGCCCGGTACAACACGAAGGAAATCTGGCGCGACAAGGACGGCAAACCGCTGCATCCGCACACGAACTATTACGTGGGTGGCAACACCAAGTTTTACGGTGCGGCGTTGTTCCGGCTGCGCAAGGAGGACTTCTGCGAAATCAAACATCACGGAGGCGTCTCGCCGGCATGGCCGATCTCGTATGACGAACTGGAGCCATACTACACCGAAGCCGAGAACCTCTACCACGTCCATGGCAACCGCGGCGAAGACCCCACCGAGCCGCCGGCCAGCGCGCCGTACCCCTACCCGGCGGTCAGCCACGAGCGACGCATCCAGATTTTGAGTGAGGACTTCGAGGCGCAGGGATTGCGCCCGTTCCACACTCCCCTCGGTGTGATGCTCAACGAGAAAGACCCGCGCCGCAGCCCGTGCATCCGCTGCAACACCTGCGATGGATATCCGTGCCTCATCAATGCCAAGGCCGACTCCCAGGTGTGCGGCGTCGATCCCGCGTTGCATTACGACAACGTCACGTTGATGACCAACGCCAAGGTCGAGCGGCTGGAGACGAATGCCTCGGGCCGCGTCGTGAACAAAGTCATCGTCACCCGCAATGGCCAACGGCTCGAACTCTCCGCAGATATCGTCGCCGTCAGTTGTGGCGCGATCAATTCCGCCGCGTTGCTGCTTCGTTCCGCCAACGACACACACCCGCGCGGCCTGGCCAATCGCAGCGACGTCGTGGGCCGCAATTATATGGGCCACGTCAACTCCGTCCTCATGGCGCTCTCGAAGTGCGAGAACCCGACGATCTTCCAAAAATCGCTCTCGGTAAACGATTTTTACTTCGGCTCGAAGGAATGGCCGCATCCGATGGGACACATTTCCTTCGTCGGCAAGCTCGACGGCATCACACTCAAGGCCGGCGCGCCGCCGATCGCTCCCGGCTGGACGCTCGATTTGATGGCGAAGCACTCGATGGACTTCTGGCTCACCAGCGAAGACCTGCCGGACCCGAACAACCGCGTCACGGTCAACCGCGACGGCGAGATCGTCCTTGCCTACAAGCCCAACAACGAGGAAGGCCACAAACGGTTGATCGCGAAGCTGAAGGAGTTGATGAACGGCCAGCGTTCCTGTCCGCACCACGCCCACGAGTGCCACCAGGGATTATTCGCCCGCAACCTCTATCTCGGCCAGCGCATCCCGCTCGCCGGCGTCGCGCACCAGAACGGCACGATCCGCTTCGGCCACGACCCGAAGACCAGCGCGCTCGACGTGAACTGCAAGGCGCACGACCTTGACAACCTCTACGTGGTGGACGCCAGCTTTTTCCCCAGCAGCGCCGCCGTCAACCCCGCGCTCACCATCATGGCCAACGCCCTGCGCGTCGGCGACCATCTGATCGAGCGAATGGGCGTAACAGGAACATCCCGAAAGTCGCAGGAGCAGCTTGTTACCGTGTAGGCGGAGCCACCATCACAATGGCAACTGCGCGACCACGTTTTGCCATTCCTGCGGCTCGGTCGCCTTCGCGATCAGTTCAAGATCGCGCACATACTGGCCGATTGTGCCGCGCAGCGGGTGGCCGAAGATCAGACCCGCGAAGGGCCTTCCCTGACCTTGCCATGACTCCGCTCGCGCCTTGAAGCGGATATCCTGAGTGAACAGGACGCACCCCAAAGACCGCGCGCGCTCAAGAAGCGGTTCGTCATCCAGTTCTACCGACTCATCTTCTTGGGCTGTGAGCACCTCAACGTCGAGGCGGCGTAGTTGTTCAGTAATGGCCAACGGAACGTGGACGTCCATGTAGAGCCGCACCGGCATTTACGATTTTCTCTTGGAGAGCAGCCGAACCAGAAAGGGCGGGCGGGCAGACTGCGTGGCGGACTCTTCGGCCATCTTCCAGTCGCGCTCGATCTCCCGCTCAATCTCATCTCGGTGGTCGTAGTAATAGGCCAGCGCCGAATGCACCTCGGCGGGCGTCAGGTGTGGGTACTGGCGGCAGATTTCATCCGCAGACCAGCCGTGCGACAGATGATCCATGACCATCTGGGCGACCCGGACACGAGGGACTCGCTCCAAACGGGCTGGCTCGCCGTTGACTTTTTCGATGTGCGGGTATTTCAGTTCCACTGGCATGGTGCGGAAGTTTAGTCCTCCTCATCAAGGAACTCAACCTTGATTGCATCAAGCCTGTAAGGTTTCTAGTCCGGCCCCGACAAATCGGGTGTGAATCAGGAAACTGCTTATCGAAAGGGAACAGTCATGATCGCTACAGCAAGTCCAACCAGTCGAATCTCCATGCAGGGGATGGAGCAGCTTCCCGACGTCGTGATGCCGAGCTGCCCCGTCGTGAAAATCCTCAAGGGACAAAAGGCGCTCGTCACCGGCGCAAACAGCGGCATCGGCAAAGCCATCGCCATCGCTCTGGGCGAAGCGGGCGCGGATGTGGTCGTCAATTACCGTTTCGGCGATGACGCGGCGCAGGAGGTCGTCGAACACGCCGGTCATTGCGGGAGCCGCTGCTACGCGCACAAGGCGGACGTCTCGAACGAGGCCGAAGTCAAAGCGATGTTCGCACGCATGATCGACGAACTCGGCACCATCGACATCCTCATCAACAATGCCGGCTTGCAGAAGGACGCCGCCATCGAGCACATGACGCTCGAACAATGGAACACCGTCATCGGCGTCAACCTCACCGGCCAGTTCCTGTGCGCGCGCGAGGCGGTGAAGGAATTCAAGCGCCGCGGCGTGCGCAAGGAAATCTCCTGCGCCGCCGGCAAGATCATCTGCATCAGTTCGGTCCACGACGTGATCCCGTGGGCGGGCCACGTCAACTACGCGGCGTCGAAGGGCGCCGTGATGTTAATGATGAAGAGCATCGCCCAGGAAGTCGCGCCGTACCGCATTCGCGTGTTGAGCATCTGCCCCGGCGCCATCCGCACGCCGATCAACACCTCCGCTTGGGATACGCCCGAGGCGTACAACTCGTTGATGAAGCTGATCCCGTACAAGCGTATCGGCGAACCCGAGGACATCGGCAACGCCGCCGTGTGGCTGGCGAGCGATTACGCCGACTACATCACCGGCACGAACATCTACATCGACGGCGGCATGACGCTCTATCCCGGGTTCGAGGCGGGAGGGTAATTCGCGGGTGCAGCGGCGGTCTGTGTCGCCTGAACTGGCCGTCGTCCGGCTCTCACGATTAGCAGGCGAGACGGTTCGTCTCCGCATCCTCATGCAGCGCGGACGGCATCCCGAATCCAGGCTGTACGCCGTCACGCTGGGTCGCTGACGATGATCAAAAACTCGTTTCGGGTCGTAGCCGCATTCGTCAGAACGCGAAATTCCAAGCGATTTCGATAGCCTCATCCGCGTTCTGGCGAACACGGGTACGTTTTTGACTCTCAGCCGTTGGCCAAAGCGGCCTCGCGTTCGAGGGTCAGGTCGTCAGCACGTGTGCCGGTGACGGAGGGAAGAACGGGAACGTACGCGTAGTTTGGGTTCGTCCGCTGTTGCCGGTGGATTTCCATCATCTGTTTCCACGTCGCGCGCAGACCATGCGGGGCTGGCGGCATGTCGTGCTCGATCGCTTTGCGGAGTTTGCCCAGGTTGAAGAACGGCACAGCCGGAAACATGTGATGTTCGATGTGGTACTCCATGTTCCAGTACAGGAACGCCGGGAACCACGAGCACGTGTACGTCCGGCAACAAAGCCGGTGGTCGGGCACATCCGGCGACAGGCCGTAATGCTGCGGCATGCCGCAGAGCGTGCCCAACCAGTTGCAGTACTGCGTGCCGATGTTGAAGATGAAAATCAGGAACCAATGCCCGGTCGCGATGAACACCGCCGCCAACACGGCGTGGCCGATCAGGGTGAACCGCGCCCAGTTGCGGTGTTTTCGTCGGAGCTGCTCGTTCTCGGCCGGCATCAAATACTCGTACCACTGATTGTCGAGCTTGCCGGTCGCGCGTTTGTAGTAATTCTTGAGGACGTCCCGCGTGAAGAGCGGATTCCACCCGAACTGGGCCAGCCAGAATTTCCAGTCCTTGAACGAAAACCGTTGAGGGAGGATCACCTCGCCATCGTAATCGTGATGGACCGTGACCTGGTGATGCCGGATGTGGCTGGGTCGAAACCAGACCTGGTCCCACCACGAAACGAACGCAAACAGTTTGAGGAAAAATTCGTTGATCGACTTGGTCTTGAACGGCGTCTTATGGCTCATTTCGTGGCACGCCGCCCCACCCATGAACGTGCCGACGGTGCCATGCGCAAACAGCGCCGCATACAACACCGGCACCGACCACCACCAGTTGCTGACGTGGATGTTCCGGAACGCCGCGTAGCTCAGGCAGCCGGTGGTCACCCACATCCCGATATGTCCGCCCGCTTGCAGGAATCCCCGCGCATCGCTGCACTGCATCAACTTGCTCATCACCTTCGGATCCACCTTGGAGCGGTACCAGTTGATCTTGGCGTCCTTCTTGAACGTCGCCGGCATGCCGGCCGTCCAGAAATCGGCGGCTTTGGGGGCAGGGCTTGCTTTGGTTGTGTCTCCCATAGCGAGAGATAGCGTAATCAAAAGTTCTTCAACGTCAAGCCGCCGTGTGAGAAGGGAGTTTCCTCATTTGAACGTAGCCGCAAGCTTTTACGCCTGAGTGCATTGCGCGTTCTCATGATAACTTGCGGCGGGACTCGTCACGTTCTGAGTTCCAAGTCGACCAGCACATGGTCGGCGGGTTTTGTTGACACACCGGCTCTCGCCTGTGTTTCTTTGCCAACCGCAGTGAATTTGAATATTTTTACCGCCGCACCAACGACAAGCCCGACCTCCAAAAGCCCAAGGTATCTTCCCGGACAGAAACGCGGTCCGTGTCCGAACCCGAAGTGAAGCATTTCTTTCGCAGTGATTCCTTTCTGGGCGAGAACTTCCCAGCGGTCCGGGGCAAAAGTGTCAGCGGGGTAACCAGACACCGCTTTTCCCCAAAACTCCTCGCACCGGTTGGCGTGCCACACATCGAGGCGGAGGTGAGTTCCCTTTGGGATAAACATCTTGCGGTGCTCACTGGTCTCGATCCAGGTGTCCACCGTGGCCCGGCGCGGGAGAAAATAAAGCGCCGGGGTCAGCCGCAATGTCTCTTCGAGCACTCGATTGAGGGTCACCGCACCTGCCAGATTATCGGGGTCATAGACATTCATGTCTTTGACCTCTGCATAAATTTGATCTTGGATTTCCGGGGCGTGCGACAGATGAGAAAGCGCCCAACTCGCGAACGAAGTCGTGGCTTCCATAGCCCCGGCCAGAAAGACGCGGATGTTACTACGAAGCGCATCATCGGTGGCGTCGGACTTGAACTGCGTCCATAAGCCCAAGCCTTGCGCGCGCCCGGAAAGCGCGATATCCGTCAGGGTTTCATAGTCAGCCATCTGTTGTTTAAGGATTGCGTTACGCCCCATCAGCATTCGAAAAAACGCCAGAGTGACCGGGGCGACTGTGTCGCTGATCATATGATCGATCAGCATCTCGAGGGCGGGAGCAAAACGATTTCGCAGTTCCTTCTCGGTAACATTCCCTCCAAAAAAGTTGTTCACTAGCATTTCGAGCATTATGACTTTGATTTCGGGTTCGAGCCGAATTCGGCTTACTTTCTCGCCGCTGGCTTGCTGGTGGGAATGAAGCATCCCGAGTCTTTCAGCCACCGTCTTACGGAACGTCTGCTCGAAGCCATGAAACTTTTCCGGCTGAAACAGATTGGCTCGACTGAACGGTTCAGCGGACATCCGTTTCTGCCTTTTCCAGACCGGGCCATTCGAATACAGCAACGAATCCTCGCCTGTCGCGCGAGCGATTCCTTCCATCGGGCTTGTATCCCGATCAAACTGGCCGGGCTTATCGCCGGTTGCGGAGAGCACCGCCTTGATGACGGCTGGTTCGCGTGATAGCAACACGGGCGGCAATCCTGCCACATAGAGGTAGCGGTTATGTTTTCCTGACCCTGTTTGCTTTCCGGCATCCCAGTAGAAGGTCTCAAAAATCTTGATCGGGTTTTTGTAATTCCACAGATGGGGAAAGGGCAACGTCGGTCGTCCGAACCCGAATAGCGAGACCCGCGTGGGCAGGCAGTCGCCATCAAAAGGGTTTACTCCTCTGACCTGTTGCAGAAAGCGCGCTGACCATGTTTGAAAGGACATCGAGAATTTTCCAGTGATTTTAGCTAGCCAAGTTAGACCATCTCACCTCGATCAATAATCTGAAAGTGGTCACAGCCAATGCCCATCAGCAAACAGATCAAATGGAGACGGGTCGCCATCGTGGCCAACGAGACTGTTGAAAAAGTCTCACGCGGGGAGTGTGCGCCAACCGGTGGAGGTTCGCAAGGGGGGAATCGTTCGCGGAGAGTGGCAAGCGGGGGCGGTCAAGGGGGGCGCTGTCTCTGTTCCGACCAAAGCCGGGCTTGGCCAGCTTCTCCAGATTGTGCACGAGACAGTGCATCGGCGGCGGGCACCGGCTTCCACCCTCCTCCCGATGGCTGCCCGCTCGAAGCACTAGAAGCTCGGTTTCTCAAGGAACCTCTGTTAGAATCTCAGGGTCAAAGTTTACGAATGAATCAGATCAGTTCAGCCCGCCTGGCCTTAGCAACATCGTTGTACCTCGGAGCGATGTGCTGTTTTGCTGCTGATACAAACAAGGTTGGCAGCGTTACCTTCAGTCGTTCCGAGACAGAAGAGCGCCTGAACCAAATCCCAATAGGTTCAATCAAAGTCGATGCAGTTCCGTTAGAGGATGCAGTGCATTTCATAAAGGCAGAAATCGCCAAGAACCCCATGGGCAAGGGAATCGAAATCGTGATCGAACTCAATCCCAAGATTCCTGACCTGATCATTCCGACCAACCTCACTCAGCAGGTGCGCGCTGAAGCGCTGAATCTGCTGAAACGACATCAGAGGAAACCGGAGCAAGTTCAACCGTCGTTGACCAACAAGGTGACGCTCAACTTGCGAGAAATACCTGCTTACGATGTTCTTCGACTCATTGGCCAATTGGGAAACATGGAAACATCCATCGAGAGCAACCGGTTCATTTTCGGTCACGGTTGTTTGCAGAAGGAGGTGCGTGTCGAAGAGTGTCTTCAAGATCTGTCAGGGGAGTCCAAAACAAACAAAGTGGTGGACCTAACGAGGTTCTTTCAGGATGCAGGTGTGCAGGTCTTGGCTGAATGGCTCAGGGATGAACGACTTATGATCTTTATTGGTACGAAAGAAGATTTCGAGATACTGGATAGGGTTCGTTGACAAACCACGAAAGTCTCTCCGTAGCAGAGCGGCAATGATCCGCAGCGTTGACACCTTCCAGCCGCAAACTACAATCGCTCGCGTCCGAATCACGCATGCCATCATGCCTCCATTCATCTTGTACACATTCGGCAGCATGTCGCTGGGGCGCAACCCGGCCGATATCACCCAGGACTTGGCCGTCGCCCGGCGTGCGATGGAAGCAGGGGTTTGGTTTCATTCCAGCCCCACCTACAACAACGGGTTCACGTTCATGGTGCTCCGTCACGCGTTCGAAGCCGACCGGTCCCGTGTGCCGCGCATGGTGATCAAGGTGCGCGATGCGTCCGTCACGCTCATGCGGTTCGAGGTCGAAGACAGTTGCCGGCGGCTCGGGCTGGACGCGATCGATGTGGCCCAGCTTGTTTCCATGGACCCCAACCCCGGCAACCTCGTGGACCAGTTGCAGCAGGGCGGCGGTCCGCTCATGGATGAACTCGCTTCGCTGCGTGCCTGGGGTTTGATCCGCCAGGCCGTGATCTTCATCCACCAAAAGAATTCCGATGCCGCGGTAAAGGCGGCCAGGAACAAATTGATCGACGGCGTGATCCAGTATTGGAACGCCTGCCAGCGCGATTGCACCGATGCTGCGTGGAAGCTTATACGGGAACAGGCGCTGCCTGTGCTGGCCCTGCGCACGTTGGGCGGCGGCCCGAAGGATGAACACAGCGGCAAGAAAGCCGATGATCTCGCGCGTCTCATGCAGTCCGCCGGTTGTCGGAGCGCCACGGAATTCAATCTCCGCCTTGCCGCGAGTGAGCCCGCGATCCGAACGACGATCGGCGGCACGGCGTCCCTCGCGCACCTCGAAGAGTATCTGGCCGCCGCTCAGAGTCCCAAGCCGTTGCCCGCCGCGATTCTCCGCGAAGCGGAACGGTTGCAGACGCGGTGAAGTTGTAGCGGCGGTCTCTGACCGCCGTTGCGGGGGATTTCGGCGCTCACAGAGCGCCGCTACAGCTAGGATTCCCCCTCACCCTGACCTCTCCCACCAAGGGAGAGGAGGTTATTCTTGTCCACGTGATTGCCGAGAGAGCGCGCGCGCATTTCCTCTCCCCTCCGGTATGTGTTTAGCGTCCATTTTTTCTCGGGTTACATTTTTTGCTGGACTCCGCCGCCGGCGCGTGCCACCTTTCCTCCATGGTCACAAGCCAGATCGTTCAGGGCCGCTCGATCAGTGCCGACGACCTCGCCCTCATTCACCAACTGCTTGCTCAGTCGCCTCTGCTTTCCCGCCGCCAACTCT
>Ga0187892_10005139_pt1 | contig 20927 bp, 18 predicted proteins | sample MA1701073metaG_FD_139345 | JGI IMG/M metagenome (GOLD analysis project Ga0187892, IMG submission 139345) | Bio-ooze microbial communities from a basaltic lava cave in the Kipuka Kanohina Cave System on the Island of Hawaii, USA - MA170107-3 metaG ... | reverse complement strand
GCTGCGGTAGGGGCGAGATCGGTTTCCGTGTCTCGGGCGACCGAGCGGCAGCAAAGCCCGCCCGGCGCCACCGCCGAGGTTCCCGGGAGCGGCGGCGTGATAGCCCGCGACCGGCTACTGCGGCCCGCAGCGGGTGCGTCGGCCGAGGTGTCGCCCGCCACTGCCTCGTCGCCAACGCTCGGAGCCCTGTCAACGGATATGGCTGCGGGCGGACCGGGCGCGAGTAGTGACGAGATCGCGGGAAGCCGGGTCGCCGCATCCCGCGCCGCGGGCGAGGCACCCGCCGACGGGGCCGTCGTTCTCCGCTCCCCGGCCGGTCTCGGCGCGCCGGTGGCTCTGCCGCTCGCCACCCCTCCCGGGCGCCATCGCGCCGATCCGGATCCGGCCACCACGGAGTCGCTGCGGCTCACTCCCGAGGCGCCAACCGTTGGCGCCACCCCACCGGCCGGCTTCGCCATCGCGGCCACCGGTGTGGCCGTCCCCATTGGTCTGCCGGTCAGCGCCGCGCCGGCAGGGGCGAACGTGCTCGCCCGCTCGGCGTCCCTGCCCGCCGCGACTGGGCTGGCCCCCCTCGTTGCCCGCTCAGCGGAGTCGATGCCGATGCCTCGAGGGGCCGATCGAGCGCCGGGATGGCAACTGCTGGCGAACGTTCCCATGCTCGGCCTCGGCCCGCCGCTCCCTGCCCAGCCACCGGCCACCGACCTGCGCCCCCCTGAGGCCGCCGCCCCACTGGCGAAGGCCCGCCCGTCGACGGTCGTGCTCGCCCGTACGGCCACGGCTCAAGAGCCTCCGACCTTCGGAGAGATGCCATCCAGCTCGCCGCCCGAGCCGCCCGAGCCTCCTGCGCCACCGGCAGCGGCTGCCGTGCACCGGGCGGGATCGCGGCCTCCTCGCCCCGCAACCACTGAGCCCGCTGCGCCTCGACCCTCCGAGCCCTCGATCCCGAACGATCTCGACGAACTGGCGGCCAGGCTCTACGACCGCATGCTCTTCCGTCTCCGGCGCGATCTCCGCCACGACCTGGAGCGCAAGGGTCTGAACGCCGGGCTCCGGAGGTAGCGATGGCGGACATCGATGGCGACCCCGCAGTCAGCGTGTGCTTCAGCCTGCGCGTCGACGACCACGACCTGGGGACGTTCACGAGGTGCGAGGGGCTCGGCATGGAGGTCGAGATCGAGGAGATGGTCGAGGGGGGCAACCAGTTCTTCGTCCATCAGCTCCCCGGGCGTATCCGGTACTCGAACGTGACGTTCACACGCGTCATCAACGGGGACAGCCAGAAGGTCGCCAAGTGGTTCACCAGTGCAGCGAGCGGGCTGCGGCGAACGAACGCCGAGATCATCGCCAAGTCGGCCGATGGCGAGAAGGTCATCGCCCAGTGGGGTCTTCTCAGCGCCGTCCCCGTGCGCTGGACCGGCCCGCAGCTGAACAGCGACACGCTCAGTGTGGCGACCGAGACACTCGAGATCGCTCACCACGGGTTCATTGATCCCGCCAAGGGTGAAGGGGCCACGGGATGAGCGATATGGGCGCCGTCCCCCCGAAGCCCGAGAAGGCCTATCTGGCGATCCTCCCGCCGACCACCGACGGGGGCGGAGCGCGAGCGGCGTCGGCCCGCTCGGGTGGAGGAGGAGGCGTTCCCGGCGCCCTCGACCAGTTCGACTTCCAGTTCAACCCCACCGAGTACACGGTCATGAAGACGGCGGTCTGGAGGCGTAGCCCGAACGCAGGAAGTGCCGATGCCGCCGTTCCTGAGTTCCTCGGCGCCAACCCGAGGACCTTCACGGTGCGCTTCTTCGTCGACACGGCCGAGACCGGCGCCGACCTCAGCCCCCAGCTCGAGCGACTCTTCGCCTGCTGTTCGCCGACGGACGAAACCCGTGCGCAGAACAAGCCGAAGCCGCCCTTCGTCCTGTTCGGCTGGGGCACGAACACCTCGTTCACCGCCTGTGTCACGAGTGTGTCCGCCGACTACAAACTGTTCACGCCCGAAGGAAAGTGCATCCGTGCCAGCGGCGTGCTCACCCTCGAGGAGATCCCGACCGACGAGAAGCGCCAGAACCCGACGTCCGGGGGATCGGCGGCGCGCCGCACGCACGTGGTTGTGGACTGTGACACTCTCGCCTCGATCGCCTACCGGGAGTACGGGAGGCCGGACTTCTGGCGGGGCCTCGCCGAGGCGAACGGCATCGACAACCCGCTCCGCCTCTGGCCCGGGCGGCGGCTGCTGATACCGGCCGCGGAGGAGCTTGCGGGCAACGGACGGCTCTCGGAGCCATGACCCAGCAACTGGTCAACACGTTCCGGATCGAGGTCGGGGGGAGGCCGATGGCGCCCGACATCGCTCGGCTCCTCGTGTCGGCCGTCGTGGAGGACAGCCTCGTCGACCCGGACCTGTTCGTCCTGAGCTTCCGCGACGCCGACCGCGTCGTGCTGCCGAAGTCGGGCATCACCATCGGATCGCAGGTGCGGCTGACCGTCGTTGCCGACGAGCACCCCGGTGGCGAGGAGCTGATGACGGGTGAGGTCACGGCACTCGAAGTGGAGTTCTCGTCGAGCGGGACGTGCACCGTGGTGCGGGGTTTCGACGCGTCACACCGCCTCCTCCGAGGTCGGAGCACCGTCGCGTACCGGAACGTGACCTACGCCGACGTCGTGACGAAGGTGGCCTCCCGCGCCGGCCTGCCCCTGGGCCAGATCGACACGACCAGCGGGGTCCACGAGCACGTGGTCCAAGCCAACGTGACCGACTGGGACTTCCTGAAGCGCCTGGCCGCCGAGGTCGGCTACAGCGTCTACGTCCGCCGCGGCAGGCTCGAGTTCCGCGAGCCGGCGCACGCCGCTGCTGCGGGACCGCCGGGCACCCTCACTTCCGACGGCCCGTTGCAGCTCGTCAAGGGCAAGAACCTCCTCGAGTTGCAGGGCGTGGTCACCGCCGCCCAACAGGTGGCGGAGGTCGAGGTGCGAGGGTGGGATCCCCTCTCCAAGAAGGAGATCGTCGGTAGAGCCACGGCGGGGGCGACGAGCGCACAGGTCGCGGTGACGCCGAAGAAGGTCGCCGAGGTGTTCGGCAGCCCCCGACTGGTATCGGCGTCGACCCTCCATTCGCGCCAGGCGGACGCCGAGGCGGAGGCGAAGGCGATCGCCCAGCGCATCGGGGGAACATCGGCCGAGTTCCATGCCATCGTCCGCGGCGACCCGAGGCTCAAAGCGGGCGGGTCGGTCAGCGTCGGTCTGGTCGGGGATCCCTTCGACGGCAAGTATCGCCTCACGTCGTGCCGTCACGTCTACGACACCCTCGACGGCTACACGACCCGCGTGAGCATGAGCGGCGAGCAAGCCCGCTCCCTCCTCGACTTCACGTCGGGTGGCATCCCTGCACCGGATCTGCTCGGGCGGATCGAAGGCGTCGTCCCGGCTCTCGTGACGAGCGTGAACGATCCCAACGGGCAGTGCCGGGTGAAGGTGAGGTTCCCGTGGCTGTCGGGCAGCTACGAGACCGACTGGGTGCGAACCGTGCAACACGGCGCGGGCAAGCAACGGGGCGCCGTCTTCCTGCCTGAAGTGAACGACGAGGTGCTCGTGGCCTTCGAGCAGGGCGACCTCCGCCGGCCCTATGTCATCGGGGGGCTGCACAACGGCGTGGACAAGCCGAACGTCGGTGCCGGCCTCGTCGGTGGGGGCGGCACCATCAACCGGCGGGGGTTCGTCTCACGCACCGGCCACACCCTGGTGTTCTTCGACGGCGCCGGCAAGGAAGGCATCGCCCTGCTCACCGGCGACAAGGGGTTGCGAATCTCACTCAACAAGAGCGGAATGGCGATCAAGATCACGAGCAGCGGGACCGTCGAGATCTCGGGCAGCAAGCAGGTCACCGTCGAGGCGGGCACCGCCATGAAGCTCAAGGCGGGAACGGACTTGGCGATCGAGGCGGGGGCCAAGCTCGAGCTGAAGGGGGCCACGGTCTCGGTCAACGGCACGGGCCCGGTGCAGGTCAAGGGCAGTCCGATCCAGCTCAACTAGAGTCCGGAGGGAACGTGAGCGAGGAGTTCATCGGTGCGGGTTGGGGCTTTCCCTTGCGGACCGACGCCACCGGACGCATGGCCCTCGTGTCCCGTGAGCAGGAGATCGTCGAGGCCATCCGCCTCATCCTCGGCACTTCCTACGGGGAACGGCCCATGCGCCCCGAGTTCGGCTGCGGGATCCACGAGTTCGTGTTCGCGCCCGCCGACTCCACCACCGCCGGCCGCATCGTCTACGAGGTCGAGGTGTCATTGCGCCGCTGGGAACCCCGGATCGAGGTCGTGGACGTGATCTGCAGCAGCGTGCAGACCGAGCCGGCGACGCTTTACATCGACATCCGCTACAAGATCCGGGGCACCAACGACCCCCGCAACCTGGTGTTCCCGTTTTACGTCATCCCGGTCGAAGCGAACGACGGGGCTGAGCTGGCGCCATGACCCTTCCCGCCCCGAACCTCGACGACCGCCGGTTTCAGGAACTGGTCGACGACGCCAAGCGGCTCATCCAGGTCCGCTGCCCGGAGTGGACCGACCACAACGTCTCTGACCCCGGTGTGACGCTGATCGAGACGTTCGCCTTCATGGTCGACCAGTTGCTCTACCGGCTCAACCGCGTCCCCGACCGCCTCTACGTGAAGTTCCTCGAGCTGCTCGGCGTCCGCCTGTTCCCGCCCACGTCCGCCACCGTCGACGTCACGTTCTGGCTCTCGGCCGCCCAGGCCTCCACTGTCGTGATCCCCGAGGACACCCAGGTCGCCACGGTGCGGACCGACACAGACGAGTCGGTGCCGTTCGTGACGATCGAAGACCTGCGCGTCGTGGCAACGTCGCTGCTCACCGTGGCCAGCTCGGTGAAGGGGCAGGAGCTCCGCAAGCGGCTCCCGCAACTGCGGTCGGGCAACGGCTTCTACTGCTTCGATCGTTCTCCCCAGCCGGGCGACGCCCTGCTCATCGGGCTGACCAGCCCGGTACCGTCGTGTGCGCTGCTCGTGCAGTTCAACTGCGAGGTCGAAGGCGTCGGGGTCGACCCCGAAGACCCCCCGTTGGTGTGGGAGGCGTGGACCGCGGAGGGCTGGGTGGCGTGCTGGGTCGACCGCGACGAGACGGGTGGGTTCAACCGCCCCGGTGACGTGGTGGTCCACATTCCTCGCGGCCACGTCACCTCGACGATCGGAGGCGACGGCGCCGGATGGGTGCGGTGCCGGATTGTCGCGACACGGGAGGGGCAGCCCCCCTACGCGGCGTCGCCGAAGATCCTCTCGATCGAGGCGTCCACCATCGGCGGCACGGTCATGACGACCAACGCGGAGGAGATCGAACGCGAGATCCTCGGCGTCTCCGAGGGCGTGCCCGGGCAGCGGTTCACCGTGCGCTGTACGCCCGTCGTCGCCGCCGTCGAGGAGCCCGCCATCGTCGAGGTCGCCACACGCGACGGGTGGGAGCCGTGGGGTGAGGTCGACGGCTTCGCCTCGAGCTCCCCGGTCGACCGGCACTTCGTGTTCGACCGCGCCAGTGGGCAGATCGGGTTCGGCGTGGCGGTGCGCGAGCCGGACGGCACGCTGCGACACTACGGTGCCGTCCCGCCCAAGGGGGCCGCCCTCCGCGTGCGGTCGTACCGCTGCGGCGGGGGGCACCGGGGCAACGTGGCTGCCGGCGCCGTCAGCGTGCTCAAGTCGTCGATCCCCTACGTGGCGCGAGTCGAGAATCGCCAAGCGGCGGCAGGTGGGGTGGATGGCGAGACGGTCGACGAGGCCAAGCTGCGAGGGCCGATCACGCTGCGCACCCGCAGTCGAGCCGTCACGGCCGAGGACTTCGAGGTATTGGCGCGCGAGGCGTCGCCTTCCGTGGCGCGGGTTCGTTGCGTTCCCGCCGGCGAGGGATCGGCGCCGGGGACGGTGCGAGTGCTGGTTGTCCCTGCACGCCGCGAGGGCGCCAGCGGGCCGCTGCGGTTCGACGAGCTGGTGCCCGACGAGCAGCAACTGGCCGCCATCGCCGCCTATCTCGACGAGCGGCGGCTGATGGGTACACGCATCGTGATCGAACCCCCCTACTACCAGGGCGTCACGGTGATCGCTCGGATCCGCCACCGGCCGCGGGACAGCCCCGATCGTCTCGAGCGGGATGCCCTCGACGCCCTCTACCGGTACTTCCACCCCATCACCGGGGGGCCGGAGGGGACGGGGTGGCCGTTCGGCCGGCGCATCAACGTGGGCGAGGTCTACGCCGTCCTCCAGCGGCTGCCGGGCACGGAGCTGGTCGAGGACGCCCGCCTGTTCGCGGCCGACCCCCGCACCGGCAAGCGCGGCCCCGCCACCGACCGGATCGAAACCGACCGCCACGCCCTGGTGTTCTCCTACCAGCACCAGGTGCGGGTAGAGCGGGAGTGAGAAGCTGCGGACCGTGCGCGGAGTGATCGACGGTCTCGGCAACCCGCACCCGCTGCTCGGCGCGCTGCCCGCCGTTTACCACGAGGACGACTTCACGTGGCGCTTCATCGCCGCCTTCGACGACGCCCTCGCGCCGATCATCAGCACGCTCGACAACTTGGAGGCGTACGTCGACGCCAGCATCGCCCCGCGGGATTTCGTCGACTGGCTGGCGGCGTGGGTGGGCTTCCCGGTCGGCGAAACGTGGCCGGAAGACCGGTCGCGGGAGCTGGTCAGGATGGCCACCGAGATGTACCGGTGGAGCGGAACGGTCCATGGCCTGAAGCTGCTGCTGCGCACCTACGCAGGGATCGAGGCGGAAGTCGTCGATTCGGGCGGCGTCACGTGGTCGACGAAGCGGGCCGACGAGGACACGCCGCCAGCCACGAAAGCCACGGCCAAGAGCAAGGGCAGCAAGGGCAAGGGCGGGACCAGACCGGCGGGTCCTCCCGCCTCAGGCGGCGACCAAGCCGAACACCACGTCGTGGTACGCGTGGCGCAGAAGCAGGGCCGCGGCCTTGACCGCCGCCAACTGGAAGCGCTGATCAACGTCACCAAGCCATCCCACGTGACGGTGACGCTCGAGGTGCAGGGGTGATCGTCTGCACCCGGTGCCTCCACCGAAACGACGACGCCGTCGAATTCTGCCTCTCCTGCGGAACCTTCCTGGAATGGTCGAGCGACCGTGCGGTCGCAGCGTCAGCGGCCAGCCTGAATCGGCGTGCGCCACGGCGGTCGAGCCCGGCGACCGGGCGGGCCAAGAGCCGGCCGCCACCGCCACGGCGCGAGCGCTCGCCACGCGATACGGCACCCGACCAGGAGCAGGGCGCGAATGGTGGACCAGCTCCGCCTCGGCCGGCTCGGCGCGCCACAGGTCCCGATACGACCGGACTCGATCCCGAGGAGGCGGCGCTGGCGGCGGCGGCCTGGCGGCTCCGCCAACGAGTGGCCGCAGCCCGCGGCATCGCCCTCGACGGGCGAGAGTCGATACTGCCCCCGGAGCCACCGCGCCGAGGTGGGAGTGGGAAGGACCCCCGGGCGGCGAACCGCGAGGCCGGGCGCGAAGGCGATGGTGGCGGCGTGGCCGCGTCCGGTGCTCCGCCTCCGGGCGGCGGAACCGGCGGCCTCGGGGCCTTCCAACCCCGCCCGCTCGAACCGGGCGACGACGAGCGCCGGGTGCCGAGACGCTCGGTCGTGGACGACGACTTCGCCCCCCTTCCGGGTGAGGTCGTCTGCTCGCGCTGTGCGGCGGGGAACGCGACGTCCCGCTACTTCTGCCGGCGCTGCGGGATGGCGCTCCACCCCGAGCGCGAGGAGCCGGCGCTGCCCGCGCCAATGGTCTCGTCCCGGCGCCGGCGATGGTGGTGGTGGCTGTTCGGGCGCCGCCGCGACGACGTCGCTGACACCCCCGCTCCCCCACCCGACACACGGTCCCAACTGCGCAGCGCCCTGCCCGTGGTGGCCGTGCTCGGACTGATCCTGGCGGTGCTCGGCCCGTGCCGTTCGGAGATCGCCTCGCGAATCGAGGCGGCGCGCAAGCGGGTGGCGCCTCAATTCGAGAACGTCCATCCCGCCCGGGTGGAAGCGAGCACCGCCCTGCCCGACCACCCCGCCGAGGCCGCCGCCGACGGCGCGCCGAACACGTACTGGGCCGAGGGCGGGCCTACCAGCGGCGAAGGCGAAGGCCTCGTCTTCACCTTCGACCGCCCGGTCGACATCGGCCGGATCGGCTTCTACAACGGCGCTCAGACCAAGCCCCAGGACTTTCTCGCCCAGCCCCGTCCACGTGCCATCCGGGTGGTGTCCGACACCGGCGAGACCGTCGTGTTGACCCTGAAGGACGAGGCCGCGTTCCAGGACCACCGGCTCGACCTGCGCAGCGTCGAGACGGTGACCATGTTGGTCACGTCGGTCTACCCCTCGCCGCAGGGCGGGACCGCCGCCTCGTTGGGTGAGGTGGAGTTCTTCACGAGACGCTGACGGCTCGCCCCTCAGGGCAGCCAGTTGTGTCGCGAGGGCAATGAACGGTGTCCGGCGCGCCCTATCCCGGCCTGAGGACCCCTCCCTACACTCCCGACCGTGGGCGCCGCCGTCGCACTGGCCCAGGACTCCCTGGCCGTCGAGCCCGGAAGTCAGGTCGCCACCCGCGTCCGCATCCGCAACACGGGCGAGGTCGTCGACCAGTTCTCGTTCGAGGCGCTCGGGCCGGCGGCGGTGTGGGCGTCGTTCGAGCCGCCCGTCTTGTCGCTCCTGCCCGACGCCGACGGTATCGCCGAGGTCCGGTTCGCTCCGCCGCGCCAGCCTGCTACCCGCGCCGGCACGGTGCCCTTCGGCGTGCGGGTGCTGGCCCAGGAGGACCCGCAAGGTTCGGCCGTCGCCGAAGGCGACCTCGTCGTCGGCCGCTATGACGACATCGTGGCCGAAGTGGTCCCGCGGACGGCGCGCGGGCGCACCGTCGGCCACCACGACCTGGCCGTGCAGAACCGGGGCAACGCCCCGCTCAAGGCTCGCCTCACGGCCATCGACCCGGAACGTCGCGTCCGGTTCGCCTTCAGCCCGCCCGAAGCGCTGGCTCGCCCAGGCAGCGCGACGGTCGCACGCGTCGACGTGCGGCCTCGCCGCCGGTTCCTGCGGGGGGCATCGGTCACCCACGTCTACACCATCCGCCTCCAGTCCGCCGATCAACCCCCGATCGACGTGGCTGGGGCGTTTCTCCAAGAACCACTGATCCCGAAGTGGGTCCCGCGTGCGCTGGTCGCGCTGGCCGCCCTTGTGCTCGCCTGGTTGATCTTCCTGCGCCCGACCGTCCAATCGGCGGCAAAGAACGCGGTGAAGGAACAGGTCAACGAGTCGAGCCAGTTGGCCGCCAGCCAAGCGGTGGCGCCCGCTCTGGCCGCCGCCGACGAACGGCTGGCCAACGTTGAGCAGGCGGTGGGGATCGCGCCTGGCGAACCGCTCCCCAATGTGACCACGACGACCACGCGGCCGGGTGTGCTGGCGCTCGGCGATCCAGCCGACGCCCGGCTCGCCGTCAGGAGCGCGCGTACGGCCACCGAGGTTCTCGAGGTCCCCGAGGACGAGATCCTGTCGGTCACCGACTTGTTCTTCGACAACTCGCTGGGCGACAAGGGGCGGGTGACGCTCCTGCGCGACGACGTGGTGCTTCTGTCGCTTCTACTCGACAACTTCCGCGACCTCGACTACCACTTCGTGGCGCCGCTGGTGTTCCCTCCCGAGAGTGAGCTGCGCTTCCGGGTGGAGTGCGCCAACAACGGGAACCCGCCGCGCGAGTGCGCCCCGGCGCTGACGTTCACCGGGCTGCGCCGGGCCGTCCCCGAGGAATGAGGCGGCGCGCCGTCGCGCTGGTGCTCGCCATCACGGCCGTCGGGACGCCGGGGGCCCTTACCGGCGCCGGGTCGCAGGTGCTGGGCTCGACGACCTGGCTCTCGACCGGGCTGCCGCCGTCGTTCGAGGGGGGGACGGCGGGCGAGCCGGCGCTTTCGGCCGACGGCACGACCGTCGCCTATGCGGCGACCGCTCCCACCCAGACGGGCCGCCCCCCCAGCGGGCGGAGCGAGGTGTTCGTGCACGACAGCCGGCGGCCGGCGGGCGACCGGATCGAGCAGGTGTCGGTAGGTTCGGACGGACGTGCCGCCGAAACCGGGTCGAGCGGCCAGCCATCGGTTTCGTGTGACGGCCGTTTCGTGGCCTTCACGTCCGACGCCGCCCTCGATCCCGACGACGGCGACGGCGGGGCTGCCGACGTGTATGTCCGCGACCGCGTGAACGGGACGACCGAGCTGGTGTCGGGCTCCGCTCTGGGGGACGCGGCGGGAGCCCCCTTCGCCGGCACTGCCCGCAGCCCCGCCATCTCGGCCGATGGGCGCTACGTGGCGATGGTGGTAGCGCCGGTGCAGCAGACGCGCCTCCTACCGTCCCAGGTGTACGTCTACGACCGAGTCGAGCAGATCGCCCGGCTCGTCTCCCGTCAGGCAGGCGGCGTCGATGCCGGCAGCCGCGACAGCTATGCCCCCTCCATCTCCGCCGACGGCGGCGTCGTGGCCTTCGCCTCGGTAGCCGACCTCGACGGGCCGGTACCTCTCGAGGCGACGCCTCACGCCCGCATCTTCGTGTGGCGGCGCACCGACGACACGGTCCTGCCTGCCTCCGTTGCCCTGGGAGGGGGCCGACCCGACGGGCCCTGCGGTCCTCCCGGGGTCTCCCAGGGAGGCCGCCTGGTGGCCTACGCCTGCCTGGCCGCCAACCTGGTCCAGGGCGACACCAACCGCGCCGGGGACGTCTTCGTCACCGACTGGGCGGCCCGCACGACGACGCGTGTGTCGGTCGCTACCAGTGGCGCCCAGGGGAACGGCGACTCGTGCCAGCCGACCGCCGCCGGGCTCTGCGACGGCCGGGTGGCGATATCGGGCGACGGGCGGTTCGTCGCCTTCACCTCGCTGGCGACCAACCTCCTCGACGGTGCGCCGCCCACGACGACCGGCGCGAGCTCCACTACGTCCACGCGCCCGGGCGGCACCGAGGTGGTACCCGCCCAACTCGCGTCGTCGGGAGGGCGGGACCTCAACGCCGCCAGCGACGTGTTCGTGCGTGACCTGACCGATCGTCGAACAGTGAGGGTTTCGCTACTGACGGCGGGCGCCGAAGTGACCGACGGCGCCAGCAGCAGCCCGGCTATCGCCAACGGTGCCCGCCGCATCGCCTTCGTCTCCGACAGCCGGTCCCTCACCGACGGCCGGTGCCACCCGTCACGCTGTGCCCCCAACGTCTTCGTACGCGATGACCCCGCCGTCTGCTCCCCCTGCGAGGCGGATGAGTGCCCGCCCCCGCCAGCCGTTCCCCAAGTGCGGATCAACCAGGCGTTCGTGCCCGAGGGTCGCGTGGCGACCGCCATCGGGACCAACTTCCCGCCCTCCAGTTCCGTCGAGGTGACGGTTGGCGAGCAGGTCCAGACGGTGACGACAAACGCGGCCGGCGCCTTCGAGGCGCCTGTGATCGTTCCCCATGGAGCGGCCACCGGCCTCGAAACCGTCCGCGCCCAGGGGGGCGTGCGCTCGGGCAAGGCGTCGTTCTTCGTGGTGCGCCGTTCGGCGCAGCCGCCCTTCCCGGAGATCAGCTGACGGGACGAGAGGCCGGGGCGCAGCCGTGCACGTCGCTGCGGGCCGAGGAGACGACGATGTCGGCCACGCCGTCGATCACGAGGTGAAGGGCGTTCACGGTGAGGTTGTTGCCGCCACGGCTGTTGACGACCTTCTGCTCGTTCAGGGTGACTGAGATGCGCGGCAGAAGCCCACCTAGATCGGGGACGGTCAAGGTCGTGTTGGGTGGCACCGCGATCTCGTTGGCGACGAGGACGAGCGGCCCAACGGCGAGAAATCCCACGCGCGAATCTCCGGACGAGCCCTCGCTACACGTAGAACGAGCATTGGCCACGACTCCGCGCAGCATGATCGAAAGTCCGGATGTGAGCGGCGGGACGAGGTCGAGCGTCAGGCTGGCGAGCGACGCCTGGACGTCGACTGCACCCGGGGTGGTCGTGATGCGCGACTCGGCGACCGAGCCGGTCAACACCGGACCGGGGAAGGACAGGGCGTTCACCGCCGCGTTGGTCGTCTGCTCGGTGGCCACCTCGCCGGTGTCGGCGATGGTTGGAATCGTCAGCAGCCGGCTGGTGAGGGAAAGGACGACTCCCCGGCCCCCTTGGATCGGCCCCGACGGTCGAACGACGAGCAACTGGGCCGACGCGGTGCCGGGGCCGTGGATGGCGTCGCCCTCGCTGGATATCGTCACCGGCTGGTTCCCAAGGGCGGAGGTGAGCCGTGCCTGGCACGTCGCCACGCCGTTGACGTCGGTGCGGGCACCGCAGGTGTCCACCTGGTTGATCGCGAAGGAAACGGGCGCGCCCACGATCGGCTGGCCCGTGGGCGAGGCCACCAGCCGGGCTGACAGGGTGACCGGCTCACCCTGCAGGCCGGAGGCTGGACCGGTGTAGGAGAGAGCGGCGGGGACCAGCGGAACGGCTTGGCCGTTGACCGCCAGCGTCGCAGTGGTCGAGGACGGACCGGCAGTGGGCGCCCCTTCGAACGCGGCGGTGACGGTTTGCGTCCCCGGCCCGGCCCGCAGGACGACTCGGCAGGCGCCGAGGCCGGTGGCGTCGGTCGTGGCCTCGCACTGCTCGCCGTCCGGCAGGCCGAAGCGGAGCAAAGCACCGGGGAGTGGCTGATTGGTGGCGGCGTCGGTGAGGCGCGCCGCCAGTGTCGCCGGCTGGCCCGTCACGCCCGAGGTCGCCCCGCTGTAGACGAGTGAGGTGTCGGGTGCCACCGTGGTCGACACCGAGATCGGGTTGGATTCCAGTGAGGCAAGGGGGCGGCCGCTGCTGCCCTGGGCCACCACCTCGTCGGTTCCCGGGCTGGCGGCGAGATACCGGAACACGGCGGTCCCGGATGCATCGGTCGTGACAGTGGCGTCCTGAGGGTTCGCACCGCGCACGCGAAAGTCGATCTCTCGCCCCTCGGGCTCCACGCTGTTCAACAGGGTGGCGATGACGGTGGCCTCCTGGCCCACCACAACGGGCCCGGTGCTGGCCAGATGAAGGCGGGGGTCGGCGCGCAGGAACTCGCCGACGACCGTGAAGCCGCCCAGCACCTCGGCCGGGTCGGGGGTCGTCTCGACCGTGAGCAGGGTCTGGCCGCTGGGTATGTCGACCTTGAAAACCTCCCCGGTCGCGTGGTCGCCCGTCCAGAAGGACGTGAGGTCGGCGTCGAGGTTCAGCGTGAGCAACTGTCCGGTGCGGGGCAGGGTGTAGGCCTGGACGACTGCTCCGGCGGGGCTCAGCCGCAGGACCTGGCCGGCGGTGGCGACGACGACCTCGCCGTTGTGGCGGATCCGTAGGGCGTAGGCCGAGGTGGTCGGGTCCGACCGGTTGTCGCCCTCGATCGGGAGTGTGGCGAAGTCCTCCAACTGCTCGTCGGCGCAGACATCGAACCGCTTGATCAGCCGTCCCTCCGACGTGTAAAGGAGGGTGCACTGATCGGCGTCGAGATCCATCCAGTCGATCCCCCGGTTCTCCACGTCGGGCAGGTAGCGAGCGACGACGGTGCCCCCGGCGTCAAGCTTCAGCAGCCCGTGGGAGCCGTCGTTCAAGCCGACATAGATGTTGCCGAGGTGGTCGCGGGTGATGCCCTCGGGATGCATGTCGAACTCGCCGCCGAAGGGCCCGAGGTGGCCTCCCGTGGCGTCGAAGCGGCTGATGGTGTTGGACGTGAAGTTGGCGCCATAGATCAGACCCCTGCGGTCGAGCAAGACGGCGCCCCCCTCACCCGGCTGGCCGCTGTCGAGGATGTCCACAAGTCGGCCGCTGCTGTCGAAGTGCTTGATCCGTCCGTCACCGACGGCCGCCAGGAGGTCGCCGGGCGCCACAGGGACGCCCTGGCCTTGGGCCACGACGACCACGACGACGGGGACCAGTACAGCGGCGAGGGCGGCGCACGCAAGCGCCGAGCGCCGATTCGAGAATCGCCCCACTTCCCCCGTCGCCTCCCGATCCGTTCCCCGTCACCAGGATGGACCGCGCACCGTTGCGGGCGCCAGACATTCGGGGCTCGAGGGCGCGACGTGCCCGTAGGGGCAGGACGCATGCTGAGCGGCCCTTCCCGCCCCCACAACGTCCACGCGGATCACCTAACCACCCGCGTCCCCCTGACCTGAACAACGCTGGACCTGATCCGAGATGTCACCATGGGTGGTGTGCTCCGCCGCCGCTCCTCCCGACCGCGTGGCACCTACACGGACTGGTTCTGGCCCGGGAAGGGCTATGCGGGGGTGGAGCACGAGCTGGTGGCGGAGATCGACCCCGGGCCGCGGACGCACTACTTCTGGGCCCACCAGTTCCGCACGGAGGCGGGTGAGGGGGGCTACATCGGCCTCCAGACGTGGGGCAACCGGGCCGACGGCAGCCTCGGGAAGATGGCGATCTTCTCGTTCTGGGACACGATCGACGCCGAGGGACCGGGGGCGGTGCGCTTCGGTGGCGAAGGCGAGGGATGGAGCTGCCGCATCCCGTTCTTCTGGGAGCCCGGTCGGCCATACCGTCTGCGGGTGGAGGTGGTGGACGGGGACCGCACCGCCCTCACGTGGGCCGGGTCGGTCGACGGCGAGGAGTTCGGGCGCATCCGGGCGCCGGCGGCGTGGGGGCGGCTGGGAGCGTGGTCGGTGATGTGGACCGAGTACTACGGGGGCCCGCTGTCGCGCTGCGGTGACCTGCCCCACTCCAAGGTGCTCTTCTCGGAGCCATCGGCCGACGGCGGCGCCCGCCCGGCCCGGACCCATGACCACCTGGGTGAGGGCGACTGCCCGGGGTCCCGGATCACGCGCCTCGGCGACCGCGTGCGTCACGAGATGGGGACGCCGCCGGCAGTAGCCTGAGGCGGGATGGCCCCGTACGACATCAGGGTGTTCGGCGATCCCGTGCTGGTGACGCCGGCCCGGGAGGTGACCGAGATCGACGGCGCCCTCGTGCGGCTGGCCGACGACATGCTCGAGACCATGTACGAGGCGCCCGGGGTGGGGTTGGCGGCGCCCCAGATCGGCGTGCAGAAGCGGATCTTCGTCTACGACATCGGCCTGGGGGCGGGCGCAGTGGTCAATCCCCGCATCGTCGAGCGCGACGGTGGATGGGAGTACGAGGAGGGCTGCCTGTCGGTGCCAGGGATGTCGTGGCCGATCGTGCGCCACGCCCGCGTCCACCTCACCGGCTGGGACCTCGACGGCAACGAGCTGTCGATCGAGGCCGACGAGCTGCTGGCGCGCGTCTTCCAGCACGAGACCGACCACCTCGACGGCGTCCTCCTCCTCGAGCGGCTCGACAAGGCTCAGCGCAAGCAGGCCCTGCGCACGCTGCGCAACCGGGCCATAGGGCTGTCGCTCGGCATCGAAGACAAGGCCGGCCTGCGAGGCCCGAACGCCACGGCGGACCGGGACTGAGCCCGGCCCGCACCCTGGCCTACCTGGGCACTCCCGAGGTCGCCGTCCCCCCGCTGCGGGCGTTGGTGGAGGAGGGCCATGACGTGGTGATGGTCGTGTCCCAGCCCGACCGCAAGCGGGGGCGGGGCGGGGCGCTGGTCCCGAGCCCGGTCAAGGCGGCTGCCTCCGAACTGGGCCTGCCCGTGACCGAGCGGGTGGACGACCTCTTGTCGGTGGGGGCCGAGCTGGGCGTGGTGGTGGCCTACGGGCGGCTCATCCGCCCCCACGTGCTGGCCGCCCTGCCCATGGTCAACATCCACTTCTCCCTCCTGCCCCGCTGGCGGGGGGCGGCGCCGGTGGAGCGGGCCATCCTGGCCGGGGACGACACAACCGGCGTGTGCCTCATGGCCCTGGAGGAGGGGCTCGACACGGGCCCCGTCTACGACCGCCGCGAGGTCGGGATCGGCGAGGAGGAAACCGCCGGCGAGCTGCGGTCCCGGCTGGTGAAGCTGGGGGCCCGCATGGTCGTGGACGCCCTGCGGGACGGGCTGCCCGAGCCACGGCCGCAGGAGGGCGAGCCCACCTACGCGGCCAAGCTGGAGCCGGCCGAGCACCACCTCGACTGGTCGAGGCCGGCGGTCGAGCTGGCCCGGGTGGTGCGGCTGGGGCAGGCGTGGACCACGTTCCGGGGGAGACGGCTGAAGGTGCTGCGGGCCCGCACCGCGGGCGGTGGGCCGGCGGCGGGGACGATCGACATCGCCGGCCTGCGGGTGGGCGCAGCGGACGGGTCGCTGGAGCTGGTCGAGGTGCAGCCCGAGGGGAAGGGCCCGCAGGCGGCGGCGGCGTGGCGGAACGGGGCCCGTCCCCAACCGGGGGAGCGGCTGGGGGAATGAGCGACCAGCGGTTGCGGGCCAAGGTGCTGACCGTGTCCGACGGGGTCATCAAGGGGACGCGGGAGGACAAGTCGGGCGCCGCCCTGATGGCCCGCCTGCGGGAGGCGGGCTGGCAGGTGACCGACCGGTGGGCGGTGGCCGACGGGGACGGGCCGGTATCGGAGGCACTCAAGGAGCTCGCATGGGGATGGAGCGGGCTGATCGTCACCACCGGCGGCACCGGCTTCGCGCCCCGTGACCGCACCCCGGAGGGCACCCGCATGGTGCTCGAGCGGGAGGCGCCCGGGCTCGCCGAGGCCATGCGCCAGGCCAACCCCGGGAAGGGGCGGCTGTCGCGGGGGGTGGCCGGCACCCTCGGCCGCTGCATCGTGATCAACACGCCCGGGTCGACGCACGGGGCGGTGGAGTGCCTGGAGGCGGTGCTCGACGTGCTGCCCCACGCCCTCGCCCTCCTCGCCGACGAGCCGACCGAGCACCCGCGATGAGGTTCACGGTCGGCGAGGAGAAGGCGATGCGCCGGGCCATGGCCCTGGCCGACGGGGTGCGGGGAACCACGTCGCCCAACCCCTGGGTGGGGGCGGTGATCGTACCGGGGCGGTTCGAGGGGGCCACGTCGCCGCCGGGCGGGCCCCACGCCGAGGCGGTGGTGCTGGCCGCGGCCGGCATGCGGGCCCGGGGGGCGACGCTCGTCTGCACCCTGGAGCCGTGCTCGCACCACGGCCGCACGCCGCCGTGCACCGACGCCATCCTGGCCGCAGGGGTCCGCCGGGTCGTGGTCGGCGTCGAGGACCCCGACCCCCGGGTGAACGGGGCCGGGCTCGGCATCCTCCGCCGGGCCGGGGTGGACGTGGTGGTGGGGGTGTGCGCCGACGAGGTGCGGGCCCAGCTCGCTCCCTACCTGAAGCACCGGGAGACGGGCCGTCCCTACGTGGTGCTCAAGCTGGCCGTGACCCTGGACGGGCGGACGGCTGCCCCCGACGGCACGTCCCGCTGGATCACCGGGGAGGCGGCCCGGGCCGACGCCCACCGCCTGCGGGCGACGTGCGACGCGGTCGTGGTGGGGGCGGGGACGGTGCGGGCCGACGACCCCGAACTGACGGTGCGGGCGGTCGACACGCCTCGCCAGCCCCTGCGGGTGGTGCTGGGCAAGGCCGGGGCGGACGCCAAGGTGCATCCGGCGGTGGAGCTGTTCGGCGAGCCGGGGGAGGTCCTGAGCGAGCTGGGCCGCCTGGGGGTGCTGTCGGCCCTGGTGGAAGGGGGGGCGACGGTGGCGGGGGCGTTCCACCGGGCCGGCCTCGTCGACCGTTACGTGCTGTACGTGGCTCCCGCCCTGCTGGGCGGCGACGACGGCAGGCCGGTGCTGGCGGGGCCGGGGGTGACCACCATGGCCGACGCCTGGCGGGGGCGGATCGTGGGTATCGAGCAGTTGGGCGACGACGTACGAATCGACCTCGCCCCCCTGCCCGCCTGACGGTGTTCACCGGCATCGTGGAGGAGCTGGGCCGGTTCGGCGGCCGGAACGGCAGCCGCTTGCGGTTCGAGGCCCGGGTCGTGACGGCCGACGCCGAAGTGGGCGGGTCGATCGCGGTCAACGGGGTGTGCCTCACGGTGGTGGCCGCCGACCGGGGCGGGTGGGAGGCGGACGTGGTGGAGGAGACCCTGGCCCGCAGCACCCTCGGCCGCCTGGCCCCGGGCGACCCCGTCAACCTGGAACGGCCCGTCCGCCTGGCCGACCGCCTGGGCGGCCACCTCGTGCAGGGCCACGTGGACGCCGTCGGGCACGTAGTGTCCGCCGCACCCGGGCTCCGGGTCCGGATGGTCGGCGGGAGGGAGGCGGTGCGCTACCTGGTGCCCAAGGGATCGGTGGCGGTCGACGGGGTGAGCCTCACGGTGGTCGACGTCCACGGGGATGGGTTCGGGGTGGCCGTCATCCCTCACACCGCCGAAGTCACCACCCTCGGGCGGCGCCGGCCCGGCGACGCCGTCAACCTGGAGTTCGACGTCATCGCCAAGTACGTCGAGCGACTGCTGGGAGAATGGGGCCCGACATGACGTTCAGCACCATCGAGGAGGCGGTGGCCGCATTCGGCCGCGGCGAGATCGTGGTCGTCGTCGACGACGCCAACCGGGAGAACGAGGGCGACCTGATCATGGCGGCCGAGTCCGCCACGCCCGAGAAGATCGCCTTCTTCCTGAGCCACACCTCGGGCCTCATCTGCATGCCCATGCTGGGGGAACGGCTCGACGCCCTTGAGCTACCGCCCATGGCAGCCGACAACACCGACCCCAACCGCACGGCGTTCACCATCGCCGTGGACGCCCACCACGGCACCACCACCGGCATCTCCGCCGTCGACCGGTCGGCCACCATCGCCGCCCTGATCGATCCCGCTACCGGTCCGTCCGACCTTCGCCGCCCCGGCCACCTCTTCCCGCTGCGCTACCGGGAGGGTGGCGTGCTCAACCGGGCCGGCCACACCGAGGCGGCCGTCGACCTGGCCCGCCTGGCCGGGCGCTACCCGGCGGGGGTGCTGGCCGAGGTCGTGAGCGAGGACAAGACCGGCATGGCCCGCCTCCCCGAGCTGCAACGGTTCGCGGCCACCCACGGGCTGCCGCTGATCACCATCGCCGACCTCATCCGATCGCGCCGGCAGCGGGAGAAGCTGGTCAAGAGGGTCGCCGACGCCCGGGTGCCCACCGAGTGGGGCGACTTCACCGCCTACGTCTACGAGTCCCTCCTGGACGGTGAGCACCACGTGGCCATGGTGAAGGGGGCGGTGCAGGGCGAGGAGGACGTGCTGGTGCGGGTGCACTCCGAGTGCCTCACCGGCGACGCCCTGGGCTCGATGCGCTGCGATTGCGGCGTGCAGCTGCGCAGCGCCTTCGAGAAGGTCGCCGCCGAAGGGCTCGGGGTGGTGCTCTACCTGCGGGGCCACGAGGGTCGGGGCATCGGCCTGGCCCACAAGCTGCAGGCCTACACGCTCCAGGACGCCGGCCACGACACGGTCGACGCCAACCTTGCCCTGGGCCATCCCGTCGACAGCCGCAAGTACGGCACGGGCGCCCAGATCCTCGTCGACCTCGGGATCACCACCATGCGCCTGCTCACCAACAACCCGGCCAAGCGGGCCGGCCTCGACGGGTACGGCCTGGAGATCGTGGAGCGGGTGCCGCTCCAGTCCGCCCCCAACCCCGAGAACATCCGCTACCTGCGCACCAAGGCGGAGCGCATGGGCCACCTGCTGGAAGGCCTGGAATGACGGGCGGGGGGGCGCGCCGAGCGCACGGGGGGCCGAACGGGCAAGGCATGCGGGTCGCCCTGGTCGCCAGCCGGTTCAACCAGCCCATCACCGAGCGGCTGCTGGAGGGGGCCCGGGCCGAGCTGGGGCGGTGCGGGGTGGACGAGGCCTCGGTCACCGAGGTGTGGGTGCCCGGCGCCTTCGAGCTGCCGTTGGCGGCCAAGCGGCTGGCCGAGTCGGGCGAGGTCGACGCGGTGGTGTGCCTGGGCGCGGTCATCAGGGGCGACACCGACCACTACACCCACGTGGCCACCCAGTGCGCATGGGGGCTCCAGCGGGCGTCGCTCGACACCGGCGTGCCCTGCGTGTTCGGCGTGCTCACCACCGAGACCCAGGGCCAGGCCGAGGCCCGGGCGGGCGGTTCGGCGGGCAACAAGGGCGAGGAGGCGGCCGCCACCGGCGTCGAGATGGCCGACGTGCTGCGGCAACTGCCCAAGACCGTTCACAAGGAGTCCTGATGCTGAGGCTGGTCCTGCCCAAGGGGTCGCTGGAGCGGGCGACGATGGAGCTGTTCGAGGCAGCCGACCTGCCGGTGCGGCGGGCGTCGTCGGTCGACTACCGGGGGACGGTGGACGACCCGCGTGTGATCGACGTGCGCATCCTGCGGCCCCAGGAGATCCCCCGCTACGTGGAAGAGGGCCTGTTCGACCTGGGCATCACCGGCCGGGACTGGATCGAGGAGACCGGCTCGGACGTGATCTCCCTGGGCGAGCTGCACTACTCCAAGGCGACGGCCCGGCCCATCAACGTGGTGCTGGCCGTGCCGGCGGAGTCGCCCTGGCACTCGGCGGCCGACCTCCCGTCGGGCGTACGGGTGTCCACCGAGTATCCCGAGCTGACCCGCCGCTACTTCGGCAAGCTGGGGATCGAGGCCGACGTGCGGCTGTCCTACGGGGCCACCGAGGCCAAGGTCCCCGACATCGTGGACGCAGTCGTGGAGATCACCGAGACGGGGCGGGCCCTCAAGGCGGCCGGGCTGCGCATCGTCGACACCCTGCTGGTGAGCTACACCGAGCTGATCGCCAACCCCGTCGCCGCCCAGGACCCGGCCAAGCGCCACGCCATGGGCCAGATCCATACCCTGCTCCAGGGCACGCTGGAGGCCCGGGGGCGCGTGCTGGTGAAGCTCAACGTGGCCGGGGCCGACCTCGACGCGGTGATCGACCGGCTGCCTTCGCTGCGCTCGCCGACCGTCTCCAAGCTGTTCCGGGGTGACGCCTACGCGGTCGAGACGGTCGTCCCCAAGGCCGACATCAACACCCTCATCCCTGCCCTGAAGGACGCAGGGGCGACCGACATCGTCGAGCT
>Ga0187892_10005137_pt1 | contig 20932 bp, 13 predicted proteins | sample MA1701073metaG_FD_139345 | JGI IMG/M metagenome (GOLD analysis project Ga0187892, IMG submission 139345) | Bio-ooze microbial communities from a basaltic lava cave in the Kipuka Kanohina Cave System on the Island of Hawaii, USA - MA170107-3 metaG ... | reverse complement strand
AGTTGAGGCTGGGGGTCATTCGTGGTAGCCGCCATGGCGTGTGTATTTGGTTTGTGATCGGGCGGGCGGGTCCGGAAAAGACCTTTCGCTGCATCGAGGCAATTCGGCGGCGGTTGGTTGACGGAGCCATCGAAGGGCCCCGTTTGCTCCTTCTGGTCCCCGAGCAGGCCAGCCTGCAAATGGAGCGGGCGCTCGTGCAGCCCGGCGGAACGCTGGATTCCGGCGCGTTGCCGGAGGACCGGGCTTTGTTCGCGGCGCATCGAGCCGAGGTCCTGTCATTTCGCCGTCTGGCCTATCGAATCATGGAATCGGCCGCGGCGCCCGTTCGGCCTGCCCTGTCGGAAACGGCGCGAGCTATGGTGCTGCGGCACCTTTTTCTCCAGCATCGCCGTCGGCTTCGCTACTATGGCTGCGCCCAGCACGTCGGCGGGTTGTTCGGCCGCCTCGGGGACGCCATTGCGGAGCTGATGGAAGAATCGGTATCTCCGGCGAGCCTATCGGCCGTCCTGGAAGGGATTAACGATGGCCACCCTGCGCAGACGGCGAAGCTGCATGACGTTCACTTGCTGTACCTTGCGTACCTGGATTATTTGGCGGTTGGATACGTCGATCCTTCAAAACAACTGGAGCAGGCACGGAGCCTCCTGCCGCGCTGCGCCTGGCTCACCGACGCCGAGCTCTGGGTCGATGGCTTCGCCTCGCTCAGTGGCGAAGAAAGCCGAATGCTCGTGGCGCTTAGCCGCATGTGCTCACGCGTTGAAGTGACGGCTATGTTCGACGCCTCCTTGGCCGACGTGCCTCCGGGCGACGCTTGGCGCAACCCGGTTCTAAGCCTCTTTGCCCGAACGCATCGAACCTATTGGGAGCTCCGGCGAATGTTTCGTGATGCGGGGGTGGCCGCGGACGATCCGGAGCTCTTGAGTCCCAGTCCGCCGCCGCGATTCCTTTTGAAGCCGGGCCTGACCTGCTTAGAAGAGACGATCTTTCGAGAATCCGCCCAGCCCGTCTCGAGCCCGGCCGAGCAGCCCTGCGAGGTCGAGGTGGTGGCTCTGCCGACGCGGCGGTGGGAAGTCGAGTACGCCGTGGCGCGAGTGTGTGAATGGGTCGAGGACACCGCCGGAAAGCGACGGTATCGCGACGTGGCCATTATTGTCCGTGACTTGCAGCCCTATCACGACTTGCTGGCCGCGGCACTGGAATCGCGCGGGATTCCATTTTTCCTCGACCAGCGCCGATCTGTGTCCCATCATCCGGTCGTGGAATTGCTCCGGGTCCTGTTGCAGGTCGCTGCGGAAGACCTGTCTTTGGAATCGGCGCGATTGCTATTGAAAACCGGCCTGTTGCCGCTTGCGTCGTCATCGGCCGACGCGTTGGAAAACTACCTGCTGGCCCACGGACTGGCCGGACTGGCAGCCTGGCGATTTGAGTGGACTCGGCCTCTGCAACGGTCCATCCCGGAGGGGACGGAAGCGCCGAGCGATGCTGATCGGGCCTATCTAATCCGGCTCAATCAATACCGAAAAACCGTTCTCGGAATCCTCGAACCCTGGCTCACGTTTGCGGCCTCCGCCCAGGCAAAGACGGGAATCGCTTGGGCGGATGCGTTGCGACGACTGCTGGCTCAACTCGATATTGCGGGGAGCTTGCAGCGCTGGGTGTCGAATGCGGAATCCCAAGGTGACCTGAATCAGGCGGAAGAGCACCGGCAAGTGTGGCACGAGGCGCTTTCGTTTCTCGACCACTTGGCGGCGGCCTTCGCGACGGCTCCGTTGAGCATTACCGAACTTGCCGAAGTGGTTGAATCCGGGCTATCGGGACTCTCAATGGGCCTGGCCCCGCCGATGATGGACCAGGTTCTGGTCGGGTCCATCGATCGCAGCCGGCACCCCGACCTCAAAGCCGTCGTTATCCTGGGGTTCAATGACGGAATCTTCCCTCGCAAGATCACGGAAGACGCCATCCTCAACGACGACGACCGGCGGGTCCTTTCCGACGCCGGCATCGAAATCCGTCCGCCGGCGCGCGATCGCGTGCTGGACGAACGGTTACTCCTGTACACGGCCCTGACCCGCCCGAGCGAGGCGCTGGTGATCACCTACGCCGCGGCGGATGAAGAAGGCAAATCGCTGCGGCCCTCGCCCTATCTCGAAGCCGTGCAAGCGGCATGTCCAGGGATGATGGTTACGCGGCTCGGCGATCCCGTGGCGGGGCGCGACATGTGGCCGATCCTTACGGGCCGCGACCTCGGCCGTCGCCTGGCCACGGAGTTCCGATCTCGCCCTCCTTTGGCAAAAGATGATCCGGCGATTCGAGGTCGCTGGAATCGGCTTTACGAAGCGGCGCGAACCGACTTGGGACAGGAGGAGGCTTGGCGAAGTACCATGCAATCCCTGGCCAAACCCGCGCAATCGCGGCTTTCCGCCGAGACGGTGCGGCTTTTGTTCTCCGGCCGGCTAAAGACGAGCGTTTCGCAATTGGAGACCTTTGCCACATGCCCGTTTCAGTATTTCGCCCGCTACGCACTGCGTTTGCAAGAACGCGCGGAAGCGGCCCTGGCGCCCGTGGACGTCGGGCGCGTGCACCATGCCGTGCTGGAGGATTTCGTGGCCGGCCTGGCCGGCCGTCACGACGGGCTTCGCGGCTTGACCAATGCGGAATTGACCGAACGCCTGCAAGAAAGCTGCTCGCGTGTGGGGGCGCGATTGCCGGGAGATGAGTCCTTGTCCGGGGCGCGGGATGCCTACGTATTGCGTCGTTCGGCCGAACAGCTTGGCCGGGTGCTTCGTGCCCAGCGGGCCGTGGCGGAACGTGGCACCGCCAAGCCTCGTGCAGTGGAGGTGCCTTTTGGTTTTGACTCCAAAGGGTCGTTGCCGGAGCTATCGCTGACGACGCCGGCCGGTCGGAGCTTCTCCGTCCGGGGCTACATCGACCGCGTGGATCTGGCCGAGTTGGGCGACGAGCTGCTGGGCGTGGTGATCGACTACAAACGCACGCGGGACAAACGACTTCCCCTAACCAGCGTATACCACGGCCTGTCGTTACAGCTCTTGGCGTATTTGCTCGTTCTAGCCGAGCATGGTCAGACGCTGGCCGGGCGGCGGATTCGGCCCGCGGGCGGATTGTATGTAAGCCTGCTCCCACGCTACGAGTTGATGGACCATCCAAGTCAATGGGGCGAGGGCAAGAGGCAGATTGCCGCCGCCTTTCGTCCTCGGGGCATCATCGAGGCCGAAGCGTTCTCCGTTCTGGACAAAACGGAGCCGGGCAGTTGGTCCAGGGCCTATTCCTTTTTCCGAAGTCAAGTGCCCGGCTCTACCGGCCATGTCGATCAATCCGATGCGGCATCGCGATCGGAGTTCAACGCTCTGCTGGGATACACACGGCAAATGCTAGGTCAACTTGCCGACGGCATCCTGGACGGCGACGTGGCCGTCAGACCCTATCGCCTTGCGGGTTTTTCGCCTTGTACGTGGTGTGCGTTGGGCAGTGTGTGCCGTTTCGAAATGGGCCTCAGCGACGTACGGTTCTTGGAATCGCTCAAACGCTCCGAGGCGTTCGCCCGTTTGACGCAAGCAGCCGATCGTTCAGGTTCCGAGGCCCCATAGGCGTGGCATCGGTTTTGAACGTTTTGAACCGGCGGGTTCACTGCATCGCGTGTGGCACCGGTTTTTCAAACCGGTGTCTTCACCGCTTGCAAAGCGGTGCCACACTATCGGCGAAATTGTAATTCCGCGCCTGCGAGAAAAAGCGAATGGGATTGTCGCAAACGATCTGCTGAATGGTCTGCTCGTCGTGGCCGCGGGTACGCATCGCGCGAATGAAGTCGGGCGTGTTCATCGGATTGCTCGGTCCCCAATCGCCCGCGCTGTTGGCCATGATGCGCTCCGTCCCGTAGCGCTCGACCATATCGACGGCCCGCTCGGGCGTGCATTTGGTGACCGGATAGAGCGTCATGCCCACCCAGAAGCCGGCGTCCAGGGCGGGCCGGATGGTGTGCTCCTCGACGTGGTCGATGAGCACGCGCTGCGGCCTGACGCGCCGGTCCGCCGTCAGGATGTCCAGGATCATCCGCGTGCCCTTGTACTTGTCTTCGAGGTGCGGCGTGTGCACGAGGATCAGCTCGTCGGTTTTCATAGCTAGGTTCACCTGTTCCTCTAAGATGGTGACTTCGTTGCGGGTGTTTTTGTTCAGGCCGATCTCACCGATGCCCAGTACGCCCGGTTTATCGAGAAACTCGGGGATGACGGCGATGACCTCGCGGGAGAGCGACACGTTTTCGGCCTCCTTGGCATTGATGCACAACCAGCACATGTGGTGGATGCCGTATTGTGCGGCCCGCTTGGGCTCGAAGTCGGTCAAGTGCCGGAAATAGTCGCGGAAGGCCTCGGCCGACCCGCGATCGAATCCTGCCCAAAACGCCGGCTCCGAAACGGCTACGCACCCCGCCCTGGCCATGCGCACGTAGTCGTCCGTAATCCGCGAGATCATATGAATATGCGGCTCGATGTAAGTCACAGCTTCGGCAGTCTATCGAAGGTGGCAGCCGTCCGCCACTTGGGGTGGCGCCGTCGATTCCGTCTTGCCGCCATTGACCCGTGTGGCTACCCAAGCCATACCGCTTCATGAGGCGCGCGAGGAACCGTGATTTCTACGGTCCCGCTTACGGGAAAAGGCTCTGCCGCATTGCGTTTGCTGCTAGGCTCAAAACGGCCAGATGTTGATCGTCGTGCCCCACCCTCGGATGACCACCAGGACCAGGCCGCCCACGGCCCACAGGCCCAATGCCATGCCGCCTACCGACAGCAGTCCGGCGGCCACGCCGCCGAATGCCACGGCGCCGAGGGATATGCCGCCGATGGCAATCAGGCCGCGGGCGATTCCCCCGATGGCCAGCACGCCCACCGGGGCGCCGCCGATGGCAACGACGCCGCGCGGTTGGTCACCGATGGCGATGAAGCCCACCGGCGCCCCGTAACGCTCAGCGCCGTGTGGTCCGCTGGCAACGGCCACGAGCGGCAATCCGAGGAGCTTTCGCTTTGACGTGTACCGCCGCCCGCGGCCGAAGAACGCCGCCCGGACCAGCACTTCGACAATCGGCTTCCCGCATTCCGGGCACTTGGACGACTCCGTGAGCCCGGTCAGCGTGTAGCCGCAGTTCATGCAATAGGGAACATCGTCCGGCTGGTCCATGCCCAAAGCCTATCGCCCCAAGAATCGCCGTCAAACCTTCAACGTTCGTACGAGCGCGAGATCTTTGTCCGCAACCTGCGCGGCCAAGGCATTGCCCGCAGTGCCTTCGACGGTGTACTTGGGTCCGCCGTACCCGCGGATGGTGTATCGCCGCGAACGAAGCACCCTTAGCCTAGCGGGACGGACGCCGCGTTTGCCGAGGGGCTCGGTGATCAAGTTCGCCATAAAATGGGAAATCGAATAGGGAAACTCTTGAGTGCGTTTCTGCTTGGGAATGATCGCGACGATCCTGTGCAACTATCGCCGTGCCCGGACCTTGAAGATTGCATCGCTGTCGGTATGGCCTTAGTGACGCTTACCGGCGTCATGCTCCGCCGGAGAAAGTCTGGCCAAACATCGTTGCTTTTCCGGCTCCACCCACCGAACTCATTTTCAAACAGGGTTGTCCTATCCGATCGCGGCTGAAATCATCGGCCACGGAGTAGGCGCCGAACGCCGTTGCGTTTTCTCGACGGGTACGTTCACCGAGCCCATCGTTGCGTGGGACGAACCGAGACTGCTTCGATTCACGGTGACCTCCAATCCCCCTCCCATGCAAGAGTGGGGTGCTTTCGACGATATTCATCCCGCGCGTGGAAGAAACGCTCTGCAATATGCCACGCGCTGTGACCGCGACACGACATGTGAACGCCGATTGACGCTTCCTTTGCCCACGGCGCGCTAAAGTTCTAGTAGCCCGTATAGGGCAGGAGGGCGAGGAATCGGGCTTGCTTGACGGCCAGCTTGAGGGCCCTTTGCTCCTGGGCGTTGGTACCGGCGCGCTTCCGCGACATGAGCTTGCAACTGGTGGTCATGAACTTGCGGAGCATGTCGATCTCTTTGTAGTCCACCAAAGGCCCCTTCCAATCCGAGCCGCCGCGCTCCGGAAAGCGCCGAGCCGGTTGAGGCGTGGTCGCAGTTGTCGTTTCTTCCCTATAGGCCATATTCGCATTCACCTCTCATGGCGTTTCGCGGCCGGCCGGCACGCCTGCATTCTTCAATTCTTCAAAGCCAGTCCGTGTCCCCGCCCGCCCTGCCTGACGCATCGCGTCCTGGAACTCGGCGACCTCGGCCACCTGAGCTTCATCAATCAGCATGATGGGCAGCCCGTCGCGAATCGGGTATTTCCGCCGCGTGCCCGCATCGGTCGAATACAACCAGTCGCCCACTTGCACTACGGGTTTGCGACTGATCGGACAGACCAGAATCCGCAGAAGGTCTTCGCTGATCGTAGCCATCCGTGTTCTCCTCGACGGCAGGCCGGCTGTCAATGCGGTCCCCGCGCTGCCATATTCTAATGGCATGAGGCCGCCAAACAAGCTGACCGGCTGACGATATTGAATTTATGTCGGCTTTCCATGCGGAAGGACGAAAACTACCATGTCGTTAAAGAGACCACGGCAAGAGGACGCCAATCCAACGGGTGGATCGCGGGAGCATAGCGATGACGATGAAAAACGATCCGTTTCGCTCAAAGAAGACGCTCGCCACGGCGGCGGGAAATGTCCAGGTTTTTTTCCTCGAGCGGCTGGCGGATGCCGGCCTTCCGAGCGTAAGCAGCCTACCCTACTCTGTTAAAGTTTTGCTGGAAAGCGCTCTCCGATCCGTCGATGGGTTCAAAGTCGCCGAGAAAGACGTCAAGACCCTGGCATCTTGGTCGGAAAAGCGCCTTCCGCAAACCGAAGTCCCGTTCATGCCAGCGCGAGTGCTCCTGCAGGATTTCACGGGCGTGCCCGCTGTCGTGGACCTAGCCGCCATGCGCGACGCCATGGTGCGGCTCGGCGGTGACCCCAAGAAAATCAACCCACTTATTCCAGTGGATTTGGTCATTGATCACTCTGTGCAAGTCGACGCCTTTGGAGCACCGCAAGCCCTGGGCATCAACGCGCAGATGGAATTCCAACGGAATCTCGAACGGTACCAGTTTCTTCGCTGGGGCCAGGAGGCCTTCGATGATTTCAAGGTCGTGCCCCCGGCCACGGGCATCGTGCATCAGGTGAATCTCGAATATCTAGCCACGGTTGTGGGCGTCAAGGAAGTCGACGGCGTCCAGTGCGCTTTCCCGGACAGCCTCGTGGGCACCGACAGTCACACAACGATGATCAACGGGCTGGGCGTACTCGGTTGGGGCGTCGGCGGGATCGAGGCCGAGGCCGTCATGCTCGGCCAGCCGATCTATATGCTCATGCCCGAGGTCGTCGGCTTCCGGCTCGGCGGCCGACTTCGCCCCGGGGCCACCGCAACGGACCTCGTGCTGACGGTCACCGAAATGCTCCGCAAAAAGGGCGTGGTAGGCAAATTCGTCGAATTCTGCGGCCCGGGCTTAAGCAGCATGAGCTTGGCCGATCGGGCCACTGTGGCCAACATGGCCCCGGAGTACGGTGCCACAACCGGCTTCTTCCCCGTCGATGCCGAGACGCTGTCCTACCTTCGTTTGACTGGGCGGCCAACGACGCAAATCGACCTTGTGGAGCGCTATTGCAAGGAACAAGGCCTGTTCCGAACCGATACCTCACCGGAGCCGAAGTTCTCCGACCTGTTGGAACTCGACCTTTCCAGCGTCGAACCCAGCGTGGCCGGTCCCAAGCGGCCTCAAGACCGCGTGCCCCTCAGCGGCGTCAAGCAATCGTTTGAGTCGGCTCTGCGGGCACCGCTCAACGCGCGGGGCTTCGCCCTGAACGATCAGGACATTCAACGCCATGCGGACGTTCGGTTCAACGGTCGTTCCGAGCGTATCACGCATGGATCGGTGGTGATCGCAGCCATTACTAGCTGCACCAACACATCAAATCCGTCGGTGATGATTGCCGCCGGTCTGCTGGCCCAAAAGGCGTGTGAGAAAGGTCTGCAAGTCAAGCCGTATGTCAAGACCAGCCTTGCGCCCGGCTCGCGAGTGGTGACCGAGTACCTGGGCGCTGCGGGCTTAACACCCTATCTCGAACGCCTCGGCTTCCACACCGTGGGCTACGGGTGCACGACCTGCATCGGCAACAGCGGCCCGCTGCCGGAGCCGGTGGCCGAAGCCGTACATCGGGAACAGCTTGTGGTGGCTGCGGTACTCAGCGGCAATCGCAATTTCGAGGGACGAATCCACTCGCAAGTGAAAGCCAACTATCTCGCATCGCCCCCCCTGGTCGTGGCCTATGCCCTGGCGGGCACGACGGATGTCGATCTGACCACGGAACCGCTGGGAGTCGGGTCGGATGGGTCGAAGGTTTTTCTGAAGGACATCTGGCCTTCTCCGCAAGAAGTGCAGTCGGTGATAACCCGATCTGTATCGCCGAGCCAGTTCAAAGAGCAATATGCCCGGGTGTTTGATGGCAACGAGGATTGGAACCGGATCAGCGGCGTATCAAGCGATACCTATCAATGGGATCAGCACAGCACCTACATCCAGAAGCCGCCTTTTTTCGAGGAAATCTCGCTGAGCGCGCCGCCCATCAAGCCGATTCGAAGGGCACGCGTGCTGGTGATGATCGGCGATTCCGTCACCACGGACCACATTTCGCCGGCCGGGTCGATCAAGCCGGATTCGCCCACGGGCCAGTATTTGCAGGGCTTGGGCGTGAGGCCTGCGGATTTCAACAGCTACGGCTCCCGCCGGGGCAACGACCGGGTGATGACCCGCGGCACCTTCGCCAACGTTCGCCTGCGCAATCTTCTGGCCCCGGAAACGGAGGGCGGCGTAACCGTCTACTTGCCGACGGGCGAGGTCATGTCCATCTTCGACGCCGCGGAACGATACAAGGCGGATGGTACTCCGCTGTTGGTTCTGGCGGGTAAGGAATATGGTTCGGGCTCCTCGCGAGATTGGGCTGCGAAGGGACCGCTATTGTTGGGTGTCCGCGCCGTGATCGCCGAGAGCTTCGAACGCATTCACCGGAGCAACCTGGTAGGCATGGGGATTCTGCCGCTGCAATTCCGCGAAGGCGAATCACGCGAATCACTGGGTATCACCGGCCACGAGGTTTTCGATTTCCCGAATCTGCATGCCGGTCTAAGTCCCATGCAGGAACTGGAAGCCCGCCTCACGGACCCGGCCACGAAAACCGGCCGAACGTTCAAAGTGATTTCCCGCATCGACAGCCCCGTGGAAGGGGAATACTACAAAAACGGTGGCATTCTGCCGGCAGTCTTGCGAAAGCTCGCGGCTTCCGGGTCGTGACCAGCGATCAGAGCGCACCTGCCAAGTGCAGTCTCTTGAGTCTTATCCGTCGCAGGCGTCGGCGCAGACTGGTGGACCGCCATAGGCGAAGAGTACGGCGAGAATGTCACTCACGTCGATAAATCCATCCCCCCCCGCAAGGGCGATGTCGGCCGTGGGACACGCTGCCGCGTCGGTGAAGCCGCCCAACCCGCAGAGCACATCGCCGACATCTACGATGCCGCTCGCCTCGATATCTCCATGTATACCGGCTAAGCACGGGATCTCGTAGGCCCCCATGTCGACGACGCCGAGGGCCACTCGTGCATTCCCGTCGAGGTCTTCCGACGCCGTGACGGCAGGATTATCTCCCACGTTAAAGCACGGCGAGCTCGATTGCAGGCGCAGATTATCGTCCTCGGTAAGGTAACGTCGCAACCCCCGCCGTGCTTGCTTGCCCCGCCGGAGCCGAGGCCCAGTCGATCCTGATGTCCGTGCTGCGCACCTGCGCTCAACAACAGCGCGACAGCCTTGACTTCCTCAGCCGCCTCCTCAGCGGCCAACGCCCCCGCCTCCGCCTCGCTCCAATTTGACCCACACCCGTTAATCAATTACCCAAGGGCGTCACCCTTGAAATCCCCCCGTTGGCGCCTCACGATGTTCGGCTCCGGGTGAGCCGGGAGTGCGTCATGAATACCTTCCTGGAACATCACGGGTTAGGACCACACCCTCCCCCCGAGGGGAAGTTTAGGCATCGCGCAGAAATAACATAAACGAATCGATTCGCGAAAGCCCAGCAAATAGGGCCGTTCCTAGGAAAAATCGTGTAAGTAATTCATTAGCCCGCTAACGGGCTAATGGACAAGGTGGGCGATCCGCCTGCAACCGTCCGTGCCCGTATGGGTGGGATTACGGGTGGAGGAGGATTGAATCGAAGGGGCTGAGCACCCCAACCTGCCATCGAGTGGAGCTCAACAACCGGCCGGGGGCGTCATAGTCCGACGTCTCCGCGCGTTCAGTCTATCGCGATTATGAGCGAGAGGGTTCTGATACGAGCCGGAACAGCTTCTTTCCGAGGACGTAGCACGCAAAACCGTTGCTGTGGTGCAACCGTCATTGCTGTATTTGTGGCAAGCGTGCGGCGTGAAGATCGAATTGCACCATATCGACCCTAAAGGCGGTTGTAGCGCCGGCTTTGACCCGACACTTGGCCGGCGTTAGGGTGAATTCAACTACGTTTGTTTGTAAGCCCGATGCGGGCTCGGTCATGCTGGTGGCGGCTTTGAAATCTGGAGGAAAAACCATGAAGCGAACCGGTCTTGGGGCACGTTTCCAGTCTTTTGCGTGGCGGGTGGTCGGTCGATGGCAGACAATCGCTTTCAGCCTTCAAATCACAGCGGGCTGTGCACGGCTCGAGGATTTGGGGGTCACGACCGGCGGTGCGGAGGACATTGCCTCGGCGCGGACAACGATCGAAAACGGTGGCGTGCCTGATCCCGATTCGATCACCGTCGAGGGATTCCTTTCGGAACACAGCATTCCCATCACCGCGCCGCCGGCGGCCGGCCTGTTGTATGCCACCGCGACAACCGCGTGGAACCAGGATTTCGATGGCTTCACGCCGTTGGCCACCGTACAGATCGGCTTCGGAACAACCTTGGACCGTGAGACGTTTCGCCGGTCGCCACTGAACCTTGGCCTGGTGATCGACCGCAGCGGCTCCATGGGCGACCCGATCGATCCCCGAACCGGGACGCCGAAGCTGGACGCGGTCAAGGTGGCCGTCGATCGCTTGTTGGGCAATCTCACCGGCGACGACCGGGTCAGTATTATCACTTTCAGCAACGGCGCCACCGTGCGGCTCGAGGCGGCCCGTGGCGATGATACCAGCGCAATAAAGTCCGCGCTCAACACCTTCGGTCCGGAGGGGTCGACGGAGTTGGTGGACGGCTTAAGGAGTGGCTATGAGACGGTTCGCTCGCATCATAGCGTCAACCGCTCCGATCGCCTCTTCGTGTTTACCGACGTGCTGTTGACGCAATGGAACGAGTTCCTTCTGGACTTGTTCTATGGCGTGATCGACCAATACGCCGAACAGGAAATCGGGGCGACGTTCTTCGGTGTGGGCGCCGATTTCGGACACCATATCGCCTACGAGATATCTCAGAAGCGCGGCGGCAACTACTTTTTCCTGAGCGACTACGAGCGGATCGTCAACGTCTTCGACAACGAATTCGATTTTCTGGTGACGCCCGTGGCCTACGACGTGTCCCTCGAGGTGACCATCCCCTTTGAGTTCGACATGGCCGCGGTCCACGGAATTCCGGTTTCCGGTACCCTTCGCCATGCGTTTGACCTATCCGTACCCACGCTGTTCCTGAGCAGTCGAAGCGGTGGCGGGGCCATTTTCCTCCGTGCCCGGGTCGGCTCACTCGTCGACTTCGCCAGGGAAAACACGTTGGCCCAGGTCGCTCTGTCCTACAAAACACCCGAGGGTCAAGTCGTGACACATCCGGCCATTTCCGCGAGTCTCCCGGCCGGGCTGAACCCCACGGCCATGCCGGAGTTCTTCCAGGACACCGCCTCCCGCCGCGGCGTTTTATTGCTCAACACGGCGCTGGTCCTGAAGCGGGCCTGCGAGGACTACTACGGTGACTATGGCTACGGCTTCTACGACCCGACGGCGCTCGAGCGGGCCATCACCCGGTTGACCCAGTTCCTGACCTTTTTCGATTCCCTAGCCGTAGGGCTGGAGGATGCGACTTCGGAATCCTCGCGTACGCTTTCCCAGGAGCGGGCTTTGGTAGAGCGCTTGCGACAGAACATGGAAGCCCAACGATAGCCTTGCGGCCAGTTTTTACGGTACGTCGTCGCGGCCTACTTGTTTTTATCAAGGCGAAACTGTAACTGGGCGTAGCCGTCGATTTCGAAGTGCTCCAGGCGGATCTCGTGCATGCCGCCCTCCACGCGCGTGGTCACTTCGTTGGGCGTCGGGCCGTGGTGCGTCCAATTGGCTAACACTTCCTTGCCGTCGAGAATCACGCGCACGCCGTCATCGGATACGGTGCGGATTCGCCAGTCGCCGGCGGGTAGTTCTAGGCGGGCGGTGGCCACCGTGGCAAAATGGTCGGGCGGCACATTGGCCGTGGGCGGCTTGTTGCCCCAGACGAAGTCAACGGACGTGGTTCGCAGCGTGTCCGCGGGTTCCGTGGAGGTGATCCGCTTCCACGCCTCTTCCCCGCCACGCGGGTCGTCGTCCGAAGCCCAGCGATAAAAAGCTACCGCCCAATCTGCGCGGAAAAGCGTCCCTTCGGCCCGCAGTCGTTGGCCGTTGGCGTCGACGTCGATGGCAAACTCGTGCACGCCGTCCCGCTGAGCGGCCACCGTCAGTTTGTTGGGCGAAGTTCCGGTCATGGGCACCACGATGACGTCACCGGTCGTCGTCATCACGCGAAACGTGGACTCCACCGGCGATACAAGCTGCAGCGTGGCCTTGGACCCGCCGGCCACCTGGCCCGGAAACAACCGAACATCGGAGAAATCGTACGGCCCCCATTCATCCACGAAGATGTGCTTCCTGCCGCGGCGCGCTCCCGGTGGCAGGACCGTCTCTTGGCTCCCCTTTTTCGTCCCTTCGCGATCGGGCCGGCCCATTTGCGATGAAGGATCGCGGGCCGGCAGGCAATCCTGGGTGAGTACGATCTTCGCGCCTCCTTCTGTTTTGACTTTGCCCTGTTCGCTCTCCGGAAGACAGACGTGAAACCCATGTTCCCCGGCCCCTTTGACGTGCAGCGGCGTTTCTACCTCCGTGTACGAATTGTCACCGATGCGTCCCATGGTGGTTTCTATTAGCCAGATGGCGGTGCCCACTCGCCGAAAGACGTTTCCACTAATGAGAACCATGACCGAGGGACATCCGCGGTTCTTTTTTCCGAAGGCCGAGGCGAGCAGGTCCTTATCGTCGTCCCACCAAAAGTGGATACCCACTGGCGTATCTTCAATGGTATTAGCCATCATCTTGTTATCCCGCCCGTGTTCGATGGAAACGCCGTTTCGGCAGTGTCGGATCGTGTTTTGAGCGACGAGCGTGCTGGACGAGTATCCCGCCCAAACACCGTGTTCGCACTCGTCGAGCGTGTTTTGCACAAATTGGTTGGCCTTGGAAAACGTGGCTTCGATTCCGTTGGCCGCGGCGTGGGAGAAATCGTTCTTGTAGAGAAGATTGTTATTGCAGCCGCCTTCGCCGGTCTTGTGGACCGTTTCGTTGCCCGCGTACAGGAAGAACCCGTCGCCCCCGTGCGTCGCGCTGTTGTAGGCAAAGGTGTTTTGGCTGCATTGCTCGTAGACCAGGATGCCGGCCGAATCCTGGCCTCGGCTATACACACCGTGGCTGTAGCCGCGGATGCACCAATCGAACTTGTTGCTGTACACGTCGCAATGGCTCGAGCGCCACAGGGCCAGCCCCCAGCCGCTCATGAAGGAGAGGTCGTTGTCCACGACCGACGCGTGATCGCAGCGGACCAGGCACAGCCCATTCTGTCCGTTGCGCGCCCGGCACGCGCGGACCGTGGCGTGTTCGCAGTTGAACAGGTAAATGCCCGCCCCGTAACGCAGCCATTCGTTGTTGTCGTTCTCGTGGCCGTAGAGCCAGTCGGAGAGGTCCTCGGTTTCCGGCGTGCTTTTGAGCCGCTGCCGATAGTTGCGTGACACGTCGCAATTCTCGAGAGTGAGTTTCTTCGACCCCTCGGCGAAGATGCCGACTTTGTAGCCGTGCACGCGGGCGTTTTTCACCGTGACCTTTTCGCCGCGGATGACGAGCCCTCGGCCGGTGAGCTGGTCCGGCGGTGCGCCTTCCGGTGCCCCACGGAGCGTCGCGCCGCCGAAGTCAACCGTAAGGTCATTCCCCTCGATCACCAGCGACCCATCGTCTTCCGGGTCGGGTAACAAATAGGTTCCAGAAGCAATCTGCGCGTCCTCCTGGATTCGCAATCCTGCGGCCGGAACGACTTCCTTCGTATCGGCCCGGACAACAGCCCTCCACAAGAAAGGCATTGCGATTGCCAGCAAAATATGGCGCCGCTTTTGAGGTCGGGGAAGCAGCAGTTTGAAACCGGTGTTATTCCTTCTCCAGCGGACCGTCAGATCCTTGGTGGGTGTGCCAAGGAGCTTTCCAAGCGGTGGCATGACCATTGCCAAGCAGGTTACCAAATCCAAGCCTTACCGGCCAGGATGCTGCCCCCTGCTGCGGTGGATCCCTGCGAAAGATACTGTAATCAATTGCGTCCTCCTTTACCAGTACCGATATAGGGGGTAAGATGGCCTGTGTTGGGGGTGTACTTAACAACTAGGGGTATAATGTGAAGACCATGCGATTTCTTTCAACGAGATGCTTGGGCGGCTTGCTGCTGGCGGGACTGACCGGCTGCCCGGGGATTACCAATCCACCGGCGGATGAACTTCTCGACGGCAATCAGGACGCTTCCCTGACCAGCCCGTTGGGCAAGACCTCGGGTGAACCCAACGGATCGTTTTCAAATCCGATCGTGGTGGTTTTCAACCACTTGCTCCGAGCCGCTTTGCAAGGCACGGTTTCAGAGCGAGACGACCTGGATGTTTTTTTGGTAGGCCACCTTCGAGCGGCCGACCGCATTGTCATCGAGACCGCGAGCGACGGCTCGAACCTGGACGCCTCAATCGCGCTCTTCGATGCCGCCGGCCGCGTGATGGCGGTCAACGACGACCGATGCGACGATCCTACCAACCTCCAATGCTATGATGCCGAGATTGATTTTGTTACGCGGCACGATAGCCCCGACTCGTACCTCGTGGTGACAGGCTCGGCATTCGCATTGCCCGGCCGGCGAATGGGCACCTACACGGTGAATCTCAAGATTCATCCCGACACGCCCGTGCCGTCGCCGCGGTCGCAAACACTGCTGCTGGATTTCGACGGGGCCACACTTAGCTCCGACGTTCTTGGCTTCAGGACCCTGGATGCCTTCGACGCGGAACGCATTCATCCGATCTATCGCGGCCGGACCGAAGACATCAAACGCGTCATTCGTGACACCATGGAGCAAAACTACGAGCGTTTTAACGTCATCGTGCTGACCAGCGATGAGACGCCACCGCCCGGCACGATGGTGTCCACCGTCTTTTTCGGCGGCTTCAACGCGACAGCGTTCGGCCTGGCGGAAACGGTCGATCTCTACAATGTCGAATTCTGCGACGATGCCATTATCTATGCTGAATCTTTCAGTCCGGAAGTGTTCTCCGTCCCGCCGACGGCGACGGGGCTGGGAATCGCGATTGGCAACGTCGCCACGCATGAGGCCGGCCATCTATTGGGACTCAATCACGTTTCCCATGACCTTGACATCATGGACGATCGCTCGCACGCGGACGCCTTTCTGGAAGACCAGGAATTCATGGAATCCGACCTTTCGACGGACATCATGGCCATCGGAACCCAGGACGGCGTTTTGCTCTTGCTAGAAACCGTCGGCCCGGCCGCCTCATCGGCCCCACCGCCAACCGGTACCCAGCCGCGAAGATAAGTAGCCTTTTGCGGGACGGACTTGGGTGACGGGCGTGCCGTCGTGCGAGAAGATTGGCCGTGCCAGCCGTTAGACCGCGACGCGATTGGGCGACGGGGGCCGTCGGGCGTCGAGGATTCCTTCGATTTCTTCGGCTTCGGCCCCTTGCTCTACCAGGGTTTCGATAACCTTTACAGTATCGGCGTCGATAACGCCGTTGGTGCGGGCAGCATCCAGAATCCGTTCGATATCATCACCCTCGTATTCATTCTCTTTCATGAGGGCGATGATGCGAACGTCGGGTTTTTGGTTCTCCACCTCGGCGCCGTCCTCGCCCTCGCGGTCGAGGCAGGTGCTCATGATCCGCTCAATGTCGGCGGCCGACATCCCACGTTGCAGCATCATGCCCACCAAGGCCGTGCGGCTCTCGGTTTCGCGGACCCGTCGCCAAGCACGGGCGATGGCGGTGGTGACGCCGACCACCATCATTCCGAAACAAACAACCGCGACGATCAGCACGCCGTCGCCGAGCTTTTGCAACCCGTCAATAATCGATTCCGCGAGCATTTCAGCGCTCCGCGAGTTCCGTCAACGACGCGGGGTCCGCCGCGTCTTGCTTTCGAAGGCCCAACGGAGTCTATTCGCCCGCAAGGATGAAATATTTCCATCCGCCAGCGATCCCCGCAAGCCTTCCCGCGTCAAAAGACCAGCTTCCGCGATTCGCTCACTGCTCGAATGAAATACGGGTTCCGCAGCCCTTTCGCTTCAACGAGATCGATGTTTCGGGCGAAAAGGGCCTGTAGATCCTCCCACAATCCAGAATACGCCTCGTAATGCTCCGCGGGAGAGAGCGGGAAATACTCCACTAGAAAATCGAGATCGCTCCGCGCCGGGTCGAACGTTCCGTCCGCGGACGAGCCGAACACGTCGAGCCGCCGCACGTGATGTTTGCGACACAAGTCCTTAAGTCCCCGAAGCGGTCATTAAGAACAGCTACCATGGTTACAGGCCCCCGCCTTGCTCGACGCCGGTTACCTTTTACGGATGTATGCTGGATTTGAAATGAAGAACCTCATCGGAAGTATACGGTTGGTGGTCAGCGGCATCCTCCTTCCACCATAGTAAGCTCACTTCACGCTCATAAGCGCTCCGAAGACTCGGCCGCGTGGTCACGCATGCACTGACGTTTCCAGATAGACCCCTGCCGTCCGTTCTTAATTATAACCGACTTCACTTATACGGATAGAAACCCTGCTTGGTCTTTTTGCCCAATCGTCCTGCCTGGACCATCTTCCGCAGCAGGGGGCAGGGGCGGTAGCGGTCTTCGCCTAAGTCGCGGTGGAGGACTTCCATGATAAACAGGCACACGTCCAGGCCGATCAGGTCGGCCAGCGCCAGCGGGCCCATCGGGTGGTTCATGCCCAGTTTCATGATCTCGTCGATGGCCTCGGCTCTGGCCACGCCTTCCTGAAGGCAAAAAACGGCCTCGTTGATCATGGGCATGAGGACGCGGTTGGAGACGAAGCCTGGATGGTCGTTGCACTGGACGGGCGTCTTGCCGACGGCCTCGGCATGAGCAACGGTCTCGGCCACGGTCTGGTCGCTGGTCTGCAGGCCGCGGACGACCTCGACGAGCCTCATCAACGGTACGGGGTTGAAAAAGTGCATGCCGATGAACCGCTCCGGCCGCTGGGTTGCCGCGGCCAGTTGCGTGATGCTGATGCTGCTGGTGTTGCTGGCCAGAATGCCGTCGGGAGCCAACAGCTTCTGGGCCTCCTTGAGCAGATCGGTTTTGATCTCCACCTTCTCGGTGGCCGCCTCGACAACCAACGGCAACCCGCAATCACCGACGTCGGCAAGCTTCTTGACCGGTCGCAGCCGCTGCTTGGCGGCCGAGGCGTCCGCCGCGGAGATTCTGCCCTTCTCGACGCCTTTGTCGAGGAACTTGCCGATCTCAGCCAGAGCGTTCTCCCGCACGGCCGGCATGACATCGAACAGAAACACCTCGTACCCCGCCTGGGCAAACACCTGGGCAATCCCCCGTCCCATGGTCCCCGCACCGAGCACAGCCATCTTCCTAGGTTCGTTCATTTGCTTCACCGTAGCACGTTTCGCCGAAACGTCACACTATTCACAGGCTCAATAAGATTCCGGCGATCCTTAACCAAATCTTAACCAATTGCTCGTACAGCATTTAACGAGACGATGACACGATCCTAGCCAAATCGTTACCCTTTAGGGCGGGCCAACCACGGCCCCCCCGTGGGACCAGTGGTATTCGAAGGTTGGAGGCTCAACGGCGCGGCGCTTCCAAGACCTTCGGCGGTAAACGCGTATCGACAATGGAGTAGTTATCGATGCACAGGCTGGCTAATAGTCAATCGCGGCGACTCTGGGGGGTTCTTGCGGTCCTCATCGGAATGGATGCCACTGCCGCACAGGCCCAAACGGATCCTTCGGCGGTCAAGCCGGCGGAGGAACAAAAGCAGAGCCCAGCGAGCGAGCGACCCCCGGCGAAGCTGCCGGTGGAGTCCTCGGCCGCCGACGAGCGGACGGGATGGCTCAGCGACTTGTGGACGCGAAAAACGCTGACCGGCGACTGGGGCGGTGCTCGAACCGAGCTCGAAAAGAAAGGCATCACCCTCCAGCTCTACTACAACCAGCAGTTCCAGCAGAACTTCCGCGGCGGCCTCGATACGCACAACGGACATCGGCTTTCGGGCAGCTATGACCTCAACCTCATTCTGGATTTCGAAAAAATGGGCTTGCTCGACGACGCCGGATTCTTCATGCGGGCGGCCAAGGGAACGTGGTCCGACGGCATCAATCCAAACAAGGTCGGTGCCCTTTTCAACGTGAATTCCGACGCCGGGGACGATCACCCGATATTCGTCAACAAGTGGTGGTTCTGGAAAAAGTTCGCGGACGAAAAAGTAGAGATCCGCTTGGGCTTGCTCCAGACCAACAAAGATCTTTTCGACGTCAGCCCCTATGCGAATCACGAAGACAAGGACTTTCTCAACCGCGGATCAATCCGAAATGCAACCATCCCACACGGCAACGGAATCGGCGTTTTCGGAAAATACCAGCCGACGTCTTGGCTTTATACCCAGGCCATTGCCTTTGACGCCCAGTTTCAGCCCCGGACCACGGGTTTCAATTCAGCGTTTCATGATGAGCCCTGGTTTACCGCAATGTGGGAAACCGGAGTCACTCCGAAGTGGCCATCCTCCAAGGGCCCTCTCCCCGGAAACCTTCGCGCGGGTCTATGGTACGATCCGCGGCCCAAGACGATCTACGAAGACCGACTCGGCGGGCGCCGCCAGCCGGAAACCCAAACCGGCGATTGGGGTTACTACTTCGGGGCGGACCAACTCCTCTGGAAAGAGAACGGCGACGCCAAGGACACGCAGGGGTTGGGAATCTTTGGCCGTTACGGGCACGCCCACAGTGACCGCAATCGCATCAACCATTACTGGTCGGTCGGAGGTTCGTATCGAGGACTGGTGCCGACGCGAGACAACGATGTGACCGCGTTTGCCGTCGCTCAGGGCATTCTCTCGGATCGGTACGGCGAAGACGTGCACCCACGGGCCGACCGCGAAACCGTTTACGAATTGTACTACGCGTACCAGCTTACGCCGTGGTGCATCATTACCCCCGACCTGCAGTTCATCGTCAACCCGGGCGGCGACAAGGACGATCGCGACGCCATCGTTGGCGGTGTGCGCGTGCGAATCACGTTCTAAATCTAACGAAGCTTGAATGAACCTAATAATAATAACCTAAGCTTAAGCTAAGGAATAATGGTTACATGATGGCGTCTTCGAGTAGAGTCCGGCACCCCCGATCACGAGGTGAAGCGAAGGGCAACCCGTGAAAAAAAAGGGACGAAAACGGAATCTCCGCTCCGACGGGGGCGGAAGAGATTTGCGGCCACCGTACCGTCCCGACAGGGGCGGGGGGAATGTAACCACAGGTGAAGCGAAGCGGAACCCGTGGAAAAGGGACGAAACCAGTGTGCCGTTGGCGACTGTCCGCCGCTAATGATGCGCGTGCCGCGAAAGAGGTTTTTTGGGTCCGTACGACAGGATCTGTTCATGGCGGATTTTAGATTTTTTGAAAGGGTCAAAGCATGGCACTAGTTTGCGTAAAAAAGAATCCCAGGGCACGGCGGCTCCTCCGCGGATTATTTCTGAGTTGTGTTCCGGGTGGAATGGTCCTGGGTACAAGCTGCGCCGAAGAAATTCGGCAAAGCGTGGTAGCAGGCAGCTTGGGCTTCGTCGAAGATACCGCCGCGACTATCCTCGAAGCCTTTGTCCCAGTGGATGAATTGCTGCCGCCCGAGTGACCTAGCCGGTTCAATAAGAACGCCGCCCAACCGCGCACGCGTTGCGATCCTGCCATGCATAGACCGGCGCCGCGTTTGTACTGTGTTGGGACGCTGTAGCGTCGCCCCTTGCGGGCGTCAAGTGCCTTTGCGCGTTCTTAGCAGCCCGGGGAACCCATCCGAACAAGAGACTCGACAATACCTGTCTGAGTTCATAGCATAAAAAGAAGGCCATGAGCGCAAACCTGCAAGGCATCGCTTTCTTCGTCGATTCTCGGTTTCATGGGATCTCACCCTTCACTCTGCGGTCCAGAAAAGCCGTCACGATCGTCGACGGCCTGGGTCGCCGGATTCATCACTAGGCGCAACACGCGGTCGTCGCGTTCCGGCACCCTGGAAGTGGCGCGTCCCGTCCTCGGCCTCCACAATGCGTTCCGGTGCCTGCAGCGTCCGCTCGATCCATGCGATTTCCAACCTCCGCTCTACGATCACATCCGCGGCATGTTGGGTAAATCGCAGTTCCATGCGCTGGATTCTATTTCCATTTACCGCAACCCGCCAACAAGACCTGGGTGCATGACCGTCCTTGCAGACGGTGAAAAACAAGGCGTATCCGTCTCTCGGAACCGGCCGGTCCCGGAAACTGACTCGGTTTTTGCTGCCAAAAACGCGGTTTTCGCGCGCAACGACGGT